>LNFM01006810.1_pt1 | contig 34210 bp, 28 predicted proteins | sample 596031 | NCBI WGS metagenome assembly LNFM01 (sample SAMN04254537, study PRJNA301005) | activated carbon metagenome | isolation source: dual media filters at the Ann Arbor, Michigan drinking water treatment plant | place: USA: Ann Arbor
GGACTGGGGACGCACCACCTTCGGCACGACCATCTCGGAAGGCTACGGCCAGACCGAGATGAACCTGATGCTGCTCAACTCGCCCGACTGGTTCGAGGTGCGCCCCGGCTCGTGCGGGCGCCCCTGCCCCGGCCGCAAGGTCGCCATCGTCGATGGCAACGGCACCGTGCTGCCGCCCGGCGAGGAAGGCCAGATCGCGGGCTGGCGTCACGATCCCATCGTCATGCTGGAGTACTGGCGCAATCCCGAGGCGACGGCGGCCAAGTTCGCCGGCGACTGGCTGCTCACTGGCGATCTCGGCCGCATCGACGAGCAGGGCTACGTCTTCTTCAAGAGCCGCGACGACGACGTGATCACGTCGGGTGGCTACCGCATCGGGCCGGGCGAGATCGAGGAATGCCTGATGAAGCATCCTGCCGTCGCCATGGTCGGCGTCGTCGGCGTGCCCGATCCGGTGCGCACCGAGATCGTCAAGGCCTTCGTCCAGCTCCGCCCGGAAATGGCGCCCAGCGAGTCCTTGAAGGCCGAACTCGCGAGCTACGTAAAGACCAGGTTGGCGGCGCACGAGTATCCGCGCGAGGTCGAGTTCGTCGCCGAGCTGCCGCTGACGACCACAGGAAAGATCATGCGTCGCGAGCTGAGGCGGATGCATGCGGAGAACGCCAAACCCGCAGTCAGTGACCGCGCATGACCAGGACTGGTCTCGATCGTCGTGCATCGAGCGCTTGCCGGGGCTTGGTCATGACATTGCCCCCGCGAGCCGTTTCGCGCGAACCGGTCAGTCGGGGAGCCCGGCGCGACGCATGGCCTCGAACACCGGCGCAAGCTTCTCGGGTGCGCTGATCGGATAGCGGCGAAGCAGTCGTCCAATGGAGAAGCCAGGCTCGAGGGCGAGCACCCGTCTCGTCGCGTCGCGTGCCTCGTCGAGGCGGCCGATCGCGGCCGCGCTGGAAGCAAGGGCGCCCCAACCCGGCAGATAGTTCGGGTTGTGCTGCACGGCGCGACGCGCCCACGCGCAGGCAGTTGCCGGGTCGCCGTCGACGTGATGAGCGAGCGCCAGCGCCTGATAGATCGCGTAGTTGCGCGAATCGTGCGGGCTGAGGCGCCGTGCCCGATCGAGATGCTCGATGGCCGTGCGAGTCTGGCCGGCGCGGACCCGCACCACGCCGCTCGGCAGCAAGGCGTGAACGAGGTTCGGCGTTATCTCGATCGCCTCGTCGATATAGGCGATTCCCTTCGCGAGATCGTGCTCGAACCAAGCGAAGCAGTGTCCGGCCGTGGCAAGCATCAGCGGATCGAGCCGGTCAGCGCCAAGGCCGGCCTCGACAAGATCCAGAACTTCAGTGGCCGCCCTCTTCTCATCGCCGAGCCAACCTTGGACCAGGCGCTGGATGTAGGTGCGTGCGGCGAGCGCATAGGCCGGGGCGAAGGACGGATCAAGCGCGATGGCGCGGCGACAGGCCTGGAGCATGGCGTCGACCGACTTGACGGTGAAGGCATCGGTCTGGGCCAGGCTGCGCAGGTAGAAATCGTAGGCGCCCATGTGCTCCGGACGCTTGCGGCGCACGCGCTCGATCTCGGCGTGCTGGACGGCGTGGTCGAGAACCCCGACCACGGCCTCGGCAATGCGGTCCTGCACCTCGAACAGGTCCTCGACCGGCATGTCGAATCTGTCGGCCCAGACATGACCGCCCGTGGCTGCGTCGACGAGCTGGGCGGTACAGCGAAGCTGGCCGCCCGCCCGCCGCATGCTGCCCTCCAGCACGTAGCGGACCCCGAGCTCGCAGCCGACCTGCCTGATGCTGGCCATCCGTCCCCGGTAGGCGAAACTCGAGCTGCGCGAGATGACGAACAGGGACTTGAAGCGCGACAGCGCGTTGATGATGTCCTCGACGACGCCGTCGGCAAAATACGCCTGCTCAGGGTCGCCGCTCAGGTTGCTGAAGGGCAGAACGGCGATCGACGGCCGATCTGGAAGGCTAAGGACAGATGTCTCGACTGACGGGATCGGCGGATCTCCGGCAATGCCCAACCTTGCGGCAAAAGCGGCGCTGTCGAGATCCCAGTCGAAGCGGTTGAAGCCGGGCCGGTGACGCGCGACCGTTTCGGTCAGCAGGGAGAGATTGTGATCGGTCGGCGTCTGGACGCCGGAGGCCCACCGGCTGACGACCGACTTGTCGATGCCGACGGCCTGCGCAAGTCGCCCGCGGCTCAGGTTGAAGACCTTCAGGACCAGGCCGAACTTGAGTGCAAAATCCGGCGCCGGCATGCCGGCCCTTTCCCATCGAGCAAGTCGAAGGATCGCCCGATCCGGCAGCCCGCGCAACATTTCGCAACCCCTCGGTGCCGGCCGCACCTGCCGGTGCAGGCCTTCGGGTGCGACCGTCCCCGGTACTCGGGAAGGAGGATCGCATGCTGAACGGGCAAGATCTGCTGGCGAATGTCGAGGAGATCGCAAGGGGCTTTGCCGCAGACCGGCGGGTGCGCCAGCAGCGACGCGCGCTCGACCCTGCCGACATCGTCGCTCTCAAGGCAGCCGGCCTGCATCTGGCGGCGGTGCCCGAAGAGCACGGCGGCTGGTGGCAGGGCCGGCAGCGCTCGCTGCGCACTCATTGCCAGGCGCTGCGCCTCCTCGCGCGGGGCGATGCCTCCGTGGCTCTCGTTGCCACCATGCACCCCTCGGTCCTCTGTTTCTGGCGCGATCCCGACCCGCCGGCCCGAGGGCAAGCCGCGTGGGAGGCGCAGAAGCGTCAGGTCTTCGGCACGGTCGTCGACGGGGCATGGTGGGGCACCATCACCTCGGAGCCCGGCTCGGGTGGCGACATCTCGCGCAGCCGGGCGACGGCGATCCCGGACGGCGACGGCCTCCACGCCTTCCGCATCTCCGGCGAGAAGCATTTCGGCAGCGGCTCGGGCGGCACCACGCACATGGTGACAACCGCTCGTCGACCCGGCGCCGACACGCCGGAATGGTTCTTCATCGAGGTCGCCGGAACGCCGTGGGACGGGACGACCGGCATGGCCTTGAAGGCCGCCTGGGATGGCCACGGCATGGCCGCCACCAACAGCCACGCCTTCACCTTCACCGACTATCCCGCCACTCGAATGGCCTGGTCCGGAACCTGGCGAGAGGTGATGGAGGGCACCGGCGGCTCCGGCACGCTCGCCAACGTGGCGCCGTTCGTCGGCATCGTCGATGCCGCCATGCGCCATATGCGCGAGGAGTTCGCGCGGCGTGGCCTCGAGCCCAAGGACTTCCGGCCCTTCGAGCGCATCGAATGGGCAACGGCCCATCGCGAGACGTGGCTGCTCTACCAAGCCTACGACGGGGCATTGACGGCGGTCGAGCGCAAGGGCCGCGCGCGTCACGAAGCGACGCTTGCCGCGGCAAGCATTGCGCTGCTGGCGGAATCGATCCTGACCCGGCTCTGCCGCATCGCCGGCGGCGGCGCCTATTCCCGCCACTCGCCGCTGGGCTTCTGGTTCGAGGACGTGCGCGCGCTGGGCTTTCTCCGTCCGCCGTGGGCGCTCGCCGCCGACGCACTTTTCGCGTTCAGCGCCGAGGCCGAGCCGGGTCGATGATTTGCGGTGGCGACAACCAACCGGGACGACCGGATGCCGAGTGTCTACCCGCGGCAACCGACCGGACGACTTCGGGGCGACTCAGTCGTCTCGCCCCGACATCCTGTCGTCACTGCTATCGTCGATCCGATGAGGCCCTCGGCAGGGTCGCTTCGAACAGGATGGTCAGCGGCACGCAGGCCGCCATCATCGCGACTCCCAGCAGCAGCGCGGCCGCCGGCGAGTGCGCGGAATCAGCGAGCATGCCGGCGAATATCGGGCCGATTCCCATGATGGCCGAGGTCAGCGTCGCGAAGATGGCGAGCCCCGTGATGCGATGCTCCGGCCTCAGCACGCGAGATGGCAGGGCCGTGAGAGCGCCGGGCCCGGCGCCGAGCGCGAGGCCGAACGCGATGCAGGCGAGGATGGGCCAGACATCCAGGGCAAGGGACAGCAGGGCGAGCCCTGCTGCGACATAAGAGAGGTTTGCCCATAGGCGCGGTGTGGCGCTGCGCTGCAGGAGATAGCCCCCGAGAGGTATTGAAAGAATGGCGATCCACAGCGCGATGCTGGTGACGGCGGCAGCGTCCTGCAGCGACGTGCCGCGCAGGGCGAGAAGGCTGGCGCCGAAGCTGAACAGCACGATCAGGGCGAGGTTGAAGCAGCCCCAGGCGGCGCCAGCAATGAGCACGCTGCGCAGCGACGGCCAGTCCGGCGGGTTCCACCAAGTCTCGCCGCCGGCGCTTCGAGCCGCAGCGCCCGGCGGTGGACGATAGACTGCGACCATGAGCACCAGGGCAAGAAGACAGAACAGCGCCGCGACAGCCATGCCCGTGCGCCAGCCGAAGTTCTCGGCGATGCGTCCCTGGACGATCAGGCCGAGAGCGATGCCGAAAGGCCAACTCGACATCAGGGTTCCCATGGCAAAGACGATCTCCCGGCCGGCGAACCAGTCGACGAGCATCTTGTTGAGCACGAGGCTGAACAGCACGGATCCGGTGCCACTGATCAGCCGACCGACGGTCAGAGGAAGCACGGTGTCGCCAATGCACATCGACAGGCCACCGCCGATCATCAGAATCAGCCCCGTGGCGCCGACCGCGCGGTCGCCGAAGCGGGCGCCAAGCACGCCGCCTGGCAACGACAGCAAGGCGCCGGGAATCGTGTAGAGCCCGATGAGCGTGCCGATCGCGGCGTAGCCGATTTGCAGATCGGCTTCGATCGACGCGGCCGACGACGCCACGGACTGGAACTGATAGCCGAAGCTGCTGCGCGCGACGAAGAGCACGACGAGAGTGATCCAGCGCTGATCGATCATTCGGGACCCTTAGCCTGTCTGACGGTGCTGGTGGACTGTCGCACACTCATGCTGTGCTGCATGCGGAGCGGTCGTAGATCGTCCTGTGAAAATGTGCTGTGGGAGCCAACTTTAGCGAAGACCTCACCCTGAGGAGCGGCCCGTCCTTCGACACGCTTCCCTTCTCACCCTGAGGAGCCGCGCGGAGCGCGGTGTCTCGACTCGGGCCAAGTAACCTTCACCCTTCGGCGAGGAGCGAAGCTTGCTGAGGATGAGAGGGCCGCGTCTCGATTCGGGTGAAGCAACCTTCGCCCTTTGGTCGGCAACATATCGGGTGCTGCGACACCGGCTTTCCACCGATCTCGTGTGTCGCCCATCCTTCGAGACGGTCGCTACGCGACCTCCTCAGGATGAGGACTTTGCTGGACCGGCCAAAGTTGGCGCCTATGAGTGCGCGCTCCCAGCCATGAGCTTCTTTCTCGCAGCGCCGCCATTTCTCAGCATCGTGGTGCGCGCCGGCGTGCTGGGCGTCTCCCCAGCGAAGCTGAAGCGAAGCTGGGGAGGAGATCGAGTCCTCAATCCGCCGCCGCAGCGTGATTGAACTGCAGCTCGGCCAAACGGGCGTAGAGGCCGCCGCGGCGGACGAGGTCGACATGGCGGCCGACATCGGCGACGCGGCCCTGGTCGATGACGACGATCCGGTCGGCCTTCTGCACCGTCGCCAGGCGATGGGCGATGACCAGGGTGGTGCGCTGGTGCATCAGCCGGTCGAGCGCCTGCTGGACCGCCAGCTCGCTCTCGGCGTCGAGGGCGCTGGTCGCCTCGTCGAGCAGCAGGATGGCGGGGTTGCACAGCAGCGCCCGCGCGATCGCGATGCGCTGACGCTGGCCGCCCGACAGACGGACGCCGCGCGTGCCGAGATCGGTGGCGAAGCCCTGCGGCATGGCCTCGATGAAGGCGAGCGCCGAGGCCGCCTCGGCGGCGGCGCGCACGCGGATGTTGTCGGCGACCGACGCTGTGAACAGCACCGGCTCCTGCGGCACGATGGCGAGCGTGCGGCGCAGGTCGGCGAAGCGCAGGTCGCGGACGTCTATGCCGTCGACCCGGACGACCCCCGCTTCCGGATCGTAGAAGCGCAGCAGCAGGTTGAACACGGTCGTCTTGCCGGCGCCCGAGGGACCGACGATGGCGACCGTCTCGCCGGGCGCCACGTCGAGATCGAAGCCGTCGAGCGCCAGCACCTCGGGGCGCGTCGGATATCGGAAGGAAACGCCTTCGAATCGGACGCTACCCTGCACGCCCTGCGGCAGTGCCTTGGGCGTCGTCGTCTCGGCAATCGCAGGCGGCTCGGCCTGCAACTCGGCCAGGCGCTCGGCGGCGCCGGCGGCACGCTGCAGGTCGCCGATCGACTCGCTGATCGCGCCGCCCGATCCCGCCACCAGGACGGCATAGAAGATGAAAGCCGACAGGTCGCCGGCGCTGATGTGGCCGTCGAGCACGTCGTGCCCGCCGATCCACAGCAGGAAGCCCACCGCCGAGAAGACGATGAAGATCACCAGGGTGGTCATGACCGCACGCCGCGCAATGCGCTGGCGGGCCGCGTCGAAAGCCCGCTCGGTGGCCTGGCCGAACCGCCGCGAGGCGTTGTCCTCCTGGGCGAAGGCCTGCACGGTGCGAACCGCGTCCAGGGTCTCGGCGCCTTCCGACACCATGTCGGCCATGCGTGCCTGCGCCTCGCGCGACAGCGCCCTGACCTTGCGCCCGAACAGGATGATCGGCGCCACCACCAGCTGGGATTGGTCACCACCAGCATCACCACGCCGCCGACGCACATCAGCGTGTTGCGCAGCGCCACCGAGGCCGACGAGCCGATCACCTGCTCGATCAGTTGGGCATCGGCCGAGATCCGGCTCATGACGTCGCCCGAGCGCTTGATCTCGAACCAGGCCGGGCCGAGCCGCACCACGTGGGCGAACAGGTCGCGCCGCAGGTCGCCGACCACCCGCTCGCCGAGCCACGACACAAGGTAGAAGCGTGCCCCGGAGGCGAATGCCAGCACCATCGCGACGACCAGCAGCGAGGCCAGCGCATAGTTCAGGATGTCCGGTCGGCCGTCGGCAAAGCCGCGGTCTATCAGCGCCCGCAGGCAGGCGCCGAAGGCCAGTACCGTGCCCGCCGCGACCAGGAGCGACACCAGGGCGAGCGCGACCTTGCCGCGATAGGGCCTGAGATAGGGCGCCAGCAGGGCGAGACCGCCGAAGCGGTTCATTGCGGCCGCCAGACCAGCGAAAGCCCCAGCTCGCTGGACAGCACCGTCAGCAGATCGTCCCCGCCCCGCGTGTCCTGCCAGCGTCCGCTGGCCGCATCGAACGCATAGTGCCGGGCGCCGCTCAGCGGCGAGCTCAGCCAGATTTGCCGGGTGGGTGCATGTTTGTTGACGAGCCACGTACCATCGTCGCCGTCGACGGTCAGGACACCGCCCTGCCGCTCGGCATCGGCATGCGCCCCGATCGCCTCCTCGAGGGTGTCGAGCAGGCTGTTGGTCAGGCTTTCGAAGGCGCTGTCTTCCATGGTTTCGGCCGGTCTACAGGCCCCTCAGGCCGGCGACAACCGGGATGTGACGGGCTTGTCCTCAGGGAATGGGGCCTGTATACCCCCGGCCCTGTCGCGCCGGCCGGTCGGAAATCGGCCCTGAAGCGCTGGAGAATTGGCATGAAAGAGAAGATCCACCCCGAGTATCACAAGATCACCGTGGTGATGACCGACGGGACGTCGTTCGAGACGAAGTCCACCTGGGGCAAGGAAGGCGCCTCCCTGCGCCTCGATATCGATCCCAAGACCCATCCGGCCTGGACCGGCGTTCGCCAGTCCATCGACCGTGGCGGCCGCGTCCAGCGCTTCAAGGACCGCTTCGGCATGACAGGCAGCGCGGAGACTGCCGGCATGGGCGCCGGCACCAAGTCGACCGGCACCAAGCCGGAAGCGACGCCAGCTAAGGTCGCGGCCAAGAAGAAGTAAGGCCGAGCCTTTCTAAGGGCTCTGCTACACTGCGTCGGCTTCAGGGGGAGGTGACGTGGTGAATTCCGTTCGAGTTGTCTGCGCGCATGATTGCCCGGACATGTGCTCGCTCATCGCACATGTCGAGAACGGCAAGGTCGTGCGCGTGCAGGGCGATCCCGATCACCCCTACACCGCGGGGTTCGCCTGCGGCAAGGTCAACCGCGACGCCGACCTGGTGAACTCTCCGGAACGCATTCGGACCCCGCTGCGCCGGGTCGGAGCAAAGGGCTCCGGTCAATTCGAGCCGGTTGGCTGGGACCAGGCGCTGGACGAGATCACGGCGAAATGGAAGGCAATCATTGCCGAGAGCGGCCCGCTGGCCCTGCTCGGCTATGCCTACTCCGCCCACCAGGGCCTGATGAATCGCGGCCTGGTCAACGGATTGTTCCACGCCCTTGGCAGCTCGCGCCTGCAGGCCGGCACGGTGTGCGACACCTGCTGCGAGGTCGCCTGGGACGTCACCGTCGGCCCGACCGGCGGGGCCGATCCCGAATCGGTCGTCCATTCCGACCTGGTGATTTCCTGGGGCGCCGATCTCGCCGCGACCAACGTGCATTTCTGGGCGTTGGCCGAGGAGCAGAGGAAGCGGTGCGGCGTGCCGATCGTCGTGATCGATCCGCGGCGCACCCGCAGCGCCCGGGCGGCCGACCTCTATCTGCCCATCCGCATCGGCACCGACGCGGCGCTGGCCCTCGGCATCATGCACATCCTGGTGCGCGACAAGCTCGCCGACCGCAATTACATCGCCAGCAAGACGCTGGGCTTCGACAAGGTCGAGCGCGACATCCTGCCCAAGTTCCCGCCGGCACGAGTCGCCGAGATCACCGGCCTCGCCGTGCAGGACATCGAGAAGCTCGCGGCGATGTACGGCCGCGCCAAGGCAGCCTTGATCCGGCTCGGCGAAGGCATGACCCGCCTCGCCAACGGCGGTCAGGCGTTGCGCGCGGTGACGTTGCTGCCGGGCGTGAGCGGACACTATGCCGTCAAGGGCGGCGGCGCCCTCCTCCTGACGGCGGCATCGTGCGACCTGAACTACGCCGCGGTGCGCCGGCCGTCCGGTCCGGCCTCGACGCGGCTGGTCAATCACCTGCGGCTCGGCGAGGCGCTGTTCTCGATGAACGATCCGCCGATCCGCGCGCTCTACGTGTCGGCCAACAACCCGGCGGTGACCTGCCCCGAGGTGCACAAGGTGCGGAAGGGGTTGGCGCGCGAGGACCTGTTCACGGTGGTGCACGACCCCTTCCTGACCGACACGGCACGGTATGCCGACATCGTGCTGCCGGCCGCGACCTATCTGGAGACAGACGACCTCTATCGCGCTTACGGCGCCTACTGGATGCAATGGGGCCGGCAGGCCGCCAGGCCCTACGGCGAGGCGCGCTCGAACTTCGACGTCGCGCAGGCGCTGGCGGCACGCCTGGGACTGACCGACAAGATTTTTACCCTAGCGCCGCAAAAGGCCGCAGAGGAGCTGTTCAAGGGCGCGACCGGTCCGGCTGCCGCCGCCGACCGCGACAAGCTGTTTGCCGGCGATCCGATCCATATCGCCCATGATTGGGACGGCCAGCCGTTCGCCACGCCGTCCGGCAAGCTCGAGTTCTACTCGGAGCAGCTCGCCCGGCAGGGCGTGTCGCCAGTGCCCGACTGGCAGCCCGATCCGATCGAGGTGGCCGACGCCGCACGCTGGCCGCTGCGGCTCCTGACCGCGCCCGGCTACTTCCAGGCCCACACCGCCTTCGCGGGCGTCGATTTCCTGCGCAACCGCGAGGGCAAGCCGTTCTGCGTGCTCAATCCCGAGGACGCGAGCAAGCGTGGCCTGGCCGACGGCGTCGCGGTGCGCCTGTTCAACGAGCGCGGCGAGGTCGGCCTGGTTCTGCGCGTGAGCGACGAGATCCAGCCCGGTGTCGTCCTGGTGCCGGGACAACGGCCGAGCGGCGAAGCGGTGTCCGGGACAATCAACATGCTGTGCTCGGACCGCTACACCGACATGGGCGAGGGCGCGACCTACCAGAGCACGTGGCTCGATGCCGGGCCGTGGACCTGCGCGCAGCAGGCCGCGGAATAGCCGACTTGGCCGAGTTCGCCCGCCGGCCGCTGCCGCCCAGCCTCTACACCGACACCGCGCGCGCGGCAATCCCCACGCCGCCGCTCGACGGCGACCGGCGCGCGTCGATCGCGATCATCGGCGGCGGCTTCACCGGCCTGTCGGCGGCACTCCATCTCGCCGAGCAGGGTGCCGATGTCGTGGTGCTGGAGGCGCACGAACCCGGCTGGGGCGCGTCGGGCCGAAACGGCGGTCAGGTCAATCCGGGACTGAAGCACGACCCCGACCACGTCGAGGCCGATTTCGGCCCCGACCTCGGCCGCCGCATGGTCGAGCTCTCGTGGAATGCGCCGAACGTGGTGTTCGACCTGGTCAGGCGTCACCAGATCACCTGCGAGGCCAGCCAGACAGGCACCATCCGCGCCGCCTACACGGCCAGCAGCGCCGCCGAGGTGCAGGCGAGCTACGAGCAAGGGGCGCGCCGCGGCATGCCGGTCGAGCTCTTGGATCCGGCAGGCGCCGCCGCGGCGACCGGCACGCAGCGCTATGTGCGCGCCCTGCTCGACCGTCGCGGCGGCCATGTGAACCCGCTCGGCTACGCGCGCGGCCTCGCGCAGGCGGCACTGCAGGCCGGCGCCGCGATCCATGGCAGCTCGCCGGCGACCAGGGTGTGGCGCGACGGCGGGCGCTGGAATGTGCGGACGCCGACCGGAACGGTCAGCGCCGAGAAGCTGGTGGTGGCGACCAACGGCTATACCGACGACCTCTGGCCGGACCTGCGCCGGACCATCGTGCCCGTGTACAGCGGCATCGTCGCCTCGGAGCCGCTGCCGGACGCGGTTGCGCGCGACATCTTCCCGCTGCGCTCCTCCCTGTACGAGCTCGGCAAGGTCACGGTGTACTACCGGCTCGACGCGTCCAACCGTGTCCTGATGGGCGGCCGGTGCCAGCAGAGCCCCGTCGACTCGCCGGAGCAGATGCAGTTCCTGGTGCGCTACACGCACCGATTGTGGCCGCAGTTGCGCGAGGTCAAGTTCACCCATGGCTGGAACGGCCAGCTCGCCGTCACCATGGACCACTATCCGCACATCCACGAGCCGGCCGAGGGCGCGATGGTCTGCCTGGGCTACAACGGGCGCGGCGTCGCCATGAGCACGGCCATGGGACCGCATCTCGCCCGCCGCATCCTGGGCGGCAAGACGTCGGAGATCGACATGCCGATCACCGACCTGAAGGCCATTCCCTTCCACGGGCTGTGGAAGACCGCGGTGGCCGCACGCATCACCTACGGCCGGATCCGCGATTATTTGAACGTGTAGTTATAGCACCGGCCTCCGGGCCGTCGTTTCCGCGGCGGGCGAAGGGCAGCCTGTAGTCGACACAGGGCGCTATAATGGATGCTTGCGCCTGCTTGATCTACAGGGGTCGACGTGGCGTTCAGGCTGACGCCGTTCACGGCGGCCCCGTCTTGCAGCAGTGGCGCCATCTACTCCAGCGCAATGACCGGCTGCGGCCATCGCAGGTTGCGCATGGCTCGCAGCGCTGCCGTATCCATGTAGACGCGTTCCTCGGCGATCCGGCCGTCGCGCAAACGAAACCTGTCGACGCCGCGCCAGTCGAGCCGTTGGCCATCGACCATGCGGGTCGCTTGCCATTCGATGACGACGACATCACCGCGCGCCGTCCAGTCGAGCAGCTGCCAGACATGGTCGGGCGCGCCCTGGCGCACCAGCTCGGTGAGCCTCCCGAGCTCCTTGCCCGCGACCGGCCGGGCATAAAGCGGCGAATGCAGCACCCCGTCCGGATGCCAGAGCGCCAGGAAGGCCTCACCGTCCCGCGCCGCCCATGCAGCGGCGAATTTCGTTACGAAGTCCTGAACCTCGAGATCGGTCATACGCATCTCCTTTCGCGGGAGACACCTACGAGCCGTCAGGCCTGCGGTCTGGCGGAGATCGGACGCGACATGCCATGCTGCGTGGCACCCCATACCCTCACGGTACTTGCCGCCTTGCCAGACGCGCGCCCAGCGCGGCAGCGAGCAGGGCCGCAAGGACAAAGCATGCCGGCACCCACAGGGCGGCTGCGGCGACGCCCGCGCGATCGAGACCCGCAGAGAGACCGGAGGCGTTGGCCACCAGGCCCGCCACCGCGGCGCCGAGGGCAAAACCGGTCTGCTGCACCGTGGCGACCGAGGACGCCGCGACGTCCTCCTCGCCTTTCCGGGCACCAGCCATGGCGCGCTGGGCGATGAACGCCCAGCATGAGCCGATGCCCGCGCCGAGCATGAAGATGGCGGGAAAGACGACGATCACCGGCTCGAGCGGCAGCAGGACGGCGAGGCCGACCAGCCCGGCTGCCATCATCACCGGCCCGGCAACCAGCAGGCGGTCGGTCGCCGCCGGCGAGAGGCCCGCCACCATCAGCGAGATCACCGTCCAGCCGAACGAGCCGCCGGCGACCATGTAGCCGGAGCTCAGGGGATCGAGCCCGTGCAGCGACTGCAGGAAGATCGGCATGAAGATCTGCAGCGGGCTGTAGGCAATCGAAACGGTCAGGACCAGCCAGAGGCCCATGCCGGTGATCGAGTGCAAGGAGAAGGCGTCGCTCGGCAAGAGGCGCGTCGGCGCACGGCGATCGATTGCCAGGGTCAACACGAGCAGGGCGACGGCGGCCGTCACGAGACCCGCCTTGGCCAGCACATGGGGCGCGATCGCGCTCGATGACATGACGGCGATCGCCGCGCAGACCAGGGTCACGCGCAGGCCCGGGGCCCGGGCGGCGCCAGTACCGGCAAATCCCGCGGGCAGCGCCCGGAAGGCGCCAATCGCCAGGACGGCCGCTAGCCCGGCCACGCATAGGAAGGCGCCGCGCCAGGTGTCGTACTGGGCGAAGACGCCTCCCACCAAAGGCCCGACGACGACGGACAGGCTCCAGGCGCCCGACAGCAGGGCGAAGGTACGCGGCCACAGGTCGGCGGGAAAAGTGTTGCGCACCAGGACGTAGGCGATCGCCGCCAGCAGCCCGCCGCCAAACCCCTGTACGAAACGCCCGGCGACGATCAACGCCATCGACGGCGCCAGCGCGCAGACCAGCGCTCCCGTGCCGAACGCCATCGCGCCGATGCAGAAGGCGTTGCGCGCACCGATCTTGGACGTCAGGTAGCCGGTGCAGGTGGCGGCCACGATCGACGAGGCGAGATAGGCGGTGCTGGTCCAGCTGAGCAGCGCGGCGCCGCCGATGTCGTCGACCACGCTCGGCAGCACGGTGGCCAGCATCAGCACGTTCATCGAGTGCAACAGCACGCCACCGACCAGCACGGCCAGCGCCGGGAACCATCGGGCCTCCAGGAGTGCCGACCATCCGATGGTGGCCGTGTCTTTGGTCATGGCTGGCGACTTTCCTCGCCGCAGGATAGGCAGTGTCAGGTGTGCCCGGCGGCGGCCGATTTCACATACCAGATGCTATAATTCAGGCATACCCTTCCCGGATGAGGCGGCGTCGCGCCTGCGGAGCCCTTCCCGATGCAGAGGTCCGAAAACCGCGAGCATCGAACGGGACCGCATGGGAAGCTCCGCGTCATGGAACTGCTCGACCGCAAAACGTACTATCGCGCCTTCGAGAGCCATGACTCCCGCTTCGATGGCCGCGTCTTCGTCGGCGTCACCTCGACCGGCATCTACTGTCGTCCGGTGTGCCCCGCCCGCACGCCGCGCTTCGAGAACTGCCGCTTCTACGCCTCGGCGGCGTCAGCGCAGGAGGCGGGCTTCCGGCCCTGCCTGCGCTGCCGCCCGGAGATCGCGCCCGACCTCGCCTTCTGGCGCGGCAGCGCCAACACGGTCAGTCGTGCCCTCGCGCTGATCGCCGAAGGCGCGCTCGACGGCGAGGAGGCCGACGTCGAGGGTCTGGCCGACCGCCTGGGCGTCGGCGCGCGGCAGCTTCGCCGCCTTTTCCAGCGTCACCTCGGCGCATCGCCGGTTGCCGTCGCCCAGACCCGTCGCGTGCTGTTCGCCAAGCAGCTGCTGCACGATACCCGTCTGCCGATGGCGCAGGTGGCACTGGCCTCCGGGTTCGGCAGCATCCGCCGGTTCAACGAGACGTTTCGCGCGCTGTTCGGCCGCCCGCCAGGCGCGCTGCGCCGCAAGGCTGGCGTGGCGGTGACGGCGCGCGACGGCGTGACCCTGCGGCTCGCCTATCGGCCGCCCTACGACTGGCCCGGCATGCTGGCGGCGCTCGCCGCTCGCGCTACGCCGGGCGAGGAATGGATCGCAAACGACACCTGGCATCGCCGCGTCGTGCTCGACGATTCGGCGGGCGATTTGGCCGTCAGCCATCTCCCCGACCGCAACTCGGTGCTGGTTGCGATCCGCTTTCCTTGCGTCAGGGCCCTGCCGGGCATCGTCGCCCGGGTGCGCCGCGTGTTCGATCTCGGCGCCGACATCGCCACGATCGACAGCCACCTGGCGCGCGATCCCGGCCTCGCGCCGCTGATCGCCAGGCGCCCCGGCCTGCGCGCGCCGGGCGACTGGGAGCGCGAAGTGGTCACGAGCACCTTCCCCGACGATGCTCCTCGCCACTGGCGGCCCTGGAACGCCTACGCAATGCAACACCTCAGGATGGCGGCCCATGCCCGAGCGTAACGGCCAGCTCCTCGAGCTCTTCGTCGATCGCATGCCGACGCCGATCGGCGAGCTCGTGATCGTGGCCGACCGGGCCGGCATGCTGCGCGCCATCGACTGGACCGACCACGAGCCCCGCATGCTGCAGCTGCTCGACCGGTACTTCGGCAAAGGCGCCTATGCGCTCGCGCCGGCCCGCGATCCGGGCGGTCTCACCAGCGCCCTGCGGGGCTACTTCAAGGGTGACATCGACGCGGTCGACCGCCTCCCCGTGGAGATGGCGGGCACGCCCTTCCAGAACAGCGTCTGGCGGGCGCTCCGCCAGATCGGAAGCGGCGAGACGATCAGCTACGCCGAGCTGGCGCGGCGCATCGGCAGGCCCAAGGCGGTGCGCGCCGCCGGCCTGGCCAATGGCCAGAACCCGATCAGCATCGTCGTCCCCTGCCATCGCGTAATCGGCTCGGACGGCACGCTGACAGGCTATGGCGGCGGCCTGCCGCGCAAGCAGTGGCTGCTCGCCCACGAAGGCGCGCGCATCGGCGGGCGAATGCTCTCCTGATTGTACCCTGCCCGCGACGTGGTGCTTTGCAGGGAAGGAATCATGGCTGGGAGCGCACCACTTAGCGCGCCACTCCCGTGGCGCTCTTCCTGGGAATCAACGATCCCATGGGCGCCCCAGGAGTGACGCGCTAAGCGGTGCGCTCCCAACCATGGCCGCTTACGCCAGGTAGTAGCTCGTGACCGTATCGCCGATGTTGAAGTGCCGGGTGATGTCCTCCCCGGCGGGCTGCGACCGCATCAGCGGGAGGAGCTGCCGGTTCACGTACTTCAAGGTCTCGATGTCGTTGCTGCGCGCCGCCCGCTGCCCCTGCTCGATCAGGCGCTCGGCGAGGATCGGATCGGTGGCATCGTCGCGGCGCGCCAGGCAGTAGTCGAAGCGCGCAAGGTGCACGGCAGGATCGCGATCGCGCACCAGCCACCACAACGCCTCGTACTCCTGGATGGTCCGGCGGAGCATGTCGGCATTCTGCAGCTCCAGCGCCTTCTGAAAGTCTGTCTCCAGGGACTTCAGCAGCTGCCGATCGCTGTCCTTGCCACTCTGCTCGACCAGCTTCGCCGCATCGGCGCGGACACCGCGTGCCCTGTCCACCAGCTTGGGGAACCTCAGGCCGTCTTCCAGCAGATCGACCAGGGCCGCGAGCTCGCGCAGCCGGCGATCGAGCATGCCCAGGGAATCGGGATCGTTGGCCGCAGCTTCGGTCAGCTTCCCGATGGTCCCCAGCAGGTCTTCCTCGTCGATGCGCCGCAGGACCTCGATGGTCGCCGGAGTCCTGATCCGCTCCGCTTCCGCCCGCGCCGTCGACAGGCGTTCCCGCAGCGCGGTGGCCTCGCGCACCAGACGCTCCAGCGATTGGCGCTCGGAGACCGGCGTGAAGACGACGTCGAAGTCGATCTCGAACACCCGGATGTAGGCATGCACGCGAATCTGCTGCGATTCGTCCATCTTGACCGAAACCTCGACGATGCTGCCGGCCGGCAGATCGCGCTCCAGGTCGGCGCCGGTGATCTCGATCGCGCCAATTCCGTGGTTGCGGACGGCCCGCGTGTACTCCCCTTCCAGCAGGGGAATGCGCAAAACGTCGTCACGCCGCCCGGCGCGCAGCATCTTGGTCGTGATGTGATCCATCGCCTTGCCCAGCGGCAGGCTGTCGCCCTTCTTCACGTAGACGGCCACGCTGCCGTTGCTCAGCCCCACCCCGATGGTCTGGCTCGCCGGCTGCGCGTTCGGCAGGTTGAGCATGTAGGTGTAGGCCAGCGAGCGCGGCTCGGTCGCCACCGGCGTGCCCGTGGGATCGCATAGCGCGACCTCGTAGGAATGCCGGCCGGTGGTGACGGCGTAGAGCTGGGTCAGGAACACGCCGCTTCCCCCTAGGATGATGCGACCGGAACGCCATCCGGTAGCGGCATCGACGAATTCCAGCGTGAAGCCCGCAGGATCGCGCCCCGCCGGCCCCACGATCCTGCCGCCGATGTCGGGATCCTGCTGGTTGCCGACCGGATTGTGCTCGGTCTGGACCAGCCACGTGTCGGCCGCCCAGTCGCCGCCGGGCGCCTGGACGGCATCCTCTGGAGCGTCGAGCGCCAGGGTACTGGCGAATATCGCGGCGCCGCGCGCAACCACCGTGACCGGATCGATGCTGTGGTCGACCGGGCAGCCGAGCTCGGATTGCACGGCGTCGCGGATCCACGGGTTGAGCGTCGAGCCACCGACCAGCAGGACCCGCTCGATGGCGCGCGCTTCCAGACCCGCGCCCCGCAGAGTCTTGCGGCAGAGGTTGAGGGTACGCCGCACGTAGGGCCGGGTCAGGCTGGCGATGTCCTCGGGCGTCAGCGTGCAGGCGAAATTGACGGTGCGCCCGCGGGCGTCCGTGCACCAATTGTCGAACGTCACCTCCACCGGCGCCCGGGTTCGGCAGACGTCGATCTTGCCGCGCTCGGCGATCAGCTTGAGGCGCCCGAAGGCGCTTTCCCAGCGTGGATTGCCCCGCCGGAAGTCGGGCAGATCGAACTGGTCGAGCGCCACCGGGAGCAGCCGTTCCGTGACGATGTCCCAATCGAGCAGCTTGCCGCCGAGCTGGTTGTCGCCATCGTGGTTCTCGACATGGATGAGGCCGTCGCGGATGCGCATGATCGCCGCGTCGAACGTGCCGCCGCCGAAATCGTAGACGAGCCAGTACACGTTCTCCCGCGCGCTCTGGAAACCGTAGGCAAGCGCCGCCGCGACCGGCTCGAGCAACAGCGGGCACCGGGCGATGCCGGCGAGCCTCGCGGCGGCTTGCGTCGCCGCCGTCGCCGGCTGCTCGAACGCCGCCGGCACCGTGATAACCGCCGCCCGGACATCCTCCTCCAGGACGGTGCGCACATCGGTGCGCAGCGCCTTCAGCACCTCCGCCGAGAGCGCCTCGGGCGAGAGCAGGCGGTCGCTGGCGACGAAATGCTTCTCGATTCCGTCGCCGCTCATTCCCATGCGCAGCTTGAACTCCAGCGCGCCGTTGTACGGATCGTCGTCCAGCGCCCGCCGCTTGGCCTCCTCGCCGACATGCAGGTTGCCGCGCCGGTCGATCCAGACAGCCGAGGGGGTCATGCCGGCGCCCAGCCTGTTGGGGATGATCTTCGCATCCTGGCCGTCGGCGATGGCGATCGAGCTGTTCGTCGTGCCGAGATCAATGCCGAAATCGATCGTGGTCCGGCGCATTCGGCGGCTCCTTGCTTCGTGACATCGCTGTTCGTTGCCCTGTCGGGCAGGTTCACTTCCGAGGCTTTCCGCCGTCCGGCAGCGTTTCCTGCCGCACTGGCACCGACACGAAGACCTCGCCGCGCTGGATAAGGTTCTTGCCCCTGAACACCATCGGCCGCGCCGTCTGCGAGACCGTATCCGTCGATACGCCCGCGGTGGGCTCGAACTGAAGGGGTGTCATCATGGCCTCGCCGCCAGGGGGATAGCGCGTGCCGGTCGGATCGACCAGCGTGATGCCGGCTTTATCGAGCGCCCTGATGGCGCGATCAAGACGGCTGAGCGCGTGGCGCGTGCGCGCATCGGGATCGGCACTGTCCTCGTCCCGCCATTGCCGCCTGAAGTACCTGGTCTTCAGATACCACACGCAGTTGGCCAGCTCGATCACCGCATCCTCCGGAAACAGGTGCTGGCGCGCCGATTCGCCTGTGCGCCCTGCCGGCGCCGGCGAATCGGGTGCGGACGTGGCCACGATCTCAGCCGGCTCCGGCTCGGCCGCGCGTCGACGCCGCGGTGTCGCAGCCTTCGTCGGCGGTGTGCGGGACACGCCCCCGAGCGGGCTCGCCGTGGACGCACCCTGACGCGGTCGACGCTTGCTTGTCCTGGCCATCGGGCCTCCATCATTCAAACCGCCGATACCAGGCCCGTGGCCTCCCGGGAGGCAGCCTGCTCGGGCGCATAGGCATGTCCGAAGCTCCATCCTTTGCGACGCAGCTCCAGGACCGTGCGGAAATCCAGATAGGCTTCCTCGGGCTTGATTGGCGGCGGTAGCGCCGGTTCTGCAGTGCCGGTGACGAACGCGCGCAGCGCCGCCTGCGCGACGGCCGCCGAGCGTCGCTTCAACCCGATGATCGTCGCGGCCGTCGCTCCCGCTCCGGCAAGGAGCCCGACCGCAATCGGCACGGCCAACCCGGCGCCCGTGACGACGGTCTGCAGGCCATAGACGGTGCCGGCCCAGGTCAAGGTCCCCGCGACGCCGGCCGCGAGCTTTGCCTTGTGCCCGAGCCCCGTCGCTGCCGCCCCTGATATCTCCTCTCGCCGCTCGCGCCAGTGCGCCCGCCGACGGGCAAGGTCGCGATGGGCGTCACGACAGTTCCGGCACCGCGGAACGACGACCATGGCCGTCCTGACGATCATGCTGTCGCCGAACAGTCTCCGCTCGTTCTCGACATCGCCGCACATCGGCAGCTGGATGGCGCATTCGGGCGATGGCGGCGCCTCGCCGCAATGGTGGCAGACGGAATCCTCGGGGTTCGCCGCAAGCGCGACAGGGATGTAGCGCTGCTTGCGGTGATAGCGGGCCTTGAGGGAGGCCGTGCCGGGCAGCGCGCACTGCACCTCGCTCGCATGCTGTTCGAGAATGCCGAGGTTGAGCTTCGCCCGTGGATCGTCCGGATAGAGCTCGTCGGCAAGCAGCTGGCGCTCGAGGGCCGAGGCCAGCTCGCGCCTGAAGACGTTGCGCTTGCCTTCGCTCTCCCCGTCGAGGGTATCGGCGCAGTCTCCGCACAGCCAGACCGCGATGTCGCGGATCGTGAACCTGGACCAGCGCCTGTACGTCTGGCTGCCGCAGCTGGGGCAGGGCGGCTTCATGAAATCCGGCAGCTCGTCGTCGGGAAAGCGATGTAGCGGCGAGCGGTCGGCGGCGAACCTGTCTATCAGCCTGCGCCGGATGGGTGGCTCCTGGCGGAACTCACGATTGGCTTCGTTGAAGACCTGGGCACTCCACGCCGTGAGGCAATAGGATGCCGCTCGTCTCAGCGGCCGCCCCAGAGCCGACGGAAGCGCGCTCAGGATCATCATTGCGCCATCGAAGTCGCTCGCCCGTGTCAGCGAGCGCGCCTCCTCCAGCGCGGCGACGGTGGCATCCGGCAGGTCCCAGTATCCCGGTGCGCACCATTCGCTGCCGGCCTTCGCATTCTCGCGGACCGCGTTCAGGTTCTCGTCGAGCAGGACCCGCAGGGCGTCGCCGGCAGCCATGCTGCGCGCCAGCTCGAGCAGCTGGGCGCTCTCGCCCCAGTCGTCGACCTTTGCCGTGAACGCGGTCTGGCCCTCGAACATCGCTTCGGCGATCCGGTCGCGCAGCCCGTTGCGCACGTCGGCGAGCACGCCGCCGTCGATCGACCGCAGGGGATCCGCGATGGTGTCGACGATCGCGTCGACGATCGAGACCAGGCGGCCGCAATCCTGGTGCATCGACCGGACATTCTCGTTGGCGCGATGGGGCGCAGCGCGCCAGGTCGTCCTCGCGCGATCGATCGCGTCCCCGACCTGACCCTCCCACAGCGCCAGGGCCAACCGCAGGGCCTCCTGCCCCGCAGCCGCGTCGAACCTCGTCGACTTGAGGAGCTGCAAGTGCCGCGTCACGTCGGCGCCATCGGATCGCTCGGCAGCGGCGAAGGCGAGCCGGGCGTGGATGTGCAGCAGTCCGGTCGGCAGCGACTCGCGAATCCGGGCGACCAGACGAGGCGACACCTTGGCGTCGTTCAGGACGGCGGCGCGGAGCGACACCACCTGCCAGAACGATGCATCGGCATGGATTTCGGCCCAGTGGCGCAGGGCACGCTGCCACATCGAAGCGAGCTCGTCGGCGCGCAGCTTCTCGTTCGCCGTGCCTCCGGTGAGCGCGTGCTCGCGATCGAGCGCGGAGAGATGAAGGAAGACCGCCAGATTGTGACGGGCCGCCGCACGCCTCGAGGTCGGGCCAGACTCGCGATCCCAGATCGCCGCGGCATCGGCCAACCGCCCCTCTGCCACCGCACGAAGCGCCGGGTCCGGACCTTCCTCAAGGGGCCAGAACCAGAAGAACTCGGCCTGGAACCGGTCGAGCGGCGCGTGCAGGCGGGCCAGAGCGCCGCGAACCTCGTCGCGGCCCGGCGGCGGGCTCAGGGCCAGCAGCCCGCCCGCGATCTCCGACGCCGGCAGCCCGAGCTTCGCCTGCAGGTCGCGGCGCGCCTCGCGCCGCTGCACGTCGCGGGCCGCGGCAGTCACCGGCAAGCCCAGGATGCGGAAGAGGTTCGTCCTGTACAGATCCGGCGTCAGGGCCTTGTAGGCGTCGTCATCCATCGCTCGGCACACGAGATAGCCATGCGGCCACCGGCATCCGCGGGCCGTCAGCCCGTCACAATCTCACGATCCGGATCGCGTCGCCGGCTCAGAGCGATCCGCCTGCCACCATGTCGAAGCGGCTCCGGATCTCGTCCACGGTCGGGACTTTGCCGGTTTCCAGCTCCGGGAAATCCTTGGCCAGGGCGACCCGGTCGTACTCGTCGAGATGCATGTCGGCCAGCCCGTGGTCGTTCTCCAGGGCGTCGAGGGTCTTGTGGAGGTGGAACAGGTGCCAGTGGGCCGGCCCGTGGAACACGCCCTCCTCGATCTTGGCCAGACGCTCCTCGAACCGCTGCAAGACGCTCTTCCGTTCAGTTGCCAAAACTTGCCTCCCCTCCTCGCCAGGTTCCGATGGTGCCTGCCTGCCGTCACGATCGCAAGGTCGGGTGGGATCGTTTCCTACTCCTCGCCAGCTGCGCTGGGAAAGTGTCGCCGTCTTGCGGCGACGGAGGGGTCATGGGCATCAACATTGACGCTCATGGTACCGCCAACTTTTTGGCTCATGACCTCTCCGCCCCGTAGACGGGACACCTCCACACCGAAGGTGGGAGGAGAATGAGTGGCGCGCTCCCTGCGCGAATGCCCTGTCCGATCAGGCGCAGTTTGCAGGCGCCATAGGGGGAGGAGATCGGGTCACTCACGCGGCGGCGAGGTTGATGCCGAACGATTGCAGGTTGGGGGAGATGCGCTCGGTCAGCAGCCCGACCTTGCGCAGGTTGCGGACCAGCCCGCCATGCAGGTCGCGCCGGAAGTACTTGCGGAAGGCAGTCTCGTCGCCGCCGGCGGCGCGTTCGCGGCGGAACCGCTTGATCTCGTCGACCTCGGCCTTGCCGAAGCCCATCTCCTGGTAGGCCGCCAGCGGGAAGATGCCGCCGAGCGTGCGGCTCAGCGCCCATACTGCGAAGTCCTCCATCTCGCGATGCTCGGCCTCGGTCGCCTCGCCGACGATGGCGGGCAGCGACAGCATGGCGAAGCCCATGTGGCGCGCCTCGTCCTGCACGATGCGCCGGCAGACCTGGCGCAGCACCGCGTCCTTCGAGGACTCCGCCAGCATCCGGAACAGCGACACGGCGAAGGTCTCGGCGACGAGCTGCAGGCCGATCGTCTTCAGGTGCCACGACGAGGTGCCGAGCAACGTGTCGAAGATCTCCCGCACGTTGCCGCCGACCGGATAGACCTCGCCGTCGAGGCGCAGGTCGATGTAGCGCTGCAGCACCTCGTTGTGCCGCGCCTCGTCGGCCACCTGGGTGGCCTGGAACAGCTTGGCATCCTGGCCCTGCACGTTCTCGACCAGCTGGCTGCACAGCAGCATGGCGCCGTGCTCGCCCTGCACCAGGGTGGACAGACGCCATCGGCTGACCCGCCGGTTGAGCTCGACACGGTCGCTCTCGGACATCGCGTCCCAGAAGCGAGTGCCGTGGATGTCGACCAGGTCGTCGGAGATCAGCCCGCCGTCACCCTCGAGCGGCACCGACCAGTCGATGTCGCGGTCAGCATTCCATTGATCGATCTTGGCCTGCTCGTAGAGCCTGCGCAGATCGGCCTGGTCGCTGGCGTAGTCGTGGCGGAAATGCGCGGTGTTGCGCGTCTCGACAAGGTGACCGTTGCGCACTGCCTTCCTCCTGCTGTCTTGTCTTTGTTCGGACTGCAGGATGAACGTGCGTTCAGCTCATTTCAACCCGGGCGAGCCGCTACAGGGCGGCTTGGCCTTGTGTGCGGCGCAACAACGAGGCCGTGGCGCGGCCGTCCTCGGCCGGCTGGTAGACGACGCTGAACAGCGTGCGCGCCCTGGCGAGGGCTTCGCCGAAGCCCGTCTGCTCGCTCTCGAACGAGTCGAACCCGCAGCGCAGCATGAAAGGCAGCTGGTCCTGCAGGACGTTGCCGGTGGCGCGCAGCTCGCCCTCGTAGCCCAGCCGGCCGCGCACCAGGCGGGCCTGGCTGTAGGCGCGGCCATCGCTGAACTTGGGAAAGTGCAGCGCGATCAGGCGCAACTCTCCGACATGCGGTGCCAGCTCCTCGACCGGGTCGGTGTTGGCGAGCGCCACCGCCGGCCATTGCGGGCGCTGCCGCCAGTCGGCGTACGGCAGGGCGATGAGGATGGAGGGCGTCGCCGCTTCAGTGAACAGTGCCATAGACCCGATCCTTGAAAGGTTGGGCGCCGATGCGCCGGTAAGTGTCGACGAAGCGTTCGCCGTCGGCGCGCGAGTCGAGATAGGTGGCGACCAGGGCATCAACCGCTTCGACCACCTGGTCGGCTCCAACGGCCGGGCCGAGGATGGCGCCCAGCGCCGTCTTGCCGAAATCGACGTCCCCGCCGAGGCTGATCTGGTAGAGCTCGATCCCGTTCTTATCGACGCCGAGGATGCCGATGTGGCCGACATGGTGATGGCCGCAGGCATTGATGCAGCCTGAGATCTTGATCTTCAGGTCGCCGATGTCGTGCTGGAGCGCCAGCCCGGCGAAATGGTTCGAGATGCGTTGCGCCACCGGGATCGAGCGCGCGTTGGCGAGCGCGCAATAGTCGAGCCCCGGGCAGGCGATGATGTCTGTGATCTTGCCGACATTCGCCTCGGCGAAGCCCAGCGTGCCGAGTGCGCGCCACACCGCCGGCAGGTCGGCGATGGCGACATGCGGGAGCACCAGGTTCTGCTCGTGGCTGACCCGGATCTCGCCCTGCGCGTAGGCATCGGCGATGTCGGCGGCGCCTTCCATCTGGGCGGCGCTGGCGTCGCCCGGCGGGGCGCCGGCGGGCTTGAGCGACGCCGTCACGATGGCGTAGCCCGGCGTGCGATGGGGCGCCACGTTGGCCTTGAGCCACAGCGCGAAGTCGCGGTCCTCGAGCTTCAGCGCCTCGACCGCTGGCACGATCGCCGGCCGCTCGGCCAGGTCGGGCGGCGCGAACTGGCGGGCGATCGCCTCGATCGTCTCGTCGGGCAGGCCGAGCGGCCCGCCCTGGGCCGCGGCGTACTCGGCCTCGACCTCCTCGCGCATCCTCTCGACGCCGATCTCGTGCACCAGGATCTTGATGCGCGCCTTGTAGAGGTTGTCGCGCCGGCCGTACCGGTTGTAGACGCGCAAGACCGCCTCGAGATAGGCGAGCAGCTCGTTGCGCGGCAGGAACTCACGCACCGTCTTGCCGATCATCGGCGTGCGGCCGAGCCCGCCGCCCACGATCACCTCGAAGCCCACTTCGCCCGCCGGGTTGCGCCAAAGCCGCAATCCGATGTCGTGCACCCGCACCGCGGCGCGGTCATTGGGCGAGCCGGTAACGGCGATCTTGAACTTGCGCGGCAGGAAGCTGAACTCGGGATGCAAGGTCGACCACTGGCGGACGATCTCGCACCAGATGCGCGGATCCTCGATCTCGTCCACCGCGGCACCGGCGAAGTGATCCGCCGTGACATTGCGGATCACGTTGCCGCTGGTCTGCATGGCGTGCATGTCGACCTCGGCCAGCTCGGCCAGAGCATCGGGCGCGTCCTCGAGCCTGATCCAGTTGAGCTGCAGGTTCTGGCGTGTCGTGAAGTGGCCGTAGCCGCGGTCGTACTTGCGGGCGATGTCGGCGAGCTTGCGCAGCTGGCGGCTGCTCAGCGTGCCGTAGGGGATCGCGATCCGCAGCATGTAGGCGTGCAGCTGAAGGTAAAGCCCGTTGGTCAGGCGCAGCGGCTTGAATTGCTCCTCGGTGAGCTCGCCGGCGAGGCGGCGGCGCACCTGGTCGCGGAACTGCTCGACGCGCTCGGCAACCAGCGTACGGTCGTAGCTGTCGTAGCGGTAGAAATGGGTGTCAGGCATAACGCACGGCGTCGGCAGCGATGGCGTCGAAAGTGAGACCCGAGGCGCGGATACGCTCGCGCAGCGACAGCGGCTCGAGCGTGCCGTCGTCGTCTTCCCAGACGGCCACGAGGTACGGATCGATCACCCCGAAGGCCTCGGCGCGCGCCCGTTCGAGCAGGATCTCGCCGGCCCGCTCGCCGCGCGCCAGGGCGGCGCGGTCGAAGCGCTCCGTCCACTGGCCGGCATCGTCGAGGAACGCGATCGACAGGTCGCCGTTCAGATTTTTCGCCATCAGGATGCCTCTGCGAGAAGGGGTTGCTCGCCGGCTGTCGCGAGCGCCGCGACCTCGCCGACGATGATGAGGATCGGGCCGGCGTCACCACGGGAGGTGTGGCGGACCGCGAGCCGCGCAAGGTCACCGAGCGCGCCCACGCTGACCCGCTCGTCGGGTCGTGTGCCGTTCTCGACGATGGCGACCGGCGTTCCTGAGGAGGCGCCGGCGCCCAGGAGACGGTCGCCCACGGAGGCAGCCTCCGTGGCGCCCATGTAGATGGCGAGCGTGTGGCCCTCGGCCACCAGCGCCGGCCAGCGTTCATCCTGTTGCCCGTCAGCCTGCTGTCGATCGGCGCGATGGGCCGTGACGAAGGTGACGGCGGACGCCAGGCGACGATGGGTGAGCGGAATGCCCGCCGAGGCGGCGCAGCCGAGGGCGGCGGTGATGCCCGGTACGACGGCCACCGGCAGGCCGGCGCGACGCAGCGCCTCGACCTCCTCGCCGCCGCGGCCGAACACGAAAGGGTCGCCGGCCTTCAGGCGCACCACCGTCTGGCCGGCGCGCACGCGGCGCACGAGCTCGGCGTCGATCTCGGCCTGGGTCCAGCGCACGCGGCCCTTGCGCTTGCCGACCGCGAGAAGCTCGGCGTCGCGCCGGGCGCGCGCCAGGATGGCCGGCGGCACGAGGTCGTCGTGCAGGATGGCATCGGCCTCCTGCAGAAGCTGGGCGGCGCGCAGGGTCAGGAGATCGGGATCGCCCGGGCCGGCGCCGACTATATGGGCCATGCCCATCGGCGCCGTGCGACGACGCGCGGCATCGAGCTCGCCCAGCACCGCGCGACGGGCGCCGGCTTCGTCGCCCGCCAGGGCAAGGCGCGCCGCCGGTCCTTCGAGCACGCGATGCCAGAGGGCGCGGCGGCGCGTCGGTTCGGCGATCACCGCGCCGACCTGCGCACGGAACGATCGGGCGAGGCGAGCCAGCACGCCCAACCGCTCGGGCAGGAGGGCCTCGATGCGCTGGCGCAGCACCGTGGCCAGCACCGGCGCGGCACCGCCGGTCGACACCGCCACCACGACCTCGTCGCGATCGACGATCGCCGGCAGGATGAAGTCGCACAGCGCCGGACGATCGGCGACGTTGACCGGCACGCCGGCCGACCGGGCAGAGCGCGCCGCGGCCTCATCGGCGTCCCTATCGCCGGTTGCGACGAAGGCAGCCGCTGCGCCCCGGTAGGCTGCAACGTCGCCGGGCGTGGCTTCGAGGCGCTCGACGGTGGCACCAGCGGAATGCGCCAGGGCGGCGCGGCGGTCGGCGGCAGGGCCCTGCCCTGCCACGACAACGCGGCGACCCTCTAGATCGAAGAACAGAGGCAGATGTCTCACCGGGCGTGCCTCGCGCCACCGCGCAGTGCAGCACGACGCTGAGAAGCAGCACCGCAGCCGACGGCGGCAAGCCTGGGCCGCGTGACGGCGTAGCGTTCCTGAAGCTGCAACATACGGTACTTCCCCTCGGTCCTCCTCGATCTGGCGATGTTTGGCACATTCGCCATGACTTGAGTTTCCGAAGGTTTTCCGGGTCAAGGCATTTCTTGCTGCGCCGTGCCGGGCAGAAGAAATTTTCCTCTCCCAGTCCTTTTTTCACCCCCTTGACGATCCGCCGGCCCATCCCAAATAGCCTTTGTCACCCGTGCCCATCCCGGGGCGGGCGACGCGAAAAAACATCGCTCATTGGAGGATGATCAATGCGTACGTTCGACTATTCCCCGTTCTATCGCGCCACCGTCGGCTTCGACCGGGTCTTCGACCTGCTCGATTCGGTGGCTAGCCAAAGCGGCTCCAACGGTTACCCCCCGTACAACATCGAGAAGGCGGGCGACAACGCCTACCGGATCGTGATGGCCGTGGCCGGCTTCGCCGAAGCCGAGCTCAACGTGACCCAGAAGGAGAACGAGCTTTTGGTGACTGGCCAGGCGGCGAACGCCCAGGAGGACAGGCAGTACCTCTATCGCGGCATCGCCGGACGCAACTTCGAGCGCCGCTTCCAGCTTGCCGACCACGTGAAGGTCGTCGGTGCGAAGCTCGCCAACGGTCTGCTGACCATCGAGCTGCAGCGTGAGATCCCGGAGGAGAAGAAGCCCCGCGCGATCCCCGTCACCGCCGGACAGCCGGCCCTGACGCACTAAGCAGCTCCGGCTGGGAGAGGGGCGCCGCCGAACGCGGCGCCCTTTTTCGTTGCCCGTCCGGACAGGTGGCGGAACAATGCGGCTCATGAGCCTGTCCGCCCAGCTGACCCACTTCGGCATCCATGCCATCGACCTCGACCGCATGGTCGACTTCTACACCCGCGTCATGGGCTTCGTGGTAAGCGACTCCGGCGTCGGCCGCTCCGGTGCACGGGTCTTCTTCATGACGCAGAACCCGGAATGCCATCATCAGTTCGTGCTGTTCGACGGCCGCCCGGCCGACGTCACCTACAACCCGGTGAATCAGATCTCCTTCCGCCTCGACTCGCTCGACACGCTGAAGGGCTATCGTCAGGCTCTGGTCGCCGAAGGCATCACCGAGCATCGCGTGACCGACCACGGCAACGCCTGGGCACTCTACTTCAAGGACCCTGAAGGCAACCCGGTCGAGCTCTACACCGACACGCCGTTTTACACCCCGCAGCCCTGCGGCGAGCCGCTCGACCTCGACCAGCCCAACGACACGATCCTGGCCACCACCGAAGCCATGTGCCGCAGCCGCCCGCGCTTCATGACGCGCGAGACCTGGATGCAAAGCATCCAGGCCAAGCTCGACGCGCGCTGATATCGCATTCACCCATCTTGCTGCCCTCCCTGCGCGAAGCGCGGGGAGGTGTCCCGACAGCGGGCAAGCCGCGGGCGGAGGGGTCAAGAGCCTCGGTCGAAACGTTCGTCCACGTCTTCCTGCTCGAGGTTTCGAGGACGCTGTCCGTACGATGAGACGTCGTGAGTGCAGCTTATGACCCCTCCGCCCCATGGGGCGCCAAAATGCAAAGGGACCTTACCCTGAGGAGCGGCCCGGAGGGCCGCGTCTCGAAGGGTCGGCAACAGATCGGATGTTGCGACAGCCGCCTTTCCGCCGATCTCCTGTGCTGTCCATTCTTCGAGACGGCCGCTACGCGGCCTCCTCAGGATGAGGACTTTGTTGGGCGCTCGGCCAATCTTGACCCCGATGTCCCGCCCCCCAGCGGGGGTATCTCCCCAGCGCTTGCGTTGGGGAGAGTGGCCCAAAGGAGGCCACCTCCCCAGCGAAGCTGGGGAGGTGCATGAATCACTTCGCGTACTTGCCGGTGAGCTGCGGCGTGTGGGCACCCTCGGCGCCCTTCTCCTTGTGCTGCAGGCGGGTGGTGCGGGCCCAGGTCCGCTTGAGCTCGTCCTTCACATTGAAGCGCAAGGTGCCGACCTTCTCGACGGTCAGCTCGATCCTGTCGCCGTCCATGAAGGAATTCAGCCCGCGGTGATTGGTGCCGGTGGCCAGGATGTCGCCGGGCTGCAGCGTATGGATCGAGCTCACCCATTCGATGCAACGCGGGATGTGATGGGCCATGTCCGAGGTGTTGAATTTCTGCATGACCACGCCGTTGTTGGTGAGCGTGATGTCGAGATTCTGCGGATCGGCGATCTCGTCGGCAGTGACGATGCACGGGCCGATCGGCGCGAAGGTGTCGCGCGACTTCATCTGGAAGAACACGTTGCCCGGCGGCGGCAGGCCGCGCGCCGAGCCGTCGATGAAGCAGGTGTAGCCGAAAACGTGCTTCATCGCGTCGGCCTGGGAAACGCGCGTCGCCGGCTTGCCGATGATCAGCGCAAGCTCGGCCTCGCCCTCGAAGATCGAGGCCGGCACGTCGGGCAGCACCATGGTGTCGCCGTCGCCGATCACCGCGGTCGCCGCCTTGTGGAAGGCGTTGATCTGCGGCTTCTCCTTCAGCGTGCCGTCCTCCATGTAGTTCACCGCCATGCAGACGATGTTGCCGGGCCGCGGCACCGGCGGGCGGAGCCTGACGCTCTTCAGCGGCACACCGGTGCCGGTCTGGGCCGCCTTCGCCACCTTGTCCTTCCAGGCGTCCCATCCGGCGATCAGGCCGATGATCAGGTCGCGCGCATCGAGGTGCGGGATGCCCTTCACCGCGTCCGTCACGTCGACGACGCCGTCGCCGCTGATGACGCCCAGGCGGTAGTCGTTGAAATAGCAGAGCTTCACTTCTTCTCTCCCTCGTCCAGTACTTGCTTGGCCACGTTCGCAGCCGACATCGCCGTCGGCCATCCCGAATAGAATGCGAGATGGGTGATCATCTCGATCAGTTCCTCCTTCTTTACACCGTTGTTGATCGCCCGGGTGAAATGCCCGACCTGCTGCTCGGTGCGGTTGAGCGCTACCAGGGCTGCACAGGTAATGAGGCTGCGGTCCCGCTTCGAGAGACCGGGTCGCTCCCAGACATCGCCGAACAGCACATTGTCCGTAAGGTCGATCAGCTTGGGGGCAAAGGCGCGCAGACGATCACGGGGGTTCTGGGGCGGGCTCGACATGGTCTCTTCTCCTTTTCAATCAGCGGTCGACGGGCTAGTTTTCGGGTGAATTGTCGGAGGAAATGATGACGGTCATCAAGGTCGCAGACTTCGCCTTCCCGCGCATGGAGGCGCCGGATCTCGATGCGATGGAGGAATTCCTCACCCATTTCGGCATGGTGCGCGCCGAGCGCACACCTGATGCGCTTTACATGCGCGGCGCCGACTCCCATCACCATCTCCACGTCGCCCACAAGGGCGGCACCAGGTTCATCGGCTTCGCTTATCACACGCCCGACGAGGACGACCTGAAGCGGCTGGCCAAGATGCCCGGCGCCTCGGGCATCGAGACCATCAACGAGCCGGGCGGCGGCAAGCGCGTCCGCCTGACCGAGCCCAACGGCTACCAGGTCGAGGTCATCGCCGGCATGCAGTCGGTCACACCGCTCAAGATCGATCGCGACCTCGTCAACACCGGTAGCGAGCCGCACCGGCGGGCCGGCCGGGTGATGCGCCTCACCAAGTCGCCGACCACGATCCAGCGCATCGGCCACGGCGTGTTGTCGACGCCCAAGGTCAAGGAGACCACGGCGTGGTTCCGCGAGACGCTGGGCTTCGTCCGCTCCGACGATGTCTATGCCGGTGACAAGGAGAACATCATCGGCGCCTTCAGCCGCCTCGACCGCGGCGAGGACTATGTCGACCATCACGTGCTGTTCTGCGTGCACAACCAGAAGACCGGCCTCAACCACGTCTCCTACGAGGCCCAGGACATCGACGCCGTCTTCCAGGACCACGAGTACATCAAGCGGCTCGGCAAGTACGACCACATGTGGGGCATCGGCCGCCATCTGCTGGGCAGCCAGGTCTACGACTACTGGTCCGACCCGTGGGGCCGAGTGCACGAGCGCTGGGCCGACACCGACCGCCTGAACGCCGCCAACGGCGGCAACCTGATCAGCGCCGAGGACGGCCTCAGGTCGCAGTGGGGCGACCGTCCGCCGGAGCGGTTCATGGGGCATGCGAGCCCGTAGCTCGTGTTCCTAGTAAGAAACTGGCGGCTTGCCGCCAGTTTCTTGACACGGCGGGTCGGCCCTCGGGCCGGTGGGGAACTCCTATGAAGATCGGGGCGGGTAGCCGGCGTTGCTTGAAGGACGCTCATGGCCGGGAGCGCGCAACTCCGTGGCGCTCATGCTCTTCGTACGGTCGGCAGCCTGAACGACCGCCATGAGCGCCACGGAGTTGCGCGCTCCCGGCACGCCTCGACTGCGGCACATTTTCATGGAAGGAGAATGCCCCCCTAACCCGCCTTGAGCTTGTCCGGCAAGCGCTCCTCGTTGCCGAGCGCGACACGGCGGACGCCCTCGCTGTCGGGGCTCGCGGGAAAGCCTGTCTTGGCGCGCGGCGCCGGCGCCTCGACCACCTTGTTGGACAGACGCCCCACCCCGCTCACCTCGATCTCGATCGTGTCGCCGACCTCGAGCGGTCGCGAGTTGGCCGGCGTGCCCGTCAGGAGAATGTCGCCCGGCAGAAAGGTCATGTGGCGGGCGAGGTCGGCGATCAGGTAGCCACAGTCGAAGATCTGCTCGCTGATGGCGCCCTCCTGCACCATCCGGCCGTTCTTGTAGCTGCGCAAGGTCGACTGGCGCACGTCGACGCCCGACACCAGGCCGGGCCCGATCGGGCAGAAGCCGTCCATGCCCTTCACGCGCAGCATGGAGCCGGCATCGGTGTCGCGAAAATCGTGGCAGCCGAAATCGTTCGCCGGCGCGAAGCCGGCGATGCAATCCCACGCCTCCTCGGCGGTCACGTTCCTGGTGACGCGGCCGAACACGACGGCCATCTCGCCCTCGTAGTTGACGTACCTGTAGCCCTGCGGCCGAACCAGCTCGCCGTGATGGGCGTTCAGCGCGGTCAGCGGCTTCTGGAAGTAGGTCGGCGTCTTGGGCGGCACCCGCGTGTTGTTGAACTCGAAGTAGCGCGAGATGTAGTTCACGTGCACGCAGATGATCTTGGTCGGCGTGCATGGCGGCAGGTGGACGACCTCCATTTCATCTGCGGTGCGGCCGTCGGCGAAGTGGATCCGGCCGTCCTTGAACTCGACCCAATACTCGCTGCCATCCTTCATGACGCGACGGACTTCGCGCCGCGGCCCTTCCAGAACACTCATTCGATCGTTCCCCTCTCAAGGTGAGGACTTCCACACGAAGCAATCACGCTCTAGTTGCCCTTCGCCTGCTCGATGGCGCGCCACACGTTGTGCGCCGTGGCCGGCATCGCGACGTCCCCGACGCCGAGCGGCGCCAGGGCGTCGATGACGGCGTTCATCACCGCCGGCATGGCGCCGACCGTGCCCGCTTCGCCGGCGCCCTTGGCGCCCAGCGGATTGAACTTGGTCGGCACCGGATTGCTCTTGATCTCCATGCTGCACATCGTGTCGGCGCGCGGCATGGCGTAGTCGAGAAAGCTCGCGGTCAGGAGCTGGCCACTCTCGCGGTCCCATACGACCTGCTCGCTCAGGATCTGCCCGACGCCCTGGGCAACGCCGCCATGAATCTGGCCCTTGAGCCCGATCGGGTTCATCACCGTGCCGACGTCGTCGACGACGCAGTAGCGGTCGAGATGGACCGCACCCGTCTCGGGATCGACCTCGACCTCGCAGATGTGGCAACCATTGGGGTAGGTGTCCTTCTGGCCGAGATAGGTCGCGTTCTCGTACAGCCCGCCCTCGAAGCCGCCTTTGGGCCAGCGCGTCGGGTTGAACGCTGCCATCGCCACCTGCTTCAGGGTCACCGACTTGTCGGTGCCGGTGACCTTGAACACCCCCTCGGCGAACTCGATGTCCTGCTCGCCCGCCTCGAGCAGGTGGCCGGCGAGCTTCTTGCCTTTCTCGATCACCTTGCCGGCAGCCTCGAACAGCGCCGAGCCGCCCAGTACCGTCGAGCGCGAACCGTTGGTGCCCATGCCGAACGCCACCCGGTCGGTATCGCCGTCGATGAACTGCACGTCGGCCGGATCGATGCCCAACCGCTCGTTCAGGATCTGCTTGAACATCGTCTCGTGACCCTGCCCCTGGGCCTTGGTTCCCATCAGCAGCGCCGCCGTGCCGCTCGGGTTGAAGCGGATCTCGGCATATTCCGGCTGCGCCGTGCCGGCCGCCTGCTCGATGGCGTTGACGATTCCGAGGCCGCGTAGCTTGCCGCGCTTCCTCGACTCCTCGGCTCGTCCGGCATAACCCGCCACGTCGCCGAGCTTCAGCGCCATGTCCATGTTCTGCTCGAACGCGCCGCAATCGTAGTAGGGCCCGACCGGGCTCTGATAGGGCAGCGCGGATTCGGGCAGCATGTTCTTGCGACGCAGCTCGACGCGGTCGACGCCGAGCTCGCGCGCCGCATCGTCGATCAGCCGCTCGATCAGGTAGATCGCCTCAGGCCGCCCGGCGCCGCGGTAGGGCGCGGTCGGGTTGGTGTTGGAAAGCACGCCCACCACGTTGATGTAGGCCTTGGGGATCAGGTAGACGCCCAAGACCGTGCCGATCATGCCGAACGGCGACAGCAGGTTGCGGTCCGACCCGACATAGGCGCCAATATTGGCCAGCATGTTGAGACGGAGAGCGACGAACTTGTTGTCCTGGTCGAGCGCCAGCTCGATGTCGCCGACATTGTCGCGGCCGTGCTCGTCGGCCATCACCGCTTCGCTGCGCTCGCAGGTCCACTTCACCGGGCGCAGCAGCTTGCGGGCTGCCCACAAGGTCAGGCGGTGCTCGATGTACTGCCAGCCCTTGGTGCCGAAGCCGCCCCCGACATCGCCCGCGATCACCCGCAACTTGCTCTCGGGCACCTTGAACACGTTCTGCGCCAGCATGTTGCGCACGCGATGGGGATACTGCACGTCGGCATAGAGCGTCATGCGATCCTCGCCGGGATCGTACGTGCCCAGCGTGCCGCGCGGCTCCATGTACTGGGCATGAACACGGGTAATGACATATCGCCGCTTGATCACCTTGGCCGCCGACCTTATCGCCTCCTCGGTCGCCGCCTTGTTGCCGCGCTCGACATTGTTGGAGATGTTGTCGGGGCAGTCGTCCCACACCGCCGGCGCCCCGGACTTCACCGTGTCCTCCGTGAGCGTCACCGAAGGGATCGGATCGTAGTCGATGCTCACCAGATCGGCCGCATCCTTGGCCTGCGCCAGGGTGTCGGCGATCACCATGACCACCGGGTCACCGACATAGCGCACCCGGTCGGTGACCAGCGGCGGCCGCTGCGGCGCGTACATCGGCTTCCCGTCGGGCCGCTTGCGCGGCATGTTGGCCTTGGGCATGCCGAGCCCGTCGGCCTTGACGTCGTGGCCGGTGAGCACGGCGACCACGCCGGGTGCCGCCTTCGCCTCCTCGACGTCGATCGAGCGGATGTTGGCATGGGCATGCGGCGAGCGCACGAATACCGCATGCGCCTGGCCGTGGACGTTGACGTCGTTGATGAAGCGGCCCTGGCCGCGCAGCAGCCGCGGATCCTCGAAACGCAGAACCGGCTGACCGATACCGTACTTGCTCATGATCTTCCTGCTCTCACTTGAATGTCTTCGCTGGGAGCGCGCCACTCCGTGGCGCTCATGGGATGTGTGATCAACAAGAAGAGCGCCACGGAGTGGCGC
>LNFM01003019.1_pt1 | contig 34206 bp, 33 predicted proteins | sample 596031 | NCBI WGS metagenome assembly LNFM01 (sample SAMN04254537, study PRJNA301005) | activated carbon metagenome | isolation source: dual media filters at the Ann Arbor, Michigan drinking water treatment plant | place: USA: Ann Arbor
TTTACGCTCTGCTTAACGGTGAGCTATTTAAAGCAGAGAATGATCATGCAGAATTTCAAAAAATTGAAACAGGGTTGGAAGATTTCCGAATTGAAAAAAATGGCGCTATCGAAGTAATTACAGTAGACCAAATTGTAAAAAAACTGAGCCAGGAAAATCAAACTACAAACGCCATTTTTTCAGCTAAAAAAAGAGAGAATAGCTGGCACGATAAAAATAACCAGCAATCATACGTTTTTGAAAACCTGGCTACGCGGATACAGCGCAATAGAATTGAAATTTATAACCCAACTTCCAGAAAGAAAAAAGTGTTTCAGGGCGACTACCTGGATGATGTATTTACCGATGTAAGTTACAGTGCCAAAAATAAGGTGGCCATAGTAAGCAATTCCGATAATAAACTTTACCTGATTAACATTGATAGGAACCGCATTATCAAGAAACTAAATGAGCATGTAGATGATGCGTATGCTGTTGGCATAAGTGAAGATGAAACTCTTTTCGCCTCCGCAGGTAACGACCGAAGTATAACCGTGTGGGACATGGCTACTTACAAACCATTGAAGACATTAATTAGTAAAACCTACCGCATTGAAACCATCGACTTTGTTCCGGCTACACAACAGGTAGCTTTTGGGGATGAGTTGGGGAACTTAAAACTATTAAGTCTAACTGATAAAAATCTTAGCATACAATCAAAAAAAGTTCACCGCTACCCCTTAGTTCTATTAGGGTTCGACCAGGGTAACTTCTATTCTGTAGGTAAAGACAATAGAATTAATAAAACAAACGACCTGCTAATTACAGAGGCTTCCAGCAAGGTTTTGAGGCGGTTTAATCCTACCTATTCTTTATTAAATGCTTTCAAATTTTATTATGAATCTCCGGTTCAATATCAATCATTAAAAATAGAACCTGCGTGGGCGGCTGTTGAAACAAGTTATTTAAAAACAAAAATTCGTGCTTTCGAAAAAGTGGATCTGGACAGAAAAAAGCATCTGGATGTGTCCTTTCAAAAAAATACGGCCCAGTTGCCTGATTACATTCAGAACAGTCCGTTTTTTCACCAGGGCGCTCTTACAGATTACAGAGAACTGTCTGAAAAATATCTTACCAGCGGAGCTGAGGGTAGCATAAAGCTGTGGGATAAAAACGAAAAGAAATTATTGGTCACGTGTATTCCCTTGGGGAACAGGGAAAGTAAAATCATCATTACAGCGGATAATTATTATATGGTGGATAAATCCTCGCTCGAGGGGATTGCGTTTAAGGTGGATTCAAAACTTTTCCTTCCGCAGCAATTCGATCTGAAGTTTAACCGACCTGATCTGGTGCTCACGCGTATGGGTGGGTTTTCAAACGAACTTATACAAGCGTACTATCACGCCTACCAAAAGCGAATTAAGAAAGCCGGTTTTACCGAAGCCATGTTAAAAGGTGATGATTTGAATGTCCCTGAATTAACATTGCTAACCAAAAATATTCCGTTAAAAACAAACAATCCCGATTTTTCGCTTCTCATTGATTGTAAAAGTGAAGACAAAAAATTGCTTGCCATCAGTGTGCTCGTGAATGGAGTGCCCATCTTTGGAACGCAAGGACTTTCACTGGCAAATGAAAATACATTTTCACTCACGAAAACTATTCCCATTCATCTATCCAATGGTATAAACAGGATTTCACTTTCAGTTTACAACGAAGCAGGTTTGGAAAGTCTTCGCGAGTCGGTAGAAATTACCTACGAAACACCCTCGCAAATAAAACCAACCCTGCATCTTGTTACGATTGGAGTTTCAGAATATAAGAACAATGTCATGAATCTTCAATATGCTGCCAAAGACGGACAAGATGTGGCCGCCTTATTCAAAAACCAAAAAGGCATTTTCAGTGCAGTTAAAAATTACTCCTTAATCAATAAAGATGTTACCACCAGTAACGTTTTAAAACTTAAAGAAAAATTAAATGAAACCAATGTAAATGATGTGGTCATGATTTTTGTGGCAGGCCACGGATTATTAGATAAGGATTTAGATTACTATTTCGCCACGTACGATGTAAATTTTTCAAATCCAAAAGAAAACGGCTTGCACTACGATGATCTTGAAACATTGTTAGATGGAATTCCTGCGCGTAACAAGATGTTGTTAATTGATGCCTGTCACTCTGGCGAAATTGATAAAGAAGAGATAGAACTGGTAGCTAAAAACGAAACCATTAAAAATAATACCAACATAACATTTAGGAATTTTGGGAATACTGAAGTGCGACAGAAAAATCTGGGTCTGCAAAATAGCTTTGAGCTTTCTAAACAACTCTTTACCGACCTTAGAAAAGGATCTGGGACCACAGTATTATCTGCGGCCGGAGGTGTGCAACTTGCCCAGGAAAGTACAGAATGGAAAAACGGTGCCTTTACCTATTGCCTTCTTTCCGGACTTCGAGATATGAAAGCAGATTTAAACAAAGACAATAAGATCATGCTGTCAGAATTACAATCCTATTTGTTTACGGAAGTATCCAAGATTACAGGGGGAGTACAGCAACCTACATCCAGAATTGAAAATCTTGAAATTGACTGGCAGATTTGGTGATTCATATCGCCTTCGATAATGCGTACTCGCAAATGGTACGGTGCTCTCCTGCAACGGATCGATGCGTAATCGCAATTTTTAAGCCTACCCGCAAATTAACCAGACTACCCCTCGCTGGTTGATGCATGCCCCTAAAATAGAGAGATTTTGGTTTTTGGCCACCATTTCTGATCTTCTCGCTTTATTTAATGACCCAAACAAAAAACTATACCTTATCAGTTGCCATCATGCTAGTGATTGCCAATATGATTGGCACCGGTGTGTTTACCTCACTGGGTTATCAGGTGGGCCCGCTGCCTTCGGGCTTTGCCATCATGATGTTGTGGTTATTGGGTGGCGTTGTTGCACTGTCCGGTGCGTTAACGTATGCCGAGATTGCAACTACGTTGAAACGTTCCGGGGGTGAGTATTTATATCTATCAAAAATCTTTCATCCTGCGCTGGGCTTTCTCAGCGGCTGGATGAGTTCCATCGTTGGTTTTGCCGGAGCGATTTCGGCAGTTGCCATCGCCATTGGAGAATATGCCACCGAAGCTACCGGTGTATCCACGAAAGTGATAGCCATTGCAGCTATTGTATGCGTTTCATTTGTGCATTGGTTTGGTGTAAAAACCGGTGGCCGCTTGCAAACCTTTCTTACTACCCTCAAACTTTCTTTGATCCTCTTCTTCTGCATCGCACCGTTCTTTATTCACTCCGTGCCCAAAACAGAAATTCAATTCCTTCCGCAACCGGGCGATTGGAATTTGATTCTTAGTTCTGGCTTTGCCGTTTCGCTTGTCTTTGTGGTGTATGCCTACACGGGCTGGAATGCATCGGCCTACATCGCAGGCAATTTGGATAACCCACGAAAAAATCTTCCTGCATCACTCATCACCGGAACGATGATTGTTGTTCTAATTTATCTCGCGCTTAATGCGATGTTTTTATACACTGCTTCATTCCAAGAACTTCAAGGGCAAAACGACATCGGCAATGTGGTGGCGCACAAACTTTTTGGAAGTACTGCCGGCACCATCTTCTCGGGCATTTTTAGTTTCGCCTTGCTCTCCACACTCAGTGCCATGACTATTGCTGGGCCGCGTGTAACCGAAGCGATGGGTGAAGATTATAAATTGCTGCAATCCTTCTCAGTGAAGAACCGCTTTCAGATGCCTTACCTCGCTATTTTTGCGCAAGCAGGCTGGTCCGTATTTTTAGTGTTAGTCAGTTCATTTAAAGAAATCATTCAATACATCTCCGTAAGTCTTTCATTTTTTTCGATGCTCACTGTATTCGGGATTTTCTTCTTACGTAAAAATTCAACCACGACCGATCATTTTAAAATCCCATTCTACCCGTTGCCACCGGTGATCTTTATTATCTGCACAAGCTGGATGATCTATTATGTGGCGGTTGAAGATTTCAAAATCATTTTATATTCCCTTGGCACAATGATACCCGGCTACCTGCTTTATCTAGCTTCTACCCGATACAATCAGCAGTATAATTCGGGACCGCTAAAATAGATATTAAATATAGCGAACTGTCATACCCTGCCTGCGCGTACCCGCTTCGGCAAAAGGCAGGCGGGCAAGTTAACTCTTTAGCAATATTACCCAGAACTACAAAACGCGACCCGGTATCCCAGAATAACGAAGCACAGATAAAATCACTAGATACCGGGTCGCGCCTTGCTTCGAATCAATATCTTCCAATATTTAGTTCAATGGATTTTTATACACACTGTAATCCTGCTTGCCCGGTATGACAACTTCGAAGGAACCGTCATACCGGGCAAGTTAACCCTATAGCAAATACAACACTGAACGACAAAACGCGACCCGGTATCCCAGAATACGAAGCATAGGTAAAATCATGACAGCTTCGTAGTAGATATGCTATCCGGCTTGCCAGGTACGACACAACCAAATCCCTTACCACCAGCAAAATTTCACTTCACTTCCTGTAAAACTTTTCCGTTCTTCCAGCATTAATCCCAACCTATGAAATCGCACTCAGCAAAGCAGACCCAACGGCATGACAGTCAACCAGGCGATTCCATGCCTGCGTGCCGAAATGTACTACGGCATGCAGGCATGTGTTCACTAAAAAACAATTATTACCACATGAAACAACTACTCGGTTTACTCATTCTCTTAAACACAGGTTCTTTTGCACAAACCCTCACTGGCTTCAACACTGCCAGCACTGAAAAACAAAAACAGGCAGAATCAGTTTTCCTTACCCAACAGGAAAGCGCCCGCTATAAAAATCATTTAAAAACCCTCACGAAAGAACCACACATAGCCGGCTCTAAAGCCAACGAGCGTGTGCGCGACTATATGGTCGAAGTAATGCGCAAGGCTGGACTACAGGTAGAAATTTTTCCCTACGACATATATTTACCCGTGATGCCCGGCACAGCAACCGCTGAAATTGTTGAACCCATCCGGTTGCCGCTTAACAGCAAAGAATACATTCACAAAGAAGATCCTTTCTCTTCCGATCCCAATCTTCCCATCGGCTTCAATGCCTACACGGGTTCGGGCGATGTAACAGCCGAAGTAGTCTACGCTAATTATGGCCGCAGAGAAGACTTTGAAAAACTTGCTGCCCTCGGTATTTCAGTAAAAGGTAAAATCGTAATCGCACGCTATGGCGGAAACTTCCGCGGCTACAAAGCCAAGTATGCCGAAGCCAACGGTGCAGCCGGATTAATTATTTTCACCGATCCCGGTGATAGCGGTTATGCGAAAGGATTGGTATATCCCGAAGGTGCATACTTTAATGAAAGCAGCATTCAACGCGGTTCGTTGTTGACGTTGGATTGGACGGGCGATCCGTTAACTCCGTTTGAGCCTGCGCTTCCACTCGATGGAAAAAAGAAAATCGTTCGTAAAAAACCAGAAGAAGTTACCGGCATGCATACCATCCCGGTCATGCCGTTGCCTTACGGATCTGCAAAAGAAATTATTGGCCTCATGAAAGGGAAGCCCGTGCCTGTCGGTTGGCAAGGTGGATTGCCTTATACCTATCGCCTCGAAGGTGGACCGGAATTGAAAGTGCGTGTGAATGTTTCACAGAAAAGAGAAATCCAACGCGTGTATAATGTGGTGGGCACCTTGGTAGGATCGGAGTTTCCCAACGAATGGATTATTGCCGGTGCGCATTACGATGCCTGGGGCTTTGGCGCTACCGATCCGAATAGTGGCACTGCCATGTTGCTGGCCTTGAGTGAATCGTTAGGTAAACTTTCGCAAGCGGGCTACAAACCAAAACGCACCATAAAGATTGCCCATTGGGATGCCGAAGAGCAAGGCGTGATTGGTTCCAGCGAATGGGTAGAACAATTTCGTGATGAGTTGAATGCAAAAGGCGTTGCCTACTTTAATGCTGATGGTGCTGTTTCAGGACGGAGTTTTGGTGGAGCTTCAAGTCCGTCATTGAAAGAATTAATCATTGATGTTACCAAAGCAGTACCCTATCCAGATTCTGCAAAATCTGTCTTCGAACATTGGCAAGGTAAGCGCTCCGCTCCGCCTATCGGAAACTTGGGCGGTGGTTCCGATCACATCGGTTTTTATATGCATGTAGGAATTCCCTCCTGGAGTGGTGGCACCGGAGGCCCCACCATGTATCACTCCAACCACGACAGCTTTTCGTATTACGAACGTTTTGTAGATCCCACTTTTACGATGGGTCCGTTGGTGGAACAAGTGTTTGGTATCTCTGCGTTGCGTTTGGCCAATGCCGAAGTGATTCCATTTAGTGTAAGCCGGTATGGAACAGATTTGAGAACTCACTTTGAGGGACTTCAAAAACAAATCAGTGTGTATGATAAATCGGAAATAAAATATTCGTTTGAGACTTTGATCAAGGCCGCGGATGAATTGAAAAAAACGGGGGCCGATTGTGAAGCCGTATTAAAAACTGTTAATCAAGCCAACCTGAAATCCATTAATGCCGAACTTTTGTTACTGGAGCGGCTGTGGATTGACAAAGAAGGCATGCCTTACGGGAATTGGTATAAATCATTGTATGCATCCCCCGATCCTTACAGCGGCTATGCTTCGGCAATCCTTCCAGGCTTTCAATATGAGGCAGCTAATAAATCTACTGCCAACTTAAAAATGTGGGAGCAGAAATATTTGGATGCGATGGCAAGATTGAAAACAAAAATGGAAGCGATTACAAAGCTGGCGAAGTAAGATACAGTTTATATTATTTAGGAAAGCCGCTCGGAGCGGCTTTTTTGTTGGTCTTATAGGTTGGAGCGTTAAGGCGATAATAGACTTTGAACGTGATGGCCAGTTTATTAAATTTAATATCGGACTACTGAGTTTCGCCAATCAAAATAATGGGGATGTATTGGTATACTTCTATTGCGGATATAAATGAGTTGGTGGTTATGCTAAGAACGATATAGAAATGAACAACATGACAGACATAATTGACCTCAGCCAAGAAATATATTCGGGAATGCCAGTATTCAACGGACTACCAGAAGTAAAAATGAGTGTGCATGCGACACATGAACAATGGGACGATATACCTAACCCGACAACTATTACACCAAGTGTTTACAAGTTAGAATTAGGCGAACATACAGGAACTCATGTAGATGCACTAAACCATATGGGTAGACAATTTGTGGGACAATCTATTGAAACTATGCCCTTATCAATGTTTTATACACAAGGAATATGTTTGGATTTTTCACATAAAAACCTGAAAGAACTTATAGAACCCGAGGAAGTTGAACTTGCCTGTAACAAAGCAAATGTCGAGATTGAAAAAGGAGATACAGTGTTGTTTTACACAGACCACTATAGAAAATACTTTGGGACAGAAAATTGGGTAAACGGTCCAGGAGTTTCAATAGCGACAACTCGTTGGTTAGGAAAAAAGCAGATATCTGCGTTTGGAGTTGAAACTATGTCGCCTGGAGTTCCTAAAGTTTCAAATAAAGAAGTGCATCAAATTTGTGGAGAATTAGGATTTACCCATTATGAAAATATGATAAACCTCTACAAGTTAATCGACAGAGGACGTTTTCGTTTTATTGCTTTACCTTTAAAAATAAGAGGTGGAACAGGTTCACCAGTACGAGCAGTTGCAGTATTTGAATGAGAGAAAGCACGAACCGTTAAAATACCTAATAGAAGAATAGTTGCCGATAACGAGCGGTCAACAAATTCGGATTCAGAGTTTAAATAAATTTTGTGCAACCTGCTAGACAAAAAATGAATTGGATCATATTAATTATTGCCGGCCTGTTTGAAGTTGCCTTCGCATTTTGTCTGGGCAAGGCAAAAGAAACCACCGGAACCGAAATGTATGGCTGGTATGCAGGTTTTCTGGTAACCCTCACCATAAGTATGGCATTGTTAATTAAAGCAACGCAAACTTTGCCCATCAGCACCGCGTATGCCGTGTGGACAGGCGTGGGAACTGTAGCGGTAGGCATTTTAGTCTTTAAAGAACCCGTCACTTTTCTACGCTTGTTTTTTATTACCACCTTAATTGCGTCAATCATCGGGCTCAAAGTAGTTTCGCACTGAAGCATAAATTGTTTCATGAGATTTTAGGAACCACCTAATCGTGAGCTAAAAACTATTGGAAAGTATGTTCCAATATCCCCTTTTTGAGCTAAAACAAATATTAATTGAATATAAATAGATATTTATTGTTTATCAATAAATATTAGTCATATTTGTGGCATACTTCTAACTTTTAAAGATTATGTCAACAAAAAACAACTTCGTATTTAAGGCCCTGCATGTTATTGCCTGGATCATCTTTGTGGGCCTTTGCATTGAAGCCGGAGCTTTGATAGTCAATTTCATTTTCAGTCTTTTTAAACCTGAATTTGTTCAAAACCTGTATCAAAAATTGGACTTAACAGAGATGTATGCCGTCAACCAATGGGTTTTTTTCGGGACTTTTAGCTTTATCTTGTTCATCGCGATTCTGAAGGCCTATCTCTTCTATCTGGTCATCATGCTGGTAAGCAAACTTGATTTGACTAAACCCTTCAGCACCTATGCAGCTGATCAGATTACAAAAATCAGTTACAACATTTTTTCTATAGGACTCATTAGCTATATAGCCCGGCAAACTGCAAAAGGTTTACCGCATTATGGATTTGAAATCGACACGTTAAACCAATATTGGGCCGATAGTGAGGCTTATATATTAATGGCAGCGGTAGTCTATGTAATCGCTGCTATCTTTTCAAGAGGCGTTGAAATCCAAAATGAAAATGATTTAACTGTTTAAGCCATGCCAATCATTGTAAACGTAGACGTCATGATGGCTAAGAGAAAGATGTCATTGAATGAGCTGTCCGAAAAAGTAGACTTAACGTTATCCAATCTTTCTATTCTAAAAACAGGAAAAGCAAAAGCCATCCGGTTTACCACGCTGGAAGCGATCTGCCATGCGCTGGAGTGCCAGCCGGGTGATATTTTGGAATACAAAGAAGACAAGAAATAAACCCGCAGTCCTCCTCCACCTTACAAAACTTCACTCAGCCTTCCTGCCGGTTTCATCTTCCATTCAAATGTGTGGAGAAATATCTCACTGCTTTCTTCCCAACGAGTTTCTCCAATTGTACCAATCCATACTGATGCTTTGTTGGAGCAACAGATAGAAAATGTAGGATTGATATACTTCTTTTCAAGAATCATATAATAATAACGGTAACAATCGCATTCACCTTTGCATAAATCTTTAGCGAAACCTAGGGTTTGGCATAAAGGAGAGCACATAAATTAATCTTAATTAAATAATAAAATGAGAAATTCAAAAAATGAAAATGAAACTGAAGTACTTCAAGACGGTACTTCAGACAAAAGAGTGTTGACAGGCATGTTTCGCGACCGGGAAAGTACCGAAAGCGCTTACAATGCATTGAGCGAAAGAGGTTACTCTAAAGATGACATCAACCTGGTGATGTCTGACAAAACCCGCAAAGCACATTATTCTGATGATGCCGCTAAAGAAACTGAAATCGGAACCAAAGCCGCAGAAGGTGCAGGCAAAGGATCAGCTATCGGAGGTACCATTGGCGCCATTGCAGGTGTAATTGCAGCCATTGGTACAAGTGTGGTGATTCCCGGATTAGGAATTTTAGTGGCAGGACCAATTGCTGCGGGATTGGCCGGAGCCGGTGCTGGTGGATTAGCAGGTGGTGTTATCGGAGCCCTGGTGGGTTCAGGCATACCAGAAGCAAGAGCAAAACTATATGAATCCGGTATCGAAGAAGGTAATGTGGTTATTTCTGTAACTCCAAGAAATGATGAAGATGCTGAATACCTGGAAAATAATTGGAGAACCAACCGTGGTGAAGAAATTCACTGGTAATTTATAAATAACTCAAAGCAAGGGGATTTCTTCCCCTTGCATTTTAAAAAATCAATAAACTTAATAATGAAAAACTTAATTAATAGTAAATCAATCCTGATCCCTGCACTATTTATAGCAGGCTCATTCCTGGTTGTATCGTGTTCAGAAAATAAAACGGCTGATTCAAATACTGATTCAAGAGAAGTTGCCCAACAAGAAAACATCGCCAAAATGGCTTCTGATGATCGGACTATCGTAGTCGTAGAAAATGACAATGATGCCAAATTCTTGATGGATGTAGCTGAAATGCAATTGGAAGAGATCAGTTTAGGAAAATTAGCTCAAGAGAAAGGCAATTCACCCCAGGTGAAAGAATTGGGTAAAATGATGGAAGCAGCACATACCCAAACTTTAACGGAAGTTAAAGCCTTGGCGCAGTCTAAATCAATTGCGATTCCTACTACAGTAACCGAAGACTCGAAAGATGCTTACCAAAAACTGAATGATAAAACTGGAAATGACTTTGGCAAAGCGTATAGCGATATGATGGTTGAACATCACGAAGATGCCATCAAATTGTTTGAGAAGATATCAACTGATTCTGAGGATACTGAAATCAAAGCTTGGGCTAATCAACAACTTCCCGGTTTAAGAACCCATCTTAAACATGCTGAAGAAAGTAAAAAGCAAAGTGATGATATGAAATCATAAATTTAATTTGACAACTTACCTATTACATCAATTTACTTAATAACAAAGGCTGGGTAAAATAAGGTAAACTTTGATCATTAAATTTATTTTAAAGTGCAGTGAACCGGGTTCGCTGCACTTTTCTATTTCACATAACCCCGTTATGCTAATAAAATCAAGTATGGAAACTTCAGCACCTAGTGAAGATGAAGAATTGGAGAACATAAAAAAGGATGAGAAAGTACAAAGAGCCCTGATTGAAAACGCCAATACAGCAAATAAGGAAAGTACGAGTACGCTAAAGAAGGAGGCACCTCTCCTGGGAATAACTGCTATCGTATTTTTAATAGGTGGGGCCCTTTATTTTCTTTTAAGATGGAAACGGTTACCGATTTCCAGCTTATATGTACCGCTGGCGCAAAAAATTATGCTAGCGGTTATCTTCATCACACTGGTATTGATGGCCACCCGTGTATTAAAAAAAATAGTTAATCGAAAAATAGCAGATAAAACCACCGTCTTTAATTTCAATCGGGTTGCCGATTTGTTTGCCGGCATTTTCATTCTAGCAATCTTTCTATCGTTGCTGTTTGCTAACTGGTATGCTGCCATGGTTTCCTTTGGCATTGTATCCCTGATCCTTGGCTTTGCTTTACAAAATCCTATTACCAGCTTTTTTGGATGGCTATACATTCTAATCCGCAAGCCTTATGAAATAGGCGACCGGATACGGATCGGCAATGTGTTTGGCGATGTGATCAACATAAGCTACATGGACACAACTCTATGGGAATTTAAGGGCGATTATTTGTCAGGCGACCATCCCAGTGGCCGCACGATTCGGTTTGCTAACTCAAAAGTATTCAGCGAATACGTTTACAACTATTCCTGGCCCCTATTTCCATTTATCTGGAATGAACTTAGTTTGTATATCTCCTATAAAAGTGATTTTAAATTTACCAGCGATACCATCAAGCGGATTGCGGAAGCGGAAATTGGTGAAGCAATGATAAGACGCGTGAACCGATTTAAAAGAATTTTGGCAGATACGCCTGTAGACGAACTGGACGTAACGGAATATCCATCGGTTATTTTAACAGCTCATGCTAATACGTGGGTTGGTGTAATTGTGCGATACCTGGTGGAACCAAAAAATTCAGGCCGCGTAAAGAAAAAACTCTTTGACGTGGTGATGGAAGAACTAAAGAAACATCCGGAAAAAGTAATTTTCCCAAATACAAATATGCAGTGATTCACATTGCGTGCACCGACTGAAAACCTTAACCCACATTTAACGTATTGATGGATACGGAAACTTACCCCGACTTCCATGAACGAAAGATCTTTTTACACAGGCCGGATTTACTTTAGCCTTTTTATAACTATTGCTATCTGGTCATTATTAGTCTTTTACCTATTCCATGGTGGGGTGCCGGGTCATCATATTCTGGCCAACGAAGACCTTCCTGAAATTTCAAATTGGTGGGGTGGCCTGTTGCTTCCCCTATTAGCGTGGCTTCTCTCCTATCGAACTCAAAAAAGAATTTTTAGTAATAGCGATAGAAATCCCGATCCATCCAACCAACAACGATCCGCGCTGTACGGATTTGTGGGTTCCTTGATCTATGGAATTTTAGTCGCTACTTCTTTTGCGTTTAAAAACACTGACATAACAGGTAACATGATGCTGGCGTTGCTTCCGATGGCGTTGTTCATACCTATTTATAGAGCCGAATACGTTCTTGGTTTTGTTATCGGCATGACCTTTACCTTTGGCGCAGTGCTGCCCACCGGCATCGCGTGCTTGTTTGCAGCTGCTGGTTTTGTTATCTATCGGTACATTCGCCAGGGAATAATTTATACTGCGTCAAGAATTGGAATAGGGTCTTCTAAATAACGAAATCATTTTCTTACTTGGTTGAGTTTAGTAAATCGGTAAGGATTTCAACAAAATATTTATCTTTATTGAATCCCGCAATTGTAATAACCTGCATTGGGGTATAACGATTATGCGATGAAAACAAACTATCTTATGGGAACAACTAAAATTACAATTGAAGCGATCATTGTGGCAGACAAAAAGAAGGCCTGGGATTATTACACTCAACCAGAACACATAACAAAATGGAATTTTGCCTCAGACGATTGGCAATGCCCAACAGCCAGTAACGATTTGAGAGTGGGTGGTAAATATGTTGCACGAATGGAAGCCAAAGACGGAAGTTTTGGGTTTGACTTTGAAGGCATTTACAAGGAGATTGTTGTCGGACAAAATTTTAGTTACATCTTGGCAGACGAAAGAATAGTCTCAGTGAAATTTGAAAGTCCTGGAAAACAAACAAAGGTAACTGTAACGTTTGATGCAGAAACTGAGAACTCCTTAGAACTACAGAAAAACGGCTGGCAAGCCATACTCAACAATTACAAAAAATACACAGAAACAAATTGAAGCTGCAAGACCAACCAATATCCTATGGTGTTACATTAATCAGTTTATTCAGAAGAAGTTAAACAGCAATCAATAATCTACTGCAAATGCTAACAGACATTCATCCAAAGTTGCCCATGCGCGACAAACGTGTAACCAGAGACTTTTATATTAACCAGATAGGGTTTCATGAATTTGGCAGTGCAGATTTTGATGGCTACCTGATGGTGCAAAAAGACAATATTCAAATTCACTTTTTTGAGTTTAAAGAACTAGACCCAAAAGAAAACTATGGCCAGGTGTATATCCGAACGGACGACATCGAGATACTTTATCAATCCTTGTTGGCAAGAAAAATAAGTATTCATCCTAATGGACAATTGGAAACAAAACCGTGGGGCCAAAAGGAATTTTCTTTACTTGATCCAGACCATAATCTGCTAACATTCGGGCAAAGTATCTAATGGATTGACGTTAGAAGACTACCGGAAACAGTATTGCTTTTCAATATTGTTCGTACCAAATAAATCTTTCTTTTATTATTCGCTGCTTTTCTGCTTTGATGTGTGCTAAATAAGATTTGGCTACAGGTGAAAAACGTTTTCCCTTTAACCAGATTAAATTCCAAATTGACTTGATAGGGAAACCTTTTACCGGGATAATTTTTAAATCGCCATTGTTCAATTCATTCTTAATTCCGATCAGCGGCATAATGGAATAACCCAGTCCGGCAATCACGGCCTGTTTCACGGCTTCGTTGCTGGTGAGTTCCATCTTCTTTTGTACAGGCAACTTATTACGTTCAAAATATTTTTCCATAACATGGCGTGTACCCGAACCGGGCTCACGATTAATCAAGGGTAAAGATTTGAAGATAGTTTTATCATAAACCTTTGATCGCAAAGCAGAATTTGCATTTCCTACCAGGTAAAGTTTATTCTGAATAAGTTCTACTTTTTCAACGGACAACTGTTCCGGCATTACCGACACCAATGAAAAATCTACTTCATTTTTCTCAAGACTCATCAATACCTTGTCTTTATTGGTTACATCCAGTACCAACTCAATGCCCGGATGTAGTTTGAGAAAATCAGTAAGAAAATAAGGCATCACATACTTACCCGTGGAAACAACAGAAATCTTCAGCCGGCCTGAAAGTTGGCCTTTATAAGCTACCGTTTTATAATTGATGTCATAAACCTGGTTGACAATGTTTTCAGCAGCTGCAGCGATCTCTTTTCCAAAGTCAGTAACAAAGAGTTTACGTCCTACAATTTCTGTTAACGGAATCTCAAATTGATCTTGTAGATTTTTAAGTTGTATCGACACGGCTGGTTGCGTAAGGTGAAGTTCTTCTGCCGCTTTCGTAATGCTTTGCGTCTGAGTGACTTTTAGGAAAACCTGCAGTTGATGCAATGTATAGTTCATAACTAAAAATTAATTAAAATCATTACAAATATAAAATATAATCTATGTTTATGTTAGTAGGTTTTTGTGCGAATCTATCTCCGCCAAAGGTTCATATTTTATTCAAGCCATGTATGAAACAGCGCTCCCTTTAGGCTGCATAGAATAATCTGTTTAAATTGTAGTTTCAATACATCAATGCATAAAGGGTGAGGGCTATTGGAAAGTGATAAAATATAAATCGTATGCGCAAAATCATTAAAAAGAAAATCGAACAACCTGCCTTACCAGCGGGCAAACATCAAGAACTACTCCTACTATTAAGAGGCCGTTTTGAAAAGAATATCCAACGCCATATGGGATTAGTGTGGGCGAAGGTGCAAGCCAGGCTCGAAGCCAATGCTTCAAAACTATGGTCGCTGAATCAAATGGAAACAACGGGTGGTGAACCGGATGTTGTTGGCTATGATAAAAAGACTGGTGAATACATTTTTTATGATTGCGCTTCGGAAAGTCCTGCTGGCCGTAGAAGTATTTGTTATGACCCCGAAGCACTTGAAGCACGGAAAGAAAATAAACCCAAAAACAGCGCTCTTGGAATGGCCGCAGAAATGGGGATTGAAATTTTAACGGAAGAAAACTACCGGGAGCTGCAGCTACTTGGTAAGTTTGATACAAAAACGTCTAGCTGGATAAAAACACCTGCTGAAATCAGAAAACTGGGCGGAGCCATTTTTGCGGATTGGCGCTATGGCCAGGTCTTCGTCTACCACAACGGTGCAGAATCATACTATGCTGCGCGGGCGTTCCGCGGGTTGCTAAGAGTATGATTGTTTATAGTCACAGGGGCTAAACCAGAATATTATTTTCAGGCTTCAATGGGGTTGGTAGGTTATCCATTCCAAACATTTCTTTCAAATCGATTTCAATGTTTCTTGAGATCGCTGTAATCGGTACGTCATTAGCACTCCCCTCAAAAGGGCTTTCTGTTGATTCTCCGATTTTCTCCAATGTGGTAAAGATCCATCCCGACAAAACACTAAATGGGATGGCAAGCCAGAAGAACTCGCCCATACTGTCGAACTCATGGAACATGCCTAAGGGAATGAGGCATACAAATATTCTGGTAAAATATAGATTGAGAGTTGCGTATTGCCGTGGATAGGGAAAGTTTTTGATCCGCTCGGAAACTCCTTGCTGGTTATAGAATTCCAACAATATCTTTTCCAATTCCATATGACGAAAGTCTTCAATCAGGCCTGAATCCAACAGTTTTCGCAACTCTCCAGACTGCAAAGAAATAATTTGCGCTGCCTTATTGCTCTTAGTCATAATGAACTCGACTTCTTCAGAAGATAGATAAACCGAGAGATCTTTTCTCAAATCTCCCGGCTGCTCAGGTACCGAAAACCATTTGTCTTTATATTCAGCATTGTGCTTTTTAGTGATGGCCTCCCACGTGCGGGGTTCCCGCAGGCTGTAACGTAAAGCAGTCAGATAGGCTAAGTGCCTGTTAACAAAACCAATCTTAATTGCACGTAATTCATTTTCAGAAACTGGATGAAGTGCATGCTTGTTAGTAATATAATCCTTCACCATAATGCCCCAACCCCGACTGGCATTAACTATGGCGCCCCAGGCTTTTCGTGCTTCCCACATCCTGTCATAAGAGGCATTATTTTTAAAACCAACAACAAAGGCTACAGCCGTACCCAACAACGCAATCGGCAACCAGGGAAGTGCCAGCCATGTCCAGCCTAACAATTTATAACATAAGGTGGGAATGGCAGCAATTACCAATAATTCTAAAATATCCCTCCGGGTCCAGTAAAGAACTTCTTTGAATGTATAATTTCTGCCTGCGTGCATAGGGAAGAGATTAATTTATAGACTAATCTAAATGAATTGTTGTGTTAACTATAATTTCACTCCGAATTAAATTTTATCCAAAGGGCACGCTCCAGGGTTAAGCATTCCTCCATATTACGCTTTCACAATAAAGGTTACCCTCAAAAATTCTCATGTAAGAAAATTTTTGTTTTGTAAGCCCGCAGTAAGTAAAACATGATTAATCCAATCGGGCCAAAAAAGAAAGTAAAAAGCAAGCACGGGACGATCATCAAATGGGGCATCCCATTTTTTTGGCCATTGCTCAGTTCCCAGCTTCCAATAAACAAATCAAATACGAGGTAGTGAACCCACCCAGCTGTAACACCCCATGGACTCGTAAACAATTGCATTACCCCTTGCAGCGAACTAAAGTTACCTTCACCCTCTCCAAAAAAAAGAGTGATAATCGTGAGGTAAACCAGGCCGAGCATGAGTGGCAGTATTCCAGAGAGCACAATCATCTTTGTCCACCGCCAGCGTGGGGCAACGATCATTAAAAGCCAGCCGAAGGGGGCAATACCATTGCAGATTTGAAAAACTAAATCGGGTTTCATAAAGGATTTGATTTATTCAAAGCGGTTTCTATCCGGTACCGTGGACACAACACTCGGTATTAAGTAACAATGAAACGATTCACAATGCGTTTATTTATACCGTTTGATCTTCTTTGCTTGTTCAGCCGTAGCTGGTTTCACGACCAGTGCAGCGCCACCACCAGCAGCTAGTTTTAATTTCAATATCGTTTTGCTGGTGACTGTATAATTCATAATCGCATACGACATGGGATTAGTTTCCCAATGTGCATCCGGTGCATCGCCATAAATGGTTACAACATAAGTCTTATTTGGTTCAAGGAAACTAAAACTCACCGGCACATCGCGTTTGTCTTCATCCGTTATGGCTCCAATAAACCAGGCTTGTTTTCCCTTTTGCTTACGGGCAGTTACAATGTAATCGCCAGGCTCCGCTTCGAGTACTTTGGTATCATCCCAATCTACTGGCACATCTTTAATGAACTGAAATGCATCCAGATGCTTTTCATAGTTATCAGGTAGGTCGGCCGCCATTTGTAACGGACTGTACATAGTAACATAGAGCGCCAGTTGCTTGGCCAGTGTGGTGTGCACCTGATATTTATTTCCGGTGTTATAATAGTCCAATTTGATCTGAAAGATACCGGGGGTGTAATCCATGGGGCCACCCATGAGTCGCGTAAAGGGTAAGATGGTTTCATGCTCGGGTGGATTGCCGCTGCTCCAGGCATTGAACTCATTGCCTCTTGCTGCTTCACTGGCCATCCAGTTTGGATAGGTACGATGCTGACCCGTTGGCCTTACCGACTCATGGGCATCCATCATAATTTTATTTGCCGCAAACTTTTCAGCCACACGTGTGAAGTGATTCACCATCCACTGACCATCATGAAACTCGCCTCGTGGAATGATGCGTCCCACATATCCGGTCTTGACTGATTCATATCCATGGTCTTTCATAAAACGAATGGCTTGATCGATTCTCCGTTCATAGTTGGTTACAGAACTTGATGTCTCGTGATGCATAATAAGTTTCACACCTTTTTCTTTTGCATAGGCCTGTAGTTCATTTACATTAAAGTCGGGGTAGGGAGTTACAAAATCAAAAACTTCTTCTTTCCAATTACCGGCCCAGTCTTCCCATCCTACATTCCATCCTTCTACCAGCACGCCATCGAGTCCGTGTGTTGCTGCAAAATCAATAAAGCGTTTTGTATTTTGCGTAGTGGCCCCATGCTTTCCATTAGGCTTGAGTTTGCTCCAATCGGTATTTTTTAAAATGATGTTCCCCTGATCGGCATAATTCCAAGTAGCCGTGCCCATGTGCATCCCCCACCAGATGCCCACAAACTTTTGTGGTTTGATCCAGCTGGTTTCTTTAATGACCGATGGCTCATTGAGATTAAGAATTGTTTTCGACATCAATAAGTCCGCTGCTTTAAAACTCACCAACACAGTTCGCCAAGGAGTATTACACGGAGTCTGCAGATAGGCTTTGTTGCCAAATGCATCGGGAGCCAATTCTGTAGAGAGCGAAAAATTTTCCTGATTTACTTTCAGGTACATAGCCGGATAGTTGAGTAAAGCTGCTTCATGAATGTTGATGTACAACCCATCTGCAGAGTTCATCATAAACGGTGTTTGAACAACGTTTTTGCCAATGGGTGACCGGGTTCCTATTTCATTATATTTCTTCGACTCTGTTAGCGCATCCACCTCGCTGAGTACCGAAGTAGTGTAAGGGTATTCGTTCGTATCGTAATCGCCCGGAATCCAGAAGGACTTATGGTTGCCCGTAAGATTGTATTGTGTACGTTCGCCCGTTACGATGAAGTATGTCAGCTTTGACTGGGCCGGAAACTCATACCGAAACCCAAGCCCATCATCAAAAAGGCGAAAGCGAATGATCATGTTGCGACCGGTGGCCGTTTGCTGAAGGTGCGCTGCCAGTTCACGGTAGTTGTTGAGAATCTTCTTTACTTCACCCCACACCGGATTCCATGTTTCATTTAACGAGGTTGTGTCAATGCTCACAAGTGTAAACCCTTCCGTTAAACCTGGCTGATCTTTTAGTTCCAGTCCCATCAGGCTTGGCTCGATCACTTTTTTGTTGCCAATGGAAAGTTGGTAGGTGGGCTCACCCTTTTCCGTAAGCTGGAATTGTAACACAAGTTTTTTCTGGGGTGAGGTTATAGTCTGACCATAGACGCTAAGAGTGACAAAAAGCAGGATAATGATCGAAAGAGCTTTCATAAATAGGGTATTAAATCCGATGTGAAGGTAAGTTCAACCAAACGGATAAAAAAATGAGTTTTCTCAGGTATTATGGCTTATTGTTTTTTGGTTTCATATCAAAACTGCTTCAGATAGGTAATCTTAAATACACCCTGTTGAGTATTTATCCGGCTATTGATTTGGGTTTCACTATTAAAAAAATCCTGCCGGTTATCATTCAACACCAAAAAAATGAATGACAAAGGTTTGTACTCCCATTGCCAACGTGTATTTAATGTTGAGCGATTGATTGCGGTATTATATTGATAAAAACTAATCCATTGCAGACAGGGGTTAAGTGCCAGACGAATTTCCGCTGTAGCCAAATCAGTGGTAACAGAAGAAGACGAAATGCCAAAGTTCTTTATATCATTATGACTATAACTTAGAGTGATAGCAACGTGCGGATCCGGAGCAATTCGGGCACTGGTAGAAAGAGATTTTATAGTTCCATTGAAGTACCCGCCAAAATTATATTCTGCTGAGATGTAAAGTTTACGCGAGTTATCACTTTCCAATGAGAATGAATGATTGTTATAGGAATATCGCCCCGATTCGATGGTAATACCCAAGGGGGTAAACGGTTCAATCAGGTTTTGCCAATTGGTTGTGAAATCGTACGAAAAACTTCCGCCATTTTGAAAGTCTAAGCTAAACGGGCTGTAGGAAATAAATCCTTCACGAAAGCTCAGGTCAAGATAGTAATTATAAAAGTACATGGTGATCCCCGGAGTATACTGTCTTATCCATTTAGACGGTAGCCACCTCGGCCGAAGTTTAAATGCAAACGCAGGGCTGGTTAGAATATAATTAGTAGCATCAACAAACCCCGTTCGGGCATCATACTTATCAGAAACAACTGCTTGTACATGCCCTGCATAAATATCGTTGGTATCATAATAAGCCCACACTGCCCCAGACCATCCCTGAGAATTAATTAAGCCCGAGTTAGCAGAGCCTGATAACATCCAAAAAATATTTGCTTTTTGAGTTGGACGATACAAACCATCCAATGTAAATGTTGAATTTGAATTCGTTCTTCCTGAGGAATCTGCTTCATCATACCTGAATGTAGCCAGTGCACCCACACGCGTACCCTGGTCTGTGAGATTATGCGAATAGCGCGCCACCGCAAAGTTTGCAGCAGGATTAACTCCTTGTGCACGTTGGCGAATTACCAATGCCCCAACATTTTTTTCTGGTGATCGGTTGGTAAATCGCACACCCGCATCAATGGGTATCGGGTTGCCACTATCATCTAACCCTATGCGTCTGCTAAAAAAGGGTTGTAGTGCATCCAATGCCTGCATGGTATAGATTTCATTTCCTTCCAGGAAGAATTGCCTGCGTTCAGGAAATAAAACGGAAAAGCGTGCAAGATTGACTACTTGTCGGTCTACATCTACCTGAGCAAAATCTGTATTGATGGTAAAGTCCATCACTGAATTAGTACCGATGGCCCACTTTACTTCTCCACCAGCTTTTACATTTTGATCCGTATTGGTATTTCCTTCCTTTTCTTCCTTAAATGACTCTGCCAAGAAATAAGGATTAACCTGAACATTGATTCCATTATCTGCCGGTAATTCTAATCCGGTTAACACTGCTGCATAAGGCATTTGATAGGGCGTAAATACCCGGGGTATTGGCGGATACGTAACATTCTCATTCAATCTTCGCATGGATCGTAGTAGGATAATACCCATCCGGTCAATCCCTGATTTATAGCGAATGGATTTCCATGGGATGGCAAACTCGGCTGTCCATCCCCATGCATGGATTTTGGTTTTTACACTCCACAGTGAAATCCATTCCCGATTGAAATTACTTCCATCACTAATCAATAACTCGCGTTGTGCACCATACGGGTTGGTTTGAAAGGCCGCAGCATTTCGTTTGTCTAGTAAGCCGTCAATAGCAATCCCAAACAAGTCGTTTTCATCAAATGAAAAATCGCGTTGCATATTTGGCACACGAATTCCTTTGCTCCCCATGCTATCGTAACATATACCGCTGACGTACAGATTTTGTTCATCGAATAGAATCCGGATTTCTGTTTTGAGAGAGGGTGGCTCACCCTGACGAGGTTCATATTGAACTAGTTCTGTGATGGGTTTAGTATTTTTCCAGGCTGCCTCATCTAACAAACCATCAATAATGATTTTCTCTTTTACCTTTTCAACATGAATTTCAACGGGAGTTGTGGGTGGTTCGAAGGTACTTTGGGCAAATACATTGATTCCTAAAGTGGTGATAAAAAAGATAGTACCTAGGGAAATGTAATTCCGCATGAATATCCTGGCGAAGATTTTATTAGAACCTTTTACACGGTGGTTAAGCCCAGCAGTACAAATCTTCTGTAAGCAAATACACTCGCTCCCAGCGCAACCGCTATAAACATAATCATTACAATAAAATCAAAACTATAATGCTCACTCACTCGCATGTCGGAATAGGTATAATCTGGCAAGTTTGCAATATCTCCTGCACTCATGTTTTCATTCTTAAACATACGTGGAATAAAATAGCTCCGCCATGCAGCAGAAAAATCAATAGCCTGTTTGCGGAAATCATTGTAATGCTCAGTAGAAGTACCTGCTATTTCATTCAAGCTGTTTTGTAATAATACCGCAGGTGAAAGCACCCGCCACCGGTTAACCCAGCGTTGCTGTTCTTCTAATGCATCGTTATATTCTGCCAAAACGGGCTGCACTGATGCCTGGATCACCTCCACCGAAGCAAAGTACTTCAGCCAGAAACTATACTGACTTTCCTGTGTAGTATCATTGTTAGCTAATTCTGGATGATCGCGTAGGTAGCCATCCAGCAATTCACCTGCTTTCTTTTCACTCTCAGCTTCAGCTACCCGATATTGGTGAATCATATTAATGCGCGAAGGAACCGGGTACAACGTATTGGCACTTTGCGAAATAAAAGACGGTATCAACAACACGAGCACGACCCAGACCGAAACCAACACGATGGCATTCGTTCCCGAAGAGGCTCCGAATAAGTTGACCATAAAGGCTACAACAAACCAGAAGAAAGTATAGGCCAGCACCAGCAGCAAAAGTTTCACCACGCTGCTGTCAAAATCTGTATCAAAAATCAATAGACTTACAAGAATCGAAATAATTATAATAAATGATAGAACAAAGAAGCGCACCAGTAACTTGTTAAACAACCATTTATACAACGATACAGATTGCGATATCGCTAATCGCAACACACCCGATTCTTTATCGGCAGAGAGCAAATTGTAACTAAATGCAAGTATGAGCAGTGGTAACAGGTAGATGCAAACGAATGCCAGGTCGAATGTGCCAAACATCAACTGCACTGGGTTCGATAATTCGGAAAACCCTAATGCACTCGCTTCGCCATATAACCGTGGCTTCACTGTATGTGTAAACAAATCGCTTTGACCAGTAGAGATCAATGCAAGTGGTGGCGGATCCATCGCGACAACACGACCAGCACGCTGACCATACATACTCAATGAACGTGGATCTAACCAGGGTACAGGAGCCCGCTTTAACCCACGACTCAGAGAATCTATGTCGTTGGCATATTTCAATTCAGTTTGGAGTGCATCACTTTTTACTTTGCCTATTCCTTCTTTGCGCTCGTTTACTTTTTCATAGCCATTAAGCACGGCAAAAAGGGTAATCAGAAAAAACAATATTAAAAGTGTACCAACCCATCGGTCGCGTAGCACTAAAATAAATTCATAGCGAGACGTAGACTTGAACATAAAACTGGGTTTTTAAATATCTTTAATTTTAGAAACAGTAATGAATAAGGCCGCAAATGATATAATTACCCAAGCGAAGAGAGTCATCAGGTTACTTAGATTAGAGCGCAGCACAGATGCATAGGCGACAGGTTGGTATTCAAAATCAGGTACTGATTCCCAAAGCTTTTCATCAGCCTGATAATCCCAATCACCGGTTTTAGAATTGTCCACCATGTCGCCATTCATTTTTCCCACCAGCATTATGCGATATCGCTCTGCTGCATCTGCAAAATTCCAATGCGATGCATAATCGGTGCGGCAAATAGCCATAGATAAAAAGCGTGTAGGTAGAAATGGAGATAGTGCAGCGGTAGAGCGATACACACGCGTTTGGTTTTCGTATGTTTCCTTCAGCAAATTGTAATGCTTGAAATAAATTTCCGCATCATGTTCTTCGCCTTGTTGCATCAGGTAGCCATCCCAATTAAACGGTAATTGCGATACGCTATCCACTCCATATTTCGCCAAGGTTTCAGCCTCCAGTTTTTTTGCTGCATCACTCCACGGGTCATGTCCATCCAATCCGTTACGTTTATCTTCTGCTATCTGTTTTTCGAACTCGGTTTGCGAAGGGTATGGGTATAATTCTTCAGCAACGGAAGAAGTTATTTTTGGCATCGCCAAACAGGAAACAATCCAGATGGCCAGTAATGCGACAAATGCAAGACTTGATTTTTTTAAAAGCGAAGAGACAAATAGTGTGAGATTGATGAATATGGCATAGTATAATGTATAAATCAAAAAGAGAATGGTGAGAGCGCCCAAACTGAATTCACCAAAATTAGTGATACCCGAAAGTAGCAACGCGGCAATCCCATAGATCGGTATCACAATCAGCAGCACTGGTATAAACAACCCCAGCCACTTACCCATGGCAAGTGCAATAGGTTCAACACCCTGACTTAATAATAAACGCAACGTACCGCTTTCGCGCTCACGACTCATCGAATTGAACCCCAATAGAATGATGAGCAGTGGCACCAGAAAAATTAAAACAAAATCAGGAGTTAGATCACCAAATCGTGAAAGCGCAGTTTGGTCTTGCGCGGCCATGTATTGAGCATCGCTTCGTCTATGCGCTTCCAGAAAAATACTCACACCTGAAAACTTATCTACACCATTGTCGATCAGCGTAAGCGGGTACTTAGGTTTAAACGCATGCGTGCCATAGTGTGCAGCCGAATGTGGATTTTTCTCACCTTGTCCTGTCCATTCGTTGCGAGCATTCTTTTTAGCGGCTTCGTGTTGTTCGTTTACATAACTGTAATACCGGTTGCTAACAAGCAAGGCCGTTAACATCAATAAAAATAGTATGCTAGTGGCTATGCGAAACCTGCCTTCACGAAACAACTCCTTTAATTCTTTAATTGCTATTTTCGTTATCATTGTCTGGTTCATTTAATTCATGTGCTGTAGATAAAGTTTTTCCAGATCAGTATGGTTAATTTGATCGGTACTAAATTTTTCAACCAATACGCCTTGTTTCATTATTCCAATATGCGTTCCGGTTTCCTTAGCACGAAATAAATCATGAGTGGTCATGAGGATTGCCACATCTCGCTCACGCATTTTAAGAAGTAGCTCAGAAAATTCATTGCTGGCCTTGGGATCAAGCCCGGAAGTGGGTTCGTCCAATAAGAGCACCTGTGCATTCTTTGCTAACGCCAAAGCAATACCAACTTTCTGGCGCATCCCTTTTGAGTAAGCAGATACACGCTTGCTATGCGCATCAGCCTGCAAACCTGCCTCCAATAAAAAATTATGTAAAGTATCTTTTGAATGTTTGCTTCCGCTTAAGCTCGCGAAGTAATCCAGGTTTTCAAGTCCAGTCAGGTTTGGATAGAGCATCAGGCTTTCCGGGATGTATGCCAATTGCTTTTTTGTTTGTAAGGCCTCGGTGGTTACATTCAGATTATTAATCAGCGCTTCGCCACCGGTAGGTTGAATAAAGTTGAGGAATAAATTGATGGTAGTAGTTTTACCAGCTCCGTTTGCCCCTAACAAACAAAAGACTTCACCCTTGTTTACTTTAAAGCTTACAGCATCTAGTGCAGTGTAGTCTTTGAACTTTTTTGTGAGTTGTCTAGCTTCCAGCATAGTGGTAGGTTTAGGTTTTTAAAAATCGAATCGAAGTAATAGTCTTTTCTCTCCTGCTTGTTCAATCGATGGAGAACGATGGACAATACCCTTGGCGTGAGGTCGTGTAGGTATTTCGCCCTTTAAAATCGCTACATCAAAAGGTCTCATGTACTTTACTTGTGTGTGATCTCGTATGATTTCCTCATTCGTGCCCTGACTAAGTTTTTTCCTATTTACAAATTCATCTGGAATCCATTCGGTACCAATACCCACATAGGTACACAACAGCCTAAGATCATAGGCATCGGTATGAAATTTACAACAGGCATTGTTCGTAACCACTTTAAGAATCAAACGCAGGTTAGTAGCCTGTGTAACCGCAAAGAATGTTTGACCTATGACCGTAATATCTTCCTTCAGTCTAACCTTACCCACCGTTTGAAATCCGAAATGATCCAATGAATCGGTAATTACCTTTTCCATTGTATCCAGGCTAACAACCTGATTAATCCCTATGAAGTCATGCTCGAACATCAATTTGGCATAGCTGGCTATTTCTTCATCGGTTTTTCGTTTATAGTATACCAGATTAATGTTCCTTTCGCGAATAAGTTCAAGGTCTGACAACTGCAATACCTCCTGCTGTTGCATCTTAATACTCCTAATTTCTTTGATCCAATTCATATCGGCCAGGTATCATTAAATTTTCCGCCCTTTATAAAATGTTGTGCTTCCGCCTCATTACATAGGCATGCTTCCAGTTCGCATCTTACTTTTTCTTTATCCAGATGTTGACCAATAATCACAAGTTCATTCAATCGATCGCCCCAGGTCTTGTTCCATTTCTTCTGAATAAATTCCTGATTCTCCAGGTAAGCAGGATTAGCTGCGCGGTCACGCATAGGCACCGAAGCCCACCATTTTCCATATACCTCGGCTTTGGAAGATCCCCCTGCCTGACTCCATAACAGCACATGATCAGGTCGCGAAGCCAACCAGAAAATGCCTTTGCTTCGCACGACATTCAATGGCCAGTGATGCTGAATGTAATTCCACAACCTCTCGGGATTAAACGGACGCGCATCGCGAAATACAAAGGAGCTGATCCCGTACTCTTCAGTTTCCGGGGTATGGATGTTATTCAACTCTTTAATCCACCCGAAAGATTGTTCGGCCTTTTCATAATCGAAAAGTTTTGTATTGAGAATATCCTTTGCCTCAACTTTGCATTGACTGGTTTTTATGATTCGCGCATCTGGATTTAACTTACGAATCAAGCCTTCCAATAACTTCAGATTCTCTTTACTAACCAGATCAGTTTTGTTCAGCACAATTACATTGGCAAACTCTACCTGATCGGTAAGCAGGTTTACAATGCTGCGCTGATCTTCAGCATCATCGGTCATCTTTCGGGCTACAATTGTATCCGCGCTGCCAAAATCTTTGAAGAAATTAAAGGCATCTACCACCGTAACCATGGTATCCAACCGGGTTATGTCGGCTAATTTTAATAACTCTTCGCCCGTATCGAATGTAAATGTTTGCGCTATGGGTATCGGTTCACTGATGCCTGTGCTTTCGATCAGCAGGTAATCGAACTTACCTTGTTTGGCGAGTATGCTTACTTCTTTAATCAGATCTTCGCGCAGGGTGCAACAAATACACCCGTTGCTCATCTCCACCAGCTTCTCTTCCGTGCGCGATAGTTTCACACCTTCCTTCACCAACATCGCATCAATATTCACCTCACTCATGTCGTTTACGATAACAGCAACTTTTAAACCTTCTCGGTTATGGAGAATATGATTCAGCAATGTTGTCTTTCCGGCTCCAAGAAATCCACTAAGCACCGTTACCGGAAGTTTACGTTCCTTTTTAAATAGGTTAATCATTATTTATTTTCATTAATCCTTGCCTTGATGGAATCGAGTTGTGCTTTCATTTCCTGTTGGAACAATAACATTTGTTCGGACGTAACAATTGTTAACTGGGCTCCATGATCATGATGAGTATGTTGATGGAGATCATGGCTTTCATTACCCGGTACTTCAACCAGCTCGCTTTTCCACTTTTCAATGGCTATCCGCCAGGTCACCAATGAATCTGTCTTGTAGGTTGTTTCTTTTGTTAACTGATTTAAGTGTGTTTCTAACCGTTCCGCTAAAGCAACCGCTTCGTTATGTATTCTGGCTGCCTCTACTAAATGTGGATCTTCTTTTTTTGGTGCGGTGCATTGAAATATAATCAGGCACAGAATCATTACTATGAATTTAATTCTATGACTCATATACTAATTCGTTAAAAGTGAAGCATCTTTAAGAATGAAGTTCAGGTGATTAACATCGGTATCATTTAATTGTAGCTTACCCGTCACTTTAATAAACTGATCTGTCTTGAGTTTGGGATGTTTTGTTGAAAACACGATCTCTGCCACAGATTCAGGGCCTGCGCCTCCACAGAAAAAGCACTGTGCATAGGGATATTTTGAAAGTATGATTACGTTATTACCGTCTAAATCCATCGGCAGATAGTGGCCTTGTAAAGTAATTTCCAACCCTTCAAATGCTTTGATCTTGCTGTCGAAGACGGGCACCAGAAAATTCTCCTTATACTCCTTAAAGAATACAGAATTGAATTTAACTTTTGCAAAGAGTAACCACCCATCGGATGATTGCACAAGGGTTGTACTCCCATACAGAAAAATGTAAATCAGAAAGCAACCTCTCATGAATGTTTGTTTAACGATAACCCTGCTCGCTTACTTAACCGATGATTACTGATATGAGCAGTCGCAATCAATGCGGCCCCGGCACTGGTTAATACCACTTCCCAAATCCCAAGGCCAACTATCCGACTCAAACCAATCAAGCTAAATCCCAGCGCCAGAATATACAGCGCTGAAAACTTTTTGTGGTGCCAGAAATAAGAGGGCAACATCGAACCTAATCCAAGCAAAACACTCAAGGCAATGATGCCTTCCTCTACATAGGGCAGATCCAAAAAGGCAAGACTGCTAAATGCACTTACGCTCAGCAACAAAGGCAAAAACAGGCAGTGAAGCGCACAACCAGCTGATGCCCAAAATCCAATCGTGTCAAGAAATCGCTGAGAAAAAACAGTTTTCACGTGGTCATTCCAGACTTTAGTTTACACTTACCGTAAAGGTCAGATCCAGATCAGTTTCACCATCTGTTGCCGTTGATGTTGCTGACTTCAAATCAGGTTGATGTTTTAGAACAATGCGAAATGTACCGGAAGCAGTTGCGTCCAGGGTAGTCCATGAGGTGCTTAGTCCAAGAGGTAATCCCTTCTCATCCCGATCATTATAGTTTACAGCATCGGCTCTGTTATCAATATTTCCATTTCCTGCAGGATTTGAAAATACATTATTTGTCCAGGAATAAAAGAACATGTGTTCATCACCTTCTTCCTCTACTTCCTCAGTAATATTATACTCTGGATCTGATGGATTTGCCAATTGATTGATCAACTCAACTGTTAACGTGTAGGATTTATTCTTTACCAGATTAATAGGCCCGTCCACCACAATGTCCTGCACGCCTTCCCCATCCGGATCAGTTGCGTTTACGGTTACAGTTGTGCCACCGCCCACAGGTGTAAATATTAACGTTGCCTTTGTAATTAATTCGGGTACGTTTTCAGGCTCCGGATCATCATTGCAACTGGTAAATAAAGCCAATGCAACGACTGTCATTGCAACGAATACCAAACGGGCACCCTTGAAAATTGAGATTGAATTGTGTTTCATAGTTAGTATAGTTTTAGTTTTAAATTTTTTTAATTGAAGTCAGTGAAGAATTATTCTTAATTCAGGCAACACAAACCATTCTGCTTTTCTGAATAAGGACATTCAAACAGGTTCAATGAACCCGTTGTGAAAATGAACCTACCTAGGGAGTAAGTGGATGATTAACTAACGGGAGGAGCCCGTCCGGTAAATTGATAGTCAACCTCTTCTATGATTAGCTTTAAAAAAAGAGGCGTAGAAACCAGGTTAAATGAAATCGGTAGCCCGATGGCACTAACTTCTGCAATCGGGTTGGGATGAAACTGAATGCCACAAAGGGAACATTTTTCTTTCTCAACGAAGTGAGAAGTGTGCTCACAACCTCCGTCACGTTGCTGGTGATACAATGTTAAATGGCAAGGATCGCTTTCATCCTCGGCAGTATGGAGAACCACATCTTCATGAATGAGTTTATGAATTGACTCAATTCTGGATGATCCAAGAAAATACAGGAACAGCAAAGAAATGATCAAGCTGATTTTCAAAAGCCGAAAAATGTGTTGACCGATTTTTCTTCCTGATTCCATTTCGACCGTGAAAATATAAATAAGAAACTTTAAATGCAACTTAGTTGCATTTAAGGACTGTGCTTAGATGTTCTTATTTTTTAGATTAGCCTAAATATTTGTTTAGTTATTTCTAATTTTATAAGTTTGCTGCTCTAAAATTATGCGCTGGCTGGTTATACTATATTATATAGGTTTGGTTTCGGGTGTCAATGCTCAAACCGGCTCTATTTCCGGCATAATTCACAGTGAAGGCAAAGCAGTGGCCTTTGCAAATGTGCTTGTGAGCGGAACCCAACTTGGCGCCAGCTCAAACGAAAAAGGTGAGTTCCTGATTAAACAGGTTTCTGCCGGCACTCAGCTTGTGAAGATTTCAGGAATCGGTTATCAAAATCAAGAGCTCGAAGTCGTTGTTAGGGAGGGCACAACCAGCCAGATTGACATTGATCTGAAAGAAGATGTAGCTCAACTGGAAGCCGTAGTCGTAACCGGCACCATGAAAGAAGTAACAAAAATGAATTCACCCATTCAGGTTGAAGTCTATGCGCCTTCCTTCTTTCTTAAAAATCCAACGCCCAATATTTTCGAAGCACTCTCGCTGGTGAATGGGGTACAACCGCAGATCAATTGCAACGTATGTAACACGGGCGACATTCATATCAATGGTCTTGAAGGTCCATATACCATGATCCTGATCGATGGCATGCCTATCGTGAGTAGTCTGGCAACTGTGTATGGGTTAGCCGGCATACCGAATAGCCTGGTCAAACGGATGGAAGTAGTAAAAGGCCCGGCATCAACCTTATATGGGTCGGAAGCTGTGGGCGGAGTAATTAACATAATTACTAAAGAACCATTTTCGGTGCCTACCTTTAAAGCTGATGTGTTTGGAACTTCCGTGGGTGAATATAACCTAGATGTTGCAACCGGATTTAAAGCCGGCAAATCAGCAAGTCTTTTGGGAATCAATTATTTCAATTTCAATCAAAAGCGCGACATCAACAATGACAACTTCACGGATGTAACACTGCAAAAAAGAATTTCTCTTTTCAACAAGTGGAACTTTCACAGAGCTTCCGGAAAAAATTTCTCCTTAGCCGGACGATATATAAATGAAAATCGCTGGGGTGGTGAATTACAATGGACACCTGCTTTCCGCGGAAGCGATCAGGTATATGGTGAGTCTATTTATACCAACCGTGTTGAATTTATTGGAAACTACCAGTTCAATACAGCCACGCCCTTTCACCTCGATTATTCTTACAATTATCATAAGCAAGATTCTTATTACGGTATTACCAAGTATTTCGCATATCAGCAAGTTGCGTTTGCCCAATTACGGTGGAATAAAAAATTAGGGAAGCATGATCTGTTGGCTGGAATACCCATCCGATATATCAATTACGATGACAACACGGTGGGAACGTCCGATGGCGATGGCATTAATGATCCGGACATAACCATCTTACCCGGAATATTTATTCAGGACGATTTTGAAATTTCAGACAGGTTAACCACGCTGGCCGGACTTCGTTACGACCGTCACAATGTACATGGCAACATCTGGACACCCCGGTTGAGTTTTAAATACTCGCCCAACAAAAACAACACGATAAGACTAACCGGTGGTAGTGGTTACCGGGTAGTGAATCTGTTTACGGAAGATCATGCCGCCCTTACGGGATCGCGTGACGTTATAATTCTTAGTGATCTGAAGCCTGAGCAATCGTGGAACGTAAATTTAAACTATGCACGTAACATCCTGTTGCCCGATGGCTTTATTAATCTTGATGCAAGTTTGTTCTACACCTATTTCACCAATAAAATTGTAGCCGATTTCTTAACCGATCCTAATAAAATCATTTACGACAATTTGGATGGGTATGCGCTATCACGGGGTGTTACTATCAATGCCGATGTGTCGTTGGCCAATAGTTTAAAAATTATTTCAGGAGTAACCTGGATGGATGTGTTTCAGGTGCAGCAAACCGAGTTAGGTGAAACAAAATTACCGCAGGTTCAGGCACCTCGCTTCTCGGGCACCTTTACCATCAGCTACACCCTTCCTAAATCAAATGTTATTGTTGATTTGACGGGCCGTGTAACGGGACCCATGCATTTGCCTGTGGTTACAAATGATTTTCGTCCTGCCATGTCGCCCTGGTTTGCATTAATCAATCTGCAAGTGAGCAAAGTCATCAGCAAGCAACTGGAAATCTATGGCGGTGTAAAAAACCTGCTGAACTTCATTCCGAAAAATCCCTTGCTTCATCCCGATGATCCGTTTGATCGGCCCGGTGGAAAATACTTTGACGAGAACGGTGCCCCAAGACCTGATACAAATCCTTACGGGTACACCTTTGATACGGCCTATAATTATGCCCCGGTGCAAGGCGCTAAAATGCAGTTGGGTTTGCGGTGGACCATAGATTAAAATTAGCCGGAAAATGATGTTTTGCGGAGATTAGCTCTACTATTCTCCGCATATTATGCGGAGAATAACTACTTCACCAACACCGCTTCTTCAACAATAAAATTTCCGTGCTCGAGGTCAGCATCATTCAACTTTAATTTGCCTTTGATGCGGATAAATTGATCACCTTCAAATTTGGGCGTCTTCGCTTTAAAATAAACTTCGGCAATAGACTCGGGGCCCGCACCGCCACAAAAGAAACACTGGCTGTAAGGAAATTTAGATAATATGATATACGCATCACCTTCCACATCAATGGGAAGATAATAGCCTTCCAGATCAATCTCCTTTCCTACCATCGCTTTCAGGTCGGCAGGAAAAGCGGGGAATAAAAAATATTCACCAGCCTTTTCACTGTATTTCGTATCGAACTTAGTTTTGGCAAAGGCATTCCAGCCATCGGTTTGAGCATACGAAAAAAAAGAACATACCGAGAACAATAAAACCAATGAAACTCTCATAACTGCTTTGAAATAATTGAAACAAAATTCTTTGAAGAAAGTACAGGCAATTTAGTTAGCGCAGACTTATAATCCTTTACGTTATTTGTTATAAAATAATCAAGGCCCGCTTGATTAAGAGCCGTGAAATACTGAAACGCATCTTCCATATCGTTAAATCCTGAGGAGTAACCATAATCAAGATTATTCTGAGTAGTTGGAATAGTGGTAATGAACTGATTCATTTTTTGAAGAATAGGCTGGGCTTTTAATTTTAGTCGATCTTCAATAATATAAGCAAGTGTAAAAAAGGAAGCCGAAGAAGCAAAGCCTATTAATTGACCAGACTCAATTAAATTCATGATCGATGAAGAATCTGAATTTCTGTCAAGTAAATGATCTACTAGGACGTTAGTATCCACAAAAACTCTATAGATCATATTTGTCCTTCATTGCCTCGGCCTTCAATTCATCATACGATTTGTTTCCTGCCGCCTTCTTGAGAATTCCTCGTAAGGAATCAGAAATTGGAGCAGCCGTGGAAAGTTGATTTTTCTCCACATACTCTTCAAACAATCTTGAAATACTTTTTTTCTTTCGAACAGATAATTTTTTGGCCTTTAAGAGGGTCTTTTTTTCGATCGATAAGGTTAATTTTGCTTTCATACGTACAAGTCTAATAAAATACGTATGAATAATCAAATTAGTTCCCAGCCAACACCTTATGAATATCAGTACGGTACGCCTGAAAGGATGGGATAAGCGAACACAAAATGCCCAACACCAGGCTCCCAATTAATAAATACAATTCCTCCTTATAAAATACCCAGGCACTGATTCCGGTTTTTCCACCTTCTTCCACCAATGCGGTAAATAGGTAAAGCACCCCATGACCCAATGCTAGACCAATCACACTACCCAGTAACGTAAGCGTTATGCCTTCTAATTGAGTTGCAACAAATAACTTCGACCGGCTTGCTCCCATCGATCTCATAATCGCAAGATCATACTGTCGTTCTTTTAAGGAATTATAAAGCGCAATGAAGATACTCAGGGCAGAAATAAAAATCAGTACGTATGCAAATCCTGTGAGCGCCTCCACACCTACACCAAGAATTGAAAAAAGCCGTGCCGCTTCAAACCCGGGCGAAGCAGCCTGCATACCTGTTTGACCGTTGATATACCGCGGAAGTTGAATCGCAGCTATAGGGTTTCGGTACTTAATCAACAAAGCTGTTATTTCTTTTGTAGAATCACCGGCCTCCACGGATGGCACGAGCGAGGATGGATTTATTGGAGTTATTGTCTCAGATATATGTTCTTCATCACTATGTTCCTCATGCACCTTCCAGATACTCGACACATTAGTAAGAATTAAATTATCCAGAACGCCCTGCGTGCCTTTCAAAATGCCCTTGACAACAAACTGACTTTCTTCATGTGCATGACCTTCTGTACTCAGTCCATGTGCACTCTCGAACGTTGCCCCTACTTTTAATTTTAATAGTTCCGCCACGGTAGAACCCACGATAACTTCAAGGTCGTTAGCCCACCACTCCCCCGTAGCCAGTTCAGCTTCGTATAATTCAGCGTAGGCGCGATTTGTGCCAACGATTCGAAAATTCTGATAGCTATCGCCCAAGGCCAAGGGGATAGCATTTTTTACCAAACGATGTTTTGATAAGCGTTCAGCCTCTAATAGTTTAATATTGCCTGTAGGGAAATCTATATGAAAAACATTGCAGAGGATTAATTGTAACGGACTTCCCTTCGCTCCTACCACCAGATCAATTCCTTTGGTATTGTCGGTAATCTTTTCTTTGAGCTGGTTGCTGAACAAAAGTAAGATGGTAATCACGGCTATGCCTAACGACAATAACAGAATATTGAGCAGCGTATTGAGTGGCCGTGCTTTCAGATAACTGATCACAAGTGAAAAAAGATTCATCAGAGTTGGATCAG
>LNFM01018423.1_pt1 | contig 34203 bp, 34 predicted proteins | sample 596031 | NCBI WGS metagenome assembly LNFM01 (sample SAMN04254537, study PRJNA301005) | activated carbon metagenome | isolation source: dual media filters at the Ann Arbor, Michigan drinking water treatment plant | place: USA: Ann Arbor
ATACCCAATTTTCTTTTGGGAGTGCAAAGGTAGGGTTGCAGGGCATACCTTCCAAATAGTTGGGAAAGAATTTTTAGCCTGTGGACAAACTTATTATTAAAAGTCTAATTTCTGCATAGTTGATTGACTTTCAGGCTTAACTTAACGGCTTCAATGGAGACTTCTACTAATGCAAAACCGGGAGTTTTAAGGTACTTGAAACTGCTACTGAAAATTGGGGTTACAATAGCCTGTCTCTGGTACGTTTTCTCAAAAATCGACTTTGTCGATGCCTTCGGAATTTTACGAAAGGCTGATTGGAGCTGGCTTTTAGCTGCATTTCTCATCTATACTTTGTCAAAGCTCATAGCATCAGTAAGACTAAATATCTATTTTAAGAATATCGGCCTTACCCTCGCCTACTGGCAAAATGTAAAGCTTTATTGGCTGGGAATGTTTTATAACCTATTTCTACCCGGTGCTATCACCGGAGATGCGTACAAGGTAATGTTACTCTCTAAGAGATTTACTGTTCCATATAAAAAAACAACGGCAGCGATTTTACTGGACCGGTTTAGCGGCCTGCTTTCTTTGGGATTGATTGTTGCGATTTTCAGTTTTTTTGTTGTGAAAGAAAGATGGATAACTATTTTACTAATAACTGGAGCTATGGCAGCCCTACCCGTTCTGTATTTTATCATCAAAAAAGTTTTTCCTTCTTTCTTACAGAGCTATTGGCCTACTTTTTTATTGGGTGCTGTAGTACAACTTAGTGTATTGCTTTGTGTGTATTTTATTTTATTCGCATTGAATATTAATGAAGGTATAAGCAGTTATATTTTTATTTTTCTTATAGCAGCAATTGCTTCAGTACTTCCAATATCTGTTGGTGGAGGATTAGGTATAAGAGAGTTTGTGATTATTGAAGGTGCAAAATATGCAGGACTTGGATTGCAGGGTCAACACAATGCTTTTATGCTAAGCATGATATTTTATATAGTTACAGTTATTTGTTCATTAGGAGGGATTCCATTTATATTTAAAAATCCTTTGAGCAATAATCGTAATTAGTATAAATAAATTTGTGACGATCAAAGTTCATTTTCATTGGTATTACTTATGAATACAGCACTACTAAAAAGAAAATTTCTGAATGCCGGGGCAACAGGCATTAGCTACATCAAACTCATCCCCGATTGGTTTAGGCTTGGGAAAAACTCTATTGTAATTGATTGCGGAGCTAATGTGGGTCATATTTCTAAAATGCTTGCATCAACCGGAGCTACCATAATTGCATTTGAACCAGACCCTAAACAAAAAGAACATAACACTTATTCAAAAAGGCGTTTGGGATAAAGAAACTGTTCTACATTTATATGCTCATAAAAATTCTACCGGGAAAGAAACAAGCTTTACTGTAGGCTCTTCCATCATTGCAGATAAAAAGAATATTAATATTTCAAAAACGCAAACAATAGAAGTAATTGACCTCGTAGCATTCATGCAACAACTAAACAAGAAAGTTGATTTAATAAAACTGGATGTAGAAGGTGCTGAAATTGAAATTCTAAAAAAGGTAATTAGCACCGGAAGCTGGCATTTATTCAAACGTATGTATGTGGAAACACATGAAACGAAAATTCTTTCTCATGTAAAAGAACTGCGATGTATAAAAAAGCTATTGGAAGAAAAGAAAATCAGTAATATCAAACTGAACTGGATCTAATAAAAAAAGGACTCAACATAATTGAGTCCTTAACCATAGAACATTGTGTTTTTCATATCAGCTCAAGGCCGGCATAGAATTGAAATCTTAAAAACGGGGCAATTTCCCGCAATAAAATGCAAACACAGTGCCACGAAGGTAAAAATGAGTTGATTTGAGTTAAGTTGTTTGAAAGAAAAAACCCGTCCCAATATTATCGGGACGGGTTGAATAAAATGAATTAGAAAATTAAGCACTCACTTTGCCTTTCACTTTTGCTATCACTTCTTCAGCGATATTGTTTGGTGCTGGCGCATAATGTGAAAACTCCATGGTAGAAGATGCACGGCCTGAAGATAATGAACGAAGTTGGGTCACATAACCAAACATTTCACTCAATGGAACTTTGGCTTTGATAACCTCTGCACCGGCACGGGTATCCATCCCTTCCATCATACCACGACGACGGTTCAAGTCACCGGTCACATCTCCCATGTATTGTGCAGGAGTAATAACTTCTACTTTCATGATCGGCTCCAGCAAAACTGGTTTTGCTTTTCTAGCTGCTTCACGGAAACCTTGTTTAGCACACAATTCAAATGACATCGCATCAGAGTCAACTGCGTGGAAGCTACCGTCGAATACACGGATCTTCATGTTGTCAACCGGGTAGCTTGCTAATACACCTGTGGTCATTGATTGCTCAAATCCTTTAGTGATAGCAGGAACGAATTCTTTAGGAATTGATCCTCCGAACAAACCATTTACAAACTGGTATGATTTATCAGGATTTTCTGCTTTCCATTCTGCATCAACTGGCCCAAGTTCAAACTGGATGTCGGCGAATTTACCACGACCACCAGTTTGTTTCTTCAATGTCTCCCGATGTTGAACAGTAGTATTGAAAGCTTCTTTATATGCAACCTGTGGTGCACCCTGGTTAACTTCTACTTTAAATTCACGACGCATACGGTCGATGATGATCTCCAAATGCAACTCACCCATTCCACGAAGGATAGTTTGTCCTGTTTCTTCATCTGTATTTACACGAAGTGTAGGATCTTCTTCCACCAGTTTTGCAATAGCCATACCCATTTTATCAACGTCGGCCTGAGTTTTCGGCTCAATAGCTACGGCGATAACGGGTTCTGGAATAAACATATTCTCCAGGGTGATCGGATGATTTTCATCACACAATGTATCACCCGTTTTAATTTCTTTAAATCCAACTGCCGCTCCAATATCTCCTGCTTCGATGAAATCGATTGGGTTCTGCTTGTTAGCAAACATCTTCATGATACGACTGATCCGTTCTTTCTTACCACTTCTTACATTTAATACATAAGAACCAGCATCCAAATGACCAGAATAGCACCGGAAGAATGCAAGTCGACCCACAAAAGGATCGGTCATGATCTTAAATGCTAATGCTGCAAACGGCGCTTTAGGATCTGCTGCTCTTGTCTCTTGTTCACCAGTATCCGGGTTAGTACCTATGGTATCAGGAATATCGATCGGGGAAGGCAGGTAACGACATACACCATCCAGTGCAGTTTGTACTCCTTTGTTCTTAAATGAAGAACCACACATCATTGGAACGATGGTAAGATCAACGGTCGCCTTACGTACCGCTTCATGTATCTCATCTTCACTAATGCTATCTGGGTTTTCAAAAAACTTCTCCATCAACTTATCATCATATTCTGCAACGGCTTCTACCAGGTTAGCTCTCCATTCTTTTGCTTCTTCCAGCATATCTGCAGGAATTTCTATTTCGTCGAAAGTCATACCTTCTGTTTCCATGTGCCAGATGATACCTTTCATTTTGATTAAGTCAACCACACCTTTAAAATCATCTTCTGCACCAATTGGCAACTGTAATGGAACTGCTTTAGAACCGAGCATTTCTTTTACTTGCTTAACCACCATCAGGAAGTCAGCACCGGAACGATCCATTTTATTTACAAAGCCGATACGTGGAACACCATAACGATTTGCCTGGCGCCATACAGTTTCAGATTGCGGCTCTACACCATCAACAGCAGAGAACAAAGCGATCAAACCGTCCAATACTCTCATGGAACGTTCTACCTCTACGGTAAAGTCAACGTGACCTGGAGTATCGATAATATTGAACGAATATTTTTTAGTATCAGCAGATTCTTTACCCTTAATAGTTGGGAAATTCCACTGGCAGCTAACGGCAGCAGAAGTAATAGTGATACCTCTTTCTTTTTCTTGCTCCATCCAGTCGGTGGTAGCCGCACCATCGTGTACTTCACCAATGCGGTGAATCATACCAGTATAACGAAGGATACGTTCCGTCGTTGTAGTTTTGCCCGCATCAATATGTGCTGCAATACCAAAGTTTCTTTGAAATTTTAAGTCTGCCATGACTGCTTTATTTTCAGTTGTTTAATTCAATAATAAAACCCTATGGTTTTGGAGGCGCAAAGGTAAGGGAAAAAGGCCGAAATCAATGGGGTCGATATTTCGGAATTCTATCTGTGGATAAGTTTGAAGAAATGGGAATGAAAACAGACTTTAGAAATAATGAACTTTTTATTTACTAGGCTTCTATAAATAAAAAATGCCCCGTCACCGGGGCATTTTGTGTATTTCTCATGTGTTTATTTGTAATAACTCAAGTTCAATTCTGAACGGCGGTTTTGCTGACGACCAGCAGCAGTTTTGTTATCTGCAATTGGCACCATTTCACCATGGCCGATGGCTGTAATTCTACTTTCATCTATTCCTTTGCTAACAAGATATGCTTTTACAGAAGCCGCCCTATTATCACTCAAAGTTTGATTACTTTCTTCTGTACCAACATTATCTGTATGGCCATCAATTGCAAGACTCATTCCCGGATTCTCCTGCATGATTTTCACAACGTCATTCAATCCCTTGTATGACTTAGCCTGCAATTTAGCACTACCTGTTACAAACAGGATATTCTTAGCTGCCACATTTACTCTTTTCTTAATTTCTTCAGGAATGATGGGGCAACCTTGATTTTCTCTTGGGCCAGGTATAGTTACACACTTATCTTCTTCATCGTTTACACCATCACCGTCAGTATCTGGTATAGGACAACCCTGGTAACGGGCTACGCCAGGAACAGTTGGACATTTGTCTTCTTCATCATTAATACCATCCTTATCGGTATCAGGTATTGGACAACCCTGGTAGCGGGCAAGGCCCGGAACAGTAGGGCATTTATCCTCTTCATCATTAATGCCATCCTTATCGGTATCTGGTATTGGACAGCCATCATATTTGGCAATACCTTTTACAGTAGGGCATTTATCAAGATTGTCAATGATACCATCACCATCTGTATCAACTGGTGGCGGTGGAGGTGGTGGTGGGATAACAACTGGTTCTTTTTTCTTACCAATTCTTCCTGCCAAACCTATGCTATGTTGTAAATGATAATTAGCAGTTTCGGTAGTAACTGGCACACGGTAATTAGAATTGATAAACAAATGTGCGTCATCAAAGAAGTTCACTTTCAAACCTAATCCAAGTGGCAAAAAGGCGCCATAATAGTTAAGATATTTATGAGCACCTATACCTAACGAAATGTATGGCTGAACCCAATATTTTTCAGAAACCATTTTAAGATGCATGGAAGCATTAGACTCCAGCAAAAAATTATCGTTTGTGAAAGTTTTGCCTGTCATTGGATATCTAACAAAAGACCCACCTAAAGTAGCGGCAAAATCAATATGCTTTCTTATACCTTTAAAATAAGTCACTGCTAAGCCCGGAGTCATTTCATTGAACTTTGCAAACTGCTTACTACTTATTACTGAACTAAGAGAAGTGCTTCTAATTCTGGAGGGAGTTAAAAAGTCATTCATGAAAAAACTTATCCCAATCGCTTTGGGTCTAATTTCGTCATCTTGACCAAATGTGGCCGGAACAAGCAAGTACAATGCAAATAATGCAAAGAGTATCTTCTTCATAAAGAGATAGTTTGGTTTAAAACTGGACAAAAATAACTGGTAAGTTCAATATCCTGAAATAAATGGAGTTGGGCAGCTCGAAGGCAAACCCACTGATTTCGTTTATGTCTTTGCCAACTTTCTATCCTATTTGGAAGCAAAATATTTCTCCCGGAGGTACTTGTCTTCGGCATATATATCATCAAAAAAAACAATTTTTCCATTTTGCCCTTCGCAGGTCAAATAACGGATGTATACAGGAATTTTGTTTCTCACGGCGATATTTCGCTTTTGCTTTTTCTCCAGCCATGTTTTTACAGAATCGGCCTTGGTATAGTTGCCATTTTTTGCATTAAGACTATCGTTGCGTAGAATATAGTAGGCAAGTTTCTCCCAATCCTGCACCCTTACGCAACCGTGGCTTAATGACCGCATGGAATTACCAAATAAGTATCGCTGGTTTGTATCATGTAAGTACACAGAATATTTATTGCTGAAAACAAACTTCATGATTCCAAGTGCATTATCATCGCCACTACCCTGCACAATTCTATATGGAATGCCTTTGCTGTACTTGGACCAATCGACCGTGTAGGGGTCAATTTCATTACCTTTTGAATCAACCAGGCTAAAGCCCTTTTTTGCTAAATAACCCGGATTCTTTTTTACGGCAGGTAAAATTTCTTTGGAAACAATACTGGGAGGTGGCACCCACTGTGGATAGGTTATAAGCGTTGTAATGTCGCTGGTTAATAGCGGTGTTCTTGTTTTAGGTTTACCACAAATAACTTTGCTTGTCAATTTCACTTCACCTCCATCTACCAGCTCAAGATAATTAGATGATGCATTTACCCAAATATACCTGGAAGGCATTTTCTCCGGTAGCATTTTGTATTTATCCATACTGATAGCAATGCGGATAAATTTTTCCCTGTCATTAACATTCAACATTCTTACGGTGCCCTCTCCTGCCCTTCCGTCAACAGCTATTCCTTTTTTCTTCTGAAACGATTTGATTGCTTCTGCTAATTGTGTGGAGTCCGCAGCCGTACTATCAAAAGAAATGAAGCCAGCTTCGTATAATCTTTTTTGCAAAGCTCTTTCAAATTTATTTCTATCCTTTACCGGGTACGGCACATTTGTGTACTGTTTGTAATCTGCACTATCCAAAAAGTTTTTTATTCCTGCTTTCAACTGGTGATAACCTTTTTGTTGAGGCTCTAATGATTTAATTGTTGCTGCCAATCCCGATTGCTGAATGGACAGTAATTGTTGCTGGTAAAATTCTTCGCTAAGTGTTGAATCTTTTCTTTGTGATATACTATCATTGGGAAGTCTGCCCAGTTTGACATCTTTTATAATTTGCACAAATGCATCCGTCAACATAATATCTGATAACGACCAAAGGTTGGCATCATTTCTATCGCCTTTTCCAAGACTGTCAGCTTCCATTTTATCCTTAATGACTTTCAATTGTTTGAGGTGATAATCTTCTGGAAACAAACCAAACAATTGTGAGGTTTCAATAAAATGAAATAATGAATCGCCAACAGGAAGCCATTGATCCTGCTTACACCACAGTGCAGCATAAGACTTGCTAGTATACAGCGATTGGGAAATTGCAGGTTGATTGAGTGTAATTGTAGAGTCATCAAAATTACCGGTAGAACCAGCCCTGATGATGTATTGCTGGATTAATTGGGTAGTTTTTTGAGTTAGTTCCTCGGGAGTACTGGCAATATTACCTCCCTTTTTATTTTTTGCGATGCAGGATGCCATCACTAATAAACATAGTGTTGCGACAAATAGACACGGATTCTTCTTTCTGAACATATACATAGAGGTGTAGTGGCGTCTGCAAACATATCCTGTTTTTACACTAATTTACTTTGGCATCTTTCAAACCCGGATATGATTAACAATATACCAAATCGCTTTTATACTTCACAGTTCCTGCTGCTCTTTTTCTTAACAGGGTTATGGATAAACACGACCGGGCAAGATAACACTTACACAAAGCCCGCAGTAACAGATAAATGGGACGATTACAAAAAACAAGTGAGAAGTGACTCGACAAAAAAGATGGTAGAAATAAAGCATCTTATACCGGGCATGGTTTATGACCTCCGCTACGCAACTACCAATAATTTTATGCATCGGCTGATGTACCCGGCAAATACGAACAATACTTTTCTGCGAATGCCTGCTGCTACAGCACTGCAAAAAGTACAGGAAGAGCTAAACAAAATTGGTCTGGGACTTAAAATTTATGATGCATACAGACCTTATGCTGTTACAGAAAAATTTTGGGAGTTAGTGAAAGATGAAAGATATGTAGCTCATCCAAAAAATGGAAGCGGCCATAATCGGGGTGTTGCAGTTGACCTTACCATTATTGATAGTAAAACAGGAAAAGAAACAAATATGGGAACGGGGTTTGATAATTTTTCAGATACAGCTCATCATAGTTTCACAAATCTCAGCCAGGAGATAAAGAAAAATAGAAATCTTCTGAAAACGCTGATGGAGAAATATGGTTTTCGTTGTTATAACGAGGAATGGTGGCATTACTCCTGGCCTAATGGTGGCAAGTTTGAAATATTGGATATTGATTTTAAAAAACTCCTGAAGGATTTATAAAGCAATCACATCAATAACTGCATCTGAATTAATGGGCCCATATACATGAGGGAATGCATGCTTGCTGGTAAGTTTGTCTGTATCAATAACCAACTTTACCAAATCAGTTTGCCCGGCGAAATATCTTTCGAGTACACCTGCTACCTGGTGGACTTGTGAACAATGAATAAAGCCTTCATCTTTTAATGAAGGATGTATATAGAATCCATTTGCTTTGGCTTCCTTCCAATTGGTGTTGGTTGTTACATGAAAAATAATCGGCATTATTGTATTCTTTTTATTTTTTGTTCTAATAACATAAAGTCGGCTAGCACCAATGCAGTTACTGCTTCTACAATTACTGGTGCTCTTAGTGCTACACATAAGTCGTGTCGGCCTTTGATAGAAAAATTTTCTGTCTTACCCGTTTCCCAATTTAAACTGTTCTGTTCTTTTGGTGTGGATGAGGTAGGTTTTACGGCTAAGCGAAAAACTAATTCGTTGCCATTGCTAATGCCGCCAACAATCCCGCCTGCATGATTCGTTCTTGTTTTGCCTTCCCTATTTTCAATTGCATCGTTGTGCTGGCTGCCAAACATTTTTGCGGCGGCGAAACCTGCTCCGAACTCAACACCTTTTACTGCAGGGATTGCAAAGAGTATATGTGATAACATTGATTCAATAGAATCGAAATAGGGTTCTCCTAATCCAACTGGTAAACCACTTACCCGACATTCAATAATTCCGCCCACTGAATCTTTTGCATCGATGGCTTTTTGTAATCCTTTTTCTAAATCTTTTTCTCCGGCTATTTCTATTACCTCGGCATGAATGCTAATTTCATCAATTAATTTCTTTGCGATAGCACCTGCTGCAACAATCCCGGTTGTTAACCTCGCACTAAAATGACCGCCACCCCTGTAATCTTCATTGCCACCAAATTTTTGATGTGCTACCCAATCTGCATGACCGGGACGAGGAATACTTCGTTGCTTATTATAGTCTTCGCTGCGTGTATTTTTATTGTCGAATAAGATAGTGATGGGAAAGCCTGTTGTTTTGCCATTGAAGATTCCACTTTTAAAAATCGGGAAGTCTTCTTCTTGACGAGGTGTTGTACCTTTTTGCTTGCCACCTTTTCTTCTTTCCAAATCGGGTAATAGATCTTCCGGAATTAACGACAAACCTGCAGGACAACCATCAATAGTAATACCTACACATTCACCATGCGATTCTCCAAAAATAGAAATGCGAAATATGCGACCAAATGAATTCAAAGTATATTAATTGGTTAATTAATTAAACTTTCAGGGTTGAAAGGTAAAGATACAGCTGCACCCAAAGATTTCAAATCATTATAAAAATCAGGATATGATTTTCTTATCGCCTGTGCTTCTTCAATCACCGTTTCATCCGTTGCCTTTAATGCAGCAACAGCACAAGCCATTGCAATGCGATGATCATGATGAGAATGAACATCAGCACCTTTTACGATACCACCTCCGTGAACGATCATTTCATCATCTTCCAGATCTATCGTCACTCCCATTTTATCAAATTCATCCTGCAATGTGATTGCTCTATTACTTTCTTTATGTGTTAAACGGCTTACTCCTTTAATAATTGTTTTGCCCTTGCAATATGCAGCCAAAGCTACTAATGGAGGAAATAAATCCGGACAATCCGTTGCATCAAAATAAAAAGCATTCATTGCTGTAGGATGCAATTGAATTCCTTTTGCTTCCATTGCAATACCTGCGTTGGCTGCCATTAATGCATCAACGATCGCTTTATCGGCTTGTGTTGATGACATATCTAATCCACGAACTGTTATCGGACCAGCGGTCGCACCTGCAACTAATAAGAATGCGCCGCCACTCCAGTCACCTTCTACTGTGTAGTCGGAAGTCGGGAGTCCGGAGTCCGGAATAAAGTCGTTAGAGAATATAAATTCTTCATAGTTTCTATTCTCTGGAACTCTTAACCCGAACTTCTTCATTACATCCAAAGTAAGGTCTATGTAAGGCTTGCTTTTGAGATTACGAACCTTTATAGAAACACTTAATCTCTCGGAGTCTAAAGCCCCTCCTTCGGAGGGGTTTGGGGAGGCTGCATAAGCCATCAATAATCCCGTTAGAAATTGCGAACTTAATGAACCATCTACTTCTATATTCTTTGGTACCAATGGGCCTTGAATAGTCATTGGTAATTTGCCATCATTACTTTTGATCTTAACTCCAAGCTGTGGCAATATTTCATCAAAGAAATCCATTGGTCTTGATACAAGACTACCAGAGCCGTTGATTGTAATTTCTTTATCGCTTAAAGCTACAAGTGGGGTGAACATTCTAATACTCAATCCTGATTCGACGCAATTAATTTCATTTTCGATTGGATTAACTCCTGCACTATTAATTATTAATTCATCACCATTATTTGCCACCTCTGCTCCTAATGCTTTAATGATTCGAATTGCTGCTTTGTCATCATTTGAGTGACCGGGATTGCGAATAACCGTTTCACCATTTCTTAACAATGCTGCTGCCAAAGCTCTTTGCATGGAACTTTTAGGATGTATTGTTACTTTCACTATTAAAATTCTTGAATGATTTTTTCTAATTGTTTCAACGAAATACTCTTTACCACTCCCTTTCCTATTTTCTCCAGCAACACATAGTTCATTTCTTTTCTTTCCCTTTTCTTATCCATCTTCAATATTTCAAACACTTTTTGTTTGTCGAATGACACATAATTAGGAAGATTATACTTTTCTAAAAGGGCCACAACTTTTTCTGTCTGTTTAAATCCAGTCAACTTCTCTGAAATATGACAGGCATAAGTCATGCCGATGGAAATAGCCTGGCCGTGTAATAATTCATATTGCGTTTCTAATGCATGCCCTAATGTGTGACCAAAGTTCAACAACCTTCTATCTCCTTTTTCAAATTCATCTTTCTGCACTACTTTTGTTTTTATCAACGTATTTCGTTGTATCAAATCGCAGATCGATTTTTGTCTGCTTTGATATGCTTTCAGCGAACTATTTTCCAATGCTGCAAACATCGCCGCATCTTTTATACAAGCATGTTTTATCACTTCTGCAAAACCATTTTCCCATTCCCGCTGCGGCAATGAATTAAGGAAAACCATATCATGTAAAATAAATGCTGGTTGACGGATAATTCCTACCATGTTTTTGTAAACACCCACATCTATTCCGTTCTTTCCGCCAATGGATGCATCAACTAATCCCAAAATAGAAGTTGGCAAAAATCCAAACCGAATGCCCCGCATATAAACAGAAGCAACATAACCTGTAATATCTGTTACAACGCCACCACCTACACCAACTAAAGTTGTTTTGCGATCGGCTTCCATTTCGATCAGCTTTTCGATGATTGCATCTACAGTTGCCTGTACTTTATATTCTTCACCGGGTTTTAGTACAATAGTGTTCCAACCTTTGAAACGCTTGGTATGAGCCTTGAAAACATTTTCATCAGTTATCAACACGGTTGCTTTTGGGTCAGTTATCTTTTTAAGATGACTAATGCCAGCAGCAAAGTGTATTTCGGTAGATGCTGTTGAAAATTTAAAAGTTTGTTTTGTCATGTTTTGTTTTTTCTCGCAAAGTCGCAAAGGAGCAAAGACGCTTTGAATTTAGTTCTCTGGACTACGAGCTCCCGACTCAAGAGTCCAATACCTTCTTCTGATGATTAATGCTTTCCATATGCACCGCATCAAAATATTTAGTGATGAATTCTTTGCTCAATCCAATTTTGTCCCCTTTTGCTGTTGCTCTTTCTATTATTTCATTCCAGCGATTGATTTGTAAAATAGTAATGTTGTTCTCCTTTTTATAGGTACCAATTTGTTCAGCGATTTTCATCCGCTGACTTAATATCTGCATCAACTCATCATCCAACTGATTTATTTGCTGACGCAATTTCTCTAACGCCGCATGATATTCTTCTGAACTAATATCTTCTTTTCTCCAAATAATTGTATCGAGCATTTCAGCCAACCTTTCAGGTGTTACCTGTTGTTTTGCATCGCTCCAGGCATTGTCGGGGTCTATATGGCTTTCGATCATCAATCCATCATAATCAAGGTCGATCGCTTTTTGCATCGTATCCAATAAAATATCACGGCGGCCGCAAATATGTGAAGGGTCATTAATAAAAACCAGTTCTGGATATTTCAATTTCATTTCAATGGCCAGATGCCACATCGGTGCATTGCGAAATTCGGTATTACCATACGAACTAAAACCCCGATGTATCAAACCAATTTGTTTTACTCCAGCTCTTGCTATTCTTTCTACTGCACCTGCCCACAATTCCAGATCAGGATTGATCGGATTTTTTATCATCACCGGAATATTCGTTCCCCGCAATGCATCGGCTACTTCCTGCACACTAAATGGATTCACCGTTGTTCTTGCGCCGATCCATAAAACGTCCACATCAAATGTCAATGCATCCTGTACTTGTTTGCCGGTAGCTACTTCCACTGTTGTTGGAAGCCCAGTTAACTTTTTTGCTTGCTGCAACCAGGGCAATCCTTTTGCTCCAACACCTTCAAACATGCCAGGTTTTGTTCTTGGTTTCCAAATTCCGGCCCGCAGCATATTTACTTTTCCTGTTGCTGCTAATCGTTGCGCAGTTGCTACTAATTGTTCTTCTGTTTCTGCACTGCATGGCCCACTAATGATTAATGGACGTTTACCCCATGCTTGTTGCACTGTTTCGTTTGTTGCTTGCTCTGTTATTTGCATAATTTATGTTGTAAAGTTAATTATTATGTTCCCAGCTTTTGTTTTTCATAGCATCTTCGTTGCGTCGCACACTTCAGGGTTCTGTCCATTGGTCATCAACCCTGTTTTATTTAATTATTCTGCGAATCTTATTCGCATTTTCAATCAACTTCATTAAATATTCGTTATCCTCTTTCTCTATACTCTCTTTAAATCTTGATAGTTGTGCGATATGCTCTTTCAAAACATCCAGCACATTTTCTTTGTTCTGCATAAATATCGGCACCCACATTGCAGGATTACTTTTTGCTAATCTTACGGTACTTTCAAAACCAGCAGAGGCTAATTCAAAAATGGCATTCTCTTCTTTCTCTTTTTCCAATACCGTATTAGCTAATGCAAATGATGTGATATGTGAAATATGACTGACATAAGCCGCATGCAGGTCATGTGCTTTTGCTTCCATTTCCAATAAGTGCATGCCAATTTTTTTGTACATATTCTTTACCCGCGTTGCAAATAATTACTGCTTTGTTTTCATAGGCACCACGCACTGCCGATTGCGGACCGCTATACTCGGTTCCCCACATCGGATGCGTGGCTACATATCTCCTCCTTTTAGGATGGCTTTTTATTACGTCTACCAATTGACTTTTTGTAGAACCAAGATCAACAACAATTTGCTGATCAATTTTATCCATAATGGATGGCAACAGGCTTACTAATTTATCAACCGGTATGGCAAGAACGATTACATCTGACTGTTCAATAGCATCATTCAATGGCATTGTTTCATCCACTAATTCCAATTCAACTGCCTGTCTTGCATGTTCTTCGTTGTCATCTACACCAATCAATTTGGAGGAGAGTTTTTTTTCATGCAGTTGAATGGCCAATGAACCGCCAATCAACCCTATACCAACAATAGCAACTCTTTTTCTTTGTGACATAGTATTAGTTTTTTATTCTCTGAATTGCCTCTTCAAATTTCTCCACTGGCGCACATAAACTTACCCTGATATATTTATCTCCGGCGGATCCAAAAATTCCTCCCGGTGTTATAAACACATTCGACTTGTACAATACTTCATCACTTAACACATATCCATCTTTGTAGGAAGCTGGCACCCTTGCCCACACAAACATACCTACCTGCTCTTTCGAAAATTTACAGTTCAATAATTCCAGCAATTCAAATACTTTTTCCCGTCTTGCCCTGTAAATTGTATTTACTTCATCATGCCATTCCTTACCAAGACTTAATGCTTTTGCTGCAGCCAGTTGTGCCGGCAAAAACATTCCACTATCCATATTGCTTTTAAAACGCAATACTTCTTCAATTCTTTCTTTTGCGCCACACAACATTCCAACTCTCCAGCCTGCCATATTATGACTTTTGCTTAATGAGTTCAATTCAATCACACAATCTTTTGCTCCTTCAACACTTAGCAGACTTTGTGGCTGCTCATTTAAAATAAAAGAATACGGATTATCATGAACGATAAGAATATTATGCTTTTTCCCAAATGCCACCAGTTTCTCAAACAATACTGTTGTTGATAATTGGCCTGTTGGCATCTGTGGATAATTTACAAACATCAGTTTTACTTTCTTTAGTTTGCTTTTTGACAACTTTTCAAAATCGGGATGATAATTGTTTTTATCTCTTAATTTATATTCTATACATTTTCCACCAGCCAACTTTACTGCACTTCTATACGTTGGATAACCTGGATTGGGCACCAATACTGCATCGCCCTTATCTAAATAAGTCATGCAGATATGCATAATTCCTTCTTTGCTTCCAATCAATGGTAATATTTCTGAATCTCCATCTAATTCAACCCGATACCATTTTCTGTACCATTCGCTGATAGCTTTTCTTAAGATCGCCGAACCTTTGTATGATTGGTAAGCATGTACATTTGTTTTAGCACTTTCATCCTGCAATGTTTTTATTACCTCCGGATGCGGCGGCAGATCCGGACTACCAATACCCAAATTGATAATATGCTTTCCAACTTTATTTAATTCTTCTATTTCTCTCAATTTCTGGGAGAAATAATATTCGCCGATACCTTCTAATCGTTTGCTTGTTCTCATTTCCAAATTCCTTTTTTATAAACGCCGTAAATTTTTGTTTCCGCTGTTAGTTTTTTCATTTGAGCAATTACATCATTGAACTGCTCTAATGAATCAAACTCCATATCTGCATGAAAGCTGTATTTAAAATCACTGCCCGGTATTGGAAAGCTTTGCAACTTGCTTAAATTAATTCCACCCGCTGCAATCGCTGTCAACACTTTTGCCAAACTTCCTTTTGAATGGTCGGTATGAAAGTTAACCGATGCTTTATTCGCTTCTTCAACTGGTTTCGCCGCATCTTCCCGTTGCAATACCAAAAATCTTGTGTAATTATTTTTCATGGTTTGGATATTCGGGGCGATCATATCCAGGTTATACAATTCTGCGGCCAACTTACTCGCAATGGCTGCAATATGTTTGCTCTTATGCTGGTGAATATGTTTTGCACTCAACGCCGTGTCATCTTTTTCAACCAGTTTCCATTTATGTTTATCTAAAAAATCATAGCACTGCTGCAATGCCATGGTATGCGAATGCACTTCCCGGATATCCTCTAATTTTACGCCAGGATTTACCAGCAGATTTTGTCGTATCTGCAAATAAATTTCTCCGACAATTTTTAAATTACTTTTCTGCAGCAAATTATAGTTTGGTAAAATACTTCCCGCAATAGAGTTTTCAATTGCCATTATACCACCATCGCTTGCTTTTTTATTGCCGGCAATCTTTACTACTTCTTTAAATGTGTTGCAGGTAATTACTTCCACTCCTTTTCCAAAAAATAGTTGTGCTGCCACCTGGTGAAAGCTGCCTTCATAACCCTGTATTGAAATCTTAGTCATAGTATTAAAACAAGAATCCCGGTCGATCTGACCGGGATTCTTTATGTTGATTTTTAGTTGTTCTAGTTTGTTTTCAACAAAAGCATTCCCGGCCTCTTATTAAAGAAGTAATAAAAATAGAAACCAAAATATGTGTTTGTTGTTGTCATCCTGAACAAATATAGTTGTCCTGATTAGTAAATCAAACTTTTAATCTTTTTTATTTTCCTCTGCCGCCGCCAGACTCTGCATCATTCATGCGAATCTTACGACCCCGATAGTTTTTACCATCGATTGCTTTTATCATTTTCTTACCAGCCGTTGGGTCAATCTCTATCCAGCTGGTCATTTCCTTCATATCAATACGACCCAGCACTTCCTTTTTCAAATCACTCATATCTAGTATGAACTGTAAAAAACTTGCTTTGTAAAAACCATCTTTGGTTCCAAGGTTTACAAACAAGCGTTGGTAATTACCACCGCCGCTAAAGCTTCTTCCTTTTGTATCCCTGTCTCTTTCTCTTGGAGCTCCTCTTTCAGTTCTATCCCCTCTTCTATCATCTCTTCTGTCGCTACCTCTCATATTAAGATCAGCGGCATTTTCGTAATACTTCAAAAACCGATCAAACTCTAATGCAGCAACTCTTTGTAATATTTCTTCTTTTTCAACTTCTGCAAATTTTTCTCTTAGTGTAGGCAGGTATGCTTCGTATTCACCATGACTGATATCTGCACTTAGCATTTTATCGATAAAATGGAAAAACTGTTTACGGCAAACATCTTTACCGCTTGGAATATCCATTTTATGAAATTGCGTCTTCACTATTCGTTCTACCTGGCGTAAACGATACACTTCTTTTGGTGTAACGATTGAAACAGAAACCCCACTACTACCTGCACGGCCAGTACGACCACTTCTATGTGTGTACACTTCTACATCATCCGGTAACTCGTAATTAATTACATGTGTAATGCCTTTTACATCGATACCTCTTGCTGCAACATCGGTTGCAACGAGCAACTTCACACTTTTATCTCTAAACAATCCCATCACTTTATCCCGCTGCTGTTGCGTTAAGTCACCATGTATGGCATCAATATCATAACCTTCCCTTGTTAACTTTTCCGCAATGTCTTGTGTGTCGGCTTTAGTTCTGGCAAATACAATTCCATAGATGCCGGGATTAAAATCGATAATTCTTTTTAATACTTCGTATCTGTTATGATGTTGGGTAGCATAATACTGATGATCAATATTAGCTGCTCCTTCATTTGTTTTGCCGATTGTAATTTCAAAAGGTTTATCCATGTACTTCTTGCTCACATTTCTTATTTCTGCAGGCATAGTAGCACTGAATAACCAGGTGCTCTGACGGTTGGGAGTATTTTTTAAGATGAATTCAATATCATCTTTAAAACCCATGTTAAGCATTTCATCTGCCTCATCCAAAACTACATAATGTATCTTTTCGAGGTTGATCGCTTTTCTTTCGATAAGATCGATTAAACGGCCGGGGGTAGCCACTACAATGTGAGTGCCTCTTTTCAGATCCCGGATTTGCATAGTAATGGAAGTACCACCATATACAGCCGTAACACTGATATTTATTTTTTTGCTCTTGAATTTCTCCAGGTCGCTGGTTATTTGCAAACAAAGTTCTCTGGTTGGGCAAACTATCAAAGCTTGCGGAAAACGGTCTTCTTTATTTATCAGTTGTAATAAAGGCAGTCCGAAAGCAGCCGTTTTACCAGTACCGGTTTGGGCAAGACCAATAAAGTCCTTTGTTCCTTGTAATAAAACGGGGATTGCTTTTTCCTGGATGGGTGTAGGTTGGGTAAAACCCAAAATATTGATGGATTGTAAGAGCCCTTCTTCAATCCCGAGATCTTGAAATGTGGTCACAGATAATAATTAAAAATGATAATAAGTCGGCAAAGGTAACTTTTAATAAAGGGAAAGCTCAATGTATTTTACAATTACAAAGCATTGATAATAAATAAAAAGCCCTCCCGAAGGAAGGCTTTCTAAGTTGCTTGCCTATAAAATTACTTTTTTAAAGAATCTACAACAGCATTAGTAGTAGAATCAATAACTTTTGTAGCAGAATCTGCAACATTGCTAATTGAATCTATAGCAGCGTTTGCTGTAGAGTCTACAACTGCAGCAGCGCTATCAGCAGTATCTTTTGCTTCAGATGAATTGTTACAAGCTACTGCAAAAGAAGCGATAGCGATGATTGCTAAGAATTTTTTCATTTTTCGATTTTTTGTTATTTGTTGAAATATTTCGTAAAATATTTTTTTCAGACGACTTTGCCCTGCTTTAACTTTCTTAAATATATTTTTTGTAGTGAGGCAGGCCCGCCTCTTCTATTTATTAAATATTTTTTACAGTCGGGCAGGGTTACTATTTTTAAAAAAAAGTATTAAACATAGGAATAAGTGAAACCAGAGAATAACGAAAGACTTTTGCTGGAAGGATTAGCTGTAAACGATAAAAAGGCTGTGGAGGCCATTTACCGGGACAACTATAACATGGTTCAGTCGTTGGTAATCAACAACAACGGCTCTGCAGATGATGCGAAAGATGTTTTTCAGGAGGCCATGATAGTTCTTTATGAAAATGTAAGATCGGGGACTTTTGAGCTGAACTGCCAGATCAAGACTTATGTGTATTCGGTAGCCAGGCGATTGTGGCTCAAAAGGTTGCAACAACTTAGTCGTTATTCCCCTCCTGTAGAGAGTTTAGAGCAGGTGGTACCGGTTGAAGACGAGATCGAGGAGCATGAAAAAAGGAATAGTGAGTTTGAAATGATGGATAAAGCCATCAGCAGTTTAGGAGAACCTTGTAAAAGCTTGTTAGAGGCTTACTACCTGCAAAAACAGAACATGCAGGTTATTGCTGCCAACTTTGGATATACGAATGCCGATAATGCGAAAAACCAGAAGTACAAGTGCCTGATGAGACTGAAAAAAATATTTTTTGCACATTACAAAAACGGAAACAGTGATGAATGATATAAAGATTTTAGAGGCTGTTGAACGCTACATTAAGGGTGAGATGAACCCTGATGAAAGAATGTTGTTTGAAAACCTCCGAAAGACGAATACTGAAATTGATCAATTAGTAGTGGAGCATACGCTTTTCCTGCAGCAGATGAACCGTTTTGGCGAATGGAAGAATTTCCGTTCTTCTTTAAATGAAGCTCATACTAATCTTACTGAACAAGGTAAAATTGACTCTGCCAGGCTTAAAGGAAAGGCAAAAGTGGTTTACTTGTGGAACCGATACAAAAGAGTGGGTGCTATTGCAGCTTCTATTGCTCTTTTTACCACCCTTGCAATAAGTGGATTAGTTGGCGCATTTGCGCCTAAGGCTCCTACTTCAGATATGGATTTGTTAAAAACCCAAATCAAAGTACTTGCTAAGAAAACTAAAGAACAGGATAACGAAATCAGCAAAGTAAATAGCAGACTTAACAGTGCCGGCAATCCTATTATTTATACTACAGGCGGTACTGGTTTTATAATTGATGCAAAAGGATACCTGGTAACAAATTCCCACGTTGTGGAAGGTGCAAATAATGTAGCTGTTCAAAACAGCAAAGGAGATTTTGTAGCGAAGGTTGTTTTTATTGACAGGCAAAAAGATATTGCTATCCTGAAAATTGAAGACGATAATTTTAAACCTTATTCTTCTATACCATATTCGATCAGCAAATCTTCCGGCAAATTAGCAGAGCCAATTTTTACACTAGGTTATCCAAGAAATGAAATTGTTTACGGACAAGGTTATTTAAGTGCAAAAACTGGTTTTAATGGCGACACTTTAAGCTGCCAGATAGAAATAGCTGCCAATAGAGGAAATAGTGGTAGCCCGATATTAAATAAGAAAGGAGAAGTGATCGGTATTCTTAATGGCCGTCAAAAAAATACTGAAGGTTTTGCATTTGCCATTCAAGGCAAACATATTTACAAAGTACTGGACGATTTGAAAAAAGATACCAGCTACCAACGGGTGAAAATATCTACCAAATCTGCATTAGGCGGACTTGATTTTCAACAACAGGTTGAAAAAGTAGAAGACTACGTATTCATGGTGAAAGTGAATTAAGATAAATTGTTACTTATAAAAAGACCCGTCTCGTTTTATACTTGACGGGTCTTTTTTATTTTAAATGCCTTTTAAAATTATTGCTCCCAAAGATTTTTAGGATACTCCCCATTGCTAATTAACTCGTTCAGGCTTTTTGCGACAAAAGGCGCATCTTCTTTATACGTAACCCCAAACCATAATGAAGTTGTTGGGATCACTTCAATTTTTCCTCCTTCTTTTATAAACTGATCCGCGACAATTGGAATAAAGAACTCTGACTTTAATTCAGTTCCGTGGTCCTTTAAAAAAGTGGCAAACAAGTTTTGTGTATAAGAAAAGAAAGAGGGATCAAAGCACCAGAAGTTCATCGATACTCTTGTTTTTATAGAAAGTTCTTTAGGTTTCAGTCCATCGTCGGCTATTACCTTCTCATCTTTTTTTGCAATATTGATACGTTCAGTTACACCGGCAAGATTACCGTCATGATCCAATTCACAAACTCCCCTGTTCACTGTTCCATAATCAGAAAGTGTGCTTAGTAAATCATAACCAATAATGGCGTAGTTCTTTTCATTGCAGCCCACATTTAAAAAAGCAGCTGCATTTTCAAAAGCATTTTGCCCATAGAAATCATCTGCATTAATAACAGCAAAAGGTTCCTTCACCACATCTTTAGCACACAAAACGGCATGAGCTGTTCCCCATGGTTTTGTTCTTCCTTCGGGTACTGAATGATCACCTAAAAAAGAATTTAAATTTTGATACGCATAAGCCGTTTCCATTCTTCCTTTCAACTTTGGCTCAAATATGTTTTTGAAATTATCGGCAAACTCTTCCCGGATAATAAATACCACTTTACCAAAGCCTGCCCGGATGGCATCAAAGATGGAATAGTCCATAATTGTTTCGCCAGATGGGCCAAACCCTTCTACCTGCTTCATGCTTCCGTATCGTGAGGCCATTCCTGCTGCTAATATTACCAATGTTGGTTTCATGTGTTTTTTGTTTTTAGCTGCCTGCTATCCGCTGCAAATAATCATTTTACTAAGTTTGTTTTTCCGGTAGCTCATTTCATACTCTCTCAATTAAACTTGCGAACGAAATTAAAGTAAATTCGCCACGACACTTATTTATTTTGAATGACAGATATAAATTTTAATAACATTTCTGTTGATATTTTCTGTGTTGCGTCTCGACAAAATTCATCCGCTTATTTCCGGCAACAAATGGTTCAAACTTCGCTATTACCTGGAAGAAGCTAAACAGCAGAATAAAAAAACGATTGTAACATTTGGAGGAGCCTGGTCTAATCATATTCTTGCAACGGCAGCGACTTGCAAAATGAATGGCTTTAATTCTATTGGAATTATACGGGGAGAAAATCCGGCGAATCTTTCTCCCACACTGCTTCAATCTCAAGCGGAGGGCATGCAACTTTTTTTTATAACCCGGGAGCAATACAGCCAAAAGATAATACCTGCAGAACTTAATACAGCGGAAGATTATTTTATTAATGAAGGCGGCTACGGAGTGAATGGTGCCGAAGGTGCTGCTACTATTTTAGACCACTGTCATAAACAATCATATGATAAAATAGGTTGCGCCTGCGGTACTGGCACCATGGTTGCCGGACTAATAAATGCTGCGCAATCTATGCAGGAAGTTATCGGTATCAGCGTATTGAAAAATAATACTGCATTGCAAGAAAAAGTGCAATCACTCTTACAAAATGAAGACCGTAATTTTCAATTCATTCATGATTATCATTTTGGTGGTTATGCTAAGTACAAATCCGAATTAATTGACTTTATGAATATGTTTTATCAGCAAACAGGTATCCCCAGCGATTTTGTTTATACTGGAAAATTGTTTTATGGGTTTTATCAATTAGTAAAAAACAATTCTTTTCAACCCGGATGCAGGATTTTGCTTATACACAGTGGTGGACTTTCGGGTAACAGTTCTCTCGAAAAGGGGATGTTAATATTCTAAGTTTTTAGCTCCCCTATCCTATCTTTGAAGCAATAAATAAAAGAATCCAATCCTTTTTCCGTTTTATGCATATGAAAAAACTGGTTTTGTCCTTACTGCTATTATTTTCTGCTGTAACTTTTCAGTTGCGGGCACAAGACACACTTCCTAAATTTTCATTGAAGAATGTAGGTAGCAACCGGATTATTGTTGGCTGGACCAATACTTTTCAAAACATCAAGCAAATAAGTATTCAACGTTCATTTGACAGCTTAAAAGGATTTAAAACAATATTGACTGTTGCTGACCCCACCCTTCCGCAAAACGGGTATATGGATACCAAAGCAACGAACGACCATATGTTTTACCGGATTTACATTATGCTAGACAAAGGGATGTATTTGTTTAGCGAAGTTAAAAAGCCTGTAAAAGACACCATTAAAAGCATTAACCCGATAACCAACCAGGTTATACTGCAAGGAGGTGACTCATTGACTCCTGCCAAGCCTTTTGTAGTTACTATTGATAAATTTCCGGGTACAGATTCTGTTGCAGTTCCGAATGTTGGTAACAACAAACCCAGGCCAAATGCTTTTACACCATCGTTATATGTTTACACACACCGGGACGGGTATGTACGCATTAGTCTGCCGGATGAAGAAAAACCCAAAAAATATTCCATCAAATTTTTTGATGATGCGGATACATTCATCTTTGAACTAAAAGAAATCAAAGAGAAAGAATTCAAAATTGATAAAACGAATTTCTATCATGCCGGATGGTTCCGGTTTGAACTATATGAAGATGGGAAGTTATTAGAAAAACATAAGTTTTATTTGGAGAAAGATTTTGCCCCTGTCCCCTAAAGGGGTACTTCAGTTTAATAGTCGTTACAAATTGTAAAACTTGTCTACTAATAAATAGAGTTTTTTTTACTTTATTCTTTTAGCTCAACATCAAATATTTTCGCAAAATTATTTTTTACTTTCTCTTTCACTTCCTGCATATCTAATTTGCGGCCCAATTCTTTTTCTAATGAAGTAACCTGCTTATTATTGATGCCGCAGGGTATTATATAATTAAAATAAGAAAGGTCGGTATTGACATTAAAAGCAAAGCCATGCATGGTGATCCAGCGGCTGCATCGAACACCGATTGCACAAATTTTTCTTTCCTTTCCTGCTACACCCGGTTCAATCCATACCCCTGTTTCACCAATTGACCGTTCGCCTATTATGCCATACTCCGCCATAGTTTGAATGATGACCTCTTCCAGATTCCGCAAGTACTTACCAATGTCTGTAAAAAATTTTTCCAGATCCAAAATAGGATAGCCTACTATCTGGTCGTTTCCGTGAAAAGTAATATCACCTCCCCTGTTGGTATTAAAAAACTGGATGTTTTTTTCTTTCAACTCATCATCACCCAATAGCACATTTGCCTTATTTCCACTTTTGCCCAACGTGTAAACAGGCGGATGCTCTACAAACAGTAGGTGATGAGCTGTTTCGGGAATTATTCTTAATACACTATGATTATGCCCATTGCTAACATCTCTAGTATATACTTTCCATAACCTTTGCTTCGCTTCCACATTTTTGAGCAACAGCTTCTCCTGTAAATCCCATGCAGCCTGATAATCCATTAGCCCCAAATCCTGAAATAATACGTCCTGTTTTTCCATATAAGACACAAATTTACAGCAAAGCAAGCTTCCATTACCTTTGCCGTTATGCAAGATGAATCAGCCGTAAATAATCCGGAGGTACAGGATAGTAACGATGAACTTTTTGAGAGGTTTACAATGACTATTGATAAGGGACAAGAATCCATACGAATAGACAAGTTTCTCGTAAACAGGATCGAAGGGGCTACCCGCAATAAAATACAACAGGCCATTAGTTTGGGAATGGTAACGGTAAATGGAAAAGAGATCAAGTCGAATTACAAAATAAAACCACTTGACGCAGTTATTGTTTTTTCGGATATGCATCCTGATGAAACGGATGTGGTACCAGAAAAAATGGACTTGAATATTGTTTATGAAGATACCGACATCATGATTGTAAACAAACCTGCAGGCATGGTAGTACATCCGGGCAGTGGCAATTACACCGGTACATTATTAAATGGGGTTTCGTATTATTTGCAACAAATAAACCCGAATATTTCAGAAGATTCTTTGCCCCGATTTGGTTTGGTGCATCGTATTGATAAAAACACAACGGGCTTATTAGTACTGGCAAAAACGGATAAGGCAATGCGTACACTTGCCAAGCAATTCTTTGACCATACCGTAAAACGGCAATACGTTGCACTGGTATGGGGTGATTTAGTGGAAGATAGCGGAACTATCATTGCACATGTAGGAAGAAACTTACGATTTAGAAAATTATTTGAAGCTTATCCGGAAGGTGATCATGGTAAAGAAGCTATCACCCATTATAAAGTAATTGAAAGATTTGGTTATGTAACACTGGTGCAATGTATTTTAGAAACCGGACGTACACACCAGATACGAGTACATATGAAACATCTGGGTCACCCATTATTTAATGATGAAACGTATGGCGGTGACAGAATTGTAAAAGGAACTGTCTTTACCAAATACAAACAGTTTGTAGAAAATTGTTTTGCTATTTGTAAGCGACAAGCCTTGCATGCAAAAACATTAGGATTCATTCACCCTACTACTAATAAAGAAATGTTTTTTGAAACCGAATTACCAGAAGATATGGAGCAGGTAATTGAGAAGTGGAGAAAATATTCGCAATCGATAGGGAAATAAAACTAATTCTTAAAATCAAATAGTGTTGCGGTAAACAATCCTCTCTCTCTTTTCTTGAACATCACATCAAAATTGCCAATGTAGCGCAAAAGTTTTGGCACCAGGTATTCTCCAAATTTTGTCATCTGTACTTCCATGTGCACATTAAAATCATACACACCGGCATCGTAACTCATATCATAGTTACGGGCCATTACCTCCAGGGTTTTTATATTGAACCATGTAATCATACTGTCGATCACAATACCGCTGCGGCTACCTAAATCTTTCCTGGCTTTAATAGAAAATACGTAACAAGATTGTCCTTCATAATCGCCAAAGTCGATTGCGAAATCATATTTCTCTGCATTATCCGGATCGAATATGTTTATCTTATCACCAATAAAAGGAATACCTGGAATCTTTTTCCCGGGATTGAAGAAGAGCATTTTCAACTGCTCCTTATGCTTTGCCATTCCGCTGAGTGAACGGGGGTTAAAGTCGACCCCTTTTACAATATTATTTTCCCCGCAAATAGTTCCTTTAGTAAAAAAAAGGTTTGCATACATTTCGCCTGTATTGTAATTATGGCTACCATCATCTTCATAAAAATCGCCGGTTACTTTTTCTTCCAGCACTTCCATATTGCGGCAACCATTAGCCCGGGATTGTTTTGTTTTGCTTAATATTTATCTCTTATTCTAATATCATTCCAGGAAGTATAGCCCAGCATACGAAGATTACGAAATGCTTTATAAAAAGTAGTGTCATTCTTTACAATGCTCATGAAGCGGGGGACATTCAGGTCTGTACGAATAATTACTTCTGAGAGATCAACCATTTTTGCGAGTCGATCATTGTCAAGAGAGTCCTCCTGCTGTGCAGCAACTGGCTTTATTAAAGCAAATAATAATAAACCAAACAGCACTTTTCTTTTCATACGGATAATATTATTCAGCAGAACTATCTATCCGGGAAATGACATTTTGTAATCTACATTCACTTTCCCTTTGGAAATATCATTCAGCTTTCCTTTCATCAGTTTTCTTTTCAAGGGAGAAAGATGGTCAATAAAAAGTTTACCCTCGATGTGATCATATTCATGCAATATTACTCTGGCTGATAGCCCGGTAAAAGTTTTTATTTGAGGCTCGAATAGCTCATTCACATATTCCAGTGTAACAGTTTCCATTCTATAAATATCTTCCCGTATTTTGGGTATACTAAGGCATCCTTCGTTATACGGCCACTCCTCCCCTTCCAATTCTGCAATGTGAGCATTGATGAAAACTGCTTTTATTCCTTCATCACCGGGATACTCTTTTCTTTCATCTTCATTCATATTAGCAAACATCTGTACTGTATCCACTACAAAGAGACGAATATCTTTATTAACCTGGGGTGCAGCCAAACCTACACCGCTACTGGCATACATGGTCTCCCACATATCATCAATAAACTTTGCTAATTGCGGATAATCTGGTTGTATGTCTGTTGCTACTTTTCGTAATACCGGTGTGCCGTATGCCACTATGGGTAAAATCATTCTTACAAATTTGAGGGCAAATTTACGACTATCCGTTCACCCGCAGGTACTCCTGCAGCATAATAGTAGCAGCTATTTCATCTACCAGGGCCTTATTGCGGCGTTGCATCTTCTTGAGTCCCATTTCCAACATGGCATCTTTGGCCATTTTGGAAGTGTAGCGTTCATCTACTTTTGTGATCGGCATTTGGGGGAAATTCTTTTGCAGCTCTTTAATTGCTTTTTCTACCAACGGTGTGGCATGAGTGGCGGAATCATCCCAATTGGTGGGCCAACCAATTATTATTCTTTCAACGGGCTCTTTTGTAAAATAATCTTTTAGAAAAGGAAGGAGTTCTTTTGAATGTAACGTTGTTAACCCCGTAGCAATAATTTGCAATGGGTCCGTAACGGCAATGCCGGTGCGTTTGAGGCCGTAGTCGATACAGAGGATTCTTGCCATAAAATCAGAACGCAGATTTTTAAGATGATTAAGATTTTCGCAGGTATTTTATCATAACCATCATGATAATCTGCGTTCCATTTAGTTTATAAATAAATCAGCTATAACAAAGATGGCGAAAACAACTGATGCAATTCCATTGGCGGTCATAAATGCAAGATTAACTTTTCGCAGATCAGTAGGTTTTACAATAGAATGCTGGTAAACTAACATTCCGACAAATACTGCCACGCCAATCCAGTACAACCAGTCAAACTGACCATACACACCTGCATACACAACTGCGGCTGCACTTAATACATGTAAAAATTGTGATACCCGTAGTGCTCTTGCTTTTCCTAACCATGCGGGAATAGAATATAACTGCTGCGATTTATCAAACTCTTCATCCTGCAAGGCATAAATTATATCAAACCCACTTACCCAAAATATTACCGCTAGTGAAAATAGGATTGGCAATAAATCAAACTTACCGGTTACAGCCAGATAAGCTCCAATAGGTGCCAATGATAAACCCAAGCCTAATATTAAATGACAAAGTGGTGTAAATCTTTTTGTATAGCTATAACCTAACACTACCGCTAATGCAACAGGCGATAAATAAAAACATACCCGGTTAATAAAAAAAGTACAAACAACAAATAATAAACTGCTGATAATCGTAAATGTCAACGCATTTTTTTCTGAAATAATTCCCGCTGGAATTTCTCTGATTGCTGTTCTGGGGTTTTTTGCATCAAATTTTCTATCAAGATAACGGTTAAATGCCATGGCGGCACTGCGGGCAAAGATCATACAAAGAATGACGAGGATGAAGTGAATCGCCAATTGCATCCATGCATCTTCTTGTGGATCTTCATCAGCAAAACCAACATTTTTATTTAAATTCCATTGCCCAACACCATATTCAATTTTTACCCCTGTGATTAACCCAAGAAAAAATCCAATCAACGCAAAGGGCATTGCAAAAATGGTATGAGAAAATTTTATAAGAGAGAGATAACTTTTTATTTTCGACATCTTTCAAAATTAAAATGAGTCTATGACCTAAGTTCCCCTTCAGGGGACAGGGGTATTCTTTGTCTTACCAGTTCCCACAACACAACCCCAACAGCCGTTGCAATATTCAACGAATGTTTCATTCCCAATTGTGGAATTTCAATGCAGCCATCGCATAATGCAATAGTAGATTGCTCTACTCCTGCTACTTCATTACCAAATATCACGGCTATTTTTTCAGCTGGTTCAAAGCCGATTGCATTTAATTTATAACTGCCTTCAGCTTGTTCCGCTGCATACACATTATATCCTTGCCCTCTTAACTCATCAATCGCTTCGGCAGAAGTAGCAAAATGTTTCCAGGCAACCGATTCTTCGGCACCGAGAGCTGTCTTTTTTATTTCTTTATGGGGAGGTTGAGAAGTGTAACCAATAATATAAATAGCTTCTATCAAAAAAGCATCTGAAGTCCGAAACACACTGCCTACATTATAAGCACTGCGGATATTTTCCAGCACCACAATAACGGGAGTTTTGGCCGACTGTTTAAATTCTTCTACCGATTTCCGGCCCAGTTCTTCCATGCTTAGTTTACGCATGGCGCAAATATAGCAACGAGTTATGAGTTGCGGGTTAAGAGAAAGGAAACCGCTACAGGAAAATAAGTATTACTCTTTCGGGAACCACTCGAAACTCGCAACTCAAAACTCGAAACTTACTCTTATTTCAAATTCACAATCTTCTGATCTTTCGGATATCTCACCACATAGCTAAACCTCACTTTTTTACTTTCTCCGGGTTTCAGATCTAGTTTCCAGGTCAGTACTCCCGTTTCTGCATTTACCATTGCCTGACTGCCATCCTCCAATGTCACTGTTACTTCTTTAATATTACTCAACGGATATTGGTCTTTCAGCAATAGGTTTACATCGGTTATTTTATTATTCTTTACTAATATTTCATAGGTAAATGTTTGCTTACTTTCTTTACCGCTGGTTTTAATGCTGCTGAGTTCTTTGATCAGCGAACGTTTTACAGCTACTCTTTTATCTCTGCCTAATGATAAGTTCAATGTATCGGCTGTAGTATTCGGGTCAATGATTGATTTTCCAATATATGTATCATCCATAATAATATTTGCATCTCCCGGCAGCAGATCAAGATTCTGCCAGTCTGCTACTTCGGCCAGCAGATAAGCATCTTTATCAATACGAGGCACTGCATAATTTTTCAACGTACAATTAATTTCCTGGTCTTTAATGGTAACGCTATGCAATTCCCCATCGCTGGTAATATCATACGGCAAATCAATTTCAAAGTTTGTATTTAACTGTCCTTCGTTGAGAGTAGTGTATTGTTGCAAAGTGCTTGGGTCTACTCCATCTAGTTCTTTTTTTGTTTTAACCCGGTCCACACCATAGCCAGTCACAACCACTTCTTCTGCCAATTGCTTATCATCTTTGTATGATTGTATCATATTCCGCTGCGCATTTCCAGCAGCTGCTCTTCTTTGCAAATCAGTATAAATGCCAGGCACATACAATTGCAAATACCAGGGCGTTAGTACCGGAGCAGCTACACCAAAATTGGGAGTACCAGTACTCAGTGTCAACTTAGTTTTCTTCCAATCAATACCACTTGTTTGTGTTAACGCTGCCTTGTACACCATCTTCACTTTATTGGTTTTTGAATTTACCCGCACATCATACACTGCTGTCCAACCTGCATTGGTAGTGTAATATGATAGATCAACAGGAATTTCACCCGACCGTTTGCACATCACCTGCAAAATAACTTGCCCGTAAGGTTTTTGTTTAACCGGAGTTACGGCAGTAATAGCGGCAATCTTTTTTCTTATTTCTGCAATGCGAATGTTTTGTGCAACTATATTTTGTTTATGATTATAAATATTCGTCTTCGATTTTTCGATCTTGTTGTTATAATATTCCAGCAACTTCAACACTTCCTCACTCGTTACAGTTTTATTACCGCTGGTATTAATAGTTGTTTCAATCAGCAAACCTGTTTTCGTTAATATTTCCTGGTCAATTACGATCAGGTTATCAATACGACCAATTTCTTTTTGCACCAGCGTAATACTGTCTTCCAATCGTTCTACTTCTCTTGTTTTAGCAATAGGCGGCACCACCGGGTAATATACACTGTACCTTTGCGATAGCAGTGCCACATCTTCCGGCACACTTATCTGCAAACTATTCACATCTATTTTAGTACTGAGTTGATTGATGACGATAATTCTTGTATTGGCATCCACTTTTGCTTTTGAGTTGTGGGTTAGTTCGGCACCATAGCCAAAATATACGGTGGCATTACTGATTGTAGCATCCGTTCGTACGGTATCGGAAGCCGGAGCAACGGCAGTTTGAGCATTCACCAGGGCACAATAATATACCAGCCCGGCAAGCAGGAGCATTTTTTTCATGGCGTATCTTTTATTTCCTACTGGATGCAGCGAAAAGAAAGGTTACATAAAAGGAGGAAGAAAATTATTGGTCCAGACGTAGTACTACTAGCATCGTCTGTTGCGAACTTGTTCTGTTATTCATTCCTTTTGGGTTCTGTTCGCTACTGAGCTTTTCCGAAGCTGTTGTGTTTATAACTGCTAGATTTTATATGACAAGTTGTAATACAATATTTAAACAGACTTTCCACTTACCTGAAACCTTGCCTCCACTTCCTTATTTTTGTCCTCCATGTCAAAAACAGCAAGCACCGATACACCAATGATGCAGCAACACCGGGCTATTAAGCAAAAATACCCGGATGCGATCTTGCTTTTTAGAGTGGGTGATTTTTATGAAACCTTCGGTCAAGATGCTGTGCTGGCTTCACAAATTCTGGGCATTACATTAACCAAAAGAAATAATGGTGCAGCTTCTTCCGCAGAACTGGCCGGTTTTCCTCATCATGCACTGGATACCTATCTACATAAATTAGTTCGGGCTGGTCACAGGGTAGCCATATGCGATCAATTGGAAGACCCCAAACAAGCCAAGGGCATTGTAAAAAGAGGTGTCACCGATATGGTAACACCGGGCACCACGGTTAATGATAAATTATTAGAACATCATACCAATAATTTTTTAGCGGCCATACATTTTGCCCCAGATGAAAAATATGGTTTGGCATTTTTAGATATTTCCACCGGCGAATTTTTTATTGCTGAAGGTGATAGAGAATACGCCGATAAATTATTACAAAGCTTTAAACCTGCTGAAGTTGTTTTTCAACGCCATCAACAAAAGAAATTCAAAGAATATTTCAACAGTAAAATCTACACCTACACATTAGACGAATGGATCTTCGATAACGTATATGCAGAAGACACTTTGCTGAAACATTTTCAAACTCACTCATTAAAAGGATTTGGTGTAGATGAATTAAAAAATGGGTTGATAGCCGCCGGAGCCATCATTCATTATCTAAAAGACACTGAGCATCCCAACTTGCAGCATATTACTTCGCTGCAGCGGATAGACCGGGAAGATTTTCTATGGATGGACAGGTTTACCATCCGCAATCTGGAATTAGTATATGGCAATTCCGAAGGTAATCATACCTTATTAAGTGTGTTGGACAATACTGTTTCCCCAATGGGAGCAAGATTGCTGAAACGATGGATCGTCTTCCCCTTAAAAGATATTCAGAAAATAAATGAGCGATTAGATACGGTTGAGTACCTGATCAAAGAAACGGATCTTCGAACAAAGATCACTCAGCATATCAAACAATGCGGTGATATAGAACGATTGGTTTCTAAAATTCCGATGAAGAAGATCAATCCAAGAGAAGTATTGCAACTAGCAAGAGGATTGAAACAAGTAGAACTGGTAAAACAACTTTGCTTGTCATCTGCTAACGACTATTTAAAAAGATTGGGGGATGCATTAAATCCATGTCCGTATATCGCAGATAAAATTCTAAAAGAAATTGTAGATAATCCTCCCGCCATAGCTGCTAAAGGGGGCATGATGAACAGTAATGTTAGTACCGAACTGGACGAGTTGAGAAAGATTTCATTCAGCGGCAAAGAATACCTGACACAGTTACAACAAAAAGAAGCAGAACGTACCGGCATTGGTTCACTAAAAATTGGTTTTAATAATGTGTTTGGTTATTATCTGGAAGTTACCAATTCACAAAAAAATAAAGTGCCGCTAGAATGGATGCGGAAACAAACCCTTGCTAACGCAGAACGATACATTACTCCCGAATTAAAAGAATATGAAGAAAAAATAACCGGAGCTGAAGAAAAGATCCTAAAAATTGAATTGGAATTATTTGAAGCGTTGCTGAATGAATTAGGCGATTATTTAGCCCCTGTTCAAATCAACGGTAATCTGTTAGCCATACAAGATTGTCTTTGTTGCTTTGCCAATAATGCCATTCAATACCACTACAAAAAACCTCAACTCCATACAGGCGATGAATTAATTATCACTGAAGGTCGCCACCCGGTTATAGAAAGAAACCTGCCCATCGGAGAAAGTTATATCAGTAATGATTTAGAGTTAAACAAAACAGATCAGCAGTTAATCATTTTGACAGGACCGAACATGAGTGGTAAATCTGCCCTACTCCGCCAAACTGCATTAATTACTTTGATGGCACATACCGGAAGTTTTGTGCCGGCCAGCGAAGCAAAAATTTCATTGACGGATAGAATATTTACCAGGGTTGGTGCCTCGGATAATTTAAGTGGTGGTGAATCTACTTTTATGGTGGAGATGAATGAAACGGCAAGCATTATCAATAACATCACCGACCGAAGCCTGATATTGCTGGATGAAATAGGACGAGGCACTTCCACCTATGATGGCATTTCTATTGCCTGGAGTATTGCTGAGCATTTGCATAATTCACCACATCAACCCAAAACATTATTTGCCACACACTACCATGAACTAAATGAACTGGTAGAAAAGTTTGCGAGAGCAAAGAACTTTCATGTCACCAATAAAGAGGTGGGCAACAAGATCATCTTCCTCCGCAAACTGGCGAGGGGCGGCAGCACCCATAGTTTTGGTATTCATGTTGCAAAAATGGCAGGTATGCCTCCTTCATTAATTGACCGGGCGAACGAAATATTAAAACACCTGGAAGACAGTCGTGAATCTGGTGTCGGAGGTCAGGAGTCAGACAAATTACGGTCTCTTTCTACTTCAAAAATGCAGCTCTCTATCTTTGATGCACATAGTGAAACCTTTGATGAAATACGAAAATTGCTGGAGGGAATAGATATCAACCGGCTTACTCCCGTAGAGGCCTTGTTAAAGCTCCAGGAAATTAAAGGGCGGCTTAAATAAACAGTTTACCCACAGTATTTTAGCCCTCATTTTAAAAATATTGCTAATCCAAAAAACTTCTTATTTTTACCGGAAATACATCTTCAACTTTTTTATTAGCTGCATTATTTATTAGTTCAACCGGCTGCATGAAAAATGCAGACAAAAGGATAACCAGAGAGTTCGTAAATACTGGTATTGTTTTGTCTGGCGCACAGGAAACTCCTGCAGTGCCTTCTACTGCTCTTGGCACAATGAATGTTTTTTATTCCCGTGAAACCAGAACTCTATCCTATACCATAAACTGGTCTGGTTTAACTGGTAATGTAGCAGCAATGCATATTCATGGGCTTTCCCCAACAGGCTTTATTGCCGGTATAGTACAAACATTTACTATTGCAAATATTGTAAGATGTCCCACATTTACTACTACATCCTGTGGTAGCTTTTCGGGTACCTTATTTGTAGATGGTGTGGTAGTGAAAGAAAATGATTTACTGAATGGCTTTTACTATGTAAATATTCATTCAGCGGCTTATCCCGGTGGAGAAATAAGAGGTCAGATTACTTTTCAATAAAAATTAGCTGAAAAATATTTAAGCCCGTCTTGTTTAAAACGAGACGGGTTTTATTTTGCTTCGAACCACAGGGGAGTTGTATCATTCCACTCTCCATTATAATTAATAAATAGCTCCTCACCGGCTTTTATAGTGCGAACGGTTTTTATATTTATCAGCTCTTCCTCAAAATCCATTTCGTATTCACAATTACTTTGATAGGAGTGATTGTAAACTGGCACATACCCTAAAGCCATACAACATCGCTGTAAATCATCTCCCCATTCAAAAATATAATCATGCAATAATGTTTGATCCAGCAGCTTTCTTTCTTCCCCTGACATTACAATTACCGGTGCAATTTCAATTACAACTCCGGCATCAATATCTTCTGATGTAAAAACGCCACGACCCATTGAATCGGTTGGGGCAATAAATAAGAAAGGAAGGATCATTAATAAGTACGATTTAAGAAGTACGAAGTACGGCCTTTCTTAATAATCAAAGAAACTTTAGAAACTCTTCCTTCGTATTTTTGAACTATGTCATTAGAACTGGAACAACCCAGCCTGCAAGAACAATTTGAAACCGTTATTCAAACGGA
>LNFM01006144.1_pt1 | contig 34193 bp, 32 predicted proteins | sample 596031 | NCBI WGS metagenome assembly LNFM01 (sample SAMN04254537, study PRJNA301005) | activated carbon metagenome | isolation source: dual media filters at the Ann Arbor, Michigan drinking water treatment plant | place: USA: Ann Arbor
GGGCGATCGGAGGGGCAAGCTATTCCCGGTCGAGTCCGTTCGGGCAATGGTCGCAGGACGTGCGCGCACTCGGTCTGCTTCGTCCGCCCTGGGCCCTCGCCCATCACCAGCTGTTCGAAGCAAGCTTCGCCGATTGAGACGGTCGGACCTTTGACCGATGTCGGCTTTGCGCCAAAAAACGGTCGTTCCAAAACGGAACGCACGCATGTCGCGTGTCAATAGGGATTCTGAGAAGGTGGCCTCAACATCCAAGTCCTTCAACACGAGGACTGCACGGGCAAGCCGGATGCGCGACGCCGAGTCGGTTCGGCACGAAATTCTCTGCGATCTCGCGAAGATGTTCACGCAAGACGGTACAGACGGGTCCGAGGACGAACTGGACTTCTATGAATACAAGTTTCTACGGGCGTTGCGATTCCTCGAATCGATCATGTGCGCAAGGCGGTGTCCGAGGGGAGAAGCGCGAGTTCAGCTCGCAGCGTCGGAGATTCAAGCTGACCAGCCCGCTCGATCTGCCCCGGTCGCATCGGCAACAGGGGTTGCGTGCTATCGAGCGCCTGTACCTGGCTTTTCTCATCGACACACAACACAATAGCGCGTTCGGGTGGCGACAAGTAAAGCCCGACGATATCGCAAACTTTCTCGACGAACGGCGGATCTGTAGAGAGCTTGAAAGTCTCGACGCGGTGCGGTGCAGGCCGATTGCACGCCAGATGCGATGCACCGTCGAAGGCGCATGAGCGATCTCCTTAGCCATGCTCCTGAGGCTCCGGTGGGTGCCACCCTTTGGTGGCGTCTCCAACGTCTTGCGGATCATGCTCGCGATTTCGTCGTCGCCAATCTCACGCCGCGCGCCAGGCCGCGGCTCGTCGTAGAGAACGTCCATACGGCGTTCGGCAAAGCGATGCGCCATGTTCCAACGGTTGCAGCGCAGACCCCGATCAAGACACTAGCTAGAACCGAGATTCCCCCTTAAGAAATCCGGTTTGTCAGGCAAGCTCTGGTTGTTGGACGGACTGCTTGCCGGGCCGGCGTTTGCGGCGCGGTGGCTGCGACGGCGGATTGCAATGATTTCAGGAAATCAATCTGCGGCCTTCCGGCGGCCCGAACGAGTTCAGGCGGCATAGATGCGCAGAACGCCGTAGAGCACGGTGCCGGCCACGAGCGCAGCGGCGATCAGTGTCAGTGCGACGGACTGTGCCCAGGTCATGTGCTCGCTTCTCCGGTTATGGCAGATTGTGGCGTCCACAGCTTCTGCAGCAGCAGGACGACGGCAAGCAGGACGAGGCCGATGACGTCGGTGACGGCGCCGGGATCGATCAGCAGCATGGCGGCCGCAAAGAACAGCGCCCGCTCGAACCACGTCGCGACACGCAGGAAGTAGCCTTCGAGGCTGGCTGCCAGTGCGACCACGCCGATCGTGCCGGTCAGCACCGCGCCCAGGATCTCGGGCCATGGCCCCTGGAACAGCAGCGCAGGGTTGTAGACAAAGAAGAACGGCACGATGAAGCCGGCGGCGGCGAACTTCATCGCCTGCACGCCAGAGGCCCATAGCCCGGCCCCGCCGATCGACGCGGCAGCATACACCGCCAGCGCCACGGGCGGCGTCACCGCCGACAGGCACGAGAAGTAGAACGCGAACATGTGCGCCGCCATCGGCTCCACCCCGAGCTTCATGATCGCGGGCACCAGCAGCGCCGCCTGCATGATGTAAGCGGGGGTGGTCGGCATGCCCATGCCGAGAATGACGCCGGCGACCATGGTGATGAGCAGCGCGGGCAGCAGCGAGCCATAGGTGAAGTCGATGAGGAACGCCGTGAACCGCAGCGCTAGACCGGTTTGCAGCACGATGCCGATCACGATTCCGGCGGACGCGCAGGCCATCGCCACCGGCACGGTCTGAACCGCGCCGTCGCGCAGGCCTTCGAGGCACTCGCGCCAGCCCAGCCCGGTCGAAGGACGCAGCCACGAGATGCCGACCAGCGCCACCGTGGCGATGATTGCGCCATAGGTCGGCGTGAAGCCGTAGAGCAGCAGCGTCAGCAGCACGATGACCGGCAAGAACAGGTGCCCCTGGCGCAGCATGATGTGGCCGAGGATGGGTAGTTCCTCGCGCGGTATCCCCTTGAGCCCCGAGCGCACGGCGTTGAAGTGGATCGCAGCGAATAGCGCCCCGTAGTAGAACAGCGCTGGTATCGCCGCGGCGATCATCACCTGCGTGTAGCTGACGCCCTGGAACTCGGCCATGACGAAGGCCGCCGCCCCCATGATCGGCGGCATGATCTGCCCGCCGGTGGAAGCCACCGCCTCGATGGCGGCTGCCGCCTCGGGCTTGAAGCCGGTCTTCTTCATCATCGGAATGGTCAGCCAGCCGTCGACCATGACATTGGCGACCGCGGAGCCGGAGATCGTGCCGAACAGGCTCGAGGAGACTACCGCTACCTTGCCGGGGCCGCCGCGCGCGCCGCCGGCGATCGCGTTGGCGAAGTTCATGAAGAACTGTCCCGCCCCGGATTTCTCGAGGAAGGTGCCGAAGATGATGAAGAGAATGACGTAGGTGGCGGCCACCGTCATTGGCACCCCGAAAATGCCCTCGGTGGTGAAATAGACTTGGTCGACGGTGATCTCGAGACTGAGTCCCTTGTGGTAAGTCCAGCCGTACAGCCAGGGGCCGGCGAACCCGTAGACCAGAAAGACGATCGCCACGATCGGCAGCGCCGCGCCGATCGTGCGCCGCGTCGCCTCCAGCACCAGCAGGGTGGCGGTGATTCCCACCGCGATGTCCATTCGGGTCAGCGTATCGGCGGTGGGAAAACGGTTCACGATGTAGTCGTAATTTACGAACAGGTAGCCGATGCACGCCAGCGAAAGACCCGCCAGGGCGAGATCCTCCCATGGTATACGATCCTGTGTCGCGTCCTGGCTGCGCGGCCACAACAGGAACGACAACACCAGGCTGAAGGCGAGCGTGATGTAGAGCAGGGCCTGCTGATCGGGGGCGTATACCGTCAGCCGGGCGTAGACGTGGTATACCGACATTGCGATTGCGACGACGCCAACGACCAGGCCCGCGTGACCTGCAAGCTTGCGCACTGGACGTACTCTACTTCTTGAGCAATCCGGCTTCGCGGTAGTATTTCTCCGCGCCGGGATGAATCGGCATATCGAAATTCTGTGCCATGTCCGCTCCCGTCACGCCCTTCATGACACTGGTGACGTTGCCGAACTCATCCCGCCCTTCCACGATGGCCTTAGTGATCTTGTAGATCACGTCGGCGGACGTCCTGGAGGATGCTATCAGCACGGTGGGCGACTGGAAGGTCTGCACGGCCTCGGTCACGCCCTGCTCCTTGTAGAGACCGGCCTTCAGGGTGTAGGGCACGAAGCCCGGATTGAGCTTGCGCAGTGCGGCGATCTCCTCGTCGGTGACGCCGAGCACCCGCACCGGCATCGCTGAGCCCAGGTCCATGATGAAGGACGCTGGCACTACCGTGAACCATCCGACCGCCATCGCCTGCCGGTTCTTCACAGCCTCTGCATTGGACGTTATCGGCCCGTAACTCTTGGCGCCGAGATCGTTCAGCGTCATGCCGTTGACCTTGAGCAGATACTCCCAGCCGGCCGCCAGGCTTGTGTTGCCGCGTGCCGGCAGCGCTACCGGCTTCCCCTTCAAATCCTTGACACTCTTAATGTCGCTGCTCGCAGGCACCACCAGCTGCCAGACGTTGGGGTAGAAGTTGGCCACGAAAAGACCCTTGTCGGTCTGCTTGCCGACGAACTGACCCTCGCCCTTCTGCGCATCCGACATCACGGTCGTCATCGACCAGCCGATATCGGCCTTGTCGTTGCGGATCTTCTCCATGTTGACGAGGGCCGCGCCTGGCTCGACCTGCACATTCAGCTCGGGATACCGCTTGTTGACGACCTGCGACGCTGCCGCCGCCATCGGTGTCCAGCTCCCGCCGGTCGGGCCGGCGCTAAAGATGACATCGGTCTTCTGCTGGGCATGGGCGGCGCCTGCCGCGGCGACGGCCAGTGTTGCCGCGGCGGCCAGACGCAGGAGTCGTCGTGAACCACGGATGTGGACGGACATCGTCAAATCCCCCTTTGCCGTAAACTCTCCCTTTGGCGCAGCTTGTTTGGGCTCTCGTCCGCACATTGACGGGGCGACTTTGTCGTCACCCGCGGCATGCGATTATCCGGCACCTGCTCTGCAGCAGGCACGCTATTGCCAACCGCGCCGCATGTCAACGAACTGTGCCGCGCCGACGTTTGCACGCACTGCATCACGGTCTGTCGCAGGTATCGCGGTGGTTGAGCGTGCGTCGCCGGCATCGCCTGGCGCCATCGCGCCCTAACGAACTTGAACCTTCACAGGACCGATTCCCTCGAGATCGAAACGATAGCTTGCGTCAGCTTCCGGAAAAATCGTTTTCAAGACGCTTCCGGTCATCACGACCTCGCCGGCCTTGAATTCCACGCCACCCGAAGCCAACTGCGTGGCGAGCCACGCGACCGAATGGAAGAGATGCCCCAGGATATCACGCCCGTGGCCTTCGCCGATCGCAACGCGGTCCTTCGTTGCACGGCCGACCACGCCCGCAACGTCGGGCCATGTCGCCGCGAATTCAGACAGCACAATGCCGGCGTTCCAGGAATTGTCCGCCACCAGCGAAAGCACATCGACCTTGGCTTAATCGGCGCTTCGATCGTCCACGACCGCGACGGCAGCGCCAACGCCGCCGATCCTTAGGTTTTTTCAGCAAACTGATAGTTCGTCCGGTCCCGGACGATCGTGGTAGACTGAATGTCCGAAAAGGTACGGTACCTTTCTATTGCGTGGCCTGTACTGGCTGCTTTTTCAGGACGAATCCTTTGTATTGCTGCGCGGCTATGTCGTCGCAGATGTCGCGGTACTTATCGAGACCTGCGACGTAGGGCATGAATACGCGAGGCTTGCCTGGGATATTAGCGCCCATATACCAAGAATTCGCCAGTGGGTAGAGCGTCTGATCGGCCACCTCGTTGACATGAGCGACCCAGCGATTCTCCTCTTCGGAATCAGCTTCGATCGTGGAGTAGTTGTTCGTCTCAATATGCACGATGAAGTCCGAAATCCAGTCGACATGCTGCTCGATGGCGGCAATCATGTTGGTTTTCACGGACGGGCTTCCCGGCCCAGTGATGATGAACATGTTTGGAAAGCCGGCGGTCATAAGGCCCAGATACGTTCCGGGACCATCGGCCCATTTGGTAGTGAGCGCGAGATTGTTCTTGCCACGAATATCGATGTCGAGCAGCGCGCCCGTCATGGCGTCGAACCCGGTCGCGAAGACGATGTCGTCCAGTTTATAGTCAGCACCCCGAGTCCGCAATCCACCTTCATAGATCGTTTCGATTGGCAACGTCTTCGCGTCAACAAGGGTGACGTTGTCCCGATTGAAGGTTTCATAATAACCAATGTCCAGGCAAAGACGCTTGGTACCGATATAATGGTCGTTCGGCATCAGGAGCTTTGCCACCTTCGGGTCGCTTACAGTTTCAGCGATCTTATCGCGTACGAATTGGCAAGCCGTCTCGTTGGCATCCTTGTCGACCAGCATATCTTTATACGCATACAGGAAGCTAATGTTGCCACCGGTCCCCCATTTGGCTTCATAGCTTCTCGTCCGCTCCTCCAGCGGGACGTCAAACGCCGATTTTTCCGGCGGCGGGTGCCCCGCAATTCCGAATGGAGTTTGCCGAGCTGCCTGCCGCCATTCGCGGTAGCGAGCCTTGTGCGTCTGGCTGACTTCCATCGTTAGCGGGCGATTGACAGAGGGTACGCTGTAGTTCGCCGTGCGCTGGAAAACGAAGAGGTGCGCCGCTTGCTCGGCGATATTCGGAATCATTTGGATACCCGACGAACCGGTACCGATGACGCCGACCCGGCGCCCTGAAAAGTCGACGGTCTGGTGCGGCCAGAGCCCGCTATGAAACCAGCGTCCTTTGAATGAATCGAGCCCCTCGAACTGCGGCACCCGTGGCAGCGACAGATTTCCCGACGCCATGATACAGAATTTAGCCGATGCGCGATGACCGCGGCCGTTACCTTGGTATCGACGACAATGTCGCGCCGCAGATCGAATCTTTCCGCAACATGATGAATATACTTGAGGATATCCGGCTGCGCGGCAAAGCGCTCTGGCCAATCCCATTTCTGCTGTAACTCGTCGGAAAACGAATAGGAGTATTCGAGGCTCTCGACGTCACAACGCGCACCTGGATAACGATTCCAGAACCATGTTCCCCCGATGTCAGTGCCAGCCTCGAAAACCTTGGCCCGAAGGCCGAGTCCCCGCAGGCGATGGAGCGCGTAGAGACCGGCAAAACCAGCGCCCACAATGATCGCATCAAACTCCTCCGGGGCGCACGCGCTTACATCTTTCGGTGTCATAAAGTTACTCCATTCAGCATTTCACACTATTGATCTGGTTTTGACGCTTTAAGGATTGAGATTCTTACGGCCCTCGGACTATGTGTACCAAAAACCTAAACCCGGTGCGCGTATCAAAAACCTAAACCCGGACGTAGTGGTGATGCAAGCCGCCCAGGATTGGCAGCGGCAGAATGCGGCCGACGGTCTGAATGGCGTACGATGCCGGCGCATCTTTTTCCAATGACCGGCGCGTCACCGATGTGGGATTGCCCGGCGGGATGAACGGGCGGCAGCTTGCGTATTTTGGCCGGACCGTGCGACCTGATCTCAAGGTGCTTTTCATTACGGGATATGCCGAGAAGGCGGCGATGGGAGATGTCGCACTGTCTGTCGCCAGAAACGAACTCACCGTTGAATAAAACTTGGGGCACCGTCATCCTTGATGATCGCGTCGGGTGTGGCGTCGTCAGGGCTTTGGTGCGGTCGGCGGCGATTGTAGAAGTCGAGATATCGGCCGATCGAGGCGCGGGCCTCGCCGACGTTGTCGTAGGCCCGCAGGTAGACCTCCTCGTATTTGACGCTGCGCCATAGCCGCTCGACGACCACGTTGTCGCGCAGGCGCCCTTGCCGTCCATGCTGGTGGCGATGCCATTGTTGGCGAGCAGGCTGGTGAAGGCCGCGCCGGTGAACCGCGAGCCCTAGGTGGTGTGGACTCTAGGGATTCCCTTTTAGGAGCAAATCAGATTCAAGGCTGCTTTTGGGGAGGCAGTCTTGGGTGTGAAGAACCGTTTGGTTTTGAGCGACGCGGCTTGGGAGCGGATGGCGCCGCTGATTATCGGCCGGCCTGACCAAAAAGGCTCGACCGGGCGCGACAACCGGATGTTCGTGGAAGGCGTGCTATGGATCGTGCGTACGGGCTCTCCCTGGCGTGATCTTCCGGAGGCATTCGGGGATTGGAACAGCGTGTTCCGGCGCTTCAGCCGGTGGAGCGTCAAGGGTGTTTGGTCGCGCATCTTTGAGGCGATGTCCGATGATCCAGACTTCGAATATTTGATCGTGGATTCTACCATCGTCCGGGCACATCAGCACGCCGCCGGGGCTAAAAAAGGAGGTCTGAAGATCAGGCGCTCGGCCGCTCGCGTGGCGGGCTGAGCACCAAAATACATATGGCCGTCCGAGGCCTGGGCTGTCCGGTTCGCTTTACGCTGACGGCAGGCCAGAAGGGCGATGCACCGCAAGCTGCCGCATTGATCGAGGGATTGCCCGCCGAAATCGTCATGGCTGATACGGCCTACGACGCCGACCACCTGCGGCAAGCCATCGCCGCGAAGGGTGCGCTCGCCGTCATTCCCAACAACCCGTCACGGGCGCTCAAATATCCGCTCGACAAGCACCTGTACGCCCAGCGCCATCTCGTCGAATGCTGCTTCTCAAAACTCAAGCAGTTCCGTCGCGTCGCAACCCGCTTCGAAAAAACCGCGCGAAATTACCGGGCCGTCGTCACTCTCGCCGCTATCATCTTATGGATGCGATAAGTGTCCACACAACCTAGTCCGTGTTGAAGATTTCCGGCTTGCCGTAACGAGCCAGGGCATCCTCCAGTCTCGACCCAGAAGGCAGCTTCCATCGTGATCGACAACCGCCAGGACAAAACCCGGCGGGTCGCCCAATCTAGCACGACAGCGAGATAGACGAAGCGACGCGACCGGGCTCAGGGCTTCGTGGTGCGCGGACGGCGATAGAGCGCTTCTATCCCCATCCGCCGCATGAGCGTCATGCCGGCGGCCGATCATGCACCCCTGCAAAGCTAGCAGGCCGCGCAACATACGCGAACCGGCGAAGGGATATTCCAGGTGCAGCCGAGCCAGACGCCGCATGATCGCGAAGATCGGCGTCCGGCACCAGGCGCGGCAGGTAATAGACGCTGCCGCGGCTGATCCGCAGAACCCCCGCCTGCCTGGTGATCGACAGGTCGTGCTTGCGATCGATCATCGCTTTGCGCTCAGCAAGCCCGCCTTGGTGAACGCTCCTTCAAAAAAATCGTTCTCCAGCGTCAGCTCTCCGATCTTGGCATGCAGCGACTTTGCGTCGATGGCTGCCTGCTCCGCTCCGGTCCCGCCGCCGGGACCGAACGCATCGGCGGCCTTGCTCTCAAGCTGAGCCTTCCACGTCGTGATCTGATTGGGTGAAGGTCGAACTGCTCAGCAAGTCGGGGCATCGTCCGGTCACCTTGACGGCGGCAAGCGCCACCTTTGCCTTGAAGGCCGGTGTGTGGTTTCGGCGTGCTCGTCTGCTCATGGTCGCTCCTGATTCGCGGGCTTATCGTGCCGTCGTCAGGCAGAAATTCCACTTATCGCCCTATGCAGAATTCCGGGACCGGCTCGCCTCTAGTCGATAGTACCGGTGCCTAGGCTAGGCTTGATTATCCTCAATTTGAAGAAGTATCTGTTCCAGATCTTCCTTCAACTCGATCAAAGCTTTGGCAGAGGGCCGCTGGCGGCCCAAATGCAACGGTAAGGCTGCCGCAACGGCCTGACGGGCTTTTCCTGACATCCTCCGTGCAGGATCAATCTTAAAATGCCTTTGTTGCGCGAGCAGGCAACAGACCGGCCCGTGCCATCGTAACCGTCTTCGGGCATATAGATCGCACAAGGTGAATACAGGTGAAGAGGTTTTTAGATCTCACAATTACATTTCTCCTTGCCTTAGCCAGCGCGGCAACCGTGGCGTACGCGATGGCGCACTTCGTACACTACAGTCTCGGCTTTTCTAGATCCGCATTAAGCGAACAGGCGCTGATCTGCGCGGCACTCATCGCCGGCCTTATCACGATCGAAACGCTCGCGAACACGAAAGATAACAAGTGATCCGACGATGAGAACCATAGAACGGGTTGTTGTTCTCACTATCTTCATAGGAAGTGCAGGCGTGGCCGCATTGTTTACCGTGTTGCTTATCCGTTACGGACTGGGAGTCCCGCCAGCGGTATTGAGGCTGAATGCTCTCATCTCGGCGGGGGCCCTTAGCTTCGTGCTTGCAGTGGCGATTGTCGGTGGGGCCGACGAAAGAGAAAAGTAGCAGGAGGCCTATCGCGAGGTCATTCAAGATCGGGGCTTTAAATGCTTAATGGCAAGACAGTCAAGAACCAACCGTTGGCTTACTGCGTTCCCTGCTCAGACAGAACACCACACCGTTACGAGCGGGTAGGCGTCGATGGACGACTGACATCCAAAGCGGTCTGCTTGGTTTGCAATAATGATTCACGCAGCGAGGCCGTTTCGCAAACTGCTGCGGGATCGTGTCCGTCGCCATGAGTGTCTGGAATTATGCACGCGGCTTACCGTTGGCCGTCGGTCGCAATTCAGTCCTGAAATCGCTGGATGAATGACTGCCTGACAGGCTTTTCCTGACGCGCTCGGATTTTGTTGCGCTCTAGAATGGGGCGGCAGTCGGCGCGCGACCGCCCATAGACAGAGCGGGTGTGATGGTTGAGCTATACAATTGAAAGTTGCGAAGCCCGTCTGGAAGCAGGCAATTGCATGACCGCGCTATTTTTTTCAAGCGTTTGGTGGTCGACGCCGCCAACCCAAAATTTGCAGCTAAGCTTCAGGCGCTGGTCGACGAGTATGAAGGCGAGGCCGCACGAATTGAGACACCAGTGGAGGCGCCCGCTACGCCGGCAGTTCAGAACTCACCGGCAACGTAATCCCGCGGCAGTCAGATTGGTTCAAAATCCTCCGCCGAAAGTGTCGCTGGTGGATTCAGACATCCGCTCTTGTTCGCACGCAGAACGTCGGCCCAAATCATGCAGCCCGATACGTACGTCCCCGGCGATGTTCGAGACTTCATACTGAAGCACATCGCTTCGGTGGCACAACTCGAAGCGTTGCTGCTGATCTGGTCCAGCCCGGAGGAGCGCTGGGAATTGCTTGATATTGCGGCCCGTATCTACACTAGCGAGGCAGAAACAGCGAAGGCTCTCGAAGGGCTTTCTGCCGGCGGAATCGTCATTTGCATGAATGGAGTCTTCCGCTTGAACGTTTCAGCGGACGTCGAAATGATTCGAAGGATTCAAGAGGTATACGCCCGCTATCTCATCCCGGTGACGGATATTATTCACAGTCAATCCCTGAATTCTCACTCAGGAGAGGAGAAGTTCAGCCTCCAAAAGGACCGATGAAGTTCCCATGATCGCATGTACCGGTTGCCTTGATGACGGCGCATCCTTTGTCCCCAAGCGCATTTTGCGAAGACTCGCGGCCTGGGCAGTGCTTCTGGCGGCCTTGTTCGTTGTGCATCCGTCCTATTCACAAAAGCTCTATCCTTACGAACCGCTGATGATGGATCCGTACACCACGATTTATGTCAACGATGGCTCGTGTTCGGCTGGCAAGGTCTTGAAGGTGCGGGGGGCACCGCGAAATCAACGGCGAAAGAAGAGCTGTGTGCCAATGAGTGACCTGCCAGGCGCTGCGCGTACCGGAGCTTCCAGATAGCAGGGGACTGCGGCGGCGGGCGGGGATGAGATTAGGCATGATGCCGCCACGACAATGGCCGCCGACACGATTTTCCACGATTCATCTAAATACTCCTGGTCTCGAGCCTCATATCAAACTCGACCGACAACGCGCCGTCGGAGATCGTTCTGGCAGGTTAATCCTGACGGCGGTCTGGATGGCTGAAAGACGCTTCGCACGCGCCAGCATGAAAAGCTGATCTTATGCACCACACGGGTTGGCGTGTTCCGTCCGGCTTAATTAGGCGTCGCGAGCCAGCCCTGCTTGATGCCATAGCGAACGATATCCGCGCGGCTACGAAGGCCCTTCTTCTCAGATGCGCGCGCCTTGTAGGTCTCAACGCTTTTGACGCTGATTTCGAACTTCCCGGCGATCTGCTTGTTACTGAATCCTTGCGATACAAGTTTGAGAACGTCCTCTTCGCGCGGGCTGAGTTCACCGCCATCGTTCTCGCTCGCCAACACGAGTTCGGGCACCTTCGTTGACGCCTTTTCGGCAATTGCTGGGTCGAGGTAGAGGATTCCCAGGTTGACGACCCGGATGGCGCGCAGCAGTTCGTCTCCGGCCGATCGCTTCAAGAGATATCCCCTCGCTCCGGCGTCAAGAACCGGATGGACATAAGCGCGATCCTCATGAACAGTAAGCGCGATGATCTTTGCTTCCGGACACCGCTTGCTCAAACGACGCGCCAGTTCCATACCGCTGAAATCGGGCAGGGATAGATCGATCACCGCGATGTCCGGCGAGCATTCACAGATCGCCTTCAGGCCGGCAGCTCCCGTATTTGCCTCGCTGACAAGTTCGATATCAGGCACGCCCAGCAATAGCGCTCGTATGCCTGCCAGTACCACAGGATGATCGTCGACAAGGGCGATGCGAATGGGGGTCATAGGACTTTCACAGGCTCTTCCAGCGGTATCTGAACAAAGATCGTACTCCCTTTTCCTGCCGCGGATTCCAGAGCAATCTTGCCGCCGAGAAGCGCGACTCGTTCCTTCATGCCGGAGAGGCCCAATCCGGGTGCTCGACCGCCACCCGACACATTACGTTGGGAGGTTTCCTGGTCGAAACCTATTCCGTCGTCTTCAAGAACCAGCGCTAGCACCTCCGATTTTCTCTCCAGTACAAGGCTAACTTTGCTGGCCTGGGCATGCTTCAGAACGTTGTTCAACCCTTCCTGAACCAACCTGTACAACACCGCGGCGACATCTGTGGGCAGTGGATTGTCTCGCCCGAACGTCTGAATATCGACACGAACGCCGTAGCGCTCCTGCCACTTTGCAACATAGGCTTCGATCGCTTTGAAAATTCCGAGGTCGTCGATCGCCGTCGGCCGCAGGTCCGAAGCAGCGCGATGAATATCTCGGCCTATCTGTGCCGCAAGCTGTTCTAGCCATCGTACCTGCTCGGTTGCCGCTTCTCCATTGTTTCCTCTGGCCAACCCCTGCTCGAGTGCCTTGAGTCCCAGAGACAGCCCTGTCACAGTCTGGCCGATCTGATCGTGCAGCTCCCGCGAGATCCGGCGCTGCTCCTCTTCCTGGGCGGAGGCGAGCCGTCGAAGCAAATGCGACCGCTCCGCCTCCGCGCGCTTGGAAACATCGATGTCGGCCAAGACGCCGTGAATAATATGGCGATGATTGGGCCGCCCTTCAGCTCTCCCTGCCGCGCGCAACCAATACTCTCCACGGTCGTCGGACTGAATCTGAAATGCGACGCTGCTCGACTTGCCGCTCGCCAGGCACTCGGCACCAAACGAGGTCAAAGCCGAGCTATGCGATGGTTTGATTACCGCGAAAATCTCATCGGCCAGCCATCTTGTTTCGCCCAATCGGGCGCTGGGTAAGCCCAGCAGTGCGCAAAAGCGACTGCAGCCGCTGAACTCGTTCGTATGCAAATCCCAGCGCCAGGTGCCAAGTTCAGCGGCGTCGATCGCAAGCGCACCTCGGTTTTCGCTGTCCAGCAAGGCCGCTGTCGACTCAAGCGCCTCCATGCGGCGCCGTCGGGCAATTTCGCGGGCGATCACTAGGCCCAGTGCAATTGCGAGCCCGACGCTCGCGGCCATTCCGCCAAACAGCAGCCGCAAGGAGCGGAATACGGGAGCGTTCAGTTCGGCGAGCGGAACTCCCACGTTTACCGACCATCCTTCGGTGCCGGCCAGGACGCGATGGATAGTTTCAACATCCACACCCTCTCGCGTCTGAGTTCTCCGCGAACCTCCGCGAGCAATGGCTTCCTGCACCGCAGGCGTTTTCGCGTCTGCATTGGCGGATTTCGTGTCTGGCGTGCGCGCCACCATTCTCTCTTTGGCGTCAATCACGGCGCCGGCCCATCCGGCTGGTAGCCCGGCTTGACCGAGAATCGCGGCGATCTGGTCGGGTAGCAATCCAATTGTAAGGATGTAGCGGAGTTCGCCATCCCTGATAACCGGGACGCGGAGGGACACCAGCTGTTTACCGATCGAAGCTTGGTAAGGACCAAGTCCGCCTAGGACCGGTTTTCGCGTGCGGAGAACAGCGTTGAAACTTTCGCTGTCCATTACTGGACCGAGCGGCGCACCGAGTGGGCGCAGCACGTTCAGTACGTGCTCCTGATCAGGCTTTGTCAGAGCGGCTGTCTCCCATAGCAGGCGGGCGGCCACGATTCGTGTTGCCTCGCGGTAGAAATCCTCCATATTCCCATTGTCGAGCGCGGCCGAGCTTGCAAGCGTTTCCGCGATCTGCATCTCACGCGAAATTTCGGCTTCAATCTGATGCGCGACTTGTGTCAGCGCTTCCGTGGCGGCCCTACGTGCGTGGCTTCGTTCTTGGTCAGCGGTTATATAGACTATCCCCCCCCCCAGAAGCAGGACAGGGATGGCGGCGGTCAGAGCAAGCGCGGCGAAAAGCCAGACGCCCTCCTTGCCTCGTCCTGAGCCAGAGGAAAGCCTGTCAGCCAACTCCTTAATCACAGCTGTTCGCATTCGTACCGCCGGAGTAAATTGACCACAGGCGGGCTACTTTTACGTGGTGTTCCCCGGTCGGACTAGGGCCCAGACTCATTAAATCCACCATACCAGAGCTGTGGCGAGGCAGACAGAAGCGAGGTAGTTTCGCGCCAGCCTGTCATATCGGGTTGCGATGCGCCGGCATCGCCGCGGGGGCTTCAATCGATCGGACGCTTTCGGCCGCGGTCGCGGCGACCTGAACCGGGACAAGCCGCGGTCCCGCGCCGCTTGCTCGGCGATATTCGGAATCATTGGACACCCGACGAACCGGTACCGATGACGCCCGACCCGGCCCCCTGAAAAGTCGACGGTCTGGTGCGGCCAGAGCCCGCTATGAAACCAGCGTCCTTAATGAATCGAGCCCCTCGAACTGCGGCACCCGTGGCAGCGACAGATTTCCCGACGCCATGATACAGAATTTAGCCGATGCGCGATGACCGCGGCGTCGAGCTCCGCCATCGCAAAATATGCCGACGCCTTGCGCAGGATCTCATTGGCCTGGCGAAGCTCCCGGTTCTCCCGCTCAGCGCCTTGAGCCGGTCCGAGACATCGGATGGAACGCCGGATCGTCGGCCGCTGTCGACCTCGGCCTTCTTTACCCATTCATGCAATGTCTGCGGGGTACAGCCGATCTTGGCTGAGATCGAAACAACCGCCGCCCAGCGCGAGGCATGCTCGCCCTCATGGTCCAGAACCATCCGAACCGCGCGGGTCCGGACTTCAGGTGAGAATTTGTTCGTCGTCTTGCTTGTCATGGCTCCACCTTCTCAAGAGTTGGAGCCTCCGGCAATCCCGGGGCGGTTCAGTACGCTGCGAACAACCGAAAGAGCGTGGTCGGCCGCCCAAGAATAAGCGCTGGCAAAAGGGGGCTGCCTGGCTCGCCAACGATCTGCCGGCACGCTTCCCCGAGCGAATTCTGCCTATCGATCACGCGGTTGCCGAGCACTGGGGCGCGGAGCCCGTGGGACGGATAAGTGGCCGACCAGGAGCAGTCGAGGAGCTCCGTTGACGCCTGGTTACCGATGCTCCGGACCATGAGCTTCCAATATTTTTTCCAAGCCGACTTCATGCCCACACACCCACCCGCCATGCTCGGCTGGTGCATCGCTGGGTTGGAGCATCGGCCTAGAGTCGACCTCTTATGGTACGCACTTGATGCGGCGCACAAAGCCGCCCAAATCCATCGTGGCAACCTGCGCGTTGCATGGCTGCAGCCGATGCCGCGGCTCGTTAGCAAAACCGGAACAGACTGATTACAGATATCCCATTGCGGCCAAATATGCCCTATGCTTCTCGGATAGCTAGACTATTACTAGCCGGATACTCACACCGAGATTTGATATGGCGCTTGTGAAAACCTCAAAAGTTGCGGGTTCGGTCGCGAAAAGCCGGCGTTTGAATGTGGCTGCCACTTCGACGCAGTCCGTCCCGACGACTAGGGATCGTAAATCAAACAGGGGATTGAGCAAGGACAAGGTGTCCGAGAGGGTAGCAGCGGCCACCGAAGAGCTTGCGAGCGGACTGGCCCAGGCTTCGGCAGCGGCAGAGGAGCTTCGGCGGTCGATGGAACAAATCGCAGCCGGGGCCGACGAGGCCGCTGGCGCGTCGCAAGAGCAGTTGGCGGCAATCAAGCAGGTCACGTCGAACCTGACCGCAGCCAGAGGTGAGGCCGATAGCTCGCGGCGAAGGACCGAAGCTGCGCAGGTCCTGCTTGCCGAAACGGGCGCGCAGATCGGCGCGTCTGTCCAATCGATCGAGCGCAACTCGGCGCGGCAGGTGGCCTCTGGAGAAATTATCGGGGAGCTTGAGCGCCGGGCGCAGGATGTCAGCGAGATTACCGGCGCGGTCAGTCGGATCTCCGATCAGACAAACCTCCTCGCCCTCAACGCCGCGATCGAAGCGGCACGCGCAGGAGACCACGGACGCGGCTTCGCCGTCGTTGCCGAGGAGGTCCGGGCCCTCGCCGACGTCTCCGACAAGAGCGCGCTGCAGGTGCAGGGGCTCGCCGAAGAGATCCAAGGGAACGTTCGCAACGCGGCCGCAACGGTCAAGGCAGCGGCCGCGGCGGCCGTCGCGCAAGCCAAAGCCGGACGAGCCGTCATCGAGACATTGTCCGGTCTTCGGGAAGCCATGATCGAACTCGCCGACGGCAGTCAGGCGACGCTTACGGCCGCCATCGAGGCGCAGCGCGCGATCCAGGAGGCACAAAAAGGCGCCGAACTGGTCGCGGGTGCCGCCGAGGAGCAGGCTTCTGCCGCCAGCGAAGCGCAATCGGCAATTCGCCAGCAAGCCCAATCGCTCGACCAGGGCCAGGCCGCTGCGCAGGCCTTGGCATCCGTGGCAGAGCGTCTTCGCGGTGGCACTGCGGACCAATCCGCGCCCGAGCAGATTGCAAGTACGGCGGAAGAACTATCGGCAACCATTCAGGAACTGTCCAGCGCGGCGAGCCAGATATCGACGGCGGTCGAGCAAATCAACCGTGGGTCCCAGCAACAGGCTGCCGCCGCGCAACAGACTTCGGCTGCGCTGGCGCAAATCGAGAAAAGTGCACGCGTCGCGCAGGAAAGGGGCCGGCTGGCGACCGACCGGACGGCGGCCATGGGTAAGGCCCTCGCGGACGGCCGCAAGACCGTCGAAGGTTTGATCGAAGGCGTCACCCAAACCCTCGATGAGACCCGGGGAAGCCTCGAAACCATCGTCTCCCTAGAAGGCATCGGCCGGAAGATCGAAAAGATCGTCGATGCGATTGTCCTGGTGAACATACAGACCAACATGCTCGCGGTGAGCGGCGCCGTCGAAGCGGCACGCTCGGGGGAGACCGGTCGGGGATTCGCCCTGGTTTCGAACGACATCCGTTCCCTCGCCCGCGAAGCGGCAGAAAGCGTCGAGCGCATCAAGGATACGGTGCGCGGCATTCTCGACCAGATCGCCCTGCTGCGCCGCGATCTCGAGCAGATCATCGCCGCCGGCGAAATCGAGGTGCAAAGCAATATCGCGGTGGTGAAGACGCTTCAGGACATGACCGGCGAGATCGATGCCTTGGGAAATGCCAACAAGGTCATTCAGCAAGGCGCGGAAGCGATCCTCGCCGCAGCGGGAGAGACCGCGGCGGCCGCCCGGCAGATTGCAACAGCGGCGGAAGAAGCAAGTTCCGCCTCGCGCCAGGCCGCCACGGCGTCGGCTCAACAGGCTCAAGGCGCCGACGACCTTGCCGCGGCGATCGAAGAAATCGCCTCCCTTTCGGACGAATTGAAGAATCAGAATGGCTGACGCCACCCAATCCAGCGAGGACCAGCGCTTTCTGACCTTCAAGAGCGAAGGACGGCTCTATGCCCTGCCAGCCGCATCGGTGTTGGAAGTCGTACGCATGCCGCCGCTTGCCCGCGTTCCCCAAGCGCCGCGGAGCCTGATGGGTCTTGCCAATCTGCGCGGATCCGTCCTTCCGGTAGCCAGCGTGCGCGCCCTTCTGGGACGACAGGAAGCGGCGACCCATGCTTCCCGGCTCATCGTCCTCGACGGATCATCGCCCGTCGCGCTCGCGGTCGACGAGGTCTCGAATCTGGTCCGGGTTGCGGTCGGAAAAGTCAAAACCGCGGAAGCCGATATCGCTTCCGAGGCCGGTGAGCATCTCAGCGGGGTGTTCGAAATCGATGCTGACGTTACCAAGATATTGGACGTTGCGGAACTGCTCCGGGGGGGATTTGAGCAAAGCGCTCCCAGGCGGCGGGCGGTAGCAGCCACCGTCGCTGCGAAAACCGCCGAGAATGCCTCGATCGAAACCATTCGACAGCGTCTGGTGACATTCGAGGTCGCCGGCCAGGAATATGCCTTCCCGCTCGACGCCGTGCGCGAAATAGTCACGACTCCGGAGAGCCTGATGGCCATTCCGGGAAGCGACGACGCCGTTCGCGGCGTGATGCCTTACCGGGACGGTTTGTTGCCGCTGTTGTCGCTCCGCAAGCTCCTCGGCTTGCCCTCGGCCGTATTGTCGCGGGAGAAAGTACTTATCGTCACCCTCGGCGACGTCCTGATCGGCTTCGTGGCCGATCGTACTCGCGCGGTCCTTTCGGTCGATCCAGCCCGGGTCGAGCCGGCCCCTTCCGTTTTGGCCGCGCGCGCTGGCGGCGAAACCCAAATCAAGGAAATCTATCGGGCGGGACAGGGTCGACTGGTCTCAATCCTGGCGCCGGAACGCTTGTTCCGGGAGGAAGTGATGCGGAAACTGACGCAAGGCGATACCGCGATGAAGGCCAAAGCGGAGGAAAATCATCGGGAATCCGACGCCGACAAACTCCGGTTTCTGATATTCCGGCTCGACGACAACGAGTTCGCGCTGCCGATCGACGCGGTGGATGAAGTCGCACGCGTACCGGACCAAATAACCCGCCTTCCCAAGACGCCAAAATTCCTGGAAGGCGTCATCAATCTGCGGGGCGAAGTCCTGCCCGTCGTGGATCAACGCCGCCGCTTCGAAATGCCGCCCACGACCGACGGCGCCAACAGGCGCCTAGTGGTGGTTCGCAGCGACCGTCATCGTGCAGGGCTGATCGTGGATGGCGTGTCGGAGGTCCTGCGATGCTCGCCGGATGCAGTCCAACCCTCGCCCGATCTGACCGGAGAGGCGCTTGGCCTGGTGCACTCCGTGATCAATCTCGAGGCGTCAGGCAGGATCGTGCTGCTGCTAGATCCCTCGGAGTTGCTGACGCGCACGGAGCGGGGCCTGCTGGATTCGTTCGCCAAGGAAACCCGCAGTAAAGAAACCCGGCAGACCAGGCCGTGATCAAGATACTTGTGGTCGACGACTCGGCACTCGTCCGCAAACTGATCGGCCAGGTCTTTGCGACACAATCCGACTTTGCAGTCCAATTTGCCCGCAACGGCCGCGAGGCGCTGGACGCGATCAACCTCGCCCCTCCGGATGTGGTTACGCTCGACGTTCACATGCCGGAAATGGATGGCCTTACCTGCCTGGACCGGATCATGATCGAGCAGCCCTGCCCCGTGATCATGGTATCGTCCATGACGGCTTCCGGTGCCGATGCCACGCTGGAGGCGCTGCGGCTCGGTGCCGTCGACTTCGTTGCGAAACCAACTGGAGCGGTTTCGCTCCGGATTGGAGAGATGGCGCAGCCGCTGATCGAGAAGGTGCGAGCGGCGGCCGGGGCCAAGCTCAAGACCTCCTTGAGGCTGCGCGAGAGGGTCCGGCACCGGGTCGGCGAGGGCGCCCGAGACCTGCCGCATCGATCTGCCGGGAGTTCCCGAGTCGCCACCAAGGGAGAGGGCCTGGTGCTGATCGGCACCTCGACCGGAGGCCCCCCGGCCCTCGAAGCGCTTCTGACTGGGCTCCCGGCCTCGTTTCCTTGGCCCATCGTCATTGCGCAGCACATGCCGGCTACGTTCACCGGCCCGTTGGCACGGCGCCTCAACGGAATTAGTCGGCTCACCGTCCAGGAAGTTCGCGATCCCATCGTGCTCAACCCCGGCCACGCTTACATCGGCCGCGGCGATGCGGACGTGATCATTTCACGGCGGGGAGCCGGTCTCGTTGCAATGGCCGCACCCGCGCTTGCGAATTATCCGTGGCACCCCAGCACCGATCGGCTGGTGCGGACCGCACTGAACCATATGGCTGCGAGCCAGTTAATTGGGGTGCTCATGACGGGCATGGGAAATGACGGCGCCGGGGCCATGGCTCTTATCCATGCGGGGGGAGGCAGGACGATCGCGGAAGCGGAAGAAACCGCTGTTGTCTGGGGTATGCCGGGAGAACTGGTCAGAGCCAACGGAGCGGATCTCGTCGTTCCCCTCCACAAGATTGCCGCCGAATTGAAAAAGCTGGTGACCTGATGCCCCTAGTCCGAAAACCCTCTTCCCCCACTGGCGCGCCCGTTCCGGACGGTCGGCAACTCTCCGAAATATTTGCCACCGGCTCCGATGATGATCGCTGGACGGCCGCGCGCGGCGCCGCCGACTCTCCCGACGGGCTTTCGCTGCTGGCCGACGCCCTTTCGAGGGAGCGCATCCCGCGTGTACGCGAAGCCATCTTCACAGCCCTCACGAAGATAGCCACGCCCGACAGCGCCGCTGTCGTACTTCCCTATTTGCGTTCGGACGACGCGGCCGAGCGCACCGGAGCGCTGGATGCGCTGCGCGCGATGCCGGCAGCTGCGGCCAAGTTTCTGCCGAGCCTGTTAAACGACACCGATCCGGATGTCCGCTTGCTCGCATGCGAAATTGCGCGCGTATTGCCCGCCGGTGACGGCAGCTGCGCTCTCGGAGAACTCATCGAACGTGAAACGAACAGCAACGTCTGTTCGGCGGCGGTTGAAGTTCTGGCCGAAACAGGAGACCTGGCGAGCTTGCCGATCCTGGCGCGTTGCGCTGCGCGTTTTCCCGACGATCCGTTCCTGACCTTCGCAATCAGGGCCGCCAGCGACCGCATCGGATCATCGGACTGATGACCGATCCGCCTGAGATAACGGAGGAGGAATTCCGCAGGCTTGCCGATTTCCTTTATCGGCGCACCGGCATGGTTTTCACGGAGACAAAGCGCTACTACGTTGAGCGTCGAATCTCGGAGCGGATGGTTGCCACCTCGAGCGAGTCGTTTTCCGTCTACTTCGCCTATCTTCGCAGCGAGGTGCGCAATGAGGTCGCGCAGCTCATTAATGCGTTTACCGTCAACGAAACCTATTTCTATCGGGAAGATCATCAGCTTGACTGCTTGAGCACCGATTTGCTCAGGGAGCGTGTGGCGACGAAGCGACCCCGAGATCCGATCAGGATCTGGTCCGTGCCGTGTTCGACCGGCGAGGAGCCGTATTCAATCGCCATCTGGCTGCTGGAAAACTGGAAGGACGTCGACACCTACGACATCGAGATAGTAGGTTCGGACATCGATACCCGCGTTCTCGAGGCCGCGGCAGAGGGCATTTTCGGGAAGCGCGCCCTGATGAGATTATCGCCCGAATTGGTCGCACGCTATTTCCATAGCCTCGACGACGAGCGGTGGCAGATCCTGGACGACCTGCGCCAGTCCGTGCGTTTCTCGCGGGTCAATCTGATCGAGAACCGGGAAACCCGGCCCCAGGGTCGATTCGACGTGATTTTCTGCAGGAACGTGCTGATCTATTTCGACGACGAATCCCGCCGCGTCGCGGCGGAAAATCTGTACGATAACCTCATGCCCGGCGGCTTCATCTGCCTCGGGCATACTGAATCCATGAGCCGCATCTCGCCGCTGTTCGAGGTCTGCCGATACTCGGGGGCGATCGTTTACCGCAGACCACAGGGGTTGCGCGCGTGACCGACAAAGCCGGAAGGAGGGTCCTGATCGTCGACGACGCCGCGCTCGTCAGGACCTACTATCGCACTGCGCTCGAACAAGGCGGCTTCCTCGTCGAAGAGGCGTTGAACGGATTGGAAGCGCTGGAAAAATTGCTGCTGTATCCGTTCGATCTGGCAATCGTCGATATCAACATGCCCCATATGGACGGAATTACGTTTCTCCGCACGTTGCGATCGAAGGATATTCCGGTCTCCGGCATTCCAGTCCTGATCACGAGTACGGAGGCGGGTCCTCAGGATATGGCCGCGGCGCGAAGCGCCGGGGCGAACTACTATCTGGTGAAACCGGTCAAGCAGGAAACCCTTGCGGAGTATGCTGCCATCTTCTGCGGAGCGCCGCGATGAACGAATTCGTCGAGCAATTCCTCGTCGAATCGCGCGAACTGGTCGCCCAGGCGATCGACGATTTGATGGCACTCGAGGAGCGCCCTGATGACAGGGAAAGGCTCGACGGCGCGTTTCGGGCATTCCATACCTTGAAGGGAGCCGCCGGCATTGTCGAGTTTGCCGCCATGGCGCGCATGCTTCATGCCGCCGAAGACATTCTCGCTTCGCTTCGGTCGTCGGAAGAGCCGATCGCGCCGAGCGTCCTCGATGAATGTCTGGCCAGTCTCGACCTGACTTCGCACTGGCTGGATGCCATGCAGACGAACGGCGAAGCGCCTTCGACAGCGGAGGGCGAGGCGGATGCCATGATTGCGCGGCTCAACGGCTCGCAAGACGGCGACGAGCGCGATCAGGCTGCCCTCCCGGAAAACGAAGTTTGGTTGAAGCCGCTGCGCGCCGCCGCCGGCGAACATTTTTCCGGTATTTGCACCGCCCTGCGCTATGTGCCGTCTCCCGACGCGTTCTTTCAGGGTCACGATCCGCTGAAAGTTGTGGCCGCCCTGCCCCGCTTAGTGGCGGTCGACCTCGCGCTGACAGACGCGGCCGGTGCGCTCGACAGCATGAACGCGTTCAATTGCGGTTTGGAAATCCGCGCGCTGATGGAAGCGCCGGCCGCGGAAGTATGCACCGCGATTGACGGCGCACCGGGCAAGACAGAAATCATCGAATTGACCTCGCCGGCGACCTCCCTGTCGGAGGGGGATTCTCCGTCGAAGGCGATGTCGCTGGTAGAAGCCCAGCTTCTCGTCTTGCAGAATACCGGACTTGAGGGGCTCGCCGGTCGGATCGCCGCCGCGGGCCGTACAGCCGCTAACGCGTTGCTGTATCTGGGCCGGGCAGAAGCCGCCGCAGACCTGGAGAAGGCTACAGCGAGGGCCCAGGCCGAGCGGAAGGCCGCTCCCTTGATCGCGGCAATCGAGCGGACACTGGGCGACGTTGCGCAACCCGAGCGTCCCAAGAGCGACGGTACCGTGCAGCCTGTAGCACCCCGCGCGCTGCGGGTAGACATGGGTCGGGTCGATGCCCTCGTCAAGCTCACCGGAGAATTGATCGTAGTCAAGAACGCCGTCGGACATGTGTCAAAGTTGCTCCAGGCGAACCTAGATCCCGCCGCCGCGGCAACCTTGCGCGAGCAGCACGCGCTGTTCGATCGATTGGCGGCGGAGCTGCAAGGGGCGGTGCTTCGCATCCGGGTGCTTCCGCTACGCTCGGTTTTCCGCCGCTTTCCAAGGTTGGTGAGAGAGACTGCCGTTGGCGTCGGCAAGACCGTGAGGCTGGTCACCGAGGGCGATGGCACGGAGGCTGATGCCACCATCGTCGACGCGCTGTTCGAGCCTTTGCTGCACGTCCTGCGCAACGCCGTGGACCACGGCATCGAGAGGCCGGAGCAGCGCGCGTCTGCCGGAAAACCGGCGATGGGAACCCTCGTCTTGCGCGCCCGCCGCGAAGCCGACACCGTCAGGATCGAGGTCGAGGACGATGGCGGCGGCATCGACCTCGATCGCGTGCGTGCGGTGGGACGCGCGCGCGGGGTTGCCACCCAGGAAGCCATGACGGCGATGACCGACGCCGAGGCGATCAATCTGGTTTTTGCGCCCGGCTTTTCTACCGCTGCCGCCGTTACCGGTCTGTCGGGGCGGGGCGTGGGCATGGATTCCGTCAAGACAGCGATCGAACGTCTGGGCGGAACGGTCACGCTGGAAAGCCGGCCAGGGACCGGGACCACTGTCGGATTGATCCTTCCGTTCAGCCTGATGATGACCCGGGTCATGACCGTCGAAGTGGCTGGTCAAGCCTTTGGGCTTCCCCTCGACGGCGTTATGGAAACGTCCATCGTCGCTCGCGACCAGATCGCGCCAATCGGCGCCGGGCGGGCGTTCGTGCTGCGGGACCGGACGGTTCCGGTCATCGATCTCGCCGATACGCTAGGCATCGCCCGCGACGTGTCCGGCCAAGGCCAGGCAAAAATCGTCGTCGTGCAGGCGGCAGGACAGATCGGGGGACTTGAGGTCGACCGGCTCGGGGAGCGCATGGACGTCATGCTGACACCAATAAATGGCTTGTTAGGAGGCATGAGGGGCGTCGCCGGAACCACGTTGCTGGGAGACGGGCGCGTACTGATCGTCCTGAACGTTGAGGAGATATTCACTTGACCGTCGTGCTCCATGACGCGAAAACCATCCGCCTGATCGGGGCGTGCCCTGCGGACGACGGAGAAGCCTTGTTACAACACCTGTTGGCCAATCCGGCGGCTGAAATCGACTGGCGGGGCTGCGAGAGCGCCCATGCCGCCGTGATACAGGTACTCCTGGTTTCCAAACGACCTTTGCGGGGCCCCCCCGCCGGTCAGTTCCTGCATCGGTTCATAGGACCCGCGCTTGCTCGCAACGGCAGCCAAGTTTAACCTTTCCCCCTCGTGCCGGGGGTGCGAAAATGGCAGCAACCGGGTACAGCCGAACAATCGTAGAGAATTCATGCCCTACAAGCTCTTGATCGTCGATGACAGCAAGCTCGCCCGGATGTCCGCGGCCAAGGCGTTGAACGCCCTCTATCCCGACTGGACCCGTCTTGAAGCGGCGAACGCCGAGGAGGCGCTCTCCCTAGCCCGGGAAACCGCGTTCGACATTGCTCTGCTCGACTTCAATATGCCAGGTCGCGACGGCCTCCAGTTGGCCTCCGATCTGCTGGCGCTTCGGCCCTCCACTCCCCTCGCCGTCGTTTCCGCCAACCATCAGGAGGAGATCGTCGAGCGCGCCCGGCGCATTGGAGCCATGTTTCTCTTCAAACCCTTGAACGAACAAGCACTAGGTGCTTTTCTCCAGGACGCGGTGCGACGGCTCGAACGGGGCAATGCATGAGTTCAGCGCCTTCTGAACTTCTTACCGAACTGCAACTCGACGCGCTCATCGAGTTGGTGAACATCGGCGTCAGCCGGGCCGCCACCAGCCTCAGGGAAATGGTGGGCGAACAGGTCCATCTTTCAGTGCCGAATGTCTCGCTGGAGACCCGCGCGCGGGCGATTGCGATCCTAACCAAACGCGAGGACTCCAACCTCGTCGCCGTTCACCAGATCTTCGAGGGCGATATCACCGGCCGGGCGCTCCTGATCTTTCCTGAGACAAAGAGTCTCGAACTCGTCCGCGCGATTACCGGAGGCGATCTTCCGCTCGAAGACATCATCGAGCTGGAGCAGGAGGCGTTGGCCGAGACGGGCAATATTCTCCTGAACAGTTGTCTGGCTACCATCGCCAACATGCTTCAGCGCAGCCTGAAGATGTCGCTGCCCGAATTGTTGCGCGGCAACGCGGCGACTTTCTTCGGCCTGGCGCCGCCGCCTGAGGCCGGTGATGTCGTGATGTTCCTCTTCATCAACTTCGAGGTTCGCAAGCGCGACATCAGCGGCTACATCGCCATGATCATGGATCTTCCTTCCCTCACCGCCCTGAAGCATCTGCTGGACGAATTCATCGAACGAGAGATGGGCGAAACGACGCAACTTCACAATGATTCGGCTTGAGCGCGACCAGTTTGCAGCGGTCTTCGATGCCATGGACTCTGGCGTTGTCGTGCTGGGTGGCGACCAGCGGGTAATCTACTGGAACTACTGGTTTGCCTCCGCCAGCGACATTTCTCCCGAACAGGCGATCGGAAAGACAATGCCGAAGCTCTTCCCGGGAAGCTCGCTCGGCCGCTTGATGAGGTCCATCTCGGAAGCTCTCACCTTGGGCTCATCCGCCTTCCTGACCCATTCGCTCAACCCGAATTTGCTGCCGCTTCGGACCCGCGCCGGCCTGCCGCTGGTCCACAACGTTTCGGTCCGGCCATTCGGGCAACGATCCTATTCACACTGCTTGCTCCAGATAACCGACGTCACCGGCGCCTCCCATCGCGAGCAGGTCCTCCGGGAGCGGCAAAACGCACGCTACGACGCCGTTGTTGAAGGTGCCTCGGACATCATCCTCACCCTGGATGCGAACGGCATCGTCCAATCCGTCAATCCTGCGGCAATTCACGAAACCCGATTTGAGCGGTCCGAATTGGTGGGGCGCCCGTTGGGGCAACTCTTCGAGCAACCGCGGCAATGGGAGGACCTCTGGCACACGATCCTCACTGGCGACACATCGGTACGTCCTGTGGAACTGGTAGCGAGGCGCAAGGATGGTTCGCGAACGTTCCTCGACGTTTCCGCATCACGATGGCTGAGCGAGGGCCGCGTTTTCATCACCGCCATTCTGCGCGACATGAACGAGCGCCATGTCGCGGAAGAAGCCCTCCGTGAACTAAACCTCAGCCTGGAGCAACGCGTCGCCGAACGTACACAGGAACGCGACCGGATCTGGCAGGTCAGCCTTGACATGCTTGGAGTGGCGACCGCCGACGGCATATGGATCAGCATCAACCCTGCCTGGACGAAGATCCTCGGCTGGGTTCCGGAAGAAATCCTGGGGAAGACATCTGAATGGCTTGAGCATCCCGACGACTGCCGAAAAATGCGCAACGCAGTGGTTCGGCTGGCGGCACCGGGGCAGACGTCGGATTTCGAAAGCAGCTTCCGCACCTGCGGGGGAGACTATCGGGTTCTGTCGTGGACTGCAGTCAATGTCGAGGGACTGCTCTATTGTGTGGCGCGCGATATTACAGAGCATCGCCGCCAGCAGGACGCGCTCGACAAGGCCGAAGACGCCCTGAGGCAGGCTCAGAAGATGGAGGCGGTCGGCCAGCTTACCGGCGGGCTGGCGCATGACTTCAACAATCTGCTGACCGGGATTTCCGGCTCACTTGAACTATTGCAGATCCGCATTTCGCAAGGACGATACAAGGACGTGGAGCGCTATATATCCACGGCACAGGGGGCGGCCAATCGTGCCGCCGCGCTGACGCATCGACTGCTGGCCTTCTCCCGGCGCCAAACCCTCGACCCCAAAGCGACCGACGTCGGCCGCCTCGTCGCCGGGATGACGGACCTCATCAACAATACGGTCGGCCCCGGGATCGAGTTGGCAACCGACAATGCGCCCGATCTGTGGACCACGCGCGTAGACTCGAACCAGCTCGAAAACGCGCTGCTCAACCTCTGCATCAACGCGCGCGATGCGATGCCGCACGGCGGTCTACTCGGGATCAAGACTGTCAACCGCGTTTTGGACAGTGCCGAGGCATTTCAGATGGAGATGCGAGCTGGTGAATACGTCTGCTTGTCCGTATCCGACACCGGAACGGGCATGAGCGAGGAGGTCGTCCAGAGGGCATTCGATCCGTTCTATACGACTAAGCCCCTGGGTCAGGGCACCGGCCTCGGCCTTTCGATGATCTATGGTTTCGCCAAGCAATCGGGTGGTCAGGTACTTATCGAGTCGGCTCTGGGTCGCGGCACGACGATCTGCCTTTTCCTCCCGCGGCACTCCGAGGCGGCGAATGCCTCAGACGACGCGGCCGATTTCGCGTCGACGCCGCGCGCCAGAGCAGGTGAGACGGTGCTCATCGTCGACGACGAGCCATCGGTTCGAATGCTGGTCTCCGAGGTACTTGCCGAGCTTGGATATGCGGCTATCGAATCTAAAGACGGTGCGAGCGCACTAATGGTCTTGCGATCCGAGACGCGCATCGACCTGCTCGTCACGGACGTGGGCCTGCCCGGCGGGATGAACGGGCGGCAGCTTGCGGATTTTGGCCGAACAGCGCGACCCGATCTCAAGGTGCTCTTCATTACCGGGTATGCCGAGAAAGCGGCGATGGGAGATGTCGGACTGGCTGCGGGGATGGCAATTCTCACAAAACCCTTCGCGATGGATGGGCTGGCTACCCGCATCAACGAGCTCCTATACTAGCTTAAGCCGCGTTGGTGTCCGAAAATGCCCGCCCGCAAAGTCCCGCGTTCATTTTACGAGAACGCCCGAGACCGATTGGCGGCGGGTCCGGCTCTTCAGCGACATTCGTGTAGAAGGCGAGTGCGGGATCGAGGCTGTTGGTCCCGATCGTGGGATCAAACAGAGCTTCGCAAAGCCGCGTTTTTCCGACGCCTGAGAGACCAACCAAGCGCACAACCTGTCCGGGCGGGCGCAAAACATCACGAATACGGTTGATGCCATCAATGGCCTTCAGTCCGTCGCCCTCATTCTCGCCGCCTGTCTTGATGCGGGCTTCGTCATCAAAGAGGTAGGAATTCTCAACACCACCCGGCGCGCGCGACCAAGAGCCGAAGGATTGCCACCCTGGGATTGATTTGCCGATCAGGGACCGGACCCACGGGATAAGACCGGGATGATCGCGAAGCCAGGTTGCAATGCGATTGCGGTCATAGAAATCGAGCGCGAGCTTGGAAGCGTCGGTGATACTCTCAACCGCTTCCGCCATCGCTTTTTTGCGGTTCTTGAGCGCTGAATGAGCCGTGGACCCGGTCGCACTTACGATGATGTATGCGCCCGACGCCTTTGCAAGATCGACGATGACAGGGCGCACCACCCCGTCAAGCTTCATCTCGTCAAGGATTTCTCCGCGGGGCATGTCAGGCTTCTTAACCTGAAATCCCGTCTCGGGACGCGGGATGAAGCCGTCGGTGCTTGCGCCAGCCGGTAGACCCACATGCACGTCAAGGCCGCCGTCCTTGGCCGTTTGGCTGCCGCCCCATGTCACGTGCGAGACAGAGTGACCCTGCCGGCGCAGCTCGGCTTCGCATAGCCGCCCAATCAGCGCACGCAGGTCCGTGTCATTCAGGAGGGCAATATCGTCCCCGGTGATTTCAAACATGATTCGAAGCTAGGTAAGCCGCCGAACGTCGTCAATCACTGATTGAAAGCCACTTTGGATGCCACGAGCCGGGCGATGTGCTGCGCAGGCCGGATGCCCCCTACGTCAGAATTTCCTGAAGGACGTGCAGCGCAAGTCGGTTGGAACTGGATGTCACGTCATAACCGACCGGTGGCGCGATGGCTGCCCCGATCCGCTCCATTTCACTTGCGAAGAATGCGCGATGTTTCACCCGGCCTTTGCTGCTCCCGCCCGCAAGGGCGAGAAGCGAAATTGCCGCAGATTCAGACGGGGCGCCCTCGACCGCCTCGATCATCCTGTCCCCGATATCGGGGTCCCGCTCGATCCGCCGCAGCAAGGACGGTGTCCAATAGGCGCAATTCCAAAAGATGGTTTCATGTTTTGCTTCTTCCAAAAGCCAGAATAGCGCATCGATGATCTTGTCTGCCGTACTAACGGCCGACAGAACCTTGAAGGCTGCCGCAAGTTCAACCGCCCGTGGGGAACCGCGCTCCTTCAGCAGGTTTACGATATCGGGCTGATGCCTTCTCAAAGTGACTTCGGCCAAGGCCGCTGCGGCGCACGAGCGGGTGGGGTCTTCCTCAAAGCATTCGACGACCTGCCGCAAAAGCGCGGGCTGGTTCGAAAACTGATCGGCGAACAAATCCGCCGCCACCATGGCCGCCCAGGTGTCCGCATTGGTCTGGCCGTAGCCCTTCGCATGCGTCAGCACAATCGGCATGATCAGCTCACGCAGGCGATCGCTTTCCGGACGAAACCGGGCCACCACCTCGACATGGTCGTATTTCTTCACATGATGTGCCGTCGGAATCGTCGCCGTCAGCAACTCGAAGACATGATCGGCGTTTTCGATTCCGGGATTGAGAACGGAAAGACTCGTCTCTGCTGAAAGCTCCAACCGTTCCAGAACTTCATTGTCACCGCCGAGAGCCATTGCAAAACGCTTCCAGAGCGGAAGCAGCCGCCGAAAATACCGATCATCCTTGCTCATCAAGGAAAGAGATCCGATCCGGATCGAGCGCGACTGTCCCTGGCGGTCCTTGGCCGTTGAAAATGCTTCGAGCCTGTCCGCCATGCCAAGCCCGATCACGCCAGCCGCCCGCCGGTGCTCATATTCAGGTCCGATGGCGTCGAGTTCCTCGACGAGATAGGCTTCCTTGTCTTTATCGAAACTGCCCTTGGCGATGTTCACTTCAGACCAGCCCATGATGGCTGTTCCGCATGCCGCACCATCGGTATCAAACCGCGCGCGATTGAGCAGCGCGAGCGCAGGGTCGCTTGATTGCGCTGCCGCTTCCACATGGTTGACCAATGTCAGCCGGGCAGTCGTGGGAAGCGGAGCCACGACACCGAGGATACGCGCGCACATACCGGGATCATTGCCGAAATTGTGCGAGATCGCTCCGATATTCCCGTCACGCCGCCGGAGTTCGGCAATTGCGAGTTCACGTATTTCCGGGCGGGATGGAAACGTGTGGATCAGCTCGCGCCGCCACATATCGGGGTAGAGTGATTGCTCGGTCAATGAGTCAGCTTCATAGCACGCCCTGAAGAGTTCTTCGTCGTCCGGCGCCACGCCAAGCTTCCTGACGCCCGTGACCAGTATCTCGGTCCGCTCAGGCCGGCTAGCAAAGGCCCGGAGAATCCCTGCGCGGATGGCGGCCTTGTCGTCGATCACATCAGGGAGATATTCGGCTACATAGGCGATCTTTTCGGCGGGCCCGTCGAGCACGGCTTGGAACGCGGCCATTACCTCGGGATCGGCTTTTCCCCATCCGTCCACCAGGCCGTGCGCTGACCAGAAGGCCATCGTGTCTCTTTCTTTCAGCGACGAAAGCAGCGCTTTTTTCACGAATGGTAAAGGAAGCGCCTTGCTGATCCGGTACGCCACGTGCTCGGCAAAACGCTCTTTGCTGAGGTAAGATTCGATCAGCGCGATGTTTTCGGCCGACCATGTCACCTTCTCGGTCAGAATATTCGAGTGCGCGAAGAGATCGCGGAAGGCGTAGTCGCGCGACAGTATCTGCGACAGCGTCGGGTTAATCAACTCGTGTGTCGGATCGACGACGATCAAGCTGCCGACGAGAGAGGTTTGGTCGCGGTTGCGCGCCCCGTTGGCGAGCCCCTGTTCGACGTGAGCGATGACCTTCGTCTTGTATTTATTTCCGAAGTAGCTAACGAGGTCGGGCGCAAAAACCTCGCTCGAAAAGCGTTCTTCCCGTCCGAACGCCATCGGCGCAAATATCTCGAGATCGGTGAGGTCAGCCTCGTCCCTTGCCGCTCGGATTCGAATGGCCTCAGTCTGGATTCTGTTATCCCCACTCTCCCTCAAGTTCTCGGCCACCGCAGCCACATCGGCATCCCCCTTCCAGCCCAGGCCAAGCGCAACCAGCGCAGCCTGAACGGTGTCCACCGATCGCGGCGCTCGCAATAACTGTAGCAACGCATCTTTCGTGCCTTGATCGCCGCCCGCGAATTCGGCCAGGACTTGCGCGCTCTCCCTCCAGACATAATTGTTTTCGCCCGCAATGGTCCGAAGCAAATAAGGCATGCACGCCGCCCGCATGGCCTTATCCCATTGACGCATTCCCCGGACCGCGCCCGCACGCTCTGAGCCGTGAAAATCCGGAATCCATTCGGTGAGCTTTTGACCGCATTGGGCGAATAGCGATTGCGAAAATAGCCCATCGGTAATGGAGGATAACAACTGCCGCTGCCGGGCGCCCCAGGCGAAGAGTTCCGCCTCGTTGAAAAGCTTGCCGGCAAGGCGTCGCACGGTCGGCAGGTCATGCGAGAAGTCCGCGAATACAGCTTCGGTTAACAGAGCATCGCGGACGGACCGCTCGGCAACATCGGTCGCGGGAGCCTCTTCAATGGCCGTCAGCAATTGCCCCACTTCCTGCTCGTTCGTCTCCAGATAAAGAAGATAAAGGATCGGCTCGCTCCATGTTGGTTGCGCAGCGCGGCCCTTGATGAAATCAATCCGTTCGGCAAGTGAGGATTGATCGACTTTGCGGGCGACGAGGTATTCCTGCAGGAGTCGATGCAGGAAGCCGATCGTGTCCGGTGCTTTCTTGACCAGCAGCCCGGCACTTTCCTCGCTGAATGAGAACACAGTGCGCGCCGCCTCTTCAGCCAGGTCGAGATTGGGATTGCCGGTGCGGGCCATGATGATTTTTGCCGCCCTTTCGACTGCGTCCGTTTCAAGGCCGCCATCGGCTACGGAACCAAGCAACTCACCCGCATGGAGCCCGTACGCAAAGTCTTCGAGAAGCCTGTCGCGAAGCCTAGTATCGAGCGGAGCCGCTTTGGTTTCGACCGAATCCTTGGCACGACGCTTGGGCTGGTGCTCCAGGAGCTGGTCAACGATCTCCCTGCTGGCTTCAAAGCGGTTGCGCGGAAGAACGCGACCGGCGCGGTGCAGTTTGAGCAGCGCCACGAGAAACAGCGGCGTAAATGAAAGACGCGCGATACCGGCATTCTTGGCGAGTGCGGTGACAAACGTCTTTGCACGATGCTGCGCCTGCGTTTCGACGACGGCGGTTGCTGCATTGGAGCCAAGATCGCTTCGCTCCAATATCCGATACCAAAGTAGCGCCAACGCATCCCGCTTCGTCTCTGACAATGGTGCCAGTCGCACCCGCGTCCAGTTTCCACCTATTCCACTTAATGTCCGCAACCCGTGTGGTCTCGACGTGGCGATCACGGGGACGTTGTGTGTTTCCGCGAACGTCGTAAGCCCGGCCAACACACTGTCCGGCGCGACGTTACCCCGGGCTTCGTCGAGGCCGTCGACGAGGAGGATAATCTTCCCGGTCGCAAGCACCCGCTTCATGTCATTGGCAAGAGCAACATCGTTCTGCGCGGAAATGAATCCGTAGACGACATCTTCCAACGGCGGAGGGTGGTCCTTGCCCTCGGCCATTCGAGCCCATAGCGCAAACGGGACCCAAACGGGAATGTAACCGGCATAGTGGTTGCGAACCGCTTCAATATCAGGCGTGTCAGATAAGATATCCAGCGCCAGGAACCGAAGCAGCGTCGTTTTTCCGACCCCCGCATCCGCCGTGATGACAGACCGCTTCTCGTTCGCCATGAACTGATCGACGGAGAGCAGCCGTTCTCGTGTGCGTGGCGCTTGCGCCTGCACCGCCGGGCCGGCTGCACCACGGTTGGTATCCATTGTCTGGATACTGGCGTCATCCCTCGTCGGCGGAGCCGTTGGACTGAGCGCGTCGGGCTCCGTCTCGATAACCCCCATGTCCATCACGAGATCTGGCAACACGTAACGCTGCGAGAGCTTGGGCGCCGGAATCGGTCGGCCGTCCTTGTCCTGACCCGCTATGGGCAAACCCGGGTCCACGGTCGCAATCCATGCGCTGTAAAAATCGCGAAGCCGAACGCGCAAGGCCTCGACGTCAAACCGGGATAACCGGTTTGAGAGCGCCGCTGCTGCCTCTGGGCCGCAGACCGCGTCAACCCATGGTCTACCGAAGAAGTCGTCGATGATTTGTGGTTCGCCGCGCAACTGCTCCGTCAGTTCTGAGTTGCCAACCGGCTCGAACGCAATTCCCTTCGCGTGGAGGGCCGTTCTTGCCGCCTCCATCGCATCAATGGCCTTGGGGTCCTCGTTGATCGGGCTCGCGAGCGCAAGCACAAACCGCGTCGCTTGCGCGGCCCATTCATGCTGGAGAAAATAATTTATCGCGTTTTTAACCTGGATAGGCCCGAACTTTTTATGGCGCTTGCTCTGCCAGACTTCGAACGTGCCGTCCTTCATGCGCACGAGGACATCGATGCCGCGTTGCGCATGCCCAGGACCGCCATAACACCAGGCCTTTTCAACCGTGCCGCCACGTTCAGCGAGCTTGCGGCACAGTCGCTCGAAATTCTCCCATGGAATGCCGAGCAGCGGTAGGGCATCGACTTTGGCCTGAATAGGAGGCGCGGGCCGCGCGCCGACCGGGTCCGCCGTAAGCCAGCGCGGATTTTCCTCGCGATCAGGCAGCAAGGCATTCGGTTTCGGCTTTCGGGCTGGTTTCTTCGACATGGTACCGATCAGGCACGGCTCAATGGCAAATCAAATCACCACCACCCTGGATGACGACTCAAGTGGCGCTTTCATAGGGCACCCTTTGTACGCCGGATGTCTCATTGTTTCGGCCACAAGCATGAGCGCCGGGTCCGGCGCGGCGAAATCTAATCGCAACTGTCGCCCTCGTGCAGAATCCCCCCGACAAATCCCCATTTCCGCTGGGGGCAAGCAAACTTGCCCAATCAGAGTGCCGTGGTCGGGCGGCAGTCGCGATCGAACCAGTCTCCGCCAATAGTCTCCGCGAAACGGGAGTTTTTCGGGAAACGGCGGGAGACTTTCCGCCATTTCGCCCCGGAGGTTGGGAGACCGGGAGTCTGGAGACCGAGCCGAACGCTGAAAAAGCCGGATTTCCGGGCCTGTGAGGCACAGGTTGCAAACTATCGCCAGTCGCAGGACTGCCTGGCTGGCGACGCAGTGGAGATCGCGCCTGTCTCTAGCCGAAATCCCTGCTAACAGGGAATTTTACAGGGAAAATTGCAAGTTCAGGGGCTTCCGGAGACGGTAATGGGGCTATAAACTGCTGTGACACAGCGGCTTTCTGCAGTTTTCCCTACACAAATTAACAGGGAAATCATTTCGAAGAACAGTGAATTTTCAAGGGGTATCAGGGAACACAGACCCCGGGAGCGCGTCGCCGGCTGAACTACAGACGCGTCACCGGCAATCGCAAGGCGTTGC
>LNFM01004364.1_pt1 | contig 34189 bp, 34 predicted proteins | sample 596031 | NCBI WGS metagenome assembly LNFM01 (sample SAMN04254537, study PRJNA301005) | activated carbon metagenome | isolation source: dual media filters at the Ann Arbor, Michigan drinking water treatment plant | place: USA: Ann Arbor
AGGGGAAATCCATGTCCGTCAATATCAAGAACTGGCAGGAACTAAAAAAGCCCAACGCCCTCGAACTCAAGTCGGGCAGCGATGCGAAGCGTAAAGCAACCTTCGTTGCTGAACCACTTGAGCGCGGCTTTGGCCTGACACTCGGCAACGCGCTGCGTCGCGTCTTGCTTTCGTCGCTTCAGGGCGCTGCGATCACGTCGATCAAGATCGAGAACGTCTTGCATGAATTCTCGTCGCTTGCCGGTGTGCGCGAAGATGTCACTGACATCGTGCTGAACATCAAGCAGGTTGCGTTGAAGATGGAGGGCGAAGGTCCAAAGCGCATGCAGCTCTCGGCAACGGGTCCTGCCACCGTCAAGGCTGGCGATATCGCGGTTTCGGGCGACATCGTTGTCATGAACCCTGATCTTGTCATCTGCCATCTCGATGAAGGCGCAAGCTTCAACATGGAAATCACAGCCGACAGCGGCAAGGGTTATGTTCCAGCTGTTGCTAACCGTCCGGCAGACGCGCCAATCGGTTTGATCCCGGTCGACTCGCTCTACAGCCCGGTTCGCCAGGTTGCCTACAAGGTCGACAATGCGCGCATCGGCCAGGAACTCGATTACGACAAACTGAGCCTGACCATCGAAACCGACGGCACCGTAACGCCAGAAGACGCCGTGGCTTATGCCGCACGCATCCTTCAGGACCAGCTGCAGGTATTTGTCCACTTCGAAGATTCGATGGCAGCATCATCGCCGATGATCGGCATGGCGGCTCCTTCGGCATCTTCGGAAGAATCGGACGCCAATCAGCTCAACCGTTATCTTCTCAAGAAGGTCGACGAGCTCGAACTGTCGGTTCGAAGCGCGAACTGCCTCAAGAACGACAACATCATCTACATCGGCGATCTCGTGCAAAAGAGCGAAGCCGAAATGCTGCGCACCCCGAATTTCGGCCGCAAGTCCTTGAACGAAATCAAGGAAGTGCTGTCGTCAATGGGTCTGCGCCTCGGAATGGATATTCCTGGCTGGCCGCCGGAAAATATCGAAGAAATGGCCAAGAAGCTTGAACAAGAGCTTTTGGGCTAACGCCAATCTGGGCCAAAGCCGTGCTTTGGCCCAATAAAAAGGGCAATGGCTCCCCCTCAAGCGGGCCGGGATCGGGCTACCTCATACGGGCCCCCTACGAACGAAGGAATGAAATATGCGCCATAAAGTTGGCCACCGTAAGCTTCAACGCCCCACCGCGCACCGTAATGCAATGCTGCGCAACATGGCGGCTTCGCTCATAAAGCATGAGCAAATCAAGACCACATTGCCAAAGGCCCGCGAACTGCGACCTTATGTCGAAAAGCTGATCACATTGGCGAAAAAGGGTGGCTTGTCCAACCGTCGCCTGGCGATGAGCCGTTTGATGGACGACACGCAGTTGGTCAAATTGTTCGACACGCTTGCTGCGCGCTATGAAGGCCGCGATGGGGGTTACACCCGCGTCATCAAGGCTGGTTTCCGTGGGAGCGACGCCGCACCGATGGGCGTTATCGAGCTGGTCGACCGTGATGTTTCGGCCAAGGGCCAAGACAGCGGTCCAGTTGAAATGATGGACGACGACGGCGAATAAACTGGTCTCGTTTAAGAGTTAAAACGAGCGGTATCCGGAAGGGTGCCGCCCTTTTTGTTGTTTCAAGCCCTCGCCACATTTTGACGGCTGGTCGCATATTTTAGCAGCAAGCCCGACAGCAGGAATGGAATTGTAAATCCCGAGATGAGCAGGCTTCCACAAGGATTGTTGCCTCCGATCATCGCGCCGATCGCGATAACGATTTGCGCAGCGACAGCGGCGAACATCGCGAGCGCCATGCCATTGCTGCGAAAATGGGCGAGTGCGCTCCCCAAAATGGCGATAAGGATGACAATACCAAATAACAGATTTGCTGGATTGTCTTTGCCGTCGATTATTCCGACCGCCGCATTTACCCAGACGAGCAAGAAGCAGCCGACCAAGGCCAACGCCACGCCCGCACGGTAGAAGGTGTTGCGCGACATAAGCGCAGCGAGTTCAAACGAAAGCCCGCCGCCGCCAAACAAGATGATCGCGAATACGAAATCGCTAGCCGTCCAGGCCACTTCGCGGGTGAAGCGCATCGCAATTAGCGGCGTGAGGACGAGCGCGACCGCGCTGCCCCAGCCTATAATGCGCCAGCGGTTTCGGCGCCAGCCCGACGGCTGTTCGGTAGAAATATTCATAAGATTGCCCTTTGTGATACTTGGAGGCTATGCATCTAGCGTGGTCAGACGTGAGCAGCATGAGCGGGGCATGAGCATTTGATGAAAAATGAAATCAGGTAGTTTTCGCTTCGACCGCTTTACGCTCGACGTTAGCGAGAGGATGCTGCGCCGCGACGGGGCGGCGCTTGATGTCAGCAACCGCTATTTCGACGCTCTCGCTTTACTCGTTAGCGAAGCTGGTGGGTTGGTGTCGAAGGATCGCTTCATGGATGAAGTCTGGCGCGGGGTGCCGGTGACCGATGAAGCGTTGACTCAATGTATTCGGACCTTGCGGCGCGAATTAGGCGACGATGCGGCTCGACCGCGCTTTATCGAAACGGTGCCCAAGCACGGGTACCGGTTTATTGCAGACGTCGAAGGTGCAGAGGTGCGCAACGTCGCTGGACCAGTGATGACAGACCATCGCTTGCGCGACTTTTTTGCGCTTGCTGGCTTGGGCGTGATCGGCGGCGGCTTGGCCGGATTGCTCGGCGGAATATTTTATGGTTTTGCCGGAGCAGCACAACCTTTGGCACCGGGCATGGGCGCGGCCTCCATCGTACTGGTACTGACCTCAGTTTCAGTTCTTATCGCACTGATCGGTGCGGCAGGTGTCAGCTTCGGCATTGCTGCCGCCCGTTTCGCGAACAGCGATGCCTGGCAATGGACTGTTGGCGGCGGCGCGCTTGGCGGGTTGTTGGTGGGCGGTATCGTCAAGCTTCTCGGTCTCGATGCGTTCAACCTGCTTTTGGGCCAATCGCCCGGTAACATTACAGGCGCGCCGGAAGGGGCGGTGCTTGGGGGTGCAGTGGGCTTGGGCTTTTGGTTGAGCGTCCGGTTTGAGGGTACACTCTTCCGCAAGATACTACCTGCTGCGCTTGCGGGAGGCATAGCGGGGGCAGTCATTCCTGCGATGGGCGGCCGATTACTCGGCGGCAGCCTCGCGCTGCTGTCGGACTTGCTTCCGCAATCGCGTCTCCGGCTTGACCAGATCGGCGCATTGTTTGGCGAAGATGGCTTTGATCGGATCAGCCAAATCGCCACCGGAGCCATGGAAGGAATGCTGTTCGCTGCCTGCGTTGCCGCCGCGATGTTGTTAGCGCGGCGGCAATTGGCAGACTAGCTTATCAAGCCAGGTTACGTACCTTCGGCTCGCGGTCGAAGTGGCGCAGCTTGGCAGCGGCGATAAAGTCATTTCCAAGATCGGTGATACCGTCATCAGGTTCCACACGGGCTTTGTCCAATAATGGTTGTGCCGCATCATTGGCACCAATGGCTTTCAAGTGAACGAACGCATTGGCAACGAAATCGATAGCTGCGCTTTCCTTGAGCAGAAGTGCGGTCGCGCTCTCTGACAGCACTATCGCGACAGCATCGAACAACTGCGACGGCGTTCCGGCGAGTTGGCCATCGGCTTTGCGCAGTGACCCATCGGCGAGTTTTGCACCGCCGACCTTTGGCGCGATCAGCACGGACTTACCCTTCGCAGCAGTGATTGCAGCGACGACCGCGTCAATTTCTGCGCCGTCCGACCCATCAGCATATAATATGCCAACGCTGCGGCCTTCAAGCGTATCCTTCATATTCTTCTGGATCGATACCGCAGGACTTGGTTCCAGATCGACAGGTTCGCGCGCTGCTTTAGCCTTCCGCGGCAGCTCGATGCCAAGCCCATCGGCAACACGCTGTGCGAGTTCCTCGGCTACATTGCGCAGATTGCCGACCATACGCGGTGGCACCTGATTAAGCTGGCCAACCTTCGACAGTTCAAACGTGAACGAGGATGCAACATGCGCGCGTTCGTTGTCGGTCAGCGAAATCCAGAACTGGCGTGCCTGACTGTAATGGTCGGCAAACAATTCGGCCCGGACGCGCAGCTTGTCACCTTCTTCATTGTCGCCGGTTGGCATAGTCGTGCTTTCAAAACCGGTCATTGGACATTCGCGCGGTCCGCCGGTTTCGCCGTGGTCGATAAGACTGTTTGGCTCATAGTTCGCCCGGCCTTTCGGCACCGCCGTTTGCATATGACCATCGCGCTGAAAATTGATTACCGGGCATTTTGGCGCGTTGATTGGTAGCTGGTGGAAATTGGTCGAACCCAGGCGCTTCAATTGCGTATCGAGATAAGAGAACAATCGGCCTTGCAGCAGCGGGTCGTTCGAGAAATCGATACCTGGAACGATATTCGACGCGCAATATGCGACCTGTTCGGTTTCTGCGAAGAAATTGTCGGGGTTACGGTCAAGGACCATCCGCCCGATAATCCGAACCGGGATATCCTCTTCGGGAATGAGTTTTGTGGAGTCCAGCACATCATAAGGCTGCGCTTCGGCAAAAGCCCGGTCGAACACCTGAATGCCGAGCTCCCATTCGGGAAAATCGCCGGCGTCGATGGCTTCAAACAAATCCCGGCGATGATAGTCATTGTCGGCGGCTTGTAGCTTGAGCGCTTCGTCCCAAACTGTCGACTGCAGGCCAAGCTTTGGCTTCCAGTGGAATTTGACAAATGATGATTTGCCTGCGGCATTGATCATCTGAAACGTGTGCACGCCGAAGCCTTCGATCATGCGAAGCGAGCGCGGAATTGTGCGGTCGGACATAGCCCACATCAGCATATGCGTCGTTTCGGGCATCAGCGACGCCCAGTCCCAGAACGTATCGTGCGCGCTGGCGGCTTGAGGGTAGCCGCAATTGGCTTCCATTTTTACGGCATGGGCGAGATCGGGGAATTTCATAGCATCCTGGATGAAGAACACAGGGATGTTGTTGCCGACCAGATCCCAATTGCCTTCGCTGGTGTAGAATTTGACCGCGAAACCGCGAACATCGCGCGGGGTATCAACCGAACCAGCGCCGCCAGCCACCGTTGAGAAGCGCGTAAAGACAGGGGTCTTGGTGCCTTTTTTAAAGACCGCTGCCTTGCTTAGGTCCGAAATGTCATCAGTTGCTTCGAAAAAGCCGTGCGCCCCTGAACCGCGCGCATGAACGACGCGCTCGGGAATACGTTCATGATCGAAATGGAAAATCTTTTCACGCAACACGAAATCTTCGAGCAATGTCGGCCCGCGCGCGCCAGCCTTCAGGCTGTTTTGGTTGTCGGAGACTCGAATGCCCTGATTAGTGGTCAAATGCGCATCGGAAGCCGAATGCTCGCCTTTTTCAGGCACTGTCTGGTGGGTTTCACCTCCTGCGCCGAGTTTCGTTTCAAAAGGTTTGGGTTTCGCCATCGTCCATCTCCGGTTTAGTTTCCCGGAAGAAGCCCCGGGCGTCTGGTTATGAAACCCTGCCCATGCGAAAAGGTTGCGCCAAGTGTTCGGCGAATTTGTAAATCTGACTATTTGCTGGATGCCGCCGCTTTCATTTTTGAAATGTCGCCGAATACAGAGCCGACGGCGTGTCCGGGTCGTCAGCATCAGATATGCAGAGCAGTTCTATACCCGTTGCTGTACGACGTGCGGTGAGCCCCTCAATTTTGGCGGTTGGCTCTAATGGTTCAATAGCTATCACATCGAGATCGCCATCGAGCAGGATGATCGCGGCTCCCAAAATGTCACCATCGGCATAACTATCGTCGGTCACTTCGGCGACTGCAGACATCAGCAGCCGGTCATCGCCGAGTGAACAGGCGTCGGTGACGGTCAGGGGGACGCCATCGACTAGTGGTAACGCGAGTGTTTTGACCAAGCATGCCTTAACGGCTTCCTTGCCAGTCACTGCCGCCAATGCCGTTTCGAAAATACACGTTTCAGGGTGCGACATATTGCCGCGGTTGAACAGCAACAGCCGGTCGCCGCGCACAACCGCGCCTTCGAGATTTATCTCCGCCGCCAAAGGCACCAGCGCTGCGAATAAAGTTTGCAGATCGAGCACAATCACTTTGCCGTCGTCGAGGTCGATGAGGGCACCCCGCATACGTTGGGGGGTAGAGCCAGAGCCCATGGCGCAAATCAATCTGGATGGCGCATCAACGGGCGAAGGTAACCGAAACAGGATTTCAAAGTCGGGCTTCACCTTTTTGCGCTTTTTCGCCTTACGCGGTAGGTCGCCAGGCAGGAGACGCACAAGGCGACCGGGGCCGTCTTCATGTTGACTGAAAACCGCCAGATGCTGTTCGTCATCGCCAACGACGCACAAAGCCTCTCCGATTTGCACAAGTCCACTGGCGGCGGAAAGGAAGCTATGCCCGGAAGCAAGCGGTTCGGCGACTTCCAGATTTCGAATATGGGTTAATATCATCGGCAAAGCATAGGCTGCGTTCGACAATGGGCAAGCGCTGGCAATGGGCATCTTGTATAATAACCACTTGGCCTGAAACGCTTGCCGATCTAGGCTGCGCGCAACATTATTTCGGGTCGAGAGGATTATATTCCAATGCGTTTTGCGCTTTTGCTGAGTGTTGCAGCCATGAGTTTGACTATGCCAGGTTTCGCCGCCGGTGAAACAGTAGCGACCGACGCTGCAGTGAAACTCGATTACCCTAAAACCCGCAAGACTAATGTGGTCGACGAACAATTCGGCGTGGAAGTTGCCGACCCGTATCGCTGGCTTGAAGATGATGTTCGAGTTAATCTCGAGGTGGCGGATTGGGTGAAGGCTCAGAATGCGGTGACCGAAAATTATCTCGATACGCTGCCCGGCAAGGAGGTGCTCGCGGCGCGGATGAAGAAGCTGTTCGACTATGAGCGTTTTGGTTTGCCCGAAAAGGCTGGCGGCCATTATTTCTTCACAAAGAATGACGGGCTGCAAAACCAGTCAGTGCTGTATGTACGCAAAGGCCTGAGCGGCAAGGACCGTGTGTTGATCGACCCTAATGCCTGGGCAAAGGACGGCGCAACGGCACTGGATATCTGGGTACCCTCCAAAAACGGCAGGCTGCTGGCCTATGCAATTCAGGATGGCGGATCCGACTGGCGGACAATCAGGGTGTTAGACACCAGAACCGGCAAGCCTTTGGCCGATGAAATTAAATGGGCAAAATTTACCAATATTTCTTGGGTGGGGAATGAAGGCTTCCTTTATTCGCGTTTCGCCGAGCCGACGGAAGGTGCAGCGTTTCAGCAGCTAAATTACAACCAGACGGTGTATTTTCACAAAATCGGCACGCAACAGTCAGACGATCAAGTCGTGTATGCAACGCCGGACCGGCCGGTATTGGGCCACGCGGCTGAGGTCACTCAGGATGGCAAATGGGCATTGCTGACCTCGTCGGCTGGTACCGATGAAAAATATGAACTGAACATTATTCCACTTGGCAAAAAGCGTGAGTGGAAGGCGCAGCCATTGGTAACGGGTCTTGAACATGATTGGCAACTCGTTGACGGCGTCGGCAGCAAATTGTGGTTCGTGACCAACAAGGATGCGCCGAAGCTTAAAGTTGTTTCGGTCGATCTAGGCGCCAAATCGCTAAGCTTTACCAACGTTATACCCGAGCGCGCTGAAACGCTGACGCGCGCGCAGATCGTTGGTGACCGGATGATTCTGTCATACATCAAGGATGCTGCATCAATGGCTTTGATGACCGATCTGGCTGGAAAGCCGGTCCAGCAGATCGCACTTAACGCAATCGGTACCGCCAGCGGCTTTTCGGGCAGGCCGGGCGACAGCGAGACCTTTTACGGCTTTTCGAGCTTTAACCAGCCGGGCGCTGTGTACCGTTTCGATTCAAAGACCGGCAAGTCGACACCCTTCGCTTTACCAAAACTGAGCTTTAACCCGGTCAATTTTGTCGTCGATCAGATATTCTACCCGTCAAAGGATGGCACCAAGATCCCGATGTTCATCGTCCACAAAAAGGGGTTGGACATGAGCAAGGGCGCCCCCACGTTGCTTTATGGCTATGGCGGCTTCAATATTTCGCAGACGCCAAGCTATTCAGCAACGCGAATGGCGTGGATCCAGTCCGGCGGGGTCTTTGCGCTCGCCAATCTGCGCGGCGGCGGTGAATATGGAAAGCCCTGGCACGACGCGGGCCGCCTTATGAACAAGCAGAATGTTTTCGATGATTTTGCGGCGGCCGGCGAATATCTGATATCCAAGGGAATTTCGTCCAAGGGCAAGCTTGCCATTGAAGGCCGCTCAAATGGTGGCTTGCTGGTTGGCGCCGCGGTCAATCAACGGCCTGACCTTTTTGCGGCTGGCCATGCGGCAGTGGGCGTGATGGACATGGTCCGCTTTGATCGCTTCACCGCTGGCCGCTATTGGGTCGACGATTACGGCTATCCCAACAAGGAAGCCGATTTCAAAATGCAGATGAGCTATTCGCCCTATCACAATATCAAAACGGGCGTCGATTACCCCGCTGTAATCGTCTCAACAGCCGACACCGACGACCGCGTGGTGCCAGGGCACAGCTTCAAATATATCAGCGCGCTGCAGGCTGCGAAAACCGGCGGGAAACCCAAGATCATCCGTATTGAGACCCGCGCGGGCCATGGTTCTGGTAAACCAACCGACAAGCTGATCGAGGAATATTCAGATATTTACGCGTTTTTGGCGAAATGGACTGGCTTGGAACTGACCGAGTAGTCGTTCATAAAAATGGTGATTTATATGAACGGATGCTGACAAGTTAGTTCAGCCATCAATCAGAACGAATCGCATAGTCAGTTGTTGTCCGCGGAGATTAACTCCACCGACAAAAGGAGACTGAAGATGAATGTTTTGACCAAAAGCTTGCTTGGCGCCGGAGCTGCTGCTGCAGCTTTGGTTACGTTAGCGGCTCCTGCACAGGCGCAGGGTCGCTATGACCGCTACGATCGCAATCGCGACGGCATCAGTGCCGGTGAGGTGATTGCTGGTGCCGTAATCCTTGGCGGGATCGCTGCGGTAATCGCATCGTCCGACGATGATCGGTATAATGACGGACGTTATGATAATCGCAGTTATAATCGCAGTGGTTACGACAATCGTGGATATAATAACGGCAATGGTAGCCGCCGTGCGGTTAACCAATGTGTGCGCACGGTTGAGAACTGGGCGAATGGCTACAGCCGGTCGGACGTGACTCAGATCAGCAATATTGAACGGATACGTGGCGGCTACCGCGTAACCGGTAAGCTCGTCGTTCAGGACGGCTGGCGTGGGAATAATCGTGGCTATAGCTACGACCGCTACGACCGCGATGATCGTTATGGCCGCAACAACGGCTATGGCAACCAGGGGTATGGCCGTGGCTATGACAAGGGAAGGTTCACCTGCTTTGTCGAACGCGGACGGGTGGTCGATGTCGACTATCGCGGTTTGGAACAATGGCGCTAAGCCGCCAAGGATGTTCTAAATATGGTTCAGCCTGGCGACAGGCTGAACCTTTTATTTGGCGTTCCGGGGGGTAATGCTCCGTGCAACAGGAGGTAATTATGGGGAATTTTCGTAAAGGTGCGCTCGCCATCGGCACGGCCGCAATTTTGATGACATCGACCGCGCCTGCGTTCGCTGCGGTATCGCTCGAGCGCGGTAAAACAGTGCTGTCATCGGCGGGTGAATATGACGGTTGGAACCGCAGGCGCTATCGCCACCGCGACCGCGTCGATGGCGGTGATATTTTGGCTGGCATCGCCATTTTGGCTGGCATTGCTATTGTCGCGGACGCCGCGAGTAAGGGTAGCGACCGGTCACGTGGTTCTGATCGTTATCCGGCCGAGCGCTATCCCGAAAACGAACGCAATGTTGCGCGTGAGGGATATCGTGACAACGATGTCGGTAGCGCGGTTGAAGCTTGTTCGAATGCTGCCGAGCGCGACGGCGCGCGGGTCGATGAGATCGATTCTGTCACTCGGGATGGACAGGGCTGGCGTGTCGAAGGAAGCCTGTCTGGCGGGAGCGACGACGGCTTCACGTGCGGCGCGACTAACGGCGATGTCGATTTTGTCCAGTTTGACGACCGTAACGGTTAACTGAAATATGTCGCTTTAAGCGCGACGTAAACACTGCTGCTCTTTATCCATTAATCCGCTTTTTGCCTTCGGCATTAGACAGATACCAAAACGGCATCGCCTTTTCAGGCGATGCCGTTTTTGCTTGTACCGGGCAAAGAGGAAGGGGACGCCCGGATCAATCCATTGTCAGGCTATCTGCAGCGACGCGAGCCCTTGTCGATCTCGCGGCCAAGCAGTGCTCCACCGGCCGCGCCGATGATGGTGCCAGTCGCCCGATCACCACGGGTGTCAATTGCACGACCAGCCAATGCTCCGGCTGCGGCACCGACCACTAATCCAGTTGTGCCATTCTTGCGGCGGCAATAGGTTTTACCGTCTTTACCGCGCCAGCTGCGGAAACCGTCACGATTGCGGTTTTGGTTTGCTACGTCAGCTTTGTAACCGGCGGTAGCAGTAGTTACCGAAAATTGATCGGCAGCGAGAACGCCGGCGGCAGGTACAACCAGTGCAGCGGCGGCCAATGCAAAAATAGTCTTCTTCACAACTGTTCTCCTTGTTTGAACCTTCTGGGGGATACAACGTCCGAAATGAACGAGGGTTGCATGAATGTAAAACAACGCGGCAAGACGACCCATACCGACGATCGTTCGAGTGCCAATTGTCGCTTGCACCTTCCGCCTAACCGCCGGTACAAAGCAGTATGGCAAACATCATCGCATTCCTTCTCGGGCTGATCGCTCTCATCCTCGCTATTCCGGCGTTTATTCCATTATTGGGCTGGCTCAACTGGCTTATTCTCGTGATTGCAGGGACGGGAATCGCCTTTGGTGCGGCTTCGTCCAAAAACTCCGGGCGTAATTTCTGCATAGTGGTTGCGGTAATTTGCGCGGTCCGGCTGTGGCTGGGCGGCGGCATAATTTGATCCATTAATTGACTGGCAAGGTTGAAAGCGCAAAGCCAAACGGCTTGCCCCATGCGTTGGGCGCGTATGTTATCTGGGGCTTTGTCCCGGTTTATTTCAAACTGCTCGACCATGTGCCGCCAGTCGAAATCGTCGCGCAGCGGATATTATGGTCAATCCCGCTTTTGCTGGTCATCATGTATTTTCGGACTCAGCTTGGCGAGTATCTCGCGATTTTCCGGCACAAGGCGCATTTACGTAACCTGTTCGCTTCGGCGACTTTGATCGCGGTCAACTGGCTGATCTACATTTGGGCGGTGTCGACTGACCATATATTGGCGGCAAGCCTTGGCTATTATCTCAATCCGCTGGTGAACGTGCTTCTCGGGCGGATGTTTCTGGGCGAGCGGTTGCGGCCGTTGCAGCTGGTCGCGGTTGCGGTCGCCGCGGTGGGCGTTGCAATATTGATCGGCGATGCGCTCGATACATTATGGGTGTCGGTGTCGCTTGCCTGCAGTTTCGGGCTGTATGGATTAATCCGCAAAATTACGCCAGTCGGATCAGTGCCGGGTCTGGCGGTTGAAACGACATTGCTAGCTCCGCTGTCGCTAGCGGCTGCGCTCTGGTTCGCAACCCAAGGCACAGGCGGCTTCGGCGACGACTTTGAAACGACTGGTCTGCTGATATTGGCAGGCGCGGTGACGGCTATTCCGTTATTGCTGTTCGCTACGGCAGCCAGGCGAATGAGCTATGCCAGCCTTGGTTTCGTCCAATATCTCGCGCCGTCGATTGCGTTTTTGCTTGGGGTGTTTGTCTACGGCGAGCCGCTGAGCACGACCAAATTGGCGTGCTTCATCCTGATCTGGGTGAGCATCGCGATATTCTGCGTCGATGCTTTGCGGACATATCGCGGCGTGCGCGTTTAGGTTCTCAATCGCCAGCCAAGCGTTTCACCAGCGTGGAAGGGTACTATTGGGGTTCCGTCCAGATCCAGCGTTTCGGGGACAGGCGTTGGCGCTCGTTCTAGCGTAACCATGCTTTCATTGAGTGGAAGGCCATAAAAGTGCGGACCATGTACGGACGCGAAGCCTTCGAATTTATCGAGCGCATTTTCCTCATCAAAGACCGCGATGTAACTTTCCAGCGCATAAGGTGCGTTGAAAATGCCGGCGCATCCGCAGGCGCTTTCTTTGGCCGATTTTGCGTGCGGCGCGCTGTCGGTGCCAAGGAAATATTTAGGGCTACCAGAGATCGCCGCCTTGCGGAGCGCAAGCCGGTGCATTTCGCGCTTGGCGACGGGTAGGCAGTAAGCATGCGGACGGATGCCGCCTGCAAACATTGCGTTACGGTTGATATGCAGATGCTGCGGCGTGATCGTTGCGCCAACATTTGGGCCGGTCGCGTCAACAAATGCGACTGCATCGGCGGTGGTGATATGCTCGAATACGATTCTGAGTTCGGGCAGATCGCGAACGAGACCGGACAAGGTGCGCTCAATAAATACAGCCTCGCGGTCGAAGATATCAACGGCATGGTCGGTAACTTCGCCGTGGATCAGCAGAGGCATTCCGACCTGCGCCATGCGCTCCAGTGCGGGCATGATGGCGGCGACATCGGTCACGCCGTGCGCGCTGCCGGTAGTGGCATGCGCAGGGTAGAGCTTGGCGGCGGTGAACACGCCCTCGGCAAATCCGCGCGCGAGTTCTTTGCCGTCGGCGCTGTCGGTTAGATAGGCTGTCATCAGCGGCGTAAAATCAATGCCTTCCGGCACTGCCGCCAAAATCCGGTCGCGATAGGCGGCACAGGCCTCGACACTGGTTACCGGCGGCGACAGATTTGGCATCACAATGGCGCGGGCAAACTGGCGCGCAGTATGAGGCACAACGCCGCGCAGCATATCGCCGTCGCGCAAGTGGACGTGCCAGTCATCGGGCCGGCGGATCGTGAGTGTATCGGTCATGCCTTCCCTTTAGGCGAAGCAAACCCTATCTGTCACCTATGCCAAATCCCCGCCTCTTCGACCGAGCCGTCATCCGCCTGTCCCCGACCGAAGAAGGCGAGGACGTATGCGGATTTTTGCAAGGGCTGGTAACGCAGGATACGTCTGGTGAATTGCCTTTATGGGCTGGTTTGCTGAGCCCGCAGGGGAAAGCGTTGTTCGATTTTTTCCTGTGGGCCGACGCTTCGACAGGCACAGGGCGAAAGGATGTACTGATCGATTGCGAAGCCGGGCAGGCCGAAGCGCTGATACGGCGGTTGTCGATGTACCGTTTGCGGCGCAAAATTTCGATTGTGGCGGATGATGCTTTGGGCGTGTTTTGGTCGAAGGAGGAAACCGGCGATCCACGCCACGCTAAACTGGGCCGCCGCTGGTTAGCCTCAATTTCATCCGATGACGGAGATGTTAGCGCCGCCTACCGCACGCATCGTTTATCGCTCGGCATCACTGAAGGCATTGCCGAACTTGGCAGCGACCAGACTTTATGGCTCGAGGCCAACGCAGCCGAGCTGAGCGGCGTATCGTTCACCAAAGGCTGCTATGTCGGCCAGGAAAACACCGCGCGAATGAACTGGCGGCAAAAGGTCAACCGGCGACTGGTGGTGGTGCCGTTGGCCGACGCCGACCCAAAACGCCAGCGAATGGCCTATCCCGATCTTGGCCTGTCGGTCGAATTGCGTCGAGTGGAAGATATTGCGAATCTCGCCCTACCCGAATGGCAACGCGCCGCGATCAGCTAGTCGAGCAATTCAAGCCTGACTCGCGCCGTCCCGCTGCGGTGCATCCCGATCTCGCGGGCGGCGGCATGGCTGATGTCGATAACCCGGCTTTTGCCCCACGGACCTCGGTCATTGACGCGAACCACGACCTCTTTGCCATTTGCAAGATTGGTGACCACAACGCGGCTATGAAATGCCAATGTGCGGTGTGCTGCGGTCAACGAACCGGGATCAAATCGCTCCCCACTCGCAGTTCGATTGCCTGCAAGTTCGGAACCATAATAGCTGGCCATGCCTTCACCGATATGGCTTCGGCTATCGCCGGCTTGGGCCAATACGGGAGCCGCCAGAAGCGCGAGCACCGGCAAACGACTCAATTTATGTTTAGACCCCGCCATAAAGTTTCCGTGGGAGAATATATCTCTGACTGCAATATGGCTGGCGACACTCCGCTTCGCGTGCGCGCCAAACCGATGCGTTACACGTCCAAATTCGCCACATTCAACGCATTTTCGACGATAAAGTCACGCCGAGGTTCGACGACTTCCCCCATCAGCTTAGTGAAAATATCGTCGGCCAGATCGGCCTGCTCGATCTCCACACGAAGTAGTGACCGGTGGTCTGGGTCGAGCGTCGTTTCCCACAATTGCTCGGCGTTCATTTCGCCTAGACCCTTGTAGCGCGAGATCGAGAGGCCCTTGCGGCCAGCCGCCAGCACCGCGTCGAGCAGTTCGGACGGACGGGTAATCAGGCCCTTATTATTGCCCCCCGGTGCGGGTGCGCGTTTGGCCTGATCGTTGGCATCTTCGGCTTCTTCGCCTTCGATATCAGCTTCGACTTCGGCCTCAGTTTCTATCACAACAGCGGCCGCAGTTTTGACTAGCCTCGCAGGAGTTTCGTAGCTTTCGGTTTCTTCGCTTGCCAGCTTGTGCAGCTTGCGTGCCTCCGCCGACATAAGGAACGTGCCTTCGATCATATGGTGGTCGGTAACACCGCGCCACAGCCGTTCGAAATGATAGCCGCCGTCTTCCGATACACGTCCGGACCATTTGCCTTCATTGTCCTGGGCCTGCATCCAGGCGGCTGCCTTAGTTACGGCTGCGGAGCGGTTGTTACCGTCCAGTTCGGGATCAAGCGCGCCGGTCAGCGCCATCGCTTCGATGATCGTGCCATCATACCGGCGCGGGATATAGGCCATCAGACTGCGCATCCGCCGCGCATGTTCGACCAATGCCGCCAGATCATTACCGCTGCGTGCGCCGCCCGATGTTTCGAGGATCATGCCTGTCAGACCGGTGCCGACCAGATGCACATCGAGCGCATTGTCGTCCTTGACGTAAATCTCGCTTCGGCCCTTGGCGACCTTGTACAATGGCGGTTGGGCGATGAAGAGATGCCCGCGTTCGATGATCTCGGGCATTTGCCGGTAGAAGAATGTCAGCAGCAACGTCCGGATATGCGAGCCATCGACGTCAGCATCGGTCATGATCACAATCTTGTGATAGCGCAGCTTTTCAATGTTGAAATCGTCGCGGCCGATGCCCGTGCCCATCGCCTGAATGAGCGTGCCGACTTCTTTCGATGACAACATCCGATCGAACCGCGCACGTTCGACGTTGAGGATCTTGCCCTTGAGCGGCAAGATCGCCTGATAATGCCGGTCACGACCCTGTTTGGCCGAGCCCCCTGCCGAGTCACCTTCGACGAGAAATAGCTCAGATTTCGCCGGGTCTTTTTCCTGACAATCGGCAAGCTTGCCCGGCAATGATGCGATGCTCATCACTGATTTGCGGCTGGCCTCACGCGCCTTGCGCGCGGCTTCACGCGCGGCGGCGGCATCAATCACCTTCTGGATAACGGTCTTTGCGTGACCCGGATTTTCTTCAAGCCAGTCGCTCATCCGGTCGGCCATCAGGCTTTCGAGCGGTTGCCGCACTTCGGACGAAACCAGCTTGTCCTTGGTTTGCGAACCGAATTTCGGATCGGGTAGTTTGACCGACACAATCGCGGTCAAACCTTCGCGCATATCATCGCCGGTCAGCGCAATTTTCTCTTTTTTCAAGATGCCCGATTTTTCGGCATAATTGTTCAGCGTTCTGGTCAGCGCCGAACGGAATGCAGCCAGATGGGTACCGCCATCGCGCTGCGGGATGTTATTGGTGAAGCAAAGGACGTTTTCGTAATAGCTATCATTCCATTCGAGCGCGACATCGATGCCGATGCCGTCACGCTGCGATGAAATGGTGATCGGCTCCGCGAGAAGGGCCGCCTTGTTCCGGTCAAGATATTTGACGAACGCGCCGATGCCGCCTTCATAGTAAAGATCATGCTCTTTCACTTCGGAGTGGCGGTTGTCGCGCAGCAATATGCGCACGCCCGAATTCAGGAACGCCAGTTCGCGGTAGCGATGCTCCAGCTTGTCGAAGTCAAATTCGAGCACATTCTTAAATGTATCGGTCGATGCCATGAAGGTTACGCGAGTGCCCTTTTTGGACTTGCCATCGACAACGGGTGCTTCGCCTTTGACGACTAGCGGACCGACCGCATCGCCATGCTCGAACCGCATCCAATGCTCTTTGCCTTCACGCCATATTGTGAGTTCCAGATATTCCGAAAGCGCGTTGACCACTGACACGCCGACGCCGTGCAGACCGCCGGAAACCTTGTAAGCATTATCGTCAGAAGTGTTTTCAAACTTACCACCGGCGTGAAGCTGAGTCATGATGACCTCGGCAGCCGACACACCTTCTTCGGTATGCATCCCGGTCGGAATACCGCGGCCATTATCTTCTACCGAAACCGATCCGTCGGCGTTCAGTTCGATGAGAACCAGATCGCAGTGACCCGCCAGCGCCTCGTCAATCGCGTTATCCGAAACCTCGAAAACCATGTGATGCAGACCAGAACCATCATCGGTATCGCCGATATACATGCCGGGGCGCTTTCGAACTGCGTCGAGTCCTTTAAGCACCTTGATGCTGTCAGCGCCATATTCATTCTGGTTGGGATTTGCGGCGCTGTCGCCGGTGGGTTCTTCGTTGGTTTCGATCATCGGTGAGTTATAGAGGAAGGGGCTGCAAAACCCAAGGGAAAGCGGCAAAAAACGGGGATTTTTCCACAATCTTTTCAGCTTGATAACAAGATAATTTTGCAGGAAAAATTGGTGGTGGAAATTTTGGCAAGGAAACTGCGGCCTAACGGGCTAAGCCGAAAATAATATAAAAATAATGAGGACGAGAATTAGAGATGGATGTTGTTGCCGAACTGGAAAAATTCTTTGGCGATTTTGGCGCGGTGATTGGCGCTTGGGGAGTCGAAAAGCCCGACGAAGCGGCGCTGGCTGACAGCAATGCGGTGCTGACTTGGGCCGAGTTGTCCGCGCTGACGGCGCGGATCGCGGCGCAACTTCAGCGCGACGGACTAGCGCATGGCCAGGCGGTTGCGATCCTAGGTACAACCAACATCCAATATGCTTTGGTCTATCTGGCAGCGGTGCGTGCGGGCGGTTGCTCTGCTCCGCTCACGACTTCGGCCGCTCCCGGACAATTGACCGCGATGCTCAAGGACTCAGGCGCGATGCATCTGTTTGTTGATGCCGCAAAGCTCGCGGATCTCGCTGGACATGATTTGGGCAGCGTGAAAATCGTGGTGTTGGATGGCGGCCATGACGAACATCCCGGCCTCAACGATTGGATCGCAGAGGAGGGGGCGACTTTTACCGCGACCCCGCCCGCCGAGACCGATCCGTTCAACATCATCTATTCCAGCGGAACGACTGGTACGCCAAAAGGCATCGTCCACTCGCACCAGATGCGCTGGCACCAGATGGCGGGGGGCTTCAAATCGATTTACACCCGTGACACGCGGTCGCTGGTCTCCACGCCGCTCTATTCCAATACAACGCTCGCGGTGTTCTTGCCGACGATGTGTCACGGCGGTTTTGCGCGGATGATGGAGAAGTTCGATGTCACCGGCTATCTCGAACAGGCGCAAGCTGACCGGATAACGCATACGATGCTGGTTCCAGTGCAATATCAGCGGTTGATGGCGCATGACGGTTTCGAGAGTTACAATCTTTCGAATTATATCGTGAAATTCTGCACAAGCGCGCCATTTCCGGCCGAATTGAAAGCCGATGTTGTGAAGCGCTGGCCCGGCGGGCTGGTCGAGATTTACGGGATGACCGAGGGTGGCGTGGTCTGCATGTTGCAGGCGCACAATTTCCCCGACAAGTTGCACACCGTTGGGCAACCGGTGACGGGGCATGAGCTGATCGTGCTGGACGAAGACGACAACCGACTGCCGCCGGGTTCCAAGGGGATTCTTACAGGGCGATCTCCGACAATGATGTCGGGCTATAAAAACCAACCGGAAAAAACCCGAGAGATGGAATGGCGTGATGAAGAGGGGAATATCTGGCTGAAAACCGGCGATATCGGAATTGTCGATGAGGACGGATTTGTTTCGATTGTCGGCCGTGCCAAGGACTTGATCATTTCAGGCGGGTTCAACATTTATCCCAAAGATCTGGAGGAATTGCTTGAAGAGCAGCCCGAGGTTGCTGAAGCTGCGGTCGTCGGCATCCCTTCGCAGGCTTGGGGTGAAACGCCCGTTGGTTTCGTACGGCTAGCCGATGGAGCGGAAGTCTCACCCGACGAAGTGCTCCAGCGGGTCAATGCCCAACTCGGAAAAACCCAGCGTATTTCAGTGCTCTATTCAATCGAAGAAATGCCCCGCAGCCATATCGGCAAACTGCTTAAAACCGAATTGCGGGAAATGGCTGCTGCAAAGGATCAACCTGCATGACCCCGAAACCGGGCCCCGAACTCGACGTTGTCATTTCGGTTCTCCAAACCGCGCTGACGCCGGCATTTCTGCTGGTCGCCGTGGGCAGCCTGCTCAATGTACTGACTGGACGTTTGTCGCGCATCGTCGACCGTTCGCGCGATCTGCAGCGACAGCATGCCGAAACAGAAGGAGCAGCGCATGACCGCGTTGTTGCCGAATTGCGGATTATCGAGCGGCGTATGCGCGTGGTCGGATCTTCGATATTGTTTGCGGTATTGTCAGCGATTGCTGTGTGCATCATGATTGCATTGTTGTTCCTTATGGGACTGTCTGAATATTCGGCGCCGTGGGTCGCAGTTGCGGTGTTTATGCTGGCGCTTTTGTTATTGGCCACGTGCCTGTTACAATTTGTTCGCGAAATCCGGCTGGCAACTTATGCCATTTACGTGCCGGAGGAGTATCTGGAGCTGCCGGAAAAGCCAAAATTACAGCGGCGCCGAGTTAGCTAACCGTCTTTCCGACCAAGTTTTTCAACGCGCGCCATAACTTCACCCCGGATCGCCGGCGTGACAAATTTGCCAATTTCGCCGCCATAAAGTGCGATTTCTTTCACCAGCCGCGATGCGATTGGCTGCAACGAAACGTCCGCCATCAAGAACACGGTTTCGACGCGGTTGTTGAGCTGGCGGTTCATGCCGGTGAGCTGATACTCATATTCAAAGTCTGTGACACCGCGAATGCCGCGAATGACAGTGGTAGCGCCAAGCGATTCAGCAAAGTCCATCAGCAACGAGTTGAACCCGACGACGCGGATTTTTGCATCGCCGATCGCAGCGACCTCGCGTACGACCATGGCGATCCGCTCATTATCATCGAACATCGGAGATTTGGCAGCGTTGGTGGTAACGCCGATAACAAGCTCGTCCACCAACTGCGCGCCGCGCCGGATAATATCCATATGGCCGAGCGTGATGGGATCGAACGTACCAGGATAAACGCCGATGCGGTGGCCCATTAGCGGTCCCTTTCGGTGATATAATTTGCGATTGCACGTAGCAGGTCAGCTTCCGAGCCGTAGCTGTTCAAATGGTCATTAGCTTGGCTCACGAGCATTTCTGCCTGCTGCTTGGCACGGTCCAGGCCCATCAGTGATACAAAGGTGCCCTTGCCAGCCTCGGCATCTTTTTGCAGTGCCTTACCCGCCAGATCAGGGTCGCCCTCAACATCCAATATGTCGTCGGCAATCTGGAAGGCGAGGCCGATGTCGCGTGCGTAGCCGCGTAAATGCGCGCGGCCATCGGGCGGAATGTGACCGAGAATCGCGCCCATTTCGACGCTCGCGGCTATCAATGCGCCGGTTTTAAGCGCCTGAAGACGCGTAACCGTCGGAAGGTCAAATTTCGATTTCTCGGCTTCCAGATCCATCATCTGGCCGCCAGCCATGCCGTCGGGACCGCTAGCGAGCGCCAGCGTTGCAATCAGTTCGCTGCGGATAAACGGGTCGGTGTGTGTCCGCGAACTTGCTAATATTTCGAAAGCCAGCGCATGCAGCGAATCGCCTGCGAGCACAGCTGTAGCCTCGCCAAAAGCGAGGTGAACGGTCGGTTTTCCGCGCCGCATGTCGTCATCGTCCATGCACGGCAAATCGTCATGGATCAGCGAGTATACATGGATTGCCTCAACCGCCGTGCCGACACGCAGTGCGACATCGCGGTCGACGTGGAATAGCGAGGCGGTTGCTGTAACAAGCAAGGGCCGCAATCTTTTGCCCCCACCGATCGCCGCATGGCGCATCGCCGCATAGAGCGGGTCGCGCGTGTCGCCGGGCAGCGCCAGTAACTGGTCGAATTCGGAGTCGACGTCAGCTGCAATTTGGTTGAGCGCATCATCTAGCGACAAAAGGGCGGCATCCGTCATCTGACGTCATCCCGCATCGAACGGCGTGGTGCCACCAGGTGCGCCATCGGGACCGAGCGTAATGGCCTCGATCCGAGCCTTGGCCGCGTCTAGCCGCTGCTGGCACAAGGAACGCAATTGGTTGCCGCGTTCGTACAAAGCAATGGATTCGTCGAGCGGTGCTTCCCCGCTTTCAAGTTTATGGACAATATCCTCAAGCGCGCGGAGCGCTTGTTCAAAATTCATTTCGGCTACTTCTTGCGTCATAAAGCTGCAATGCCGTCGCGTAGCTTTCGGGTCAAGCGTTTCACCATTTACAAATTTTGGGCTGGTTCGGCGTGATTTTACTTTCAAACGCAACATTGCTGCTGCAAACAAAGAGCCTATGAAAAAAACTCTCCTCATTCTCGCCCCGTTGTCGATGCTCGCGTTAGCCGCATGCAACAAGTCCGAAACCCCTGTAGAAGGTGAAGCCGGCGCCGATACTGCTGCAACCGCCGCGCCAATCGAAATGCCGCCTGCGATAACCGCCAGCGGAACATATCGCTGCGCTGACAACACCATTCTGTACGTCGATTTCCTCGGCAAGAACGAGGCCGCCGATATTCGCGTGGGCGACAAGGCTGCGACCGCAGTACGTGTGACCGCGCCTGTTGCTGAAGAGCCTGCTGCGGGAACTGCTCCTGCCGCCGAAGCTGCACCGGCTGGCCCATTGAAGTCTGCTGACGGCGAAAGTTCGCTCTCGGGCAGCGGCGCTCAGATCAATGTAAAACTCGCCGGAAAAGGCGCGCAGACCTGCAAGAGCTGAGCCGGATTTTCTGAAACAACCAAGGGGGTCGGATTTTCCGGCCCCTTTTTGTTACACCGCTGACTTCAACAACCAGTCATGGAAAATCTTGACGGCACGCTGCTTGAGCGCGCGTGGGCGGCAAACGAACCAGTAGCTGTACGGGCTTTCGACCTCGATATCGAACAACCGCGTCAGGCGCGGGTCGCGCGCATCTGAGAAATGGCTGCCATGCATGATAGCCACACCAAGGCCGTTTGCAGCAGCCTCCAGCATCAACGGCCCGCTGTCGATATGGTCGATAGCGGCGGGTTTGAGGCGCGGATGGCCAATTGCCTCGCGCCACGCGTCGAAAATCATCGGCATGTCGCTATGCACCATGACTGTGTGCTTCGAAAGGTCCTCGGGCGTTTTGATCGCCTGTTCCTTCGCCCATTGCTCTGATGCAATGGCATGGACGACATTGCTATCGAGCCGCACGCTATACAGCTTTGGGTCGACCTCGGCGGCGATGATGATTGCCGCGTCGACGACATCGCCAAGTAGGTTTTCGGCATGGCCTGATGTATCGACATCGATATGGAGCTTCGGGAATGCTTTACGCAATTCGGGCAGGCGCGGGATAAGCCGCTGAGTCCCGAACAGCGGCAACACGCCCAGCCGCAAACGATATTCGCCGCCGCGTCCGGCGAGTTCTTCGACAGCCTCGGCCATTGCGTCCATTGCGGGCTCGACAGCGGCCAACAATTGTTCGCCATCGGCGTTAATGACCATCGCCTGCGCGCGGCGGTCGAACAACGATTTGCCGATAAAATCCTCAAGCGCTTTAATCCGGCGGCTCAACGCAGGCGGTGACAACGCCAACTCGCTGGCGGCGGCCTTGGCCGAGCCAAGTTTTGCCACGCGCAAAAAGGCTTCTAAAGATCGTAATGGCGGTAATCGCCGCATGACTGTCTCCTGGGATTTTGTCGCGCTGCAACAAAAGTTGATTGATTCCACGATCGTCGGAACGCCGCAGTATTCATTGTGAAACCTATATGACAGAGTTGCATATTATGCAACTCTAATTGTGTTGTTCGCACTTGCACAATAGTCGATTTCCTCGCATTAAGGTCAGGCCTTATAGGCATCCTCTCCTAAAGACTTTTTCAGGGTCGACTTCGGTCGGCCCTTTTTTTTGCTTAGTGGCGTTTGCCGGGCGAAGGAATATGTTGAAAAGGCTGTAGTGACCGCGCCGTGGCTCAGTCCGACAATATTAATGCTTTCCGGCCCCAGATGATCAGGAAAAGCAGCGCAGCACCCGTTAATGCAAACGTCGCCGGTTCCCACCAATTGAATAGCGCAACGCCGACGGCAGGTGCAAAAATATAGGCGGCTCCGTTTATCGAGGCGATTTTACCAGCAACATCGCCTTGTTCGTGCCGCTTGACTGCAAGCGAAGCCCCAGCCGTAAAGCCAGGACGGAAAAGGCCAAAGCCAAGCGACGCAATCGCAAAGCCTGTGCTGATCCCGTAAAAATCATGGCTGACGCCGGTAAGAAGTACGCCGATGAGTGCGAGAATCGAACCCAGCAACACCGAACTGCGCGCGGCGAGCGACAGCATCGGAATCAAGCCCCATTGCGCGAGCAACGTCGCCATCGCGCCGATCAGCATCACCGATCCGCTCGCCTGCACCGCCTCGAGCGGATCATCTTGCAACCCCAGGCGGTCGCGGACGAGGAAGCCGACGACGCCCAGCAATATCGCCTGCGCGTGGCCGCCGATCAAACCGGCGACCAACCATGCAACCATCCGGTCGTCGCGCCATTTCAAACGGACTTCGCTTACCTGCTGCACGCTGCCCAGTGCCTCGCCTTCAACTTCCTCCGCATCAGGTGAGTTCATCGAGGCCGAGTTCGGATAGGCCGCCACTGCGCCGCGCGCCGCAAAACGCGGCGTATCGTTCGGTAACATGATGTAGAGGGCGATCAGCACTCCAACCCCAAAGGCGGCAAACATGACGAGCGGGCCAGCCAAGCCGAATGGCGGGAACAGGAAGTAATGCGCGGTGGCAGGGCCAATGACCGTTCCGACGCCGAATGACGATGCCAGCATTGAAAGCGCCTTGGTGCGTTCGGCGCGCTCGGTGCGGGCGGCGACATAGGCCTGCACTGCGGGCGGCGCGGCTGAACCAAAGCCGCCGTAAAGGCTTCGAAAAATTGCGAACAGGATGAAAGTCGTGATAGGGCCAATCAAGCCAGCAAGGCCAAACCAAAGCACCATTCCGCACAGGCCCATTGATGCGATAAAACCGATTACGCCGACACTCATCAACTGCTTGCGGCCTCGCCGATCGGACATTCTTGCCCACTTGGGCGCTGTGATAACCCAGAGCAACGCTGACCAGCTGAAGGCGAGGCTCACCCAGACATCGGGCATGTCCAACTGGCTTGCAATGGCGGGCAGAGCGGATTGCATCGCGGTGTTGCCAGCGGCGGCCACCAGCATGACGAGGAACAAGACGACGACGCGGCCATTGGGAATTGCGGGAACCGCGCTCATGATTTTTGCCAGTCATAGCTGCGGATGACTTCGGCGACATGTAGGCTATACTCGCTATACCAGCGGCCGCGACCGGCGTTGCGGACGGCGGCATGATCGCGATGGTCGCGCCATGCCTTCGCTGCCGCTTCATTGATCCAATAGCTGACGGTTATCCCGAGTCCGCCTGTTCCACGTACCGAGTCAATCGCAATATAGCCTGGCTGCGCTGCGGCGAGCATGTCCATGTCATGTGCCGCTCGGTCATATCCCTCTGGGTCGCTACCCGTGCGCTGTGCGACGAATATGACGGATATTGTGCCGGACGGAAGCGTTGCCATTTCAGCGGCATAGGACTGATTAACGCAAAAGTGCAACCCGGCCTTTGCAGATACTTGCTTAATCCGGTTGCAAAAAGTGCGCCGATTTGCGAGTGCACGCGCTGTTCAAAAAAATGTCGCGGAATTGTCATATGAGCCTATCGACCTTGGCCAAAGCGCCGTTGTTGGACCGTGTTAAGGCGCGGATCAGCCGTTTTTTCGGCCCATGGGGCGTTTTTTTCAAAGGGTTCGTCAAGCACCCGGTGATGGTTGGCTCTATCATTCCGTCATCGGATCGCACCGTCGACAAAATGCTCGCGCCGGTCGATTGGGAAAATACCAAGCTGTTTGTCGAATATGGCCCGGGTATTGGTACTTTTTGTCAGCCGGTGCTGAGCCACATGCGTCCCGATGCAACTTTGCTGGTCATCGACCTCAATGAAGATTTCATCATTTACCTGCGCAAGACGATCCGCGACAGCCGGTTTATCGCGGTGCACGGCTCTGCTTCGGACGTGAACGAGATTATCAATCAGTTCGGGTTCAAGCATGCGGACTATATCCTGTCCGGCCTGCCTTTTTCAACCCTGCCAAACAATCTGGGCCCGATCATTGCGGAAGAAACGGCAAAGGCGATCCGACCCGGTGGCGCTTTCCTGGTCTATCAATTCCGCGCGCGTGCTCGCGATTTCATGACGCCGCATTTCCGCAAAATCGACAGCGGGTTTGAACTGTGGAATATCTTGCCCTGCCACCTGTTTTGGGGCTGGAAAGAATAATCACTTATTTTTGAGCAGGCCGAACTTGATCCGCCTGCCGACGGTATAATCGACCGAATTGACGAGGAAATAGGCCAAGCCTGCCTTAAATCGACTCCACCAGCTGTCCCGGCTTTTTAGTAGGATACGCGTTTGCTCTTCGGACTGTCTAACAAGATCGTCGATGAGTTCGCGCATATGTCCGGCAAACGCGGCATCCTTGATCCGCACCATGATTTCGAGATTGATGAACATGCTGCGCACATCGAGATTCGCCGACCCGATATAGGTCACATCATCGATTACCATCAATTTCATATGCAAGGGGCGTGGCTGGAACTCGTAAATATGCGTTTTGCGTTTTAGCAGATATCGATAGAGCACGCGCGCTGCAGGAATGGTTGCGCCGTTATCGGTCTTGCCCGCCATGATTAGCCGAGAACCCTTATTGCGCTTTGATACCCGCGCCATCCTTCGCAATATCGTTTGCGACGGCGAGAAATAGGCCGAGACGATATCGAACCTTTTCGCCACTTCCAGCGATCGTTTGAAGGTCAGCCCCCATGGCGAAATGCGATTGGTTGGCCCACCTAGCAACCATTGCAGTTCGCGGATGCCGGGATGCCAGTTACGGATGACATCGCGGACACCGCGAAAGCTTACTTTCCCGTCTTGTGAAACTTCATTTAACTCGTCGAAATAGTCAGTAAGTCGGGAAACTTCCGGACCGGAAACCAGCAGGCCTAAATCCTCCCAGCTATTTTCACCCTTACGTCCGAAATATTGGTCGGTGATGTTAAAGCCTCCGACCAGCGCATAAGCATCATCGGCAATCAGCATTTTCTGGTGATTGCGGATGAAATAGCCAAAGCCTTTACGGGTGCCGAACGAATGATAATTCCCGCCCGCAGCGATAAGCGGATCGAAAAAATGGTCGCGAATGGCGCTTGATCCGAAACTGTCGATGATCAACAGGACGCGAATGCCGCGGCTTGCAGCCGCCGTCAATGCGTCGCGCACTTCTGTGCCGGTGGCATCATCGGCGAACATGTAAAAGAACATGCGAATGGATTGGGTGGCGGCTTCGATTAGACTGATGACAGCGGCCAGCCGGTCTTCGGGGGAATGGACCAGATGCAGGTCGTGACTGGCGACTTTGAAATGGTTCCCCGGGAAATCGGGTGTGATGGTTTTGGCCGCCATGTGCTGCCCCTACTGTCTCGCGCCATCTGCGGCAAGCAAAGCCGCCTTGTCATTGACAATTGGCAGTGTAATTCGTAACGGCGATCAACTTTCCCGAAATTTGTGAAGAATCAGGAGCCAGCATGGCACGCGTTACTGTTGAATTCTGCTCGCTGCCGAACGTGCACGCGAGATTTCGGGCGGCGCTGAGCTGACCGTCGACCGCGACCGCGATAAAAACCCTGTTGTCGCTTTGCGCGAAATCGCCGAGGAAACGGTCCGTCCCGATCTTTTGCAGGAAGGTCTCGTGCAGTCGCTCCAGAAGGTGCAGGTTGACGAGGATGAAGAGGCCGATGAAGTCGGCTCGATCAGCCTGTCGGCAGAAGCGCTTCGCCTCACAGCGGCTGCGCCTGCACGCGGTGCAGGCATGCAGCGGGATTATGACCGGTAGAAATCTCGCTTCACCAATATGAGCGATGAAGGCCCGGTTTATCCCCGGGCCTTTTCTTTTGGCATTCAATTGCAGCGCTGATAAACGGCAAATATGAGCGAAGAACTAGCAGGCGCTGCAGATATCATAACCGGCGCGGCTATCGCGCGGGCGGTGGAGCCTGATGCTGGGGGTGGTAAAAGCGAGGCGACCATTTGCCTCAATTGCGGTACCGCTTTGGCGGGTGCGCATTGCCATCAATGCGGACAAAAGGCCCAAATTCACAGAACGCTCCATGCGTTCGGGCACGATATATTGCACAGCGTCCTGCACTTCGACGGTAAGATCTGGCGCACCTTGCCGATGCTGTTTTGGAACCCTGGCGATTTAACCCGGCGTTATGTGCATGGCGAGCGGGCAAAATTTGTATCGCCCCTAGCACTTTTCCTGTTCTCTGTTTTTCTGGCGTTCGCCGCTTTCAATTGGCTTTTGCCAGACGATACAGACAGCAATCCGGCGGTCACCATTCAAACCGCGCAGCAGAAATATCAGAAAGACCGCGCCGAGATAATGGGTGACATCGCAAAGCTGGAAAAGGAAAAGATTGAATCCCTAACCAATCGGCCGTCCGATGCCGACAGGATCGACAAAGAAATCAGTCGATATCGTGCAAATCTCAAAATCCTTGACGACAGCAAAGGTGAGGAATTGCGCCAAGCGCAAATCGCCATGCAACAATTCGATCTGGAAAAAACCAAGCTTCAAACCGAAATCGCAAAGTTGGAAGCTGGCATTGCTGAAGCACGCAAAGCAGGCAAGCCAACCCAAGCGATGGAAGATCAGCTCGAGGGCCAGAAAATGGGTTTCCGGTTGATGAATACCGCGGCCAACACTTTGAATAAAAGCGGCGAAGACCTCGAAGACTGGCGCTTTACCGACCTCGATTTTCCGGGCGCCGATGCACTTAACAAGGCTGTAGAAAAGGCCAAGAACAATCCGCAATTGCTCCTCTATAAGGTGCAGTCGAATGCCTATAAGTTCAGCTGGGCGCTGATCCCGATATCGGTGCCGTTTGTATGGCTGTTATTTTTCTGGCGTCGGCAGTTCAAAATGTTCGATCATGCGGTTTTTGTGACCTATTCGCTTACGTTTATGATGTTGCTCGGCACTGTCTGCGCGTTGCTTATCAGTTTTCCGGCGACAGAGCCCGTCGGTGGGATACTGCTCGCATTTTACCCGCCTATTCACATGTACCGACATCTTCATCATGCTTATCAAACGACGCGATCCGGTGCATTTTTGCGAATGTGCCTGCTATCGTTCTTTGCAATGACCGCGCTTGCATTATTCGCCGTTCTGATCGTCGCTCTTGGCGTGACGTGACAGAAGACGCAGCCTAATTTTACCGCTTTCAAGGAACGGCGCAACAATTGCTGCCATCCTTGCCTGGCGCTCGGTCACCAATGCACGATTGAAAAACGTATTGGCGATGACGTCAGCGATTTGCAGTCCGGGCAATCGGTGGCTGAGTTCAAGCTGCGCGCTGCCGCACGGGCCAATGACTTTTGCTATGTCGTTGCGGATCAGCGCTAAGGTTTCGGGTCCATAGCGTCCATCGTCGATGACCACGCTCGCGCAGGAGCCCGACGCTGGCAACACCGCGCCGATGACATCTTCCAGCAACGCGGCGTAGATCGCGATATCATGATCACCCCGGTCGGTGCCTTGTTCGGGTGCTAATGCCGATATGGCTATGCCGATGGTGGCTGACCAGTCGGTTGGTTTCAGTATTTCGAAAAGCAGAGCGCGTTCGGCCAAATCGATGCGGCTGCCCTTGAGTTCGCTTTGAAGACCGGTCACTTCGCGGAAGCGGTTGAGCACCGTTTCGGCGGCCCCTGGTTCAATAGATAGCGCTGCCAGTGTCATTACACCCCGCCCGACGCCGCCCGATTCATCGCAGTAGATTGGCATATTCCCCTTTCGGCTGTGGCAGCGCGGGCATTAGCAGGGAAAACGTCGAATTACTATTTCGCGCCATGCGTCGCGGACCGTCTGTGACCGGCGACGCGCTTGGGGGATGCGGCTGAATTCAGACAAAAACTGATCAGCGGTCAGGCGATATTTTTTGGGCGCACAAAAAAGCGGTATGCCCGAAGCACGGGCCTTTTCATTTTCTGCCTTTACCGAGTCGGCTGCGGTTTCGAAAACCCGCACCATGGGTTTCAAGTCTTTGGCGAACATTGCGCCCATGCCTTTTTTCTTAAGCGCAACCGCCTTGGTGTAAAAAGTTTCGGCATCCATCGCCTGCGCAGGAACGGCGCATAGCAGCAAGGTGCTGCCTGCGAATAACAGCTTGAACGTCATTTTATATTGCGACCTCAACTCTCCCACCGATGCTGGTATCGGTTGGGAGGTGATGATGAAAGCCCTAAATGGGAATACAGGACGAAACGCTATGGCGTCTTTCACCTATTAACAGGGATAGCGCTTCTTCATCATCTCAGCGAACGCCGTCTTCACAGAAATCTGTTTGCGTTGTGTTGCGCTATATGTCCGGAAATGGGCGAGCAAATCATCCGACTTTAATGCTGCCTTCGTTGGCGGGCAGCTGTGTGGCGGTAGCTTTTTTGCTTTGTCGGATTTGATCCGGGCCCGGTATTCCTCGCCGGCCGCTTTGCCTTCGGCCTTGAGAACTCCGATATCGGACGATGCCAGCGCCAACATACCTTTGGCCTTTAGAGCGTCGGCCTTTGCGAGGAATGTCTCGACCTTCATGTCGCCCGCTGCCGATATTGCAGGCGAACATATTAGCAGTGCCATCATGGCCACCAAACCAGATTTAATCACAAACCCTCCATTCGCTTCACGCAAACAGAGGGTTATGAATTGGTCGATGAACTACAAATTAATCCGACGCCAGGATGTCGTCAGGCACCTTGCGGTTTGGCATCGCCCAATGGAGCAGACTTGCCGCGACCTGCTTTGGGGATCGCGGTACCAATTGTCGGAATGCTCGACGGCTTGGCGACCTTGCCATCGTCGCGTTCAAACTTGCCGGTAGCGAGCAATTGCTTGATCTCGTCGCCCGACAGCGTTTCGAATTCGAGCAGCGCGTTGGCCAGCAAATGCAGTTCTTCATTATGCTTCTGCAAAAGTTCGGTTGCGCGTGTGTGCCCGCCCTCGACCAGTTTGCGGATTTCGGCATCGATCTTCTTCGCGGTCTCGTCCGACATTGCCGAACGCTGCGACATGCCATAGCCGAGATAGCCTTCCTGCCGCTCTTCATATTGCAACGGGCCCAATGCGTCGGACATGCCCCATTGGGTGACCATGTCGCGGGCAAGGCTGGTGGCGTATTGAATATCGCTCGAAGCACCCGATGAAACCTTGTCATAGCCAAAGATCAGTTCTTCGGCAACGCGTCCGCCCATCGACACCGACAGGTTGGCGTGCATCTTGTCGCGGTGATAGCTATAATTGTCGCGCTCGGGCAAACGCATAACCATTCCCAGCGCGCGGCCACGCGGGATGATCGTTGCCTTGTGGATAGGATCCGACGCCACTTCATGGATCGAGACGATTGCGTGACCTGCTTCATGGTAAGCCGTCATTTTCTTCTCGTCGTCCGTCATCACCATCGATTTACGTTCGGTGCCCATCATCACCTTGTCTTTTGCATCCTCAAATTCCTGCATGGCGACAAGGCGCTTGCCGCGACGGGCAGCAAGCAGCGCAGCCTCGTTGACGAGGTTCGCAAGGTCGGCACCGGAGAAACCAGGCGTACCGCGTGCAATGACCCGGCCGTCAACATCGGGAGCCAGCGGCACTTTTTTCATATGCACTTCGAGGATTTTGACGCGGCCATCGATATCGGGACGCGGTACCACGACCTGACGGTCAAACCGGCCCGGACGCAGCAAGGCGGGATCAAGCACGTCGGGGCGGTTGGTTGCGGCAACGATGATGATCCCTTCATTGGCTTCGAAACCATCCATTTCGACAAGCAGCTGGTTGAGCGTCTGTTCGCGCTCGTCATTCTGGTTGCCCAGGCCTGCGCCGCGGCTGCGGCCGACGGCATCGATTTCGTCGATAAAGACGATGCAAGGCGCGTTCTTCTTGGCTTGTTCGAACATGTCGCGCACACGGCTCGCGCCCACGCCGACGAACATTTCGACGAAATCCGAACCAGAGATCGAGAAGAACGGCACGCCAGCTTCGCCAGCAATTGCGCGTGCAAGCAAGGTCTTGCCGGTACCTGGCGAACCGACCAGCAATGCGCCCTTGGGAATCTTGCCACCAAGGCGCGAAAATTTATGCGGGTCTTTCAGAAACTCAACGATTTCCTGCAGCTCTTCCCGCGCTTCGTCGATCCCGGCAACATCCTCGAATGTGACCTTGCCATGCTTTTCGGTCAGCAACTTGGCCTTGGACTTGCCAAAGCCCATCGCGCCGCTCGCGCCGCCGCCTTTTTGCATTTGACGCAGTACGAAGAAGGCGATGCCCATGATCAACAAGAACGGCAACGCCTGAATGAGCAGATACTGCAAGATGCTAGGCGACTCGACTGCCTTACCCTGCACATCGACACCTTTTTCATCGAGCAGCGGGTACAGCCCGCTATCGCCAGGAACCGGAACAGTCGCGAAAATCTCGTCATTCTGGAGCTTGCCGGTAATGCGTTCAGGCGCGATGGCGACCGATTTTACTTCACCCGCTTCGACCTTTTCGCGGAAGCTAGAATAGCTGATGCCTTTGGCGGTCTCCGAAGTGCCGCTGAACATCGAAGCAATCAGCAACAGGGCGACGATGATCGCTGACCATATTGCCATGTTACGCAGCAGCGGGTTGCCTTTGGGTTCCTGTTCGTCGTTCATCTATTTTGCCTTGTTCGCTTGTCCGGGAGCGAGTGGCCGCCGGATTTCAAATTCAATGTAAGGGCGAAACGGTGAATGGCAATATAATGAATAGCGATTTTTGGCGAGTTCAAGGCTCGGTCCGTCGGGACGGGGCATCTGAGAAAAACCAGATGTCGCCGCCCTTGCACAAAATATTTCCGATCATCGCCGTTTGCCCCGCATTGAGCTCATTGAGAAGATGATCGATTGCACTGCCTCGCGGTTGCAAGTTCGGATCCAGTTTTGAAATGCAGAGCAACAACAATCGCCGTTTTAGATCGCGCGGAAGTCCGCTGGCATCACATTGATAAACCATATCATTTTGCGAAATGCGCTGCTTTGCGACGAAATCGGTCATCCACGCAAGCGCTTCGGCCACCTCGTTTAGCGCATGTGCCGTGCGGTCAGTTCGGCCCAAATTGAAGGGGTGCCGTGACTGTGCCAACCATTGCCGTATCGTCACCCTATCAAACTCTGCGTTGTCGTTACTGGGATCCCGGACCGGTTCCACGCCAGCGTCGGCGCAAATTTTTTCTAACTCTGATTTGGAAAAGCCAAGCAAAGGGCGAATGATTCGGCCATTGCGGTGACGAATGGCGGCCAAGCCGTCAATACCACTGCCGCGCGCCAGCCGCATCAGGATGGTTTCAAGCTGGTCATCGCCATGATGTGCGGTTGCTATTAAGGGACAGCCTGCTTCGTCCGCCGCCGCAGCAAGCAATGCGTAGCGGGCGTCCCGAGCGGACGACTGGATGTTGCCGCTGATCTTGTGCCTGGGTGCCAATATGATGTGCGGCACGTCCAGCTTTTTGCAGATGTCGGCGACATAAGCAGCTTCATCGGCCGCTTCCGGGCGCAGGCGATGATCGACGGTCGCTGCTATGACAGGATTATCGCCGAGGCGCGCCGCCAGCAGAAGCATCGCAAGGCTGTCCGGCCCACCCGAGACGGCGAGCAAGATCGGCTCGCCCTTTTTAACATCTAAACGGATCAGAGCATCGCGAAATTTATCAAGATATTCTGAGGCGACCGTTACTTGCACTTCGCTCTGGTCTTGCCACCCGCGATACGATCCGCGAGGCGGCCACTGGCGACATCAGGATAGGCTTTGGTCAATTCACCAAATGCCTCGCATGCTTCGGCGGTCTTTCCGAGATCGGTGAGCGCTGAGCCTAGGAAAAACAGGCTGTCCGGTGCGCGTTCGCCGCGCGGGTCATTCTTGTAATTATCGTAAAACACCTTGACCGCCGTTGCCGGCTTTTTGTCATCAAGCCATGCACGGCCGAGCAGATTACGCGCAAAGCTCGCACGTTTATGTTTGGGATTTTTCGTCACGGTTTCTTCAAGCGTCACTTGCGCTTCGGGATAGAATTTTGCCTCCCAAAGCCGGTAGCCATAATTGTATCCATCTTCGAAACCATCGCCGGTGGCAGGCCTTTCGATGGCGGCAACAGCGGCGATGCGGGCTGAGCTCGGTTTGGCGGTGGCCGCCGGAGGTGTCGCAGGCTTAGGCTTTGCCGTCACCGGGGTGGCCGCCGGAGGCGTAGAAAGCGCGGGTGCGGCGGCAGGCTCGGCCTGCGCCTTCAATTGCGCCTCGATAGCCTTGAGGCGGACGTCCATCGACCGCGCGCTATTGCCCTGCTGTTCGATCTGTCCCGTCAGCGTCGCAAGCTGGGTTTCGAGCGCATCGACCCGTGCGATCAGATCTGCCGTCGCGGTCGAAGACGAACTGGTCGTCTTCGGCGCTGTTGGGGACTGTATTTCTGGCTCGAAAAATTTGCCTGCGCCATTGGGGAAAACCTGCCGCTGTACGGCGCGCATTTCTTTCTCAAGCTTGCCGATCCGCCCATCGACATTTGCGTCTTGCGAAATGGCGGGCGATCCGAGCATCAGTATCGTGCTACCCAATAATGCGAGCCGAAAATTCACAGGCTTTCTCTCCCGTTCGAAATTTGTTGTTCAACTTATAGCCTGCGCGAGTCGCGCGATAAAGGGCCATCCACGCGATTTCGGTGTAAAGTTACCCCAAATCGCTGAAAAGTTTAGTTTCCGGGGCTGCTTACGCTGGATTGCGGCTCAGACGACGGGCTATTTGGCGGCGAGGAACGCGCCAGCAATGCCGCTGCACTGACTTCGACATCGGCAATCGTTGAATCCGCTTCCCCCAGCGGAGGAATGGCAATGCCGCCAACAGTAACCTTCAACATTTGCGGTCGCCCTGTGACAATCATCGGCTTGCTGGCGTTGGCGGGTACGGTAAATTTGTCACCCGCCTTCATCTCATTTTCGTACAATCGCTTGTTATCAGCGTCATAGATTTTGACCCAGACATTGTCGGTCGCGGTCAGGACCACCTCGCCTCCGGCGGGCGGCGCTGTTGCTGCGGCGGGCGCAGCGATCGCCGCTTGTTCCTTTACTATTGGCGCGGCAACATCGGCCGCGCCATCGAAGGCAATGCTGCGCCAAATCAGATAGGCTGCGACCAACACCACGCCAACAGCAGCGGCGGTCCACGCAAGTGTACGTGACGGCACACGCGAGGGGTCGGCAGGGTCGTAGTTTTGCGTCGGGACTTGGTAACCATCATGTCCACCCTGAGCCAACTCACTGCGCAATTCAGTGTTGAGTTTGGCAGGGTCCAACCCTATGGCACGGGCATAGGAACGGGTAAAACCGAGCGTATAAGTCGTGCCGGGCAACGCTGCGAAATCAGAATTTTCGATTGAATCCAGATGACGCATGGGAACGCGCGTTTTGCCGGCCAGATCGGAGAGGCTCATGCCAAGCCGTTCTCGCTCCGCCTTCAGTTGCTCACCTACTGTTTGAAACCGAAATTCTTCATCGATCGGGGAATCTGCTTCCACGT
>LNFM01003021.1_pt1 | contig 34184 bp, 37 predicted proteins | sample 596031 | NCBI WGS metagenome assembly LNFM01 (sample SAMN04254537, study PRJNA301005) | activated carbon metagenome | isolation source: dual media filters at the Ann Arbor, Michigan drinking water treatment plant | place: USA: Ann Arbor
GGCACCCTCTCCCCGGAGGGGCGAGGGGATCAGAACGCAAGTCCTCCAGAAGAGATCACACTTCCCTTCTCCCCGCCCGGAGAGAAGGTGGCCGCGCAGCGGCCGGATGAGGGATTTGCTACTTGTCGTTCAGCCGCTCGCGCAGTTCCTTGCCGGTCTTGAAGAACGGCACGGCCTTGGCGTTCACATCGACGGCGTCGCCGGTACGCGGGTTGCGCCCCAGCCGCGATGGGCGGTATTTCACGGAAAACGCGCCAAAGCCCCGGAGTTCGACCCGGTCGCCGCGCGCCAGGGCGCTGGTGATCTCGTCGAACACGGTCGAGACGATTCGCTCCACGGCGCGCTGGTACAGATGCGGGTTGTCTTCAGCTAGCCGCTGGATGAGCTCAGACTTGATCACGTAAATTTACCCCCGTCGGCAAGAGACGACCGACCCCCAGCACGTCTCGCTCTACCTCTTGTCTCGGAAACGTCAAGGCTGCCAGAGTGCTAGCACGCCGTCAAGCGAAAGCCGGTCGGCCAGGTGGCTGTCGCCGAACACCATGGCCATGGCGTTTTCCATGAACGGAAACTCCTTGTCCTTGTCGGCATCGACCACCGGCAGGTCCTTGGCGATCTTCTTTTCCTTCTCCAGCCAGGCGATGGCGTCCCGCTCGCCGCCCAGCGCGTCGATCAGCTTGAGCGGGATGGCCTGCCGGCCGGAATAGACCCGGCCGTCGCTGACCGCCGCCAGCTCCTCGGGCGTCAGCTTGCGGCGCTCCTGGACGAGGCCCTTGAACCAGTCGAAGGCGTCGTCGATCATCACCTTGATGCTCTGGCGCATGTCGTCGGACATGGGCTCGAACGGCGATGGGCCGCCCTTCAGCGGCGCCGACTTCACCTCGTTCATGCCGACGCCGATATTGCCCATCAGCTTGGAGAACTCGGGCGACTGGAAGATCACGCCGATCGAGCCGGTCAGCGAGTTGTCGCGGGCGTAGATGCGGTCGGCGCCCAGCGCCGCGATGTAGCCGCCCGAGGCACCCATGCCGCTGATGACGGCGACCACCGGCTTGTCCTTGGCGATCCTGCGCAGGCCCTGGTAGATGATTTCCGAGCCGACCACGGTGCCGCCCGGGCTGTCGATGCTCACGATCACCGCCTTGACGGTATGGTCGCCGGCGATGTCGTCGAGCATCTCCTCGCGCTTCTTCTCGTCCATGATAACGCCGTCGATGTTGACGCGCGCGATGTGCGGCAGCACGCCCTTGCCCTTGTTGCCGAACACCGCAAGCGCCAAACCGACCACCAGCAGCAGCGCCGCCACCCGCCAGAACGCCAGCCGGCGCTTCAGCTTCCTGCGGGCAAGCAGTTCGTCGACATCAATGGCCATGCGTCACTCCCTGAAATGCGGGTCCATCATAGACAAAGCCCTCACGCCTAGGAACAGGCGAGAGGGCTTCCGACGTCGTCTCTCCCGAAGGAGCGGTATCTTTCGTCGCGGCTTTCGGATGGCAAGGCGATTCCGCCTTGCCTGAAAGCGCTTTAGTCGTTGGCTTCGCGGCGGGCCTTGTCCATGGCCGCGCCCAGGATGTCGCCGAGGCTGGCGCCGGCGTCGGCCGAGCCGTACTGGGCGACCGCTTTCTTCTCTTCCTCGATCTCCAGCGCCTTGATCGACAGGGTGATGCGGCGCGACGACTTGTCGACGTTGGTCACCAGCGCATCGACCTTGTCGCCGACGGCGAAGCGGTCGGGACGCTGGTCGCCGCGGTCGCGGGCCAGGTCGGCGCGGCGGATGTAGCCCGGGAAGTCGCTGTCGCCGAACTTCACCTCGAGACCGTTCTCGGTCACGGCGGTGATGATGCAGGTGACGATCGAGCCCTTCTTGGTGCTGGTGGACACGCCGGCGAAGGGATCGCCGCCGAGCTGCTTCACACCGAGGCCGATGCGCTCCTTCTCCATGTCGATGTCGAGAACGATCGCCTTCACGGTGTCGCCCTTCTTGTAGTCCTTGATCGCCTCGTCGCCCGACCGGTTCCAGTCCAGGTCCGACAGGTGGATCATGCCGTCGAGATCGTTGTCGAGGCCGATGAACAGGCCGAATTCGGTGATGTTCTTGATCTGGCCTTCGACGGTCGAGCCGACCGGGTGCTGTTCGGAGAACGATTCCCACGGATTGTCCTGGACCTGCTTGAGGCCGAGGCTGATGCGGCGCTTCGACGGATCGACGTCGAGGACCATGACCTCGACTTCCTGGCTCTGCGACACGATCTTGCCGGGGTGGACGTTCTTCTTGGTCCACGACATCTCGGAGACGTGCACCAGGCCTTCGACACCGGGCTCCAGCTCGACGAAGGCGCCGTACTCGGTGATGTTGGTGACGCGGCCGGTGAAGGTGGCGCGGACCGGGTACTTGACGTCGATGCCGTCCCACGGATCGGTCTCGAGCTGCTTCATGCCCAGGCTGATCCGCTGGCTCTCCGGGTTGACCTTGATCACCTGGACCTTGACGGTCTGGCCGATGTTCAGCACCTCGGAGGGATGGTTGATGCGGCGCCACGACATGTCGGTGACGTGCAGCAGGCCATCGATGCCGCCGAGGTCGACGAACGCGCCGTAATCGGTGATGTTCTTGACGACGCCGTCGAGCACCTGGCCTTCATGCAGGTTCGACAGCAGCTCGCTGCGCTGCTCGGCGCGGGTCTCTTCGAGAACGGCGCGGCGCGAGACGACGATGTTGCCGCGGCGGCGGTCCATCTTCAGGATCTGGAACGGCTGCGAGATGCCCATCAGCGGCGTCACGTCGCGCACCGGACGGATGTCGACCTGGCTGCCCGGCAGGAACGCCACGGCGCCGTCGAGATCCACGGTGAAGCCGCCCTTGACGCGGCCGAAGATGATGCCCTCGACGCGCGAACTGTCGCCGGCGGCGTCTTCCAGGCGGTCCCAGGCCTCTTCGCGGCGGGCGCGTTCACGGCTGATCACCGCCTCGCCCATGGCGTTTTCCATGCGCTCGAGGAACACCTCGACGGTGTCGCCGATGTTCAGGCTCTGGCGCGCCCCGACGGGGCCGAATTCGGAAACCGGGACGCGGCCCTCGGCCTTCAGTCCCACATCGATCACCACGACGTCGTTCTCGACGCCGACGATGGTGCCCTTGACGACGGTGCCCTCGATGGCGTCGCCGCCGCCGAAGCTTTCGTCCAGAAGGGCCGCGAACTCATCGCGAAGCGCGGTGGCCGCGCCGGTGTTGGTAGACATACTGTTTAAGCTCCTGCTTCTTCAGATGTTACGGGCCAGCCGGTTTTTCCGGCGGTCTTTCTGCCGCTGATTGATGAACGGCAGACTCGATGACGGCTATCGCCGCTGCAAAGGCGGCTTCTATAGACAGATTCGAGGTATCGAGCAAGTGCGCGTCCGCCGCGGGCCTGAGCGGGGCCACCGGCCGTTCCGCGTCGCGCCGGTCGCGCGCCTCGATATCCTCCAGGATGCGGCCCTCGTCGGCCGGCTCGCCGCGCGCCTTCAGTTCGTCGGCGCGGCGCCTCGCCCGGACCGGAGCCGCCGCGGTCACGAACAGCTTGGCGTCGGCTTCCGGACAGATCACCGTGCCCACGTCGCGCCCGTCGAGCACCGCGCCGCCCGGCTGGCGCGCGAAAGTCCGCTGGTAGTCCAGCAGGGCCGCCCGCACGCCCGGCATGGCGGACACGACAGACGCGGCCTCGCCGGTCTTCTCGTCGCGCAGGGCGGGATCGCTCAGGTCGGCTGGCGTCAGGGAACGCGCCGCGCTCTCCGCCGCCCCGACGTCATGCAGGTCGGCACCTTCGCGAAGCAATCGACGCGCGACCGACCGGTAGAGCGAGCCCGTATCCAGGTGCGGCAGGCCGTAATGCAGGGCCAGCTTCCGGGCAAGGGTGCCCTTGCCCGACGATGCCGGCCCGTCGATGGCGATGATCACGCCGCCTCCAGCCTGGCCCCGGCGCTGGCCATCAGGCCGGCGAAGCCGGGGAAGGAGGTGGCGATCATTTCGTCCTCGTCGACCGTCACCGGCCGGCGCGAGGCGCAGCCCAGCACCAGGAACGACATGGCGATGCGGTGGTCCATGTGGGTCTCGACCGTGCCGCCGCCGGGCACGTCGCCGGGCCGGCCGTCGACGATCAGGCCGTCCTCGAGCTCCTCGACGGCGATGCCGTTGGCGGCGAGGCCCCTGGCCATGGCGGCGATGCGGTCCGATTCCTTGACCCGCAGCTCGCCCAGCCCGCGCATGGTGGTGCGGCCCTCGGCGAAGGCGGCGGCGATGGCGAGGATCGGGTATTCGTCGATCATGCTGGGCGCCCGCCCGGCCGGCACGTCGACGCCGCGCAGCGCGCTGGAGCGCACGGTGATGTCGGCGACCGGCTCGCCGCCCTCGACCCGGCGGTTGGCGATCTCGAGCGACGCGCCCATTTCGACCAGCGTCTCGAACAGGCCGGCGCGCAGCGGATTGACCGAGATGCCGGTGATGGTGATCTCCGAGCCCTCGGTGATCAGCGCCGCCACCAGCGGGAACGCCGCCGATGACGGGTCGCCCGGCACCGCCATGGGGCGGCCACGCAGCTCGGGCTGGCCGTCCAGCACGATCACGTCGCCGCCGTCCGTGCGCTCGACGCTCACGGTCGCGCCGAAATGGCGCATCATGTTCTCGGTGTGGTCGCGGGTCGCCAGCTTCTCGACCACGATGGTCTGGCCCGGCGCGTTGAGGCCGGCCAGCATCACCGCCGACTTCACCTGCGCCGACGGCACCGGCACCGCGTAGCGGATCGGCATGGCCATGACCGCGCCTTCGACGGTGAGCGGCAGCCGGCCGCCCTCGGCGGCGGCAAAGCGGGCGCCCATCTGGCGCAGCGGCGCCATCACCCGCTCCATGGGCCGCTTGCGCAGCGACGCGTCGCCGGTGAACACGGTGGTGAAGGGATGGGTGGCGACCACGCCCATCAGCAGCCGCACGCCGGTGCCCGCATTGGCCAGGTCGAGGATATCCGTTGGCGGGCGCAGGCCGCCCACGCCGGTGCCGTGAACCGTCCAGGCGCCGTCGGCGCCGCGCGCCACCTCGGCGCCCAGCGCGCGCATGGCGCGCGCCGTCGCCAGCACGTCCTCACCCTCCAGCAGGCCGGTGATGCGCGTCGCGCCCACCGCCAGCCCGCCCAGCATCAGCGCGCGGTGCGAAATGGACTTATCGCCCGGCGCGGCGTAGGTTCCGGTCAGGCCGGTGATCCGATGTGACGTGCGGACGCCCATAATTGTCTTGTCCTCGAGGTTGCGGCGCTCCATCTAGCACAGCCTGTGCGGCGGGCCAATTCCGAGCTCGCGGCCAAATAGTGCTTTGACACCCGGTGCCGCGCGTGGCAATGGGTTTCGCCGAATTCCGAAGACCGATCAGAAAAGTGAGGACAAAGGTGGCCAAGCCTGAGCTGGGAACCAAGCGCCAGTGCCCGAAGTGCGGCACCCGATTCTACGATCTCGGCAAGTCCGATCCGATCACCTGCATCAACTGCGGTCAGAACTTCCTGCCTGAGACCATCCTGAAGCCGCGCCGGCCGACCGCCGAACCGGTCGAGGAAAAGATCGTCAAGAAGCCGGATCCGGAGGTCGATGTGGACGACATCCTGGAGGACGACGTCGACGCCGACATGGACCAGATCCTCGAGATCGAGGACGAGGAAGACGAGATCGACGTCGACGTGGACGTGGATGTGGAAAGCGACGCGGACGAGGACAAATAGGCGCTTGACCTTCAAGCGCACCCCGCGCATATAGACGCGGCTCTGGCGGCCCGGCGGCCGTCGAAGCCACTCCTGGGGCTGTAGCTCAGTTGGGAGAGCGCTACAATGGCATTGTAGAGGTCAGCGGTTCGATCCCGCTCAGCTCCACCAGAATTCCCCAGAGTTTTCAACGCCCTGACGAGGTTATCCTCGATCAGGGCGTTGCTCGTTTCAGGGGGTGTCCAAGCCATGCCCAACTTGCAAGGGTTATCGAACGCTTCCCCTACACCCGGCAGTTCGCCAAGACCTTGTGCGTGCGGTCACGGATGGCGTCGGCGCACATCTTAACGGCGCTCATTATCGCCGGAACCCCACCGTCGAGGCTTTCGGCGATCTCCGTCAGCCGTTGGAGGAGCTCGTCAGCCAGGCTCTCCACCCGCCGTGCCGTGGCGGCGGGCGCCAGGCCAACAGACCTGGCGAACTGCTCCCAATGCCGCCGCTCGAGGTATTCGGCGCGAGGCTTGTCGGCGATCTTCATCGCCATGTTGCGGGTGATGTTGTCGTAGATCAGCGACGTCATGGCGTCATAGAGCGGCGCCAGCCGGCAACCGGATCGATCCAGCAGCAGGCTGTAGTTCTTGGCATGACGGTCGGTATCGCCGATGCAGTTGGAGAAGATCACCATGTCGAGCAGCGTCAGTCGGTCACGCGCCGCCGCGGTGGAGTGACGGACTATCGTGTCGAACAGCTGCTTCAGGGTCGGCCCGCCGGAGGCCTGGTACTTCTCGGTCGGATAGCGGCCAAGCGCCTGGCAGAAATCCTCCTGGTGCGACCGCCTCACCGTTCTGTCTTCGGTCATGCTTCGATCGTAGCGGCGCACCAGAAGGTACGGGCGGCCCTCCGCATCGCCATAGGAAACCTCCGCCGCAGGAATGCCGAGCGCCCCAGCCAGCCTCATGCACAGCAGCTCGTTCTCCACCGATGCGTGCAGGCGCTCGCTCGCCGGCTTGATGATGTGTGTCGAGGCTGCGCCACCGACAGGGAGCATGATACGGCCGTCGATGATGGCGACGACCATCTTGCTCTGTGCGCCGGCGAGCGAGAGCGTCACGCCCTCATCACCTATCAGGAGCGGCCGCTGCGGCAGCCGTCGCATGTGCTCCGCGAGTGCGTGCTCATCCAGCGCCTCGTAGCGCCCCGTCTCGGGCGCCTCCGGCCCACCGATCGACAGAGCTCCCGCGGTATCACGCCCGATCTCCTCGAGCATGCCATAGACGTCGCCCGTACTACGGCCAAGGATCCGCCCGACCATCTCAAGCTGACGTTCTTCGGGCAGCAGATTTGCGAACCAGGGCGTCGCCACGTCGATGGGGTAGACGCCTTCCACAGGAGGCATTGACACCGAGATAGCGAACCCTTCTCGGATCCAGTCGCGGTCATACGTGAACGCCAGGCCCCCGCTGGCGCGCTCCAGGATGCCGACACGCTGTTGTTCGAACCAGACACCCAGCATTGTCAGGCCGGCAACGAAGCGCTTAGTCGGATATTCAGCAGCCCGGCGATGCGTAGGGCCGGCTCAAGACTGGCGCTCTGTTTGCCGCGCTCCAGCTCGCTGACAAACCGCAGACTGACACCCGCGGCAAGAGCGAGCTCGCCCTGGGTCAGACCCTGGGCCTTGCGAGCATGCCGAATGGCCGCGCCAAATTCGGCCGCATTGGTTATGGGCGTGATATCGATCATTTTCCTGATCGGGTAAATACAACGATCTTAGCACGGTTACAATTCAATTCACCCCGATCGGGATCAATATTGTCAGACGCCAGACATCCACCATCAATTCTCCCGATCGGGATTTCCGCAGGGGGAAGTCGATCAGATAGACAGCCCGATGTCGGTTAGTTTGAAATGTCTAGTCGCGATGCAGGCAATCGTCACAAAGGCCATGCTCACCAGCCGAGGCCAGTGCTTGGTTGAAAGGTAGTCCGCAGTGCATGCAGCGGGGCAAATCGTGGTTTGCATCAGGCTCGTTCAGGGGTTGCGGATCGGTAATCTTGCCGCTCCCGCCAGGCCTTCAATTCGAGCGGGCGAAGGCCGAACCGAACGACATTGCCTTCGTGAAGCGACGCCACTTCAGCCAGAACCAGGCTTACGAAGCGTTCATGGTCATCCGCGGCAACCGATCCCGGCGCGACATCGGCGACGGTCGCCGCGTCGGGCGCCAGCCCTGCTCTCACAATCTCCTGCAGAGCGTGGGCAAGCTCCTTGCGGTAGCGCAAACGGAACGTGTCAGGCGGCACCAGCTGCTGCTGAACGGCGACGTATTGCTGGCAGGAGCGTTCGTATGCCCAGACGAACACGTCACGAAGCAAGTCGACGCGGTTGAGCTCATAGACGCCCAGCATGCCGTCGACATAGGCCTGCCGAGGCACATCGACGAAGGAGAGCGGCGACAGATTGTGCCGGATCAACGGGATGTTTGCCGCCACGCGCGAAACCCGCTGGTTCACATCCTCGAAGGGCTGCAGGTAGGGCAGATGCACCATGAGGAAGAACGCCTGCTCGAACGGATCGGCGATCTCCGCGGCCATCTCGACGACGATACCGAACAGCTCTTCCAGACGCTGCGGCAAGGCGACCGGCCGGTACAAACTGCCCCCGATCACGACCGGGCCTTGCCGGATACGCCCGCACGCCATGGGGTCGCGCATCAGTCCGTCCGAGAGCAGCGCATGGAGGGCGATGACCGTCTCCGGCGTTACCACGGCATGCGCGGGGTCGTCGACGAGATATTCGATCGCGGCCTTATGGTTCAGGATCATCTGGGTTTCGAACGCATCCTTGCCCTCGGCCGCCTCGCCGAACTCGATCAGCCGCTCGGTGTCGAGCAGGCTGTACGTGTTGCCCTCGAGCCGTGAGGAAGCCCACGACAGGTCGATCAGCAGGCGGGTCAGGATGTCCCGTGCGAAGGTGCCCGCCGGGGCCTGCACGGCCGGGGAGCGCCCCATCGTGCGCAGCTGGGCTCGCAAGGCATCAGGCAGATAATGGGTCCGGTTGGGGCGGTATTGCTCGAGGAACTCGATCCGGTAGCTGACCGGCCGACGCTGCTGGATCGGTTGTGACACGTAGGCCCTGACCTCTTCGCCCTCGGGCGAGGTTGGCACATAGACAGAGGCAGTCGCCGAGAGGGTGGCGTCTTCAAGGGTGACGTTCGCACCCGCTGTTATCGGCTTGATATGGTACTTGAGCGCTCTGCCCCCGCCTTTAGTTGCAATCCGATGCTGTGTGAGAAGCTGGGCAAGGCGGCGCTGGAGAGTGCGCCGCGAGTAGCCGGCGCCAAGCTCATTGAGAAGCTGTTCCACGCCCACACCCTGCGGATGCCGGGCGATGAGGCCAGCCATCTCATCGAGCTCCTCGGATGGAATAACCTTCGGCACTGGCACCTATCTGTCGCGATTATCTCTTTTGTGCCGTATAATATGGCACGATTAACTGTTAACGTGCCACAAAAAATGCATCACTCACCAAGACCGCGACATAACGCGCCGCCACACAACAGGCGAATGGCCACGCGGTTGCGACCAACCAACCACGGCACCCCGTGGAGACAGCAGGTGATTATGATATCCAGCCTGGTCCGGGTCAGAGCGTCACAAGGCCGAGAGACACAGCCACGTCGGAGGCCAGAAGCAGCACGCTCGACGCCAGGCCGGCGACCGGCACCCAGCCCGGACAGACGAAAACCCCGGGCGGCGGCGGCCCTCCCCGTCGCTTGATGGCGATCAGCGCGAGATTGACGATCGCGAAGATGACGAGCGTGAAGCGGGCGGTGAAGTCGGCGAGGCCGGCGATCGGCGCCAGCAGCGCGAGCGCCAGGATGGCGCCGATCCCGATCAGCGTCGCGCGCACCGGCGTGCCGGTCGCGGGATGCAGGCGCACCAGCCCGCCCGGCAGATTGCCCTGCGTGGCGAGGCCGTAGAGCACGCGGGCGATCATGATCATGTGGACGATGATGCCGTTGAGCGTCGCGACGATGGCAATCAGGCTCATCAGCAGCGGCGGCATCCCCGTCAGGCGCTCGAACACCATGGCAAGCGGGGCCTGCGAGCGCGCCAGCTCGGCGGGCGGCACAGTCACGACCGCGATCCACATGACGGCCGCGTAGATGGTGGTGGAGACGCCCACCGTGATGAAGAGCGCCCGCGGGAGCGTCTTGCTCGGCTCCTTCAACTCCTCGGCCACGTTCACGAGATGCTCGAAGCCCGTATAGGCGAAGACGGCGATCAGCATGGTGCCCGACAGCCCGGCCCAGACCGCCAGGTCGCCTACGGCGGGAACCATCTCCGGGAGCCGATTGACCGCCTCGGGACCCGCGAAGAATCCCGCCGCGACGATCAGCAGCAGACCGCCGACCTCGATCACCGTCATGACGGCGGCGAACGTCACCGACTGAACCGTCGCCAGGCACGCCAAAGCGCCCATCGAGACGACGACGCCGGCGATGATCGCCTTGTCCGGGACATCAAGGAACACGCCGATGTACCCGGCGCTGCCGACGCTGATGGTCGCGGCCGAGATCATCGCCGTGGCAACGACCAGCAGCCCGACGGCGAGGCTGAGGCGCCTGCGATGGAATGCCGCCTGGACATAGGCGGCTTCGCTCGCGCTCACCGGCATGCGCGTGCCGAGTTCCGCGAAGGACGCCGCGCTGAGCGCCATGACGAGCGCCGCGCCGATGAAGGCAAGCGGCGCGTGCATGCCGCTGCGGCCGGCCGCGACACCCACGAGAACATAGATGCCGGCGCCGATGGTGACACCGAGCCCGTACAGGGTCGCGTGCGTCAGACTCAGGGCGCGGATCAGGCCCGGCTGCGGCCGGCTGTCTATGCCCGGTGCGATCGCGTCGCTCCGGCGCACCCGGCGCACTGGACCGCGGTGGGTACCGCGACCAGCCTCGCCGGCACGATGTCCTCGCCGCATGTCGCGCAAGTGCCGTAGGAACCGTCGTCGATTCGCGCCAACGCGGCGCGTATCCGGTCGATCTCGTCGCGCCCCGCACTCTCGAGCGCCGCGATCGGCTCATCGTCCTGAAGCGCGGCGGCCTGCTCTGCGAAGTCGGCGTCGAGCGGCTCGCGCAGTTCAGCCTCGAGTTCGCCGACCCGTCGGGTCAACTCGTCGAGACGGGCGCGAAGCGCGAGAGCGATCGATTGGTGCGATGTCAAAGCCATCTCCCTGGCTGCAGATCCGATCATTGTATCCGAAGGCGCCCATCTGTCGTCGCGTTAGCGCAAGCGCCGCCGGGCCGCTATGCCGTCCGAACAGCCTCGAGAACGTCCTTCCCGCTTCGGCCGGCGAGGTCCTTCGCGATCTCCGTCAACAGCGCGCCTTCCAGGCGGCTGCCGTAGTGGCGGCGCAGTTCGCCCAGCGCGCGCGGCGCGGCAATGACCACGAGATGCTCGATCTTGCCGCCCTGGACCTGTCCGTTGAGCCATCCGGCGACGGCCGCCACATGCGCGTCCTCGTCCAGCAGATGCCCGGTGGGGTTCGCCGAACTCGAATGGTGGTGGGCGCCGGCACCCTTGTTGTGCTCGTCGAGTTTGGGTGACGCCATCCCCGACAGCACCGGCTCGGCCTCGTTGCCGCTGTTCCGGTGCAGTTCGAAGTGGCGTCCGTCGATGACCGCGACGATGGTTCCATGGGGCAACAACATGCTGATCTCCTTGACATTTGCTGGGTGATGTTCGCCGTTGATCCCAGATCGTGAAGAACGAATCTTTCCGGTGGCGGGTTCCCGGCGGCTGCACTCTCCAACTCCTGATCACACGGTATGGGACGGCGTTCCCTGGCTCATTGATTTGCCGCAAGATTGACGCGATCATGCCTCCGAAGGGTTCTGCCGCGATGCCGGGAAAGGTCCCGACTGCGATCGACAGCGTGGTTTCCGCGGCTGTCTTTGCATCCGTCGCCGCCTGCTGTACCGTGTGGTAACGGGGAACGGCCGCCGGCTGGGGAGCCATCGGCCACAAGATCGGAACAGAAACCGCGAGGGTCAGGCGCATGTATGATCCCTATGAGGTGCTGGCGTCGCTCGACCGCAACATGTGGCCGGTGATCGGCCTGTGCGGCTTTGCCATGCTGTGCAACTACACCTGGTTCTTCGCCGCCGTGCGGCAGGGCTTCCGCGACCAGGTGGTGCCGGTGCCGCTGTTCTGCACCTTCTTCTGGCTGGCGGGCGACGCCTCCATGGTGATGCGCTTCGACCTGTGGTTCAACGTCATCGGCCACTGGTACGTGAAGCTGTTCTGGCTGGCGCTGGTGTTCACCGTCATCTGCGAACTGGTGTTCGTGTGGATGACGCTGCGCTTCGGCCGCAAGGAGTTCGCACCGGGCCTGAACCAGAGCCAGTTCACCCTCTTGGTGCTGCTGGGCATCGCCACCATGTGGATCGCCTGGGAGCTGATCAAGGGCATGATCGGCGACGACCTCTACATCAACTATTTCCACCTTGCCAACCTGGTCGGCCCCGCCATGGCCGCCGCCCAGCTGTTCCGGCGCGGCAACCGGGCGGGCACGTCGCCGCTGATCTGGGGCGCCTACACGCTGATGGTGGCGAGCTGGTTCACCGCCTGCGCGCTGTGGTATGGCGGCCCGTTCGCCTCGCCCGCCTATATCGGCCTCTATGTGTTTTGCACCGGCTGCGCCGCCGCCATGACCGTGGCGGTGGCCCGCATGCCGGCCTATGTTCCGCCGGCCTCGACACAGGCGGCGCGCGCCAACGGCGCGGCGGCGATGCCGGCCTGAGAAACCCGCCGGCGAGACGATATTCCTGACGCCGCGCCGCCTGCGTCGAGGTCGATGGCCTCGGCTGATTCTGCGCGCGCTGCGGTTTCTCCTTGCCAGCCCTCGCCATAGTCAGACAGATACGGCGCGACCGGATTGGAAGAGGATCAATGCCGTTGATCGACGTCACGCGGCGCGGCGCGCTGGCCGGACTGGCCGCGGCCCTATGGGCCGTGGCGGCGTTTCCGCCGGTCGCCGCGGCAAAAGCCGAACAGCGGGTGACCGTGTTTGCCGCCGCCTCGCTGACCAACGCGCTACAGGATGTTGGCAAGGCCTATACGGAAAAGACCGGCGTGGCGGTGGTGTTCTCGTTCGCCTCCAGCTCGGCGGCCGCGCGCCAGATCGAGGCCGGCGCGCCCGCCGACCTGTTCATCTCGGCCGATACGGCCTGGATGGACTACCTTCAGCAGCGCGGCCTGATCGACGCCCGGACGCGCCAGGACATCCTGTCCAACCGGCTGGTGCTGATCGCGCCGGCGGACAGCACGGTGGCGCTGAGGATCGCGCCGGGCTTCGCGCTCGCCGCCGCCCTCGGCAAGGGCGGACGCCTGTCGACCGGCGACCCCGATTTCGTCCCCGCCGGCCGCTATGCCCGCTTGGCGCTGTCGAACCTGGGCGTCTGGAACGACGTGGCCGACCGGCTGCTGCGCGCCGAGAACGTGCGTTCGGCGATGGCCTTCGTCGCCCGCGGCGAGGCGCCGCTCGGCATCGTCTACCAGACCGACGTGGGCGTCGAGAACAAGGTCCGCGTCGTCGACATCTTTCCAACCGGCAGCCACCCGGCGATCGTCTATCCCGCCGCCATCGTCACGGGTGCCAGGCCGGGCGCCGCGGCGTTCCATGCCTTCCTGCTGACACCGGAATCGCGGGCCAGGTTCGGGAAGTACGGGTTCATCGGCCTGAAGTAAGAGGAGAATGCGATGCGTCAGGCCAGGGTCATCCGTCACGTCGCCTTCGAGGACCTGGGGCTGTTCGCCGCGCCGCTCGCCGCACGCGGCTGGACGGTAACCTACGCCGATGCCGGAATCGACGACATCGCCGCCGCCATTGCCGCCGCCGACCTGGCGGTGATCTGCGGCGGACCCATCGGCGTCTACGAAACCGACCGCTACCCGTTCCTGCTCGACGAGCTGGCCGCCATCGAGGCTCGCGTCGCTGCCGGCCGGCCCACGCTGGGGCTGTGCCTGGGCGCCCAGCTCATCGCCGCCGCGCGGGGCGCGCCGGTCTATCCGGGCCCGCGCAAGGAGATCGGCTGGGGCCGCATCCAGCTCAGCCTGGACGGCCGGCACTCGGCCCTGGCCGTCCTCGCCGACGTACCGGTACTGCACTGGCACGGCGATACCTTCGACCTGCCGCCCAATGGCATGCTGCTGGCCAGCTCGGACCTCTATGCCCACCAGGCGTTCAGCATCGGCTCCACCGTGCTCGCGCTGCAGTTCCATGCCGAGGCCGATCCGCGCCGCATCGAGCAATGGCTGATCGGCCACGCCGCGGAGCTGTCCGCCGCCGGCATCGACGTCCCGGCGTTGCGCGCCCGGACAAAGAACTTGCGTGACCGGGTGGAAAGCGCAGCCGCCAGCATGCTGAACCGCTGGATGGACGGCTGGGGCTGAATACAGGGGCCACGCTGCTATTGCCTGGTGGCCGTCACGAAGCAATCGACCTTGCGGGCCTTGAGCCGTTCGCAAAGGCCGATGGCCGCGGGCCGCGTGGCGAAGCCGCCGATCTGCACCCGGTAGAAGATGCCCCTGGCGCCCAGATCGGCCTTGAAGATGTAGAGTTCGGCGGCGTCGAGCAGGTCGGCGTTGCTGCCCATAAGCCGTGACCAGCGGAACCGGGCCTCTTCCTCGGTGCGCCCGGCCCCCACCTGAACACGCCAGGTGTCGCCAGGGTGCGCCGCGCGCGGCCCCGGCTCTTCGCCGGAGTCGTCCGGTGGAACCGGCGCGGCGACGGGCGGCTCCGCCGGCGGCGCCACGACCGCCTGCTTCGGCGGCGCGGGCACGGGCAGTGGTTTGGGAGCCTGCACCGGCGCCGCCTCCGGCGCGGACTTGACGCTCACCGGAATCTTCACCGCCCTGGCCGGCTGGCACGGGATGCCGCCGGGCTCGAGCCTGGCGCAGATCGACTTCGCCGCGGCCTCGCCCTTCAGCGGCGCGGTACGCACCCGGTAGGCCACCGCCTGCGCCCCGGCGGACAGCATCTGCTCGACCTCGATCGCCGCCCCGCCCAGCGACTTGGCGTGATCGTCGAGGAGCACCCGGCGCAGTTCCCGCGCCTCGGCCTCGGTGCCGAAGGTGGAGAACTGGGCGCGGTATTCCACGTCCCGGCCGTCGGCGGCCATGTCCGCGGACGGCGGCCTGGCCGGAGCGGTCACAGGGCCCTCAGGCGACGCGGCCTGCACCGGCGGCCTGACATCGTCGTCCATGGCTGGCAGCGGAATCGGGATCGCGCCTGAAACCGAGTCCGGGCTGACCGGCGACAGGCCCTTCGTCAGGTCCTCGACCGGGTGCCTCAGCACGGCACCATCGAGCTGCGCCGCCAGATCCTCGGGCAGCCTGGCCTGCATCGTCGGCGGCGCGGCAACCGGCGCCGGCCGCGAAACCACGAGCGTGGCGGCAAGCCTCGTCGCCTCGTCGATGGCCGTTGGCTCCATCCGAGTCTTGACGGTCGCAAGCGCGTCGGCGGCTTCGCTGACGCCGGCCTTGGCGGCCAGGCTCAGCCAGGCATAGCCCTGCACATGGTCTCGCGTGATGAAGTCGCCGTTGAAATACTGCATGCCGACCAGGAACTGGGCCTTGGCATCGCCGCCGCGCGCGGCCTGCCGCCAGAAGATTACGGCTTCCTTGCCCTGCGGCGGCTTGCGGTCGTAGAGCATGGAGCCCAGATTGGCCTGCGCGCCTACATGCCCCAATTCGGCGGCCCGGCGGTAATACTGCTCGGCCTTGACCATGTCCTTGTCGGCGCCGATCCCGAGCCGGTACATCTGCCCCAGATTGAACAGGGCGCGCGGATCGCCGTTGGCGGCATAGGGGAGCCATTCGTCGATCGCGGTCTTGTAGTCGCCCCGCGCATAGGCTTCGGCGCCCGCCTGGAAATCGGCACTGGCCGGCGATACCGACGCGGCAAGCGCCAGCACGACGGCACCCAGAAACCGCGCCATCACGCGGCGTGCGCCGGGCGCGATGCCGGCGCCACACACTGGCATAGCGTGATCCGTGGCCATTCGGGGCAAAATCCGTTGCTCGTCGTTCAGCACCATTTATAGCGGCAACGCAACATCCAGGCCACAACATAAGCCGTGCGCCAAGCATTTACGCAACGGCTTCCTGCGCCCGGCGGGGTCCGCGAAACCCTTGAACCGGGGCGCGCCGTAACCACATAGCAAGCAAGCGGCGCCGGTTTCCGGGCCGCGACCCAGAGGGTGCCTTCGGGACCCGATCACTGCCCGCTTCGAAGAAGGAGGCCAGAGTGACACGCGTATCCTTGTTGTCGAGCCCGTTCCTGCTCGGCTTCGAGCGGCTGGAAGGCATGCTCGAACGTGCCGCCCGCTCGGCGGACGACGGCTATCCGCCCTACAACATCGAGCAGACCAGCGAGACGGGCTGGCGCATCGTGCTGGCGGTCGCCGGGTTCCTGCCCGAGCAGCTGAGCGTCACGGTCGAGGACAACCAGTTGGTCATCGCCGGCGCGCAGCCCGACGACAAGACGCGGACGTTCATTCACCGCGGTATCGCAACCAGACAGTTCCAGCGGCGTTACGTATTGGCCGACGGCATCGAAGTCGTCCATGCGGGCGTCGAAAACGGTCTGCTTACCGTGGACCTGACGAGACCGAAGAGCCAACCGGTCATCCGCAAGATCGATATCGCCGCCAAGTCCTGAACCTTCGGACCGGCTCACAGGAGAGGTCTAATGACGACTACAGAGGTATTGAAGCAATTGACCCCGGAGGCCTTCGCGGCCCTGGGCGCCGAAAACACCGTCTATCTGCGCCCAATCGTGCAGGATGGCGTGGTGGCGTTCGCCGTGCACACGGCAGCCGGCCAGCCGATCGGGCTGATGGAAAGCCCCGAGCTTGCCCGCGCTGCCGCGCTCCAGCACGACATGACCCTGGTCAGCGTCCACTAAAACCGGTTCAGGCCGCGTTGGTCTGGGCCGGATTCTGCGTCAGCAGCGCATAGAGCGCCCCGGATCCGTCGGCGCCGCGGAGCTTGTCGCACATGGCGCGGTCGCGCAGCAGACGCGACACCTTGGCGAGCGCCTTCAGGTGATCGGCCCCGGCGCTTTCCGGCGCCAGCAGCATGAAGATCAGGTCGACCGGCTGGTCGTCGATGGACTCGAAATCGATCGGGTCGTCGAGGCGGGCGAACAGCCCGTAGAGCCGGTTGATCTTCTCGAGCCGCCCGTGCGGAATGGCGACTCCCTGGCCGACGCCCGTGGTTCCCAGCCGCTCGCGGCCCAGGATGGTCTCGAGGATTTCGCGCGCCGGGATGCCGGTCACGGTCGAGGCGCGCTCCGCCAGCTCCTGCAGCGCCTGTCGCTTGCTGCCGGCCTTCAGTCCTGAATAGACGGAATCAGGCGATAGAAGCTGTTGAATTTCCATGGCGCATCCGTTCGTCAGCGGGACAGTGCCCACCGCATGGCCTAGCTCTGGCCCTGCGGATCGATCCAACCGATATTGCCGTCGGGACGGCGGTAGACAACGTTCAGGCGGCCGTGCGCCGAGTTACGGAACATCATGACCGGCGCGTCGGACAGATCAAGCCGCATCACCGCGCCGCCGACCGTGGTCGTGGGAATTTCCATCTTCATCTCGGCGACGATGAGCGGCTGCAGTTCGTCCGGTTCCTCGCTGCCTTCTTCCTCGGCTTCCAGCACGTAGCTCGACGCCGCCACCAGATCGGCGGCAGCGGCCTTCGAGGCATTGTGGTGATTGCGCAGGCGGCGCTTGTAGCGGCGCAGGCGGGTCTCGATCCGATCGAGTGCCTGATCGAACGCCGCATAGGGCTCGCCGGCCGAGGCGTGGCTCTGCATCGCGATGGCGTGGCCCGCGTGGACCGAGCAGTCGACTCGGATCAGATGGGCATCGCGCGAAAAGGTGACGTGGGCATCGACCGCACGGTCGAAATACTTGCTGACCCGGTCCTCGATACGGTCCGTCACATGCGCGCGCAGCGCGTCGCCGATATCGATCTGCTTGCCGTTGACCTGAATTTCCATGCTGCTCGCTACACCCTGTAAGTTCCAGGACGTGTTACCGCCGACTCCCGGGGCAATGATGCGCCCGTCGGGAGGCGCGGACCATAGTGGTGTCGACCGCCGCTGTCAAACTCCCCACCCTAGCGTCCGGATTTGAGGCGGCGCCGGTGGACGGACGAGGGTATGTGCATGGCCTCCCGGTACTTCGCGACCGTCCGCCGGGCGATTTCGATGTCGGCGTCCAGCAGCAGTTCGACGATCTTGTCATCGGACAGGATCGCCTTCGAATCTTCCCTGTCGATCAACGCGCGGATGCGGTGGCGCACCGCCTCGGCCGAATGGGACTCGCCGCCATCGGCCGCCGCGATCGCCGCGGTGAAGAAGTATTTCAGCTCGAAGGTGCCACGCGGACACACCAGATATTTGCCGGCGGTGACGCGGCTGACCGTGCTTTCGTGCATGCCGATGGCGTCGGCCACCTGCTTCAGGTTGAGCGGCCGCAGCTGCGACACGCCGTGAGCGAAGAAGCCCTCCTGGCGGCGCACCAGCTCGCTCGCCACCTTGAGGATCGTCTTGGCCCGCTGGTCGAGCGCCTTCACCAGCCAGCTGGCGTTGCTGAAGCAGTCGGACAGGTAGGCGCGGTCCTGCTTGGAGCGGCTGACATGGCGCACCTCGGCATAGTAGTGGGCGTTGACCAGCACCCTGGGCAGGACATCGGCGTTCAGTTCCACCGCCCAGGCGCCGTCGGGCCGGCGCGAGATCAGCACGTCGGGCACGACCACCTCGGTGTGAGGGCTGTCGAACGCCAGGCCGGGCTTGGGATCGAGCGCCCGCAACTCCTGCATCATGTCGGCGAAGTCCTCGTCGCTGACGCCGCACTGGCGCTTGAGCCAGCCGGTGCGGCCGTCGGCGAGCGCCTCCAGGTTGGCGACGAGGGTCGCCATGGCGGGATCGAACCGGTTGCGGTCCTTGAGCTGGAGCGCGAGGCATTCGGACAGGTTGCGGGCGCACACGCCGGGCGGATCGAACTGCTGCAACAGCGCCAGCGTCTCCTCGACGTCGGCGATCTTGCAGCCCAGCCGCTCGGCCACGTCGCCCATCGCCTCGCGCAGATAGCCGGCGTCGTCGACCATGTCGATCATGTAGCGGCCGATCATCCTCTGCCGGCTGTCGGTCACGGTCATGCCGAGCTGGTCGGACAGGTGGCTGCGCAGCGTCACCGGCACGGCAAGGCGCGCCGAGGCATCGACCGGCATGCCCGCCTCGCCGCCGCCCCACGGGCTGGTCCACGGGCTGGCGGGCAGCGACTGGATGCCGTCGTCGTCGCGGGGCGCCGGCGCCATGTCGCGGTCGTCGTTGGTGAACACGTTGTCGTAGCGGCTGTCGATCGGCGCATCGCCGTCGTCCGCCGGCGCGACGGCCGATGTCTCGGCAGGCTGCTGCGCGGTTTCGGCGGGCGCATAGTCGAATTCCAGCAACGGATTGGATTCGACCTGCTGTTCGACGAAGGAGACAAGGTCGAGGCTGGAGAGCTGGAGCAGCTTGATGGCCTGCTGCAATTGCTGCGTCATGACCAGCTGCTGGCCTTGCCGTAGCACTTGCCGCAATCCGGTTGACATTCAACTCCACCTGCCGGGTTGCCTGGCGCCGCCGCCAGGTGGCAGGACGCATGAGGTCACCGGATAAATTTCTCTCCCAGATACACCCGTCGAACGTCCTCGTTGGCGACGATCTCGTCGGGCGTACCGCTCATCAGCACAGTGCCATCGTAGATAATATACGCCCGGTCGGTGATGTCGAAGGTTTCCCGCACGTTGTGATCGGTGATCAGAACCCCGATTCCGCGGTCCTTCAGATGGGCGACCAGATCGCGGATGTCGCCGATGGCGATGGGATCGATGCCGGCGAACGGCTCGTCGAGCAGGATGATGTTGGGCTTGCCGGCCAGCGAGCGGGCGATCTCGACCCGGCGGCGCTCGCCGCCCGACAGCGACAGCGACGGCGCGTGCCGCAGCCGCTGGATGCCGAACTCGTTGAGCAAGTTGTCGAGCATCTCCTCGCGTGTCCGGCGGTCGGGCTCGACCAACTCCAGCACCGCCATGATGTTGTTCTCGACCGACATGCCCCGGAAGATCGACGCTTCCTGCGGCAGGTAGCCGATGCCCAGCCGCGAGCGCCGGTACATCGGCAGCGACGTGACGTCGAGGCCGTCGAGCACGATCTCGCCCGAATCGGGCCGGATCAGGCCGACGATGGAATAGAAACAGGTGGTCTTGCCGGCGCCATTGGGTCCGAGCAGACCGACCACCTCGCCGCGGTGCACGTCGAGGGTCACGCCCTTCAGCACCGGGCGTCCCTTGAAGCTCTTGCTGATGCCGGCGACGAACAGGCCTTCGCGGCGGCGCTCCGGATCGACGGGCGGCGGCCCGACGCCGTCGTCGCGCACGGTGGCGGCGATGGTATCGAACACCCGGGACGGATTCTGTTCGAACAGATCGCCGGGCTTGAGCTTGCCTTCGCTGGTCACGGAACCGCCTTAGTTCTTGTTCGGGGCGGCCGGCTTGGTGTCGGTCGTCCCCTCCTTGGTCTTGGTCGCGGGCGTGAATTCGCCCCGCACCCGCTGGTCGCCCTGCGTGCTGGCCATGCCCTGCACGCGGGTCTGGCCCGTGTCGAGGTTCAGCTCCAGCCGGCTGCCGCGCACCACGCTGCCGCCCTGGTGCAGCACCACCCTGCCGCCCATGGTGACGAGCTGGCGGCCGACGTCATACACCGCCCAGTCGCCCTCGGCCTTGTCGCCGCGCGAGGTGATGCGGACGTTGCCGCGGGAATCGATGCGGGTCACCGAGCCGGTCAGGCTCGATTCCTCCTGGCCGGACTTGTCCTTGCCGGTCTGGTAGTAGACGCGCACCTCGTCGCTCAGCAGGGTCATGTCGCCCTGGATGGCCTCGACCTTGCCGAGGAACATGGCGACGCTGCCTTCCTTCTGGACTTCGAGCCGGTCGGCCGAGAACTCGATCGGGTCCTTGGCATTGTGATTGCTGAAGCCGGTCTTGGCGGCCAGGGCCGCCGGCACGGCCAGCGCCGTCGCGAACAGCAGCGCCAGCGCCAGCCTGGAGTGAATCCGCATCTTGCCGTCGAGCATCGCGCCGCCTCAGTCGACCGCGCGGGGATAGACAGTCATCTTCACCCCATTGCGCAATGTTATGTTTTCCGTTTTCGTGTCGACGTCGAGCCCGCCGGCGGTGAACTTGCCGAACGGACCCTGGCCATGCACCGCCTCGTTGCTCGTTCCCTTGCCCTCGGACAGGCGCATCGTCAGCTTCGGCGTGTGGACTTCCATGCCCGAGTCCGAGAATACATTTACTTGTCCCGACAAATCCAGAACCTCGGTCTTGGTGTGGAACGTGCCGAGCGGCGCGTCCACGGTCACCCACGACCCGTCCTTCGACTTCAGGTCGGCGGCGATGGTATCGAGCATCACCAGCTCGTCGTTCGAGGCGTCATGATAGGCCGAATTGGCGGTGACCGAAAACGTGCGGTCCTCGGTATCGGTTCCGACGAATCGCGGCGACACCATGCGCGCCTTGTCGTCGGACTCCTCGAGCTCGGAAAAGGCCAGGGTGAAGCCGCTGCTGGAGCCGCGGATCGCCGGCACGATCAGGATGCCCGCCAGCAGCAGCGCCGCGCCCGCCGGCAGCACGCGCTTCATCAGCCGCACGTAGCGGCTATAGTGATCCTCCCGATCGACGAGGAGGTCGTAGCGGTGCTCCACGGGCGTTCTCCGGACGGTCGTCGCCATTCCTAGACATAGAGCGACTTTCGTGAGAGGCACTATCTATGGGCGACGGGCGCCCCGATCAAGCCGTGCGCGCCGTCACACGTGCGAGAAGATGTCTTCCTCGGCCCAGCCGGCCAGGTCCAGCCGTGCCCGCGTGGGCAGGAAATCGAAGCAGGCCTGCGCCATGGCCGTGCGGCCCTCGCGCTCCAGCATGGTGTCGAGCCGGGCCTTGATCTCGTGCAGGTAGAGGACGTCCGACGCCGCATAGGCGCGCTGCGCGTCGCTCAGGTCGGCGGCGCCCCAGTCCGAGCTCTGCTGCTGCTTCGACATGTCGATGTTGAGCAGTTCGCGGCACAGCTCCTTCAGGCCGTGACGGTCGGTATAGGTGCGCACCAGCCGCGAGGCGATCTTGGTGCAATAGACCGGCTGCGGCATAACGCCCAGCCGGGCGAACAGCGCGGCCAGGTCGAAGCGCGCGAAATGGAACAGCTTGAGCACCGCCGGATCGGCCAGCAGCGCGATCAGGTTCGGCGCGTTCACCGGTCCCTGCGGGATCTGCACCAGATGGGCCGAGCCGTCGCCCGACGACAACTGCACGAGGCACAGCCGGTCGCGGCCAGGCTTGAGCCCCATGGTTTCGGTGTCGATCGCGACCGACGGCCCGAAGCTCAGGCCGGACGGGAGATCGCCGCGATGCAGGGTAACCGTCATAGGGGGAGATTTCCGCGGGCCGAAACAACTTCGGCGATTGGTGCCCAGGAGAGGACTCGAACCTCCACGACCTTGCGATCACTAGCACCTGAAGCTAGCGCGTCTACCAATTCCGCCACCTGGGCAACTCCGTGTCTGTCACGGTGGACGCAGTTCCTATTGCCCGGCACGATGCTTGTCAACAATCCAATCGCAACATCCATGCAACAGGTCCGTCATGCGGCCCGCGCCGGGAAGTTTCGGGTAGCAATCCTGCGACCCGGCGGTATTTTAGCGTCCATTCCACGCCCGCGCGAACAGGGACTTCATGACTCGTGACCTCGTTACGGTGATCGGCGGCTCCGGCTTCATCGGCCGGTATGTCGTGCGGCTGCTGGCCAAACAGAACCATCGTGTCCGGGTGGCCGTGCGCCACCCCAATGAGGCCCTGTTCCTGAAGCCCATGGGCGACGTGGGGCAGATCCAGCTGCTCGAGACCAACATCCGCAATGCCGCCTCGGTGGCCCGGGCGGTCGACGGCGCCGACGCGGTCGTCAACCTCGTGGGCATCCTGCAGCCGTCCGGCCGTCAGGATTTCCAGTCGGTCCACGTGGCCGGCCCCGAGGCCGTGGCGAAAGCCGCGGTCGCCGCGGGCGTCCGCCGGCTGGTCCAGCTCTCGGCCATCGGCGCCGACCGACGCGCCGATTCGGCCTATGCAAGGAGCAAGGGCGAGGGCGAGATCTCGGTGCGCGCCGCCTTCCCCGCCGCGACCGTCATGCGCCCTTCCATCGTGTTCGGCGCCGAGGACGGCTTCTTCAACCGCTTCGCCGGCCTGGCCTGCGTGCCGCTGCTGCCACTGCCGCTGATCGGCGGCGGCAAGACCCGGTTCCAGCCGGTCTATGTCTGCGACGTGGCCGAGGCGGTCACCCGCGCCGCGACGCAGGATGGCCTGGCCGGCCAGACCTTCGAGCTGGGCGGCCCCAAGGTCTACAGCTTCCGGGAAATCCTCGAGCTGGTGCTGGCGCAGACCCAGCGCGAGAAGATGATGCTGCCGGTGCCGTTCTTCGCGGCCAGGCTGGTGGCGGCAATGGCGCAGGCGGTCTTCGCGGTGTCGCCCTTCGACGCGCCGCTGACCATGGACCAGGTCGAGCTGCTGAAGCATGACAACGTGGTGGCCGAAGGCGCTCGCACCCTGCGCGACCTGGGCATCGAGCCGACCCCCGCCGAGGCCATTGTCGGCAGCTACCTGGAGCGCTACCGCAAGCAGGGTGAGTTTGCCAAGCCGGCCGAGGCCGCCTGAGCCGGTGCGAGCGCTTTGTGACCGGCGCGGCAATTGTGCTAGGGTCTGCACCGTCTCGGGAGGGTCTCATGTGCGTTCTGCCCGGTTCGGCGCGGACCATTACGCTTCGCGCGCTATCGTCGTATCCGTCGGCAGGCATGTGACAGGACCGTTCCCATCGTGACTCCCCGTCTCTTCCACCTCTGGCTGTCGCCGTTTTCCCGCAAGGTCCGCATCGCCCTGGCCGAGCTGGGCATGGACGTGAAGCTGGTGATCGAGCCGGTCTGGGAACGCCGCCCCGAGTTCCTGGCGCTCAACCCGGCGGGCACCGTGCCCGTGCTGGTCGAGGACGACGGCACCGCCATCGCCGACAGCGCGGTGATCTGCGAGTATTTGAACGAAACCGTCGCCGGCAAGACGCTGTTCGGCAAGGACGCGCTGACCCGCGCCGAGGTGCGCCGGCTGGTCTGCTGGTTCGACCAGAAGTTCCACCGCGAGGTCACCGACAATCTGGTGACCGAGAAGGTAATGAAGCGCTTCATGAAGATGGGCACGCCCGACAGCAGCGCCATCCGCGCCGGGCTGCACAATATCGGCTATCACCTGGACTACATCGCCTATTTGACCGAGCGCCGCCGCTGGCTGGGCGGCGACGAGTTCTCGCTGGCCGACATCGCCGCCGCGGCCCATCTGTCGTGCGTGGACTATCTGGACAATGTGCCATGGGACAGCCATCCCGAAGCCAAGGACTGGTATGTGCGGGTCAAGTCGCGGCCCAGCTTCCGCCCGGTGCTGATGGACCGGATCCCCGGCCTGTCGCCTCCGGCCCACTATGACAATCTCGATTTCTGAGGCGCCGGCGAACCTCGGCCTCAAGCGGGACATTATCGACCGCCTACTGGCGGAAGGCTTCGACGTGGCCGCTGTCACCACGCCCGACAGCATCCCGATGCTGCCCGATCGCCTCGCACGATTCATCGGCGAGGGCCGCCACGGTGTCATGGGGTGGATGGCGGAAAAGGCCGACCGGCGCGGCGACCCGCGCATCCTGTGGCCCGAAGTCCGAAGCATCATCGTCGCCGGCATGAACTATGGCCCCGACGACGACCCGTTGGCGCGGCTGGCGCACGGTGACCGGGGCGTGATCTCGGTCTACGCCCGCAACCGCGACTATCACGACTTCGTCAAGAAGCGGCTGAAGCGCGTCGGCCGCTGGCTCGGCGAAACCCACGGCGCCGGTCTGAAGGTGTTCGTCGACACCGCGCCAGTGCCGGAAAAGCCGCTGGCGGAAGCCGCCGGGCTGGGCTGGCAGGGCAAGCACACCAATCTGGTGTCGCGCGGCTTCGGCTCATGGCTGTTCCTCGGCGCGATCTACACCGATATGGACCTGCCGGCCGACCGGCCCGAGGCCGACCACTGCGGCCAGTGCCGCAACTGCCTGGACGCCTGCCCCACCAATGCGTTCCCGGCGCCCTACCAGCTCGACGCGCGGCGCTGCATCTCCTACCTGACGATCGAATATGATGGCCACATTCCCGTGGAGTTCCGCAAGCCGATGGCCAACCGGATCTATGGCTGCGACGACTGCCTGGCGGTCTGCCCGTGGAACAAGTTCGCCAGCGAGGCCCGCGAGGCCGCCTTCCATGCCCGCGACGAGCTGGCCGCGCCGCTGCTGACCGAACTGGCCATGCTGGATGATCCGGGTTTCCGGGCGCTGTTCTCCGGCTCGCCGATCAAGCGCATCGGCCGCGACCGGTTCGTGCGCAACGTGCTGATCGCGCTGGGCAACAGCGGCGACGCAGCGGCGATCCCGGTGGTCGAAGCCCTGCTGGACGACCCGTCGCCGCTGGTGCGGGCGATGGCGGCGTGGGCACTCAGGGAGCTGGCGCCGGCGCGGGCGGCGGCGCTGCGGCAGGCGCGGCTGGCTTCGGAACCTGAGCCTGACGTGCGCCGGGAGTGGACGGCCTGGCCGCTTCCCGTTCATCCTCGGCCTGATGGGCGCGCACCTTGTTGACGCTGTCAACCGCCGCCTTGGCCGAGGGCGTATCGGGCGCCAGTTTGATCACCTGAATCCAGTCGACGATGGCCGCGTCGCTGTTGCCGATGGCCTGGTTGAGGTTGGCGCGCTCGAGCAGCGCGTCGACGTTTTCGGCGTCGAGCATCAGCGCCTTGTCGATGTCCGCGCGGGCCGACTCGAAGTGGCCCAGCGCCCGGTGCGCCGCGGCCCGGTAGGAATAAGCCTCGGAACGCGGCCCGCCGCGCTGGAGCGACATGTCGAGGTCCTTCAGCCCGCCTTCCAGATTGCCCATCTCGACCTGCGCGCGCGCCCGGTCGATCAGGATCTCGGCCGCCTGGTCGTCGCTGATCCCGTTCATGCCCAGCGCCTCGGACAGCACCCTGAACGATTTCTCGTTGTTCTCGGCCATCAGCCAGGAATTGCCGGCCTGCGACAGCAGATCGATGGCGAGGCCCGGCGGCAGCACCTCTGGCTCGGCGGACATTTCGCGCTTGCCGTCCTTGTCCAGCTTCACCTCGGGTGCGGCCTGCGGCACTGACGCCTTCGCCTGCTGCCGCGCGCGCCTGGAGAGATCCTCCAGCATGACGGCCGCTTTCTCGTACTGGCCCTGCGCGAACAGCGACAGCGCCATGCAGTGCTCGGCCGGAATGCCGCCGCTGTAGTCGCGCCACTGGGCGGCCAGCTCGTAGGCGCGCTTGGGCGCCATGTCGACCAGCTTCATGCATTCGGCGTAGTTGTTGGCGGCGGCGGGAAGCGAGACGAGGCCGGCCGCGCCGGCGCCCAGCAGGGCAAGTATCTTTCTCAAGCGGTAGCCTTGTGAGGTTCCGGGAATGGCTTCATAAGCTGGTGAACATATAGGAGATCGGACCTCATGAAGCGACTCTTCGTCTTCGGGCTGGGCTACACCGCGCAGGTCGCCGGCCGGCAGCTTCGCGCCGATGGCTGGAAGGTCGCCGGCACCTGCCGCACGCCGGCGACAAAGGCTGCGCTGGAGGCGCAGGGCTTCGAGGTCTTCCTGTTCGACGGCGACCGGCCGATCGACAACCCGGCGCGGGCGCTGGAGGGCACGACGCACATCCTCGCCTCGGTTCCGCCCGGCGAGTCCGGCGATCCGGTGCTGCGTTATCACGCCGCCGACATCGCCTCGCTGGGGCGCCTCGCCTGGGTCGGCTATCTCTCGACCACCGGCGTCTATGGCGACAAGGACGGCGGCTGGGTGGATGAGGCCACGCCGCGCGCGCCCTCCACCGCGCGCGGCCGCAAGCGCGCCGAGGCCGAGATGGGCTGGATGGGCCTGTACGAGGTCGGCCGGGTGCCGGTGCATCTGTTCCGCCTGCCCGGCATCTACGGCCCCGGCCGCAGCGCCATCGACGCCGTGAAGGCCGGCCGCACGCGGCGGGTGTTCAAGGAGGGGCAGTTTTTCTCGCGCATTCATGTGGACGATCTCGCCGCCGCGCTGATCGCCTCGATGGTCCAGCCCCGCCCCGGCGCCATCTACAATCTCTGCGACGACGAGCCCGCGCCGCCGCAGGACGTCACCGCCTATGCCTGCGAGCTGCTGGGCGTGCCGGTGGAGCCGCTGACGCCCGTCGAGCAGGCCGACCTGACGCCCATGGCCCGCAGCTTCTATGAGGAGAGCAAGCGGGTGCGGAACGACAAGATGAAGCGGGAACTGGGGGTGACGCTGACCTATCCGAACTACCGGGATGGGCTGGAGGCAATACTGAAGCAAACAACATGAATCGTCATTGCGAGCGAAGCGAAGCAACCCAGAATGTTGCCGCGTGATTTTACCTTTGATACCATACGCTATATTGCAACAGTGCATTTGGCGATTGGATGAAACAACCCGCTGTTTACATCATGGCCAGTAAGCGGAATGGTACTCTCTATACTGGCGTCACATCGAACCTGCCTCAGCGAGCATGGCAGCATCGTGAAGGCTTTCTCCCGGGCTTTACCCAGAAATATGGCTGCAAGCTACTTGTCTGGTACGAAGTACATACTGAAATGATCTACGCCATTGCGCGCGAAAAACAGATCAAGAGTGGTTCCCGTAAAAAGAAACTGAAGCTCATTGAAACCCTCAATCCGAACTGGCGCGATCTGTACGAAGAATTAATCTGAAACGGATAGATTCTGGGTTGCTTCGCTGCGCTCGCAATGACGGACATTAGAGTATATCTCAGAATAAAAGCCCCTCCAGCATCCTCCCTAGCCGCGCGATGTCCGCCGGCTCCGACAAGCGGTGATCACCGTCCTTCACGAGAACAACCTCGACGTCTTCGCCATCGATGTGCTCAGCCAGTCGCAGCGCTGTGCGCCACGGCACGTCGGGGTCCTTCATGCCCTGGATCAGCCGTACCGGAAACGGCAGCGTCAGCGGCGACCGAAGCACCAGATGCTCCCTGCCCTCCTCGATCAGCCGCATGGTGATCGTGTAGGGCTCGCCGTAGTCGGACGGCTCGTGATAGACGCCGTCGCAGTGCAAAATCTGCCTCACCTCATCCGGATACCCCGCCCACATCAGGTCCTCGGTGAAGTCGGGCGCGGCGGCGATGCCGACCAGCGCGGCGATCCGCTCGGGCCTTGCGCGCGCCGTCAGCAGCGCCATCCAGCCGCCCATGCTCGAGCCGATGAGAATCTGCGGGCCTGTCGTCACCTGGTCGAGGATAGCGACGGCCTCCGCCGCCCAGCGGCCGATGGTGCCGTCCTCGAATTTTCCGGTCGATTGACCATGCCCGGAGTAGTCGAATCGGGTGAACGCCTGGCCGCGACCGGTGCACCAGTCGCGCACCGCCATGGCCTTGGTGCCGGTCATGTCGGACTTGAAGCCGGGCAAGAAGATCACGCCCGGCGCACGACCCGGAAGGACCTCGTATGCAAGCTCGTGACCGTCCACGGAAATGGTGCTAAGGGACGCTTCCATCCCACCATCTAGCCAGCGCCGGGGGCCGCCTTCAACCTTCACGATCGCCCCAACGCCGGGCTCGCGCCGCGGATCCTGCAGATCCTGCCTCGCCTCGACGCGGATGGCCCGTCGCGCAACGCCGTCGACATCGCCCGCGCGGCCATCGCCGCCGGCGGTGGCGCCGTGGCGGCGTCGCGAAACGGCGCGCTGGTCGGCGAGTTCCGCCAGTCGGGCGGCATCCATCTGGCGCTGCCGTTCGACGCGGTCTCGCCGCTGACCCGCTGGCGGATCGCCCGGCGGCTGAAAGCCGCGGTCATCGCCCACCGCATTACCGTGATCCATGCTTATGGCCGGCGCGGCGCCCGGCTGGCCCGGGCTGTGTCGAGGGCGACCGGCGTGCCGTTCGTCGCCTCGCCCATCGCCAACGAGGCGCATGAGCCGGAACGATGGGTGGTGCCCGAGATGGCCGCTGCCCAAGCCATCGTCGCTGCCTCGGACTTCGTCGCCTCGCTGGTGCCGAGAGCACTGCCGGCGGCGCCCCGGGTCGAGGTCATCCCGCGCGGCGTCGACCTGACGCGGTTCGATCCGGCCGCGGTGCGCACCGAGAAGCTGGTCCGTCAGATGCAGGACTGGCGCGCCGACGACCTGTCCTCCGTGATCCTGATGCCGGGCCGGCTATCGCCCGGCAAGGGCCACGACATCCTGCTGAAGGCCATGGCGCGGATGACCAACAGGCAGGCCACCTGCCTGATCGTCGCCCGCGACGAGGACAATCCGAAATACCGCGAGACCCTGCTGACGCTGATCGCCGAGCTGAAGCTGGAAGGCCGGGTTCGCTTCGTCGGCTACGCGCCCGACATGCCGGTGGCATACATGCTGGCCGACGTGGTCGTGGTGCCGTCGCGCACCCCCGAGGCGTTCAACAGCATCTGCGCCGAGGCGCTGGCCATGGGCCGGCCAGTGGTGGCGACGCGCGCCGGGGGCACGCCCGACATCGTCGTCGACGGCGAGACCGGCTGGCTGGTACCGCCCGCCGATCCCGACGCGCTGGCCGTGGCGCTGGACGCCGCCCTCGCGCTCGACGAGTCCGCGCGGGTCCGGCTGGGCGAGGCCGGCCGCGCCCGGATCGAGAGCCGGTTCGCGCTGGCGGCGGTGCGCCAGCGCATGCTGGCACTCTATGAGGACGTCAGCGGCCGGGGAAGCACTTGAAGGGAGGGCTTTCTGGCTCCGGCGCAAACCTCGCGGAGCGCCTGCCATTCATTGTTGGTCAGCGCCGGCGCGACCGACCCGTTGCCGCTGTGCGCCCGGATCGCCGCCGACCGTTCAGCCAGCGGCGGGTGGGTTTCAAGGAACGGGATGAACGTGCCGCGGTTCCTGGTGTTTTCCTCCATGCGGTCGAAGAAATCGGCCAGCCCGCCGACGTCGATGCCCGCGCCGCCCATCAGGTCGAGTGCCGTGCGATCGGCCTGCGCCTCATGCCTGCGGCCATAGTTCAGCATCAGCAGGGTGGTGCCGACGGCGCCCACGTCGCCGCTGATGGCCGACACGAACACCTGGATGCCCGCCACGTCGATCAGCCGCTTCAGCGGATGCCGGTGTTTTACGTGGCCGATCTCGTGCGCCAGCACGCCGGCCACCTCGTCCGATGTCTTCGCCTGCCGGATAAGGCCGTTAAGCAACACCACATGGCCGCCGGTGGCGGCGAATGCGTTGACCTGATCCGATGAGCGGACATGGACCCGGACCGGCTCCGGCAGACCGGCGTTCGCGCTGAGCCGGCGTGTCAGGTCATCGAGCGCGGCCAGGCCGGCCGCGCCGGTGCAGGGCTCGCCGAACAACGCCTGATCGGCCGTCATCTCCCGGCCGATCCTGTCCGACCATGACGGCGGGAACACCGCGACCAGGCCGTCCTTGATCACCGGGTAGCCGAACCAGAAGGCCGCCAGCACCGCGACGATCGCGGCGGCCACCATGGCCGAGCGTCCGAATCCACGGGTGGTGCGGTGGCCGCTCAGCCGGGGCACGGCCGAGGTGAGCGCCTCCAGCGCGCCGTCACCGACGACCCGCAGCCGCTCGTCGGACGCCGCATCGGGGGCGACGACGACACGTCCGGCGGCACGATCGTCGGAGACCAGCGTCAGCGTGCCGTAGGGCCACCACAGGGCGGCGCCGCTGTCGAGCTGCAGGCTCAGCGCGTCTGCCAGCAGGGTAACCGCGCAGCCGTGCGCGACAGCGGTCCGCCCGTCATTGTAGGTGCCGCGGAACGATGCCTGCATGCTCAGAGGAACACCTCTCCGAGGCCTTCGCCGAATTTCGGCGTATCGGCCGTGCTCTGCAAGACCTTCTCGAAATCGGGCTCGCCGTGGATGTCCAGCGCATCGGCCACGAACCGCAGGATGCGGAGCTGGACCCAGGGAAAGGCGATGCCTAGCGTGAAGACGATCATCAGCCAGTTGACGATGACGAACAGCGCGTATTGTCCGCCTCGAACCCGCGCCGTGAAGCGGACGCCCTCGAATTCGCTGGCGGCAGCCAGAACCCGGTAGAGCGCGGCCGTGTACCAGAACATGGCGATTACCGAGATACCGAGTATCAGGAAGCCGACGGAATAGACCGCGCTGCCCATCATTATTTCCATCGGTATTGAACCGCCGATGTCTCCGCGCGCCGGCATGTTCGTGAACATGACGATCGCGCCGATGGCAATGAGCACAATTCCGATGACCCGGATGATACCCGGGATCAGGTAGTACTTGAACAACGGCTTCCAGTCGGGATCGCACCGGAAGCGCCCGCTGCCGAACCGGATATTGCCGATGACATAGCCGTAGAGCCGCGTGCTGACATAGGGCGTGGCGAAACCCAGGGTGACGATCTGCAGCAGCGACAGCCCGAAGAATTTGAACGCGTAGCTCCAGGCCGAGCCGCCGAGCGCGCCGCGGATGCCGCGCCACCGGGTGCGGGATATCCGATAGAACATCACACGGTAGATGGCTGCGCCGTAGAGCACGAAGAAGCCGACATAGATACCGCCCGCGATAGCGGCGCCCAGCAGGAACTGGCCGGACTGGACAAGCATGATGCCAAGGAAATAGACGCCGCCCAGGGGCAACAGGATGAAGAAGAACGCGATGAGGAACCCGATGAACAGCTCGAGCCCCCGGCCGGTATATTCGAACGGCTCGTCCTTGTAGGAAACGCACGACCACAGATAGCGCCGCACGTTGGTCCGCCACCAGAAGCGGTAGATGCCCAACGTGATCATCGACAGCAGCAGGCCGATCAGGTGGATGCCGAGAAGGCTTCCCCCACTTCCGCTGATGGACAGACGATCCGGCTGCGGCGCGGCTGGCGCCACCTCGATTATGTCCGACATCTGATTCCCCCCAAAAAACTATGTGCCGAAACCAGCGCGAGGATAGCAGCCGGCCCCGGATTGACATAGCCGCGAATCGGCCCGCCGCTTGACACCCCCACAAATCAGGCTACGGTCCGGCCTTCACCGAAGCAGCCTCGCGACCATGGACCAGACAGTAGACAGCCCCGTCAAGATCACCCTGCCCGACGGCAGCGCCCGCCAGTTCGACGGCCCGGTCACCGGCGCCGCGCTGGCCGCCGATATCGGCCCCGGCCTGGCCAAGGCCGCGCTCGCCGTCCTCGTCGACGGCCAGGAATGGGACCTGACGCGGACGATCGCTAGGGATGCCCGGGTGTCGATCATCACCCGCAAGGACGAGGCGGCGCTGGAGCTGCTGCGCCACGATGCCGCCCATGTGATGGCCGAGGCGGTGAAGGAGCTGTACCCGGATACCCAGGTCACCATCGGCCCGGCCATCGAGGACGGCTTCTACTACGACTTCGCCCGCAAGGAGCCGTTCACGCCCGAGGACCTAGAGAAGATCGAGCAGCGCATGCGCGAGATCGTCGACCGGGACGAGGCCATCGTGCGCGAGGAATGGGACCGCGACGACGCGGTCGCCTTCTTCAGGAAGATCGGCGAGGACTACAAGGCCGAGATCATCGCCTCGATCCCCGCGCATGAGCCTATCGGCCTGTACCGCCAGGGCGCGTTCATCGATTTGTGCCGCGGCCCGCACCTGCCGTCCACCGGCAAGCTCGGCAAGGCGTTCAAGCTGATGAAGCTGGCCGGCGCCTACTGGCGCGGCAACTCGGACAACGAGATGCTCCAGCGCATCTACGGCACCGCGTGGCGCGACGACAAGGAGTTGAAGGACTATCTGTTTCGCCTCGAGGAAGCCGAGAAGCGCGACCACCGCCGCATCGGCCGTGAGATGGACCTCTACCACCTGCAGGAAGAAGCCCAGGGTTCCGTTTTCTGGCACCCGAAGGGCTACATCATCTGGCAGGCGCTGGAGCAGTATCTGCGCCGCCGGCTGACCGCCCATGGCTACGTGGAGGTGAAGACCCCGCAGTTGCTGGATTCGCGGTTCTGGGAGCAGTCGGGCCACTGGTCCAAGTTCCGCGAGAACATGTTCGTGGTGCCGGACGAGATTCCCAGCGTCGACGACGACAAGCCGATCGTCTCCGGCGAGGCCAGGCTGATGGCGCTCAAGCCGATGAACTGCCCGGCGCACATCCAGATCTTCAAGAACGACATCCGCAGCTACCGCGACCTGCCGATCCGCATGGCCGAATTCGGCTGCTGCCACCGCAACGAGCCGCACGGGGCGTTGCACGGCCTGATGCGCGTGCGGCAGATGACCCAGGACGACGCGCACATCTTCTGCCGCGTCGACCAGATCGTCGGCGAGACCAGGGCGTTCTGCGAGCTGCTGGCCAGCGTCTACGAGCACCTGGGCTTCACCGACGTGGCCGTGAAGCTGGCCACCCGCCCCGACAATCCGGCGCTGCGCGGCGGCACTGAGGAAACCTGGGACCAGGCCGAGCGCCTGCTGGCCGAAGCCGTCACGGCGGCGGGCCTGGAGTTCACCTATTCGCCCGGCGAAGGCGCGTTCTACGGCCCCAAGCTGGAGTTCCACCTGCGCGATGCCATCGGCCGGTCGTGGCAGTGCGGCACCCTGCAGCTCGATTTCGTGCTGCCGGAGCGGCTCGACGCCAACTATATCGGCGAGGACGGCGCCAAGCACCGCCCTGTGATGCTCCACCGCGCCATCCTGGGCTCGTTCGAGCGCTTCATCGGCATGCTGGTCGAGCATTACGCCGGCAAATTCCCCCTGTGGCTGGCGCCGGTACAGGCGGTGGTCGCGACCATCACCCAGGACGGCGACGCCTATGCCAATGAGGTGTTGGCCGGGCTGAAGCAGGCGGGCATCCGCGCCGAGGCGGACCTGCGCAACGAGAAGATCAACTACAAGGTGCGCGAGCACAGCGTCGCCAAGGTGCCGGTCATCCTGGTGATCGGCCGCAAGGAAGCCGAGGAGCGGACGGTGTCGGTGCGCCGGCTGGGCTCCAGCGACCAGAAGGTCGAGGGCGTCGACGCGGTCATCGCTGCCCTGCGCGAAGAAGCCGCGCCGCCTGCCTGAACGGCTGGACTTGCCGGGAGGTTGAGCCTATCTTCAACGCTTGCATCGTGGCGCCCGCGCGCCGCGACATAGCGATTTGGACACGACGGGAGAGACTTTCATAGCCAGACCACCAATGCAGGCGCCGCCGAACCGGGAGGGTCCGCGCGCCAATGAAGAGATCAGGGTTCCCAAGGTTCGCCTGATCGACGCAGCCGGAGAGAATGTCGGGGTTGTCACCATCGAGAAGGCGCTCGCCACCGCGGTCGCCGC
>LNFM01001024.1_pt1 | contig 34183 bp, 24 predicted proteins | sample 596031 | NCBI WGS metagenome assembly LNFM01 (sample SAMN04254537, study PRJNA301005) | activated carbon metagenome | isolation source: dual media filters at the Ann Arbor, Michigan drinking water treatment plant | place: USA: Ann Arbor
CTCGAAGGCCGCATCAACCTGTGCCGCACACGGCATCAGAAGACCGCGGCGCTCGCGCACGAGTCGGAAGACCTGCTGTCGTTGTCGGCCTATGTCGCGCATCAGTCGCGAGGCATGCCGATCTCGGGTGAAGTGCCCGCGGAGCTGAGCGCAAGCTTCGAGCGTGGACGAACGCAGTACCACAAGCGCATCGGCCAGATGAATCTCGCCTGCACGCAATGCCACCAGCAGAACTGGGGCAAGACCTTGCTCGCGCAGACCATCAGCCAGGGACACGGCAACGCGTATCCGGCTTACCGCCTGGAGTGGCAGTCCCTCGGCTCCTTGCAGCGGCGTCTGCGCGCGTGCTATTTCGGCGTCCGCGCGGAAATGCCGGCATACGGCGCCTCGGAGTTGCTCGAACTCGAACTCTATCTCGCCTGGCGAGGCCGCGGACTTCCCATCGAAACGCCAGGCGTGCGGCGCTAGTGTCCCGAGCCTCTGTTGACGCAGCGTCCCGACGCCTTGGGTGGCGAACTTCGGGCTCAGGGCACCAGGCGCTTACAGCAGACGGGTCAACGCTGTAAGCGGAACTCCTCGACCGAACGCGCTTCGCGCCCGTCGCTGAGCTTCAACGCCCGCGTGACCGATCGCGTTTCGCCGAAAGTCGGCAGATACATCGAATGCTTGCCCGCGCCGCCAAGCACGATGATCATGACATCGTCGGCACTCTGACACGGCGGCACCGGGGTATCCGCGGAGGCGTCGTCGTAGCGGCCGGGAAAATTCTTCAAGAAACGGCGCTCGTAATTGCGCCGCGAGAACTTGCCCAGCGGCACCGTCGCATGCTCGAAGATGTAGCGCTTCACATCCGCCTTGGAGTAGCCGTCGTTGGCGATCGTGCGCGCATGTTCGGGGCCGAGTGCGATCAAGGGCTCGCTGCGATAGTAGACGTTGTTGTGCCCGGTGATGCCCACCGTGCCGGCCACCATGCTCAGAATCCCTTCGCCGGTATCGCTCTCGTGGTCGTTGATGTTGTGCGGCGACTCGGCCCCCACGATCGTGACCGTGCTGGTCTCGGGCGCAAAGCCGCGCTCGACATGCAGCGGCTCCCACGGATTGCCCGCCTCGTTCTCCGCCACCAGGAAGCTGTACTTGCCTGGCTGCCCCATGGTCGCCATGTCGCCGACGGTGGGAATCGCACCGCCGATGTTCAGCAGCGTGAGTCGCAGGGCGCGGCCGATGGTGGCGTTGGCGCGCCACCCCGGGCCGAACGCATTGTGGCCGCCGTTGATGTCGAGTTCCTTCGCAATCGGACCGTTGACGATCACGAGCGGCGCCACCGGATGCGTGGTGGTCTGCAAGCCGTACAGATTCACCGGCTTCTCGCACATCGCCTCCACGGCAAGCAGCACCAGCGGAAAGTATTCGGGCCGGCAACCGGCCATCACGGCATTGGCCGCGATGCGCAGCGGCGTTGCGTCACCGTTGCGCGGCGGCATGGCGGCAACCGGCTGATCCCAGGGTCGGTCGCAGTACGCGAGCATGCGCTCGACGCGATCGGCGGTGGGCGGCACGATGGGCAGCCCGTCGCCCCAGCCGCGACTGCGCGCGAGTTCGGTGGCGCCCTCCGGATCGTCGATGCCTTCCATGGCGACGCCGGGCGTAGCGAGGTAACGGTCGATCGCACTCATCTCAGGACTTTCCTTTCAGCGCGGCCTCGACCAGTGCAACCACCTTGGGCAGCGCCTGCTGCGCGCGGGCGCGCACCTCGTCGATCTGGATACCGCCCAACGGATGTTGAATCATCACCAGGGGAAGATCCGGCGCGCCGAAGACCTTGGCCTGCGCCTGCCCCAATTTCTCGAACGGAGTGGAACAGATCACCCCCGTGCGCAAACCGCGTTTGCGCAGCTCTGCCATGTCGTGGACACTCCACGACGTGCAAGCCCCTCAATCGGCCATCGCCGCGATGACGACGTCGGCTTCCTTCTCCAGTTGGGCCAGCACATCGGCCGTCGCGCCGATGGCAGCGCTCGGTTTGCGCGTACGCACGATCTGCGCTTGCGGATACTTCTGCTTCACGCCATCGATGATCATGGCGAGCAGCTGATCCGCATTGCTCTTGCTGTTGTCGAGCACGCCGAAGCGCAACTCCGAACCCGTGGGCATGCTGCGCAGGCCCGATTGCTCGGCCGCAGGCGCAGGCGCCTCGGGGATGATCCACATGGCAGAATCGGCCATGACACTCCTTTCGTTGACTGGCGTAGACATACGCACGCCTGGCGAATGGTAATACATGCCCGCAAGCTTGCGCTTATACTTCCAGGCGATTCCACGCGACACAGGTCCATCCCATGGCACATCCCTCCTTGCTCGAATTGACCCGAGTCGCCGGTCAGCCGGCATCGCTGGCCGATAGCGTCTCGATCGATGGCACCGACCCCGTGCTGCCCTCTCGTTATCGATTCGCCGCACCGGGGGCGGCGGTCATTGCCGCGGCCGCCCTGGCAGCAGCCGATCTTTGGGCGCTGCGCACCGGGCGCCGGCAGCAGGTCAGCGTCGACGCGCGCCACGCGGCGCTCGCGATGCGCGGCTCGCGCTATCTGAAGATCGACGGCAAGCGCCCCGCGCCCGACCCCGAAGACCTCACCGGCTTCTATCAGCTCAAGAACGGACGCTGGATGTACCTGCACTGCAATTTCTTCAACCTGCGGGCGAAGAACTGTGCAGTGCTCGGCGTGCCGGAGAAGAAGAGCGCCGTTGCCGAAGCGGTCGCGCAGCGCGAGGGCATCGAACTCGAGACGCAGCTGCACGAATCGGGCGGCTGCGGCAGCTTCGTGCGCAGCGAGGAGGAATGGAACGCGCTGCCTCAGGCCCAGACCGTCGCGCGACTGCCGCTGCTCGAGATCATCAAGATCGGCGAGGCGCCGGCGCAGGCGCTGCCCGACGCCGATCGTCCGCTGGGCGGCGTGCGCGTGCTGGACCTCACGCGAGTGCTCGCAGGGCCGACCTGCGCCCGAACCTTGGCCGAGCATGGCGCCGACGTGCTGCGCATCAATCGCGAGGGGCTCGCCGATTCCGGCATTTCGGATTTCGACACCGGGCTGGGCAAGCTCTCCGCCTATCTGGATTTGCGCAGCCCCGAGGGCGTGGCGCAGCTGCAGTCGCTCGCGAGTACCGCGGACGTCTTTTCGCAATCCTACCGTCCCGGCTCCCTTGCACGACGCGGCTTCTCCCCGCAGGACCTCGCCCGCATCCGTCCCGGCATCGTCTACGTCACCCTGAGCGCCTGGGGCCATGAAGGGGTCTGGAGCACTCGGCGCGGCTACGACACCGTCGTGCAGTCGGCCAACGGCCTCGCCTTCCAGGGCGCGACGCAAAGACCGCAGTTCATGCCCGTCTCGGCGCAGGACTACATCGCAGGCTATCTGCTCGCCTACGGCGCCATGGTGGCCCTCGGTCGCCGCGCGCGCGAAGGCGGCAGCTGGCTGGTTCGCACCTCGCTCGCCAGCGCCGGTCACTGGATTCGTCAGCACGGCTTGCTCCAGCCCGAGCAGTACGCAGCTCTGCCGGCAGAGCTGCCCGAGGCGCAATTGCAGTCGATGATGATGGAGATCGACTCGCCGATCGGGCGCCTGACGTATCTGAAGCCCGCCGCGCGCATGTCTGAGACCATGCCGCACTTCGCCCGCCCCGCGGTGCCGCTGGGCCATCACGAGCCCGTCTGGCCGTAAGGCGGGCCTACGCGGGCACAGCTTCTTCGATTGGAGGACAAGGGGACGGCCCCACGGACCGTACCCTTGTCCTTCCATGCGCCGGCTTCTCCTTGTGCGCCCGCCGCTGCCATCACTTCGGCATGATTGCAGCTGACGGCTGCCATCATCGAGGCGCATGATCGCGTAATCGACTTCCCCAATCTCATCGCACGAGACCGACCCCATGCGCAATCGCGTCGCACTGCTTGCCGTTCTTGTCGTCACCCTCGTCGCGGCTGCCTTGCTCTATCGGTATTGGCTGCCATCGGTCTCGCCGCAATCGCCGGTCGCCGGCGACTTCGTCCTCGTCGATGCCGCTGAACGCGCGCTCGACGGCACGCCCGCCTTGTCGCTGACGTTCAGCCAGCCGCTCGATGCACGCAAGAGCCACGAGAAGTACATCGAGGTCTACGAGATGCCGCCCCGCCTCGGTGAAATCGCCGGTTCGGCGCAGGAGGACGAATCGCGGCGCGAACGATCGGACGACAGCAAACCCCAAGAAACTGTCAGCACCGCACCGGAGGATGTCGAAATCCAAGGCGGGAACAAGATCTCGCACGCGTGGGTCGTCGGCGAGAATCCCCGCTTGCTGTTCTTCCCGCGCGTGAAGCCGCAGACGCGCTACGTCATCCGGGTGCAGCCGGGCATCGTGGCCGCTTCAGGCGCAGCACTCGCAGCCGAATCGCGCTATTCGGTGCGCACGGGCGCAGTCTCGCCTGCCTACTACTTCGCCAGCCGAGGTGTGGTGCTGCCCGCGCGACAGAACGGCGGTCTGCCGATCGTCACGGTCAACGTGCCGGAAGTCGACATCCAGTTCCTCAAGGTCAGGCCGGCCCAGCTCGCGCGCTTTCTGGACCAGATGATCAAGCCCCCGCGCAATGCAGAGCGCGATCCCGACGAGAGCGACGAAGACTTCTATGCCCGCGGTCGCGTCCTGACCGGAGCCGTCGACAACTACGAGCTCGATGGCCTGCGCAAACTCGCCGACAGCGTCTACCTCGGTCGCTTCCTCACCGAGCAGAAAGCGAACAAGCGCAGCGTGACCTACATTCCGGTCGAGGACATTGCGGCGCTGCGCGAGCCCGGCATCTACATCGCTGTCATGAGCGAGCCGGGCCGGTTCGGCTACGTCTACCAGACCACCTATTTCTACGTGAGCGACCTGGGCTTGCACGTCCGACTGTTCGACACCTCGGCCGACGCCTACGTCAGCTCGCTCACCGATGCGCGGGCAGTGTCGAAAGTCGAGGTCAGCTGGCTCGACGAACGCGGCAAGATCCTCGCGCGCGCCGACACGGATGCGGATGGCCGGGCGCATTTCGCCGATCGCCCCAAGGACGCCCGGCTGCTGCTAGCACGCAAGGGGGAACAGCTTTCGATGATCGCCTTGCGCGAGCCGGCGCTCGATCTGTCGGAGCACGACGTCCTCGGCCTGCCGTACAAGGCCGTCCGCCTGTTCGCCTATTCCGGACGCAACCTCTACCGGCCCGGCGAGAGCTTCGAGGTCTCGGCGCTGGCGCGAGACCCCGATGGCCGCCCCGTGCCCCCTCAGCCCATACAGGCGATTCTCAAGCGACCGGACGGCAAGATCCAATTCACATCCACGTGGCCGGGCAATGCGAAGTTGGCTGGTTACTATCAGCGGCGCATCGATTTGCCGGCCGACGCACCGACCGGATTCTGGTCGCTGGAACTGCGCGCAGACCCGGCCGACAAGCTGCCCGCGACCGTTCTGCGCTTCGGCGTCGAAGAGTTCCTGCCCGAGCGCATGAAGCTCGACCTGAAGACCTCGACTGCGCTGCTCCAGTCCGGAGGCGCTTATGCCATCGACGTGACAGGCGCCTATCTGTACGGGGCGCCCGCCCAGGGCAACCGATTGCTGGGCGTGTTGCATTACGAGCGCAGCCGCAATCCACTCGCCGCGAAACTGCCTGGCTTCGAGTTCGGCGATGTGAACGAGGATGCCGCCAAGACCCGGCAGGAAATGACCGAGACGCAACTCGATGACCAAGGCTCGACACGACTGAACATCGATCTGGATCCGCTCACGGGCCGCAACTCCCCGTTCCTGGTGCGAACCACGCTGAGCCTGCTCGAAAGCGGTGGCCGGCCCATCGTGCGTTCGCTGGAGCGCGTGCATTGGCCCGCCCCGGCCCTGATCGGGCTGCGCCCGCTGTTCGGCGACTATGCCCGCGAGAACGCTGCGGTCGAATTCGAAGTGGTGCGAGCCGACGCCGAGGGCAAGCTGCAGGCCGCGCAATCGCTACCCGTGCGCCTGTTCCACGAGGAGCGTCACTACTACTGGCGCTTCGAAGATCAGCGCGGCTGGCACTCGGGGTTCACCGAAACGGACGAACTGGTCGCATCGACCACGGTGACCATCCCCGCCGGCGCACGCGGCAAGCTCCAGTTTCCCGTGCGTTACGGCCGCTATCGAATCGAGATCACCGATCCACAGACGAAGCTCGTGACCCGCTATCGCTTCTATGCCGGCTGGAGCGCGCGCGCCGATGAAGCCCAGGGCACACGGCCTGACCGCGTCGCGATGAAGCTCGACAAGGCTGCCTATCGCGAAGGCGAAACGGTCCGGGCAACGATCACGCCGCCGCATACCGGGGATTTGCTCATCACCGTAGAGGGCAGCCGCACGCTGTGGGTCAAGCGCATGCGCATTGCCCAGGCGGGCGCGACCGTGGACATCCCGATCGCACGCGAGTGGCTGCGGCACGATCTGTACATCACCGCCACGGTACTGCGCCCGGGCAACGAGGGCGACCGCATCACGCCCGCCCGAGCCATCGGTCTGGCACACGTGCCCCTGCAACGCGCGGAGCGCAAGCTCGCGGTCACGCTGGAGGCCGCGGCGAAGGCCAAGCCCGAAGCGCCGCTCAAGGTGAAGATCCGCGCACCCGGCGCCAAGGGCGAGCGCGCCATGGCGACGCTCTATGCGGTGGACGCCGGCATATTGAACATCACTCGCTACACCACGCCGGACCCGCACGGCTTCTTCTTCGCCAAACTGCGCTACGGTGCCGATCTGCACGATGTCTACGGACGCGTCATCGAGAAGATGCCGGGCAATCGCGGCCGTCTGAAGTTCGGCGGCGACAATACGCCCAAGCCGACCCGCAGCCTGCCCAAGAAGGTGAAGCTGGTGGATCTCTTCAGCGGCCCGGTCGAACTCGACGCCAATGGCGAGGCCGAGATCACGCTGCAGTTGCCCGACTTCAACGGCAGTCTGCGCCTGATGGCCGTCGTCGCCTCGCCGGAACGCTTCGGCGCACAGGAAGCCGAGGTCACCGTCGCCGCGCCCCTGGTGGCCGAACTGCTGATGCCCCGTTTCCTCACCGTGGGCGACAGCGCGACGGTGGCGCTCGATTTGCACAATCTCTCGGGCACCGAGCAGACGTTCAATGTGGCCTTGCTGGCGAACGACGGCCTGCGCGCGGCGCAGCCGCAGCGGCAAGTCTCACTCAAGGATCAGCAGAAGACCACGCTGCGCTTCACCGTGGAAAGCGGCTCGGCATTCGGGCTGGCGGAAGTGCGGGTCAGGATCGACTCGGCGGCGCTGCGCATCGATCGTCAGTTCGGCCTGGAGGTCGTGGCGGCCGCACCCAGGCAGCAGGCTCTCAAGCGCTTCACCCTCGAACCGGGTCAGTCGCTGAACCTGCGCGACGCCGAGCTCGGCGGCTTCATGCGTCAGACCGTGCTCGCTCACATGGCCGTCTCCGACCAGCCTCCGATCGACGTGCGCTCGGTCGTGCGGGGACTGCTCGCCTATCCGTATGGCTGCGCGGAGCAGACCACCAGCACCGCATATCCCCACCTGTACGTCGACGAAGCCGCTGCGCAGCGCTTGGGGCTCAAACCCTTCACCCGCGAACAGCGCGTCGAACTGATCGACAAAGCCCTCGGGCGCTTGAGTGCGATGCAGGCGCCCAACGGCGGCTACAGCCTCTGGGGCCGCGTCTCGGAGTACGAGTACTGGCTCTCCGCCTACGTCGGCCAGTTCATGCTCGATGCCCGCGAGCAGGGCTTCGGCGTCCCCGAACCGATGCATCGGCGCACGACCGACTTCCTGTTGCGCGGCTTGCAGGAAGGCGTCTCCGGACTGCCGGCGGTCAAGCCCGATCAGAAACCCGTCCGCAACGACAATGCGATCTGGAACGATCGTCGCTATGCCGCCGGCGGCCGCTTCGGCGTACTCGCCTATGGCGGCTACGTGCTGGCTCGCGAGGCCAAGGCGCCGCTGGCCACGCTGCGCCAGCTGCATGAATCGCGGGGGCTGTCGCATTCAGGCCTCGCGCTGGTGCAGCTGGGCATCGCGCTGCGTCTGATGGGCGATGAAACACGCGGCGATCAGGCGATCGTCGAGGGCTTGCGCAAGCCGCGCGAGGGTGGCTACTGGTGGGGCGACTACGGCAGCGTGCTGCGTGACGCGGCGCTTTCGTATGCCCTGCTCTCCAAGCACAAGATCGCCGCGACCGGACGCGACGCTCTCGTGAGCGTCGTCGCCGGTGAGTTGAACCGCCCCCAACAATGGCTGAGCACCCAGGAAAAACTCGCGGTGTATCTGGTCGGCCGCGAGTTCGACCAACCCGGCACCGCCTCCCGATGGCAGGCGCAGATCGGCTCGGCCCCTCGCGCGCAGGCGATCGCCGCCACCGGCACGCATTACCACGCCGTGACGGCGAACGAACTGGCCGCCGGCATCACGTTGACCAACACGCACAAGCAGAAGCTCTACGTCGAGCTCGCCGTCTCGGGCAACACCGCCAAGACGCCCGTGCCTGCGGACAGCAGCATCGAGCTCAAGCGCACCATGTACGCGGCGGACGGTGCCGCCTTGGGCAATCGCAGCCTGCGCGTCGGAGAAACGGTCATCGTCCAGATCGTCGTCAAGTCCAAGGGACGCATCGCCAATGGCCTGGTCGTGGACCGCATACCCGCAGGTCTGGAAATCGAAAACCTCAACATCGTGCAAGGCGAGCGGATGAGCGCGCTGAAGATCGACGGCACCGATGTGGCCGATGCGATGGCCAATCCGCGCATCCAGCATGTGGAGTTTCGCGACGATCGCTTCGTTGCCGCAGCGAAACTGGAAGGCACGACCAGGCTCTACTACCGCGCGCGGGTCGTCACCCCGGGCCGGTTCGTCGTCCCCCCGGTATACGCCGAAGACATGTACCGTCCGCAGCTGTTCGGGATCACCGAAAGCGGCGAAGCGCTGACCGTCGTCGAACCAGGGCCGGCAAGGCCGAACTAGGCGCATTCCGCGATGGAACGGCTATCGCGTCTCGCCCGCCTGCGGCACGGGCTCGGTCTTGCGCGCTTCCTGCAGCGACATCGGCGCGCGGCACTGATCCTCTGCGCGACGATCGCAGGCATCTTCGCCATCGATCGCCTGGCGCCGCCGCCGCTTCCCGACGCCTCGCGCCATGCCGTGGTGGTGCTCGCGCGTGACGACACGCCGCTGCGCGCCTATCCCGATCGCGCCCATGTATGGCGCCACCCCATCGCGCTCGAGCAGGTCAGTCCGCGCTACCTCGAAGCGTTGATCGGCTACGAAGACAAGTACTTCTGGTGGCATCCGGGCGTGAACCCCTTGGCGCTGGGACGAGCAGCCCTGCAGTGGGCCACTTCCCGGCGCATCGTCTCTGGCGGGTCGACCCTCACCATGCAGGTCGCGCGGCTGCTCGAACCCATGCCGCGCACACTCGGTGGCAAGATCAAGCAATGCTTGCGTGCGCTGCAGTTGGAGGCACGGTACTCCAAGCGCGAGATTCTCGGCATCTACCTCGACTATGCGCCCATGGGCGGAGTGCTCGAGGGCGTCGAGGCAGCCAGTCGCGCCTACCTCGGCAAACCCGCGTCTCGCCTCACGCATGCCGAAGCTGCCTTGCTCGCGGTCCTGCCTCAAGCGCCCTCCGCGCTGCGTCCCGACCGTCATCCCGAAGCGGCGCGCGCGGCACGCGACAAGGTATTGGGGCGCATGACTTCCCGCTGGGGCGCCGGTGTCGTGGCCGACGCGATGAAGGAAGCCGCCTACGCGCCTCTGGTCAGGCAGCCACTGCTCGCGCCGCTGCTGGCCGAGCGGGTGCGACGCGATCGTCCTGCCCTTGCCCGCATCCGCACCACCATCGACCCCGGCATCCAGAGCGCGCTCGAACTGCTCCTGCTCGATCGCGCGGCCCAGTTGCCGCCTCGCGTCTCGATGGCGGCGCTGGTGATCGACAACCTGACCCTGGAAGTGCTCGGCTACGCGGGATCGGCCGACTTCCATGATCCCGCCCGGTTCAGCCACGTCGACATGGTCCGCGCCTCGCGCTCACCAGGATCGGCCCTGAAACCGTTTCTCTACGGATTCGCCCTCGACGAGGGGCTGATCCATTCCGAATCGCTGCTCGCGGACGCACCCCAATCCTTCGACGGCTACCAGCCGGGCAACTTTCAGCAGTCGTTCCACGGCCCGGTGAGCGTCTCCGAAGCGCTGGCGCGTTCGCTCAACGTGCCGGCGGTCGAGGTGCTCGACCATCTGGGCGCGGTGCGCTTCGTCTCGCTGCTGCGCCGGGGCGGCCTGCCGCTGCAGTTCGCGCGCGACGCCGCCCCCAATCTCAGCGTCGTCCTGGGCGGGGCGGGCGTCTCCCTCGAACATCTCACTGCGGCGTACACGGCCTTCGCGCGCGGCGGAATCGCCGGACGTCCGCGCCTGCACCGCGAAGACCCGGTGCACGAGACACGCATGATGAGCGAGGGCGCGGCGTTCATCGTCCGCGAAATTCTCGCATCGGGCAGCCCGGTCGATGCCGCCATCAACGCCTCGACCGCGGCGTCGCGACGAATCGCCTGGAAGACCGGCACGAGCTTCGGCTTTCGCGACGCCTGGGCCGTGGGCGTCACCGATCGCCATACGGTCGGCGTCTGGGTGGGACGCCCCGACGGCACGCCCAACCCGGGCCACTTCGGCGCCAACGTCGCCGCACCGCTGCTGGTGGACGTCTTCTCCCTGCTGCCGAATCCGGACGGCGCACACGCCCGCGAGGCTCCGGCAAGCGTCACGCAAGCCTCCATCTGCTGGCCTCTGGGCACCCGCCAATCGGCCGACGCCGCCGAGGGCACATGCCATGTACGCCGGACAGCCTGGCTCCTCAACGACACGGCGCCCCCCACCTTTGCCGACGAGCTGCGCCAGGGCGAGCCACGCTACGTCTTCCACGTCTCCAGCGAGGACGGTTTGCGCGTCGCTCCCGAATGTTCCGGGGCGCGCATGCGCACGGTCGAAAGCGCCCGCTGGCCGACGCTCCTGGAGCCCTGGCTGGACCGCTCTTTGCGCGACCGCGCGCTGCCGCCGTCCTGGTCGGCATCATGCGCTTTGCATGGCCGGGGCGAATCGACCGTGAAGATCGCAGGACTCACGGACGGCACGGTGCTCCATCGTGCGGACGGCAACGCGCCCCGGGTGCGGTTCGAGGCCCGCGGCCATCGCGGCACGCTGCATTGGATGATCAACGGCGCCTTGCGCGGGCGCACCCAGCCGGGCGAGAGCTACGTCCACAGTTTCGTCGAGGCCGGACGCTACGAAGTCACCGCCTTCGATGACCATGGCCGCTACGATCGGATTACCTTGAGCGTGCGATGAGGATGGCGCCCAACCGGCGGCCGGTATCGGGGACGACTCGCGCCTCCGCGCAGACATGCCGGATGCCACAGACATGGCGCGCCGGGCGGTTCCCGGAGCGAATTCCGCGAACGTCCGGGAAATCGGGCCCACGCCCCGGCTCGATGGACGTTCGGCAAGCGGAATCGTCGCAGTGTCCGGACTCGTCGTCGAACGCGCCCCAGGCCTGGACTGCACTCCCGGCGATTGCTGCACCGCCCCCCTGAACTGCGATCTGCGAGCGCCGGCCGAGAAACGCGCCGGGCAGCGTCGCGATGGTGCAAAATGCACCTTGAAGCAGCGTCTGCATAACCGGGAAGGAAACGTTACACCATGGCGAAACTTGCTCTCTACAGCGCGGTCGGCGAGAAGATCACGCATTTCGAAGTGAACCTCGAAGCCGCATCGCTCACCCGACGGGCCACCATCGAAGTTCCGGCGAACGTTCAATACGCCTGGGTGCATCCCTCCCGCCGCTATGTGTACGCCGCAAGCAGCGACCGCGCCTCATCGCACGACAAGAAGCCTGCCACACGAAACCATCTCACGGCGCTCAAGGTCGACCCTGACTCGGGCGCTTTGTCGATGCACGGCGAGCCGGCGATCTTGCCGCGCCGTGCCGTGCACATCTGCCTCGATCACGCAGGCCGCCATGTCCTGAGCGCCCACAACGTTCCGCGGGCGGGCATCACGGTTCATCGCATCCACGACGACGGCACCTTGGGCGAGCAGGTCGCGCAGCGCGATCCGCTCGACTACGGCATCTATCCCCACCAGGTCCGCATGATGCCCTCCGACCAAGCCGCGGTCCTCGTCGACCGAGGCAACGACGCCGAGCACGGAAAGCCCGAGGATCCCGGTGCCCTGCGCATCTATCGATTCGACCAGGGCGAGTTGTCCGACCCGGATGTCATCGCGCCCAACGGCGGCTACGGCTTCGGCCCCCGGCATCTGGACTTTCATCCGACGCTGCCCTGGGTCTATGTGTCGCTCGAGCGGCAGAGCCAGCTCTACGTGTATCGCATATCCGAGCGCGGCGTGGAGCACGAAGCAGCGTATACGCGCGATCTGCTGGCCGATCGCGCGAACATCAAGCCGAGGCAGCTCGCCGGCGCCGTGCACGTTCACCCCAATGGCCGCTTCGTCTATCTGATCAATCGCAACAGCGGAACGGTAGACCATCGAGGCCAGCAGGTGTTCAACGGCGGCGAGAACAGCGTTGCCGTATTCGCGATCGATCAGAAGACCGGCGAACCGACGCTGCTGCAGCACGCGGACACGCACTCGTACCATGTGCGTACCTTTGCCATGGATCCCGCCGGCCGTCTGCTCGTGACAGCCAGCATCTCTCCGCTCGCCGTGCGACGCGGCGACAAGGTCGAAACCGTGCCGGCCGCGCTATCGGTGTTCCGCATCGGCGAAGACGGCAAGCTCACCTTCGTGCGCAAGTACGATGTGCCGACCGAGGGCAAGACCCATTACTGGATGAACATCGTCGCGCTGGACTGAACCTCGCCACGCCGGCTGCGCCAAGCCGGCTGTCTCGGCGGCAAGCGACCCTGCGCGGGCACGGTCTCTCGGATGCCGGCAGCCGCGCTCAGCCGGCCAAGGCAGCGACCACGTCTTCCCCGACGTCCGCGCAGTCTTCGAGCCGCCACAGCTTTTGCAGCAGCTCGTCGCTGCGCCTGGCCGCAGGATGATCGCCCAGCATGTCGCGGAACTTGCGCTCGACCTCGGCATCGCTCATCGGGCTGCGCGCGTGCCCCGTGGGATGCATCATCTCGGCGGTGTGAACCTCTCCTGATTTCATCACGATCGTCACGCGACTCGCCGATGCGCCGGGATAGGCCTGCGTGAGCTTGGCATCCTCGCTGACCTTGATCTTGCGCATCAGCCCCACGACCCGGGGATCGGTAAAGCGCTTCGAGTCGAACGAGTTCGGCGTCACGGCGCCGTCGAGCAGGGCGATAGCCACGGTATAGGGCAAGCTATGGTCGGCTGTCTCGTGCGTGGTCGGGGCCCAGCGCGAGGCGTCCTTGCCCATCATGTCGACTGCTGTCTTGTAGGCTTCGACATGCACCTCGCCGATCTGCTCGACAGCCAGACGCTCGCGCATGCCAAGCGCGGTCAGCACCGCCGACTGGCCGTGATAGCACACGGGCAGGCTCTTGATGTGCGTCTCGCCGATCATGGCGCCCGGCTCGGGAAGCTGCCAGTCGACCGATGCCACGTTGCCGTACAAGCCGAACTCGCCCTCGAAAGCTTCGTTCGGACCCGTGAAGCCGTCGCGGGCCAGCAGAGCGGCGAACACCGCATTGCGCGCCGCATTGGCGCCCGCGCAGCCCTTCCAGCTCGACAGATGCCCGCGTCTCGCCTGCGACATCGCCATGTTCGGCACCAGTGCGAGCGAGATCGCATTCGTCATCTGCTCGTGCGTCAGGTGCAGCAGGCGCCCGACGCCCGCGACCGAACCCAGCACGCCGTAAAGCGGTTGATCCCACCCGGCGGAGTTCCAGTCGAGCGCATCGCTGAAGCTGCAGTACACGTCGTAGGCCAACGCGTTCGCCGCAATCACGTCGCGCCCGCTCGCATGCGCCATATCGGCCGCGGCCAACACGGCTGCGGTCACATCGCTCGGATGACCGCGCGACTTTCCGAGATAGGTGTCGCTGATATCCATGACGCGCAACATCACGCCGTTGCAGAACGCGGCCGCCTCGGGCGTCGAAGTCGCACGAGTGCCCCAGATGCGCGCAGCCGGGTCGCCCGAACTGCGTGCGGCCACCCCGCGCGCCATGACGCTCAGCGGCTCGCCGTAAGCGCCGAGGGCGCATCCCAGCGTGTCGATCAGCCGGCGCTTGCATTCGTGCACGCTGAACGCGGACAGCCTGGTGTAATCGGCTTCCAGCGCGTAGCGCGCGAGTCGCTCGGTCGTCGCATCCATCCTCACTCTCCCAAAAAAATCGGCTCGAACAGGCTCATTGGGCCTTGAGGCCCGCACTGCGAATCAAGGATGCATACGCCTTGATCTCGCTGCGTATGAACCGTGCGAACTCGTCGGCAGACCCGCCCACCGGCTCGAAGCCCTGAGCGATCAACAATTCCTTGACGTCCGTTCGGGCGAGGACCGCATTCACTTGCCGGTTGAGCATGTCGACGACGGTGCGCGGCGTCCCCGCAGGCGCGAGCAGTCCATACCAGTTGCCTGCGACATAATTCGGCAGCCCGGCCTCCGCCATGGTCGGCACTTGCGGCGCCGCCGGGGAACGCGCCTCGCCCGTGACCGCCAGCGCCTTGACGCGGCCGGCTCGAGCCTGCGTCCATGCAGTGAACACACTCGTGAAGGTAAGCTGCGTCTCGCCGGACACGACAGAAGTCATCGACTGACCGATCGACTTGTAGGGCACGCTCAGGAGCTTCACCTGCGCGGCGCGCATGAAGAGTTCACCCGCCAGGTGCGTACCCGTGCCGGCGCCGGTATGCGAGAAGGAGATCTGCCCAGGTTTCGCTTGGGCCGTTGCAATCAGTTCCTTCACCGACGAGACCGAAGCCGGATGAGCGATCAGCATGTAGGGTTGCGTGGCCACGCGCACGATGGGCGCGAAGTCCTTCACCGGATCGTAGGGAATCTTCTGGTAGAGACTCACACTGACTGCGATTGCGGCACTGGTGCTGAAAAGCATCGTATGCCCGTCGGGAGACGCCCTGGCCGCGACCTCTCCCGCGATGAGGCCGCCCGCGCCGGGACGGTTGTCGTACACGAGCGGCTGCTGCCACGACTGCGCGACCCGTTCGCCCACCAGTCGTGCGAGACTGTCCGTGCTGCCGCCGGGCCCGGAAGCCACGACGAACCGCACCGCCCGACTCGGGAATTCCTGCGCCCATGCCAGCGTGCTCGAGCACATCGAGCCAAGCACGGGCAGCGCCGCCAGCGCCCGAATGACGCCTACTGCAAGCCTCTTTCGTTCCGAATGCAATGCACCTCTCCCCCGTTCGATATCGTCTGCACGCCTGCGAACGTCGACTGCTGCACCTGCAGCGTAAACTGCGCTGGCTGCGCGACACTATACCCCGATGCTTGCAACTGCTTCCGCCACGTTCCGCAAATTGGACTCTTGCGATCATTTGCATCACCGATGCCTCGGTGACGACCCAAGCGCGTCAATGCAGCGCCTATAATCTTCGCGACTCCGACCGACTGATCCAGCTAACTTCTGAAAGGCGAAAGATGGCTTTCTGGACCGACGAGCAGATGCGCTCCATAGACAAGATGCTCAACCCTCGCTCCATCGCGGTGGTCGGCGCTTCGACCAAAAGCGGCGGCTATGGCGGCCGGCTATTCGATGCCGTGCTCAAGGCCAAGGATCGCGTGCGCATCTACCCGGTGAATCCGAACTACCCCGAGATCAAGGGGCTGAAGTCCTACGCCAGCATCAGCGACCTGCCGGAAGCCCCCGACCTGGTAGGCGTGGTCGTTCCCTACGACAAGGTGCTGGATGTATTGCAGGAGAGCCACCGCAAGGGTGCGGGCTCGGCAGTCGTGATTTCCGCCGGCTTCGCCGAACGCGGGGTCGAATCCCGGCTGGAACTGCAGAAGAAGGTCGGCGCCTTCGCGCGCGAATCGGGCTTGCGCATTGCAGGACCGAACTGTCTCGGCCTTGCCAACGTCAAGGACGACATCTGGCCCACCGCGTCTTCACGCACGCTCGGCGGTCTCACCGGCCCGATCGGACTGGTCTGCCAAAGCGGGGCCACCGCTTTCGGCCCCTTCCTGCTGCGCGCCGTCGACAGCGGCATCGGCCTGAGCTACATCATCTCCACCGGCAACGAAACCGATCTCGATTTCTCCGACTTCGCCCGCTACCTGCTCGACGATCCGGACACGCGCGTCATCGCCGGTTTCGTGGAAGGCTTCAAGGACGTGCGCAAGTTCATCGCGCTGGCGCAGATGGCGATCGAGCGCGGCAAGCCCATCGTGCTGATCAAGATCGGGCGCTCCGAATCGGGCGCGCGGGCGGCGCGCTCGCACACCGCCGCGCTCACCGGCGAGGACGCGCTCTACGACGCAATCTTCAAGCAGTACGGGGTGGTGCGCGTCCAGGACTACGACGATCTGCTGGAAACCGCGCACCTGCTGGCGCATCAGCGCAAGCCCAAGAAGGCCGGCATTTCGGTCGTGTCGCACTCCGGGGGCATCAGTTCCCTCACGGCCGACATGTGCGGGCTCGCGGGCCTCGACCTGCCCACCCTGAGCGACAAGGCGCGCGACGGCATCAATGCCGTCGTCAAGGAGTTCGGCTGGGCCTCCAATCCGGCGGACGTCACCGGGTTTTCCCGCAGCGAGCAGTTCCCGGACATCATGCGCTACATGATCGACGAGCCCGAGGTCGGCACGCTCGTCGTCGCCAGCGCCGGCGCCGGCAGCCAGCCCGAGCAGGTGATCGCGCTGCGCGACAGCACCGACAAGAACGTTGCCTACTTCTGGACCGCGAGTCGCGGCGACAAGGGTCCGCTCGCCAAACTCAAGGCGGCCAACATCCCCCTCTTCTACACGCCGGCCAAGCTCGCCGGCGGTCTGCGCAGCCTGCTCGACTACCATGCGCGCCGCGACATGCGCCTCGCCTCCGGGAAGGTCGTCATGACCGCGCCCGGCAAGGAGCAGGAACAGATGATCGATCGGGTGCAGGCGCTCGGACGCGCCACCTTGTCCGAGAGCGAAAGCAAACAGGTGCTGGGCGCCTGGGGCATCGCGGGCACTCGCGAGATCGTGGCGCCGTCGGCGCAGGCCGCCGTCGAGGCGGCCCAACGGCTCGGTTATCCCGTGGCCCTCAAGGTCGATTCACCGGACATCCTGCACAAGAGCGAGGCCGGCGTGGTGCGGCTGAACTTGAAAACGCCGGAGGAAGTCGAGCAAGCCTACGCCGAGGTGATGGCGAATGCCGCACGATACGCGCCGAATGCCGCGATCTCGGGCGCCTTGGTGCAAGAGATGATTGCCGGCGGCGTGGAAATGATCGTCGGCATCTCCTACGACCCGCAGCTCGGCCCCATGTTGCTGTTCGGCAGCGGCGGCGTGATGGTGGAGGTGTTCAACGACGTCACCCACCGTCATTGCCCGATCACGCGCGCCGAGGCCCAGGAGATGATCGGGGAGGTGAAGGGCTCCAAGCTGCTGCAGGGGTTTCGCGGCAAGCCGGCGGCCGATGTCGAAGCACTCGCCGATACGTTGGTGCGCGTCTCGCATCTCGCCGTGCATCTCGAAGGCAAGCTGGCCGAACTCGACATCAATCCTCTGATGGTCATGCCGGCCGGACAAGGCGTCAAGGCCGCCGACGCATTGATGGTGCTGCAGAAATAAGTCCGCCGCGCGCGATCCGGCGCAAACTCGTCGGATCGCGCACACGCACGAAAAAAGCCGAGCGCCCGCCGTGCTCGGCTTTTTTTCACGCGCCGCCTTGGAGGCAGCGAATGCGGGCTACTGTGTCAGCGTTGTCCCGCTGCGCAGGCCTGCATCGCCGCCTGCTTTTGCGCATCGCGCTTCGCGCAGGCATCCGCCGTCGCAAGGACGACGATCGCCCACTCGTCCACCGGCACGTCGATCATCTTGCCGTCGAGCGGCACGGCTGCGGTGCCTGCGGCCACGCCGGCAGCGAACGCCTCGCGAACGCGGGTGTTCCAGACGACGAGTTCGTCGGTCGGCGTGAATGCCTTGTTCACCGGTTCGACCCAGCTCGCATAAGGACAGACGATGCCCTTCATGCCGAGGTTCTTCGCCTTGGTGGCGGCCTCGTGCAGAACCTGCGCGCTGTCCTCCCGGGGACGCGCGCTGAGCGGATACGCCATCCCGACGGGCGCGACCTGCGCGGCAATCGCCTCCACCACGATGCGCCCGCGCGCATACTCGAAGGGGTCGAGATCGTCCGAGGGCGCGAAGCCCAGGCTGGCCGCGAGGCGCTGCTCGTCCAGCGCCACCTGCGATACGCGCTTGCTTGCTGTCGCGAGGGCGCGGACATTCCAGACGGCACGGGCCGACTCCGCGACCACCACGAACACCAGCGAGCCGACCGCGATTCCGCGCTTGCGCTCCAGCGCCGTGACGGCCTCGGCGGCCTCCATGACCTCGGCCGCCGAGGCCATACCCGGCAGCATGAGGCCGCTCAGACCGGGCCAGATCGCCGCGTCGAGGTCGGCATGCAGGAAGGTCTTGTCGACACGCACGAACACTTCGGACGCAGCGCGCCCGGCCATGCCGATCGCATCCTTCACCAATGCTCTCGCGTGCACCTTCCCGGCGCCCGGCACAGAAGCGAGATCCAGCGTCACGGCATCGGCATTGCAGCGCCAGCATTCGGCGACGGCCGCGGTATCCGTGACCGGAACGAGCAGATTGGAGCGCCGCACCAGAATCGACATTTCGCTGTCCCCGCTCATTTCCGCCCCGCCATGGCGGCCTGGGTGCGCGCAACCGCCTGCGCTTTCTCGCGATCCCGCTCGGCGCACGCAGCCGCGTACTCGATCGTCTCCCGCGCATTTTGGGCCTCGTATCGGTCGATGATCCGACCGTCGATTTCGAGCCAGGTCTCGTCGCTCTGGCCGACGCGCTCGTAGTGTTCCAGCACCCAATGGGCGTCGCGCACCTCGTCTTCGCTCGGGGTGTAGCCGGCGTTGTGTCCGGGGACCACCGCCGGATTCAGCCCGCCCGAACCGAGGCGAAACCCGCACTTGCGCGCAGCGGTCGCCTGGCGCAGCGCCCGGTCGCCGTCGCTGACGCTGCCCGAGGTGTTGGGAACGAAGGGCGCGCCGGCCACCCCCAGGCCCAGTGCTCGCCCGGCGAGTTCGCATTCGCCCTTGATGTACATGAACTGATCGAACTTCTGGAACATCTCCACGCCGAGGTTGCACGAAAGATCGTAGCCACCGGTGCTCGCGCGCATCTCCCGTACGCGCGGGCTGGCCGAGACGATCTCGTAGACGTGGGCAACGCCGACGGCCGTCTCCAGGCTGGTATCGACCTCCACGCTGCCCGGGCGCATGCCCCGCTCGCGTTCGAGCTGCGTGATGATGGCGTCGATGCGGCGCACCGATTCCGCATCCTCGGCTTTCGGATACCGGACACGCCTGAGCCCCGGCCACACCACCGCTTCAAGATCGGCCTGGACATGCTCGTGATTGATCCGGACGAAAGGCTCGGTGCCGCCTTGCTCGACCTTGGGAATCGCATCCTTGATCAGGCTGCGCGCGTAGTCCTTCAAGTGGCGCGGGACCGAGTCTTCGAGATCGAGGTAGACGAAGTCGCAGCCTCGGCGCCAAGCGTTGTCGACGAACCGCGGCGTCACGACCGGCATGGTGAGGCCGGAACGACGCACCGACCATTTCTTCGAGGCCATCACTGCTCTCCTCCGAAACCGCGATTGAGCGCATCCACCTGGTTCGCACGCAGGCACATCGAGCCCTTGAAACCCATCGCCCGCCCACGGCGCGCCGCCTGGTACGTGCTGTCAGGCGACGCCAGCAGCCCGCGATCCGGCGTGCGCCACCAAGCGCCCAAGGGGGTCTTGCCGGCAGCATTGGCCACGATCACCAGCCGTTGCATGAGGTAAGGCAGCAAGTGAATCTCGCCCGACGGCTCGGGCCGCAGGTTCATGACGACATCGGCGCGCCCCAGGGTGACGGCGCACACGCGGGCGCTCGCGGTCACGATCGCGTAGGCATCCTGATTGCCGCGCGCGGTCTCGAGCGCGAGCACCATCTCGAGCGTATCGGGAATCACGCCCCGCTGGTGTTCGAGCTGCCCGAGCAGTTGCGAGATCTCCTCGACCTGCCCGACGGTCTCGGCCCGGGACACCAGCACGCCTGCGAGCCCCGGCCAGACAGCTGCGTGCAAGTCGGCGTACGCGAGCTCCGGATCGATCATCACGAAGGGTTCGGCACCGGCCGCCCGGACCGTGCGGATGGCGGCCTGCACTTGCAGTCTCGCCGCATGCTTCATGCGCTCGGGCACGAGTTCGACCAGATCGAGCACGACGACGTCTGTCCCCGAGCGGGCGGCCTCGTCGATCTTCTCCGACTGCGACAACGGCGCAAGCAGCCAAGAACGCCGCGACGATTTATGCATGGACTTCCTCCTGGGACGTACGGCCAGCGCACCACCCGACGGGGCGAGCGGCTGGCCTGCAAATATACCTCGTACACGCAAGGCCGGGGCGATCGCGAGCCAGACGCAAGTGACGGTTTCCTTTTGCCCCCGATCGAATTAGCATCTAGCTTGCTCGAATTCTCTGACCGCTGACGCCAGCAAGCATCAAGGCGCCGGTCCGCCGAAGCCGAAGCCCATCCAATAAGGAGGAGACATCATGAAACCAGTCCACGGGTTCGCCCTCATCGCGTTGTCCGTTGCAGCATCGGGCGTATACACGTCCGATGTCCATGCGCAGCGCAGCTTCCCCAATCGCCCCATAGAACTGGTCGTCCCCTTCTCTCCAGGCGGCGGCAGCGGCATCACCGGCGAGATGATGAAGAAGATCATCTCCGACGAGAACTTGTCGCCGCAGCCTGTCAACATCAACTACAAGCCGGGCGCCTCGGGGCAGATCGGCTGGACCTACCTCGCGACCAAGAAGGGCAATGCGCACACGATCGCGACCGCGACGCAGTCGTTCAGCTACGGCTTCGTGCTCAAGCAGATGCAGGTGAAGCCCGAAGACTTCACGCCGATCGCGATGATGCTGACCGATACGCAACTGATGGCCGCGCACCCGAGCGCCGGGGTCAAGACCATCAAGGAACTGATCGCCGCCGCCCAGAAGAACCCGGGAGGCGTACGCGTAGGTGGCACCGGCGCCGCCGGTTCCGATGCCAACCTGGCGGTGATGATCAACAGCGCAGCGAAGGTGAAACTCAACTACATTCCGTTCAAGAGCGGCGGCGACGTCAACGCCGCCATACTCGGCGGTCATCTGGAGGCCGCGCTCGGCAACCCGAACGAACTGGCGGGCTACGTCGAGTCCGGCAAGCTTCTGCCCCTGGTCGTATTCTCCGATACGCGGATCCCCGGTCTCAAGGACGTGCCGACCATGAAGGAGATGGGCTACAACGTGGTCTCACGCTCGGTGCGCGGCGTGGTCGCCCCCGCCGGCATCAGCAAACAGGAGGAGCAGGTCCTGGTCGAAATGATGCGCAAGGTCACTCAGTCCAAGCAGTGGGCGGAGTATGCCGCCAAGAACATGATGACCGTCAATTTCCTCGGCGGTGCGGACTATGCCAAGTATCTCGCCGAGGAGCGTGAGCGCCTGAGCGAAACCCTGAAGGCCCTGGGCAAGCTCTGAGCATCCCGGCCGGTATCGCGCTGACGAGGAAGCACACACATGGAAAAAGCCGAAACCGCTGGCGGCCTGTTGATTCTGACCGTCGGCGCGGTACTGCTGTTCGAGGCCTACAAGCTGCCCTACATGGTCGAGGACGTTCCTGGGCCGGGGTTCCTGCCCTTGTGGCTGGCGATCGGCATCCTGATCGCGGGAACGTCGGTGACGTTCAGCGCGATTCGCGGAAAACTGCGGCCCGGCGAGCCCATCGCCTGGCCGACCGCGTGGGGCTGGCGCCAGGTCATCACCATGATGGTGGCGCTGGCGTTGGCGCTGCTGTTCCTCGAAACCGCGGGATTCCTCATCACGACCACGCTCTTCATGGCCGTGGTGATCTTTTCGCTGGGGGCACGATCGTGGGTGATGCTGATCTCCGCACCGCTTGCCGCCGCCGGCATTCTGTATTCGATCTTCGCCCTGTGGCTGCGCGTGCCGCTGCCGCAAGGCTTGCTGAACATCTAATGTCCCGAGGGCGTGCGCAATTCGCTGCGAATGGCATGTCGAGCATGGCCGCCCTGCTTTATCTTGAGTCTCTGCCAGGGCTCGAAGCAAGTTGCGCATCACATCGCATCGGTAAACGACTTCGACGCGCCTGCCGCCCAGAGGCTCAACGCTCGCGATCGGCAGTAAAGCAGCGCAGCTCGGCTTCAGACGAGTAGTTCGACAAGGCTTGGCTGGCGCACGTGCCGCGCAGCCTCGATAAGCATCACAATACGATCGACAGCTAGACCGCCCTCGGCGAGGCGGTCGTCAAAGGGAGACAACTGAATGGACGTCCTATCCAATCTCGCCCTGGGCTTCTCGGTCGCCTTCGCACCGATCAATCTCGTGTTCGTGACCATAGGCGTCGTCCTCGGCACGCTGATCGGCGCCTTGCCCGGCATCGGCCCGGTGGCCGGCCTCTCCATACTCATCCCGCTCGCGTTCGGCATGGATCCGATCGCCGCCATGATCCTGATGTGCGGCGTGTATTACGGCTGCATGTACGGCGGCACGATCACGTCGGTGCTGCTGAACGTGCCCGGCGAATCGTCCTCGCTCATGACGTGCCTGGACGGCTACCAGATGGCGCAGCAAGGCCGTGCGGGACCGGCGCTCACGATTGCGGCGATCGGCTCCTTCGTGGCGGGGACTTTCAGCGTCGTCATGCTCACAGTGCTCGCCCCACCGCTGGCCGAAGCGGCCTTGAGCTTCGGGCCGCCCGAGTATTTCGCGCTGATGATCCTGGGTCTTTCGGCGATTACGGGCCTCACCGGCCGCTCTCGCGCCAAGGGTTATGCGATGGCCATGATCGGCCTGGCGATGGCCACCATCGGCCTGGATCCGATTGGCGGCGTTCCCCGATTCTCCATGGGCAGTCTCGAACTGATGGATGGCATCGGCTTCCTGCCGATCGCGGTCGGGATGTTCGGCCTGGGCACGGTGCTGGCCATGGTCGACTCGCCGACCGAGATCCGGATCATGAAGACAACCCTGCGGGAGATGGTGATCACACGCCAGGATCTCAAGGAGAGCGCCATGCCGATCGTTCGCGGCAGCATCATCGGCTTCGGCATCGGCGTTCTGCCCGGCGCCGGCGCGACGATCTCCACGTTTCTCGCTTATGCCACCGAAAAGCGCCTGTCCAAGACCCCGGAGAAATTCGGCACGGGCACCATCGCGGGCGTTGCTTCCCCCGAAGCGGCGAACAACGCCTCGACCGGCGGCGCCATGATCCCGCTGCTCACGCTCGGCATCCCGGGCTCGGGCACGACAGCGGTGCTGCTCGGTGTGCTGACGCTGTTCAATCTGCAGCCCGGCCCCCTGCTCTTCACCAAGAACCCGGACTTCGTCTGGGGGCTCATCGCCTCGATGTACATCGGCAACGTGATGCTGCTGGTGCTCAACATCGCGTTCGTGCCGGCCTTCGTCGCCGTGCTGAAGATACCTTACCGCATCCTCGCGCCGCTGATCGCGATCTTTTGCCTGGTCGGGGTCTACAGCGTCAACAACAGCGTCCTGGATCTGTGGCTCATGTTCACCTTCGGCATCATCGGCTATCTTGCCAACAAGATGGCCTATCCCCTGGCGCCGCTGGTGCTCGGACTGGTGCTCGGCGGCTACATGGAAGTCTCGTTGCGCCAGTCGCTGAAGATGTCGCAAGGCGATCTGTCGACCTTCTTCGAACGCCCGCTGTGTGCCGTCATCCTCGCCATCGCGGCGGTAATCATCCTGTGGCCGATCGTGAGCAAGCTGTTCATGCGCTCGAGCAAGGCATCCAAGCCGGTCCTGGGCGGCGAGGAAATCTAAGCGGCCCGTCCCGACGAAAAAGCGCGCCTTATGGAGAAGGCGCGCTTGTTTTCGAATCCCGGGTCCAGCCCCGGCGGGATCAGCATCGGCGATGCGTCACGCCGTCTTGGGAAACCCGTACAAGGCCTCGGGATTCGCCACCAGAATCCGATGCCGCGTGGCCTCGTCCGGCGCCCAGACCGCGAGCAGATCGAACAGGCCGGCGTCGTCGGGCTTGATCTTGGGGCTGGGATGCGGCCAGTCGCTGCCCCAGACCAGCCGCTCGGGCGCGGCTTTGACGTAGGCTTGCGCGATTCGGGTGGCCTCGGGGTAATCCGGCGGCCCGATCTCGCTGTTCATGTAAGCCCCGGAGATCTTCACCCAAGCCTTGCCCTGCTGCACCAGTCCCATGATCACGCCCCAGGCGGGATGATCGGTCGAGGGGACATGCCCCAGATGATCGAACACCACCTGGGTCGGCAGCCGCCCGAGCATATCGGCGTTCGCGACGATCTGCGCCTGCGGCATGTTGAATTGAAGATGCCAACCCAGATGCGCTATGCGCTTGGCCATGGGCTCGATCATGTCGACCGAGACCACAGCCGTAGCGGGGTCGCCGACAGTGAACCGCAAGCCGCGAATGCCGCCCGCATGGAGACGATTCAACGTCGCATCGGTCACATCGGGGCGCAGCACGCCGACGCCGCGCGCATTGTCGATGCCGAGTTGGGCGATGGCATCCAGCGTCGGCTCGTTGTCGACACCGTAGTTGCGCGGCTGGACGATCACCACGCGCGACAAGCCCAGCCGTTTCTGCAGCAGACGGTAATCGCCGACTGTCGCGTTCGTCACCCTGGTCACGACCGGCTCGAAGCGCGGATCGTAGATATGGATATGGCAATCGGCGGCGTGCGCCGGTGCGGGCGTGCCCGGAGGCGAGCTGCCGGTGGAATTGGGAACGGCCTGCTCGACTGCCCTCTGGTAGCTCGCCATGCTTTCTCCTTGATCGAAACGCGGATGGTGTAGGCTGGGCTGCGGCAACGGTTCGCCGACTCAGCATATCGGGCCGATAACGCTAGCGCAGCACGTTCAGCGTCTCGGAGGCATGGATCACGTCGGCCGCGACCTCACGCAATTTGCGGCGCTGGGAGCGCGCGTGACGGCGCAGCAGTTCGAAGGCGTTGGCGCGGTCGACATGCATGCGCTCGAGCAATATGCCGGTTGCGATGCTCACCTCGCGGGCCCCCGCCAGTTCGGCGGCCATGCTCGACTGCGACCGGCGCAGCTCGTCGAGTTCATGCGCCCTCGCCAGCGCCGTCTCGATCGCGGGAACGATCCGGGATGGGTCGACCGGCTTCACCAGGTAGCCGAGTGCGCCATGCTCGCTGGCCTGGCGCACCAGATCCGCGTCGCCGTAGGCGCTGAGGAATACGCTGGGAATCGCCGTGCGCTTGCGCAACTGCTCCGCCAGCTCGATGCCGCTCATCGTCCCCATCTTCACGTCCAGCAAAGCCAGATCGACGGCCTGCGTCAAGGCGAGCATGAGCCCTTCCTCACCCGACTCGGCTTCGATCACGCCATAGCCGTGCTCGCGCAGTCCGGCGGCGATCGTCACACGCACCAGCCGATCGTCATCGACGACCAGAATCGTCGCCTTGGCCCGTTTCGAACCGCTGTTGTCCTGAATCATTCATCCCCTCCGTCACTGCTGACCGCAGCTCCATATTCTAGTCGGGCGTCCATGTTCCGGGTCGTCGATTCGCTGCGCAAGAAGTCGATGGGCCATTGCGCCGCGAATCCGCGACGCAGGGGCGTCGCCTCGGCTGGTCCCATCGACCGTCATCGGGCGACGGCACGATTCCGTGACCTCACGGCGCCGGTCTGCGATCATCGAGGTGCAGCGGACGCGCTACACTCTCGCCTTGGCCCTAGGCTGGAGGCGAACGCGAATGGACCACTTCAGCGGTGCACAGGCAGCCGTGCGCATGCTCGACCTGTACGGCGTGCGTCACGTGTTCGGACTGTGCGGCGACACGAGCCTGCCGTTCTACGATGCCCTCTGCACGATGGAGCATCGGATCACCCATGTGCTCACCCGCGATGAACGCAGCGCGGCCTACATGGCCGACGGCTATGCGCGTGTCAGCGGCAAACCCGGTGTCTGCGAAGGTCCCAGCGGCGGGGGCGCCACTTATCTGTTGCCCGGCCTGGTCGAAGCCGATGAGTCGTGCTCGCCCGTGCTCGGCATCACCTCGGACGTGCCGGTGCTCTCGCGCGGCCGCTTCCCGTTGACCGAACTCGATCAGGAAGCGCTGTATCGTCCCGTGACCCGATGGAACACCGTCTGCCATCGCGCCGAGCAGGTGCCTCAGGCGATTCGGAGCGCATTCCGCCACATGACGACCGGGCGTCCCGGCGCGACCCACATCGGGCTGCCCTACGATGTGTTGAAGCAGCCGGTCGATCCCGCGCAGATTTGGGCGCAGCCCGGACACGACGTCTGTCCCGCATGGCGATCCGGCGCGGACCCCGCCCTGGTCGAACGCGCCGCCGAAGCGATCCTCGCCGCACGCCGACCGGTCTTGGTATGCGGAGGCGGCGTCATTACCTCGGGCGCCACCGATGAACTGCTGCAGGTCGCAACGCTGCTCAACGCGCCCGTGTGCACCACGGTCTCCGGCAAGGGTAGCATCGCGGAGACGCATCCCCTCAGCGTCGGCGTCGTCGGTTCCAACGGTGGCGTGATCGCGACCCGCAGCGTGATGGAACAAGCCGATCTCGTCGTCTTCATCGCCTGTCGCGCGGGCTCGACCACCACCGAACACTGGACCCGGCCGGCGCCCGACGTGCGGATCGTGCATATCGATGTCGACCCGCTCGTCGTCTCGGCCAACTATCGCACCGAGCATGCGCTGATCGGCGATGCCAAGCTCGTGTTGGGCGCCTTGCTGCAGGCTCTGACCCGACATCTGGGCAAGCGCGCACCGACGGAATTCGACGGTGCAGCCGTGGCCGCCCGCGCTCGCGCCGCCAAGTTCGACGCGTTCCGCCGCCTGGCCGAGGCGAATGCGCGACCGATTCGCCCCGAACGCGTGATTGCCGAACTGCACCGCATCCTGCCGCCCGATGCCATCGTGGTGGCCGATCCCGGCACACCCTGCCCCTACGTCTCGTGCTATTACCCGCTGCGGGAAGCCGGGCGCCATTTCCTGACCAACCGCGCGCACGGCGCGCTCGGTTACGCCATGTCGGCTGCGCTGGGCGCATGGTTCGCACGCCCGCATTCGAAGTGCGTCGCCGTCATGGGCGACGGCAGCTTCGGCTTCTCCGTGGGCGAACTGGAGACCGTGGTGAGATGCAAGGCGCCACTGCTGATGCTGGTCTTCTCGAATGCCACCTACGGCTGGATCAAGGCCAGTCAGCGCGCGAGTTACGGCCAGCGCTATTTTTCCGTGGACTTCTCCCGCACCGACCATGCGCTGATCGCAAGCGGCTACGGCGTCAAGTCTTGGCGCGTCGAGGATCCGGATCAGCTGGGCCCGGTATTGCGCGAGGCCGCCGAGCACGGCGGGCCCACGCTGGTCGACATCGTTGCTCAATCGCTGGAGGACGCTGCCGCGCCGGTGCTGCAGTGGATGGGCTAGCGTCGGCGTCCTACCCGCACGCATCCGCGCGGTGCCGACGGACCATCCCGAACTCGCGGGCGATCACCCGCCCGCCGCTCCCGCATCGCTCTCCTGCGAATCCTCCGCGCGTGCGGCAGCGACGGTATCCCAAACGGCCATGAACATCGCGGCGACGAGCGGCCCGATGACGAATCCGTTGAGACCGAAGATCGCCATGCCGCCCAGCGTGGAGACGAGAATGACATAGTCGGGCATCCTCGTATCCTTGCCGACCAGGATCGGACGCAGGATGTTGTCGACCATGCCGATGACCAGTACGCCGAATACGATCAGCACGCCCCCTTCCCAGACCGCGCCGCTGACGAGGAAGTAGATCGCCACCGGCAGCCAGACGAGCGCGCTGCCCACGGCGGGCAGCAACGAGAGGAGTGCCATCAACACGGCCCACAGGACGGCGCCGCCGACGCCGAGAAACCAGAAGATCAGCCCACCGAGCGCACCTTGCAGCACCGCGACCACGATGTTTCCCTTCACCGTCGCACGCACCACGGTGGTGAAGCGCGACCCGAGCCGATGGCGCAAGTGGTCTTCCAGCGGCAGCGCGGCATTGATGCGCGCGACCAGCCAACGCCCGTCGCGCAAGAAGAAGAACAGCAGGTACAGCATCACGAAGAAGCCGATCACGAAATCGAACGTGATCTGGCCGATGTTCAGGGCCTGGGTGCCGATGAACTGGGCACCCTTGGCAAGACCGCTCATCAGTTGCTCCTGGACCGACGCGAGATCGCTCAGCCCGGCATCCTCCAGCAGTCCCCGGGCCCAACTGGGGATCGCATCCATCACGTGCTTCAGGCCTCCGGCGATATCCAGTTCGCCGGTCTGAAGGCGTTCATAGAGCGACGCCGCCTCCTGCACCAGCATCGCCGCGACGATGCCCGCCGGCAGGATGACGATGAAGACGATGATCGTCACGGTGACAAGGGCTGCGAGCGAACGCCGGTCGTGCATCGCACCCTGAAGTCTGCGGTTCAACGGCGAGAACACGATGGCGAGCACCGCAGCCCAGAACACGGCGGCATAGAAAGGCCACAGGATCAGCGCGAAGGCGAGCGTCACCGCGACGACCAGCACGACGAAGGTCTTGTTGTTGGATAGCGCGGGCGGGGAGGGTGTCATGGTGGGCAGGGGCACGTTCGGCCGCGGGTCACGCCCGGCTGGGCAATGAGGCTAAAGCGTGCCGGGCCTTGCATCAGCACGCGTCGTGCCCGTGGTCCGCGCCTGGAAACGGCTGATGGCCGCGACCGTGCGCTTTACAATCCAGGCAGACGCCTGAACGGGCATGGCCCGTCGGGAAGTCCGCCGATCCCTCACCCCACGCAGACAAGTCATGATCGAAACCAGCATCGAGCAGCGCCGGCGCGACCTCGGCGGATTCGAAGTCGCCCGCGTCCTGCCCCACCCGCGCCGACGCATGGTCGGTCCCTTCGTTTTTTTCGACGCCATGGGCCCGGTGGATTTTCCGCCGGGACTCGCGCGCACGGTCGATGTGCGCCCGCATCCGCATATCGGTCTGGCCACCGTCACCTACCTGTTCGATGGCGAAATCATGCACCGCGACAGCGTGGGCAGCGAGCAGCCGATCCGGCCCGGAGAAGTCAACTGGATGATCGCGGGACGCGGCATCACGCACTCCGAGCGCTTCGAGCTCGCGCGCCGCCAGGGCGACCATCTGCATGGCATACAGGCCTGGGTGGCTTTGCCGAACGAAAGCGAGGAGATCGAGCCCTCGTTCCGCCACCTCAGCGGCACCGATCTTCCCGTCATCGAGGATGCCGGCTCGAAGGTGCGCGTCATCGCGGGCGAACTGTTCGGCCAGCGCTCGCGCGTCGTGACGCTTTCGCCGCTGTTCTATGCCCACGCCGAACTGGCGGCCGGCAGCCGTCTCGAATTGGCATCCCGGTACACCGAGCGTGCGGCCTACCTGGTTTCGGGCGGTCTCGAGGTCGCCGGCAGAATGCACGAGCCGGGCCGCATGCTGGTATTCGAGCCGGGCGCCCCGGTTTCGATGCGCACCGAGGCCGGCGCGGTGGTGATGCTGCTCGGCGGCGAACCGGTGGGCGACCGCTACGTGGAGTGGAACTTCGTATCCTCGTCGCGCGAGCGCATCGCGCAGGCAAAGGCGGATTGGCGCGCGGGCCGTATGAAGCTGCCGGATCTGGACAGTGGCGAGTTCATCCCCCTCCCGGAAGACGCTTCCCCGCGGCCCAAGCCGATGTCCTGACCGAACCGGCGATCAGCCGGCAATCACCGGCTCGCCCTTGATCACGGTGCGCAACAGAACCCGCGCCTGCTTCGCGTCGACCTCGGAGCGGTAGTGCATCGCGCAGCGATTGTCCCAGAGGACCAGATCGCCCACGCGCCACTTGTGGCCCCAGGCGTATTTGTCCTGCGTGGCGTGCGCCCAGAGCTTGTCGAGCAGTTGCTCGCTCTCGGCGTTCGGCATGCCGAGGATGTAGTTCGACGGCCAGACGCGGCGCCGACCGAGATAGAGCGCCTTCTTGCCTGTGACCGGATGGACGCGAACGAGGGGATAAGTGGGCCCGGGCACTTCTTCCGGTGTGCCCGGCACGCTTGACCGTCGGTCGCAACATGCCCGTGCTGTTGCGGCTCGCGCCGTGCAACTGCGACTTGCCCTCGATCGCACGCTTCAGATCCTCGGACAGTTCTTCATAGGCGCGATACTGGTTGTTGAAAAAGGTATCGCCGCCGCCATCGGTCGGAATGATCACCGCGTAGAGCATGCTGCCTGCAGGCGGCACTTCCACGTAGGAGTTGTCGCTGTGCCAGACGACCTCGTAACTGCCCAGGGTGCCGTTGTCGAGCACCGGCTCTCCCCGCTCGTCCAGGTTGGAGATCAGACTCACGCGCGGGTTGAGCGCGACGCGCTTGCCTCCGACCTGATAGCCGCCGGCCACCTGATACTTGCGTGAGGCGCCTTCCTTGGTCTCGCCGAAGATCTCGGCCGCCTGCAAAAAGGATTCGTCGGGCAGCTTCTGGTCGCGCCATAGCAGCACCAGATGCTCGGCCCAGGCATCGCTCAGCTTGCGCTTGGTCGCTTCAGGCACCGGCTGCGACAAATCCATGCCGCGGACCTCGGCACCCAGCGCTTTGCCGGTCGAGACGATTTCGACAGACTCGGGCGCGTTGATGCCCTGCCCGGCACCGGGTTGCCGTACTGAGGCCGGTTGCAGATTAGCCGCCATGAAAACTCTCCTCGTCGGTTGGGTGTGCGGCGCAGTCGACGAGGCCGCACGGGCGCTCGCCGGCACCGGTTCGATGAACTGATCCGATTCTACAACGCCGGCAAGACTCGAGTTCCGCCGCCACGGGTTTGCGCACGCGCTACACTCGGCACCTGATGTCCTGAGTCGGAGATTCGTCGACGAATGGCCGAACGGTATCGATGACGCAGAAGAGGCCAATGGCCGACTCGGGACACTAAGCCGCACCAAACATTCATGCCACGCCAGGGGAGGATGAGTCATGTCGTTGAGTCGCCAGTTCGCACGGTTCGTCGCAGATCTCGACTACGCCGGATTGCCTGCCGAAGTCGTCGATCGGGCCAAAGGGGTGACGTTGCAGGCATTGACCTCGGCCCTGCTCGCGCACGACATGGCGCCCACCAAGCATGCCCTCGCCATGATGCGCGAAGAGGAAGCGGGCGGCGGGGGTGCCGCGACCGTACTCGGCCACGGTGTCAAGCTGACCAAGAGCGGCGCTGCGTTCGTCAATTCGGAGGCCGTGCTCGCCGGCGGCAAGTGGGACACGTTCCGGATGCTCACGCACCCAGGGTCGGCGATCCTGCCGGCTGCGCTCGCAGCGGCTGAGACCTCGGGATGCTCGGGCAAGGATTTCATCGTCGGCATCGTCGCCGGCTACGAAGTGATGGAACGCATGGCCGCCGAGTTCATTCCCACCGTGATGGCGCGCGGCTTCCACGCAGGCCCGGTTTTCGGCATCTTCGGTGCGGCCGTCGCGGCGGCCAAGATCCAGAAGCTCGACGCCGAGCAGATCCATAGCGCGATCGCCCAGTGCGTGAATCTCGCCGCGGGCAATCTCGAAGGCGGACGCAGCGGAGGCCGCTCGCTGCGCGAAGGCGGTGCCGTGCGCAATGCCCTGCTCGCCGTGGCCATGGCCAAGCACGGCACGCGCGGCGGCGAGACTACCCTGGAAGGCAACGCCGGCTTCTATCACGCCTATACCGGCAACAACATGGGCGTGCTGAGCCACAGTTTCACCGAGCGCAGGAAGGTCGATCTCGAAAGCATCACCGCGGGTCTGGGCAAGCACTGGGTGTTCCTCGAAACGCTGTATCGGATCTATTCGACCTCGGGCTTCAACATCGCGCACGTCGACGTGACCGCGCAGCTTTGCGAGGAGCACGGCATCAATAGCCGCGACATCGAGCGTATCGAAGCGGTGGTGAACTGGTTCGAAACCGAGTATCCGAGCCCGGCTTTCCCCATGCCGGGCGCGGACGGCCGACCCAAGGTGGGCAGCACGCACTATTTCACCGCCTACGGGGCTGTCCTCAGAAGCTATCCGCTGTTGCGCGCCTGGCCGCTCAAGGGCGATGAACGCGATCCGGCCGAAGTGCTCGATCTCATGCGGCGCGTGCAATTGATCCCCATGGTGGGCCGGACCTTGTTCGGACCGCGCATCACCGTGTTCACGAAAGACGGCAAGAGCTACACGCGCGAAGGCACGGGACGCGAGTTCATCTTCGATTACGACCAACTGGTGCGCAGGATCGGCGCGGTGTCCTCCGGCCTGCCCATGCCCGAGGCTCGATACGCTCAACTGGTGGGCGCCTGCCGCACGCTCGAAGCGCTCGGCAGCGTGGCGTCGGATCTGATTCCGCTGACTGTCGCCGCCTGAGGCCCCCGGTAGCGGACAGCATCGCCGGGACATTCCGTCGCGGACTGTCCGCCGTGCGTTCGATCCGCCGACGATCACGGACCTGCGCAAAGTGCGACCTTAGTCACTTCGGATTCGCTTGCGCTTTGCCATACTCGAGCGTTACCACATTGCTTGCGAGGTGTCGTGATGATCCGCCCTTCTTCCTGTCTGCGCACCGTACGCTGCCTGATCGCCCTCGCCTCCTTGACAGGCGCCGCAGGCGCCCATGCGGCCATCGCCGCACAAAGCGAATTTTCCTCGGACGCCGAAGGCTGGGTGCTGTCGGGCGACACCACGACCTCCAATCCGACCTACATCGCCACAGGGGGAAATCCGGGCGGCTTCGTCCGGGGAATCGACCAGACGGTGGGCGGCGTCTGGTACTGGCAAGCGCCGGCGAAATTTCTCGGTGACAAGTCGCTCTCGTTCGGCGAGACGCTCAGCTTCGATCTGCGCATGCGCGGAAGCGGGCCGCTCTTCGACTCGCCGGACCTCAGTCTCGGCGGCGGTGGCCTGACTCTGCACCTGGACTTGTCGCCGGTGCCGCAAGATCTCGCCTGGACCACCTATACGGTCAACCTCGATCAGAGCGACAACTGGCGCGTCGGAACGCTTACCGGCTCGATCGCCACCGAAATCGACTTTCGCCAAGTACTGGGCAACTTGAGCAGCCTGCGCATCCGGGGCGAGTTCATCACGGGGTCGGACAACGGCGATCTGGACAATGTCGTCATGACAGCCGTGCCCGAGCCCGAAACGTACGCACTATTCGGACTCGGCCTGGGGATCGTCGCCTGGGGCGTACGGCGGCGCCGGACAGACCGCAGGACTTGATCATCGATGGGCGCGGCGCGCTGCGATCCCCCGTCGCTGTCCGCATGGGATTCCACCAGATCCCCGGCTGCCGAACGAATCGACCTCAGCCGAGGATCGCCGGCCAGGGACTCGTCAGACACGTAAACGCCGAACACAACGCCACGTTCGGGTGAACACGGATGTTCGATTCGATCGTGTTTTACAGTGCGTACGGCGCCGATGTCTGCATTTCGCCGCTCAGCTGAGCCTCGTTCAAGATCAGACGGCCGAAACACAGCTCCAATCGACGTCGTGATCCGCGGCGAATGCGGACGTACGCCCACCCGGTGTAGACTTTGCTTCCAGGGAGCAAACACCCTCCGAGCACGCGCCGTGCGTGAGCGGCCAGGGCACATTCATCAGACAGCCACAAGGACGCCGCATGTTCGAAGCCTCGAATCAAGCGCAGGTCGACGAATCCACTGCGCCAGGCAGAAGCAGCCTCGCATTTTTACGACGCTTCATCCATCACCCCAAGCAGATCGGTTCCATCATTCCGAGTTCGCGTTTTCTCGAGCGCCGACTGGTCAAACTGGGCGCTGTCGCAGATGCGAACACAGTCGTGGAACTCGGGCCGGGCACGGGCGGCACCACGCGAGCCCTGCTGCGCGCTCTGCCTGCACAGGGCAAGCTGCTCGCCATGGAAATCGACCCGGTCTTCTCCGACATGCTGCGTGCCGGCATCCGGGATCCGCGCCTGATCGTGCATCAGGCGACTGC
>LNFM01003022.1_pt1 | contig 34180 bp, 32 predicted proteins | sample 596031 | NCBI WGS metagenome assembly LNFM01 (sample SAMN04254537, study PRJNA301005) | activated carbon metagenome | isolation source: dual media filters at the Ann Arbor, Michigan drinking water treatment plant | place: USA: Ann Arbor
ACGCGCGGCCGCTTTTCGCTGCGGCTCGACCATGACAGGCAGCCGTTTTCGATGCAGTGGGCCGAGGTGTTCTTCGACGGCGCATTCAACGTGATTCGCGGCAGTGGCACGCTGCACTACAGCGGATCGGCCTGGACGGGCAGCGACCTGTTCACGCATGCACTCGATATTCCGAATCAGTTCTCGAGCTCCGCAGTCGTGCCGCTGCCGAGCTCCGTGGTCCTGCTGCTGTCCTCGCTGCTGTTCGTGCCCTTGCGCGGACTGCGTCGACGCGCAGCTGCCTGACCCTTCCCGATCCCTCCCTCCGCGAAACGTTTGGCGCCCCTCAAGGGCGCCATTTTTTTTCAGGCACCCGCTGCCGCCAGCACGCCCGTCGGACACTTCACGCCGGTGCCACCGAGCCCGCAATAGCCGCCAGGATTCTTCGCCAGGTACTGCTGGTGATATTCCTCGGCGTAGTAGAAAGGCGGCGCGTCCAGGATTTCCGTGGTGATATGGCCGAGTCCGGCCGCCGCAAGCGCCGACTGGTACGCGGCCATGCTCTGCCGGGCCTCGTCGCGCTGCACGTCGTCGAAGACGTAAATGCCTGAACGGTACTGCGTGCCGACATCGTTGCCCTGACGCATGCCCTGGGTCGGGTTGTGCGATTCCCAGAACACCGCCAGCAGACGGTCGAACGCGATCTGCTGCGGGTCGAACACGACGAGCACGACTTCATTGTGGCCGGTCATCCCGCTGCACACTTCCTGGTAGCTCGGGTTCGGCGTCAGGCCTGCGGCATAACCGACCGCAGTGGTGATCACGCCGTCGAGCGACCAGAACTTGCGTTCGGCGCCCCAGAAACAGCCGAGCCCGAACAGGACACGCGCGCTGCCGGCCGGAAACGGCGGTTTCAGCGGCGCATTCAGCACGAAATGGCGGGCCGGCACCGGCATCGGCGTCGTGCGGCCCGGCAGCGCCTCGGCGGGTGTCGGCATACGTTGCTTGTGATTCAGACCGAACATGGTGGTCGTCCTTGCCGCTGGAATGGTTCGTTGCACGATGGTCGCTCGACCGTTGAAAATCAAGGCGCCACTGAACCGGCTTGCCCCGGGCGGCGTAAGCCCCACAGTTCACAGGGAGTCTTCGAACATGCGCATCGTGACCTTGATTCTGCTGTCCCTGGGCGGCGCGGCCGCCACTGCCTGCCCCGCGGGTCTCGACTTCGCCGCCCGACCTCTGCTCGGTCAGGAACCGGTGCGCCTGTGCGAGGCCTACGCGGGCAAGGTGGTGCTGGTCGTCAACACGGCCAGCAAGTGCGGCTTCACGCCGCAGTACGAAGGACTCGAGGCGCTGTACCGCGAACTCGGTCCGCGCGGCTTCGTGGTCCTCGGCTTTCCGTCGAACGACTTCGGCGGCCAGGAGCCGGGCACCGAGGCCGACATCGGCAAGTTCTGCCGGTCGACCTACGGCGTGCAATTTCCGATGTTCGAGAAAACCGTCGTGATCGGCGCCGGCGCGCACCCGTTCTACCAGTCCCTCGCCGCGCAGACCGGCGAATCGCCGAAGTGGAATTTCCACAAATACCTGATCGATCGTGATGGCAAGGTGGTCGGCAGTTACGGCAGTATGACCTCCCCCACTTCGGGCACCCTGCGTGAAGCAATCGAATCCCGGCTCTAGCGCCCTGGCTGCGCCGACCCTCCGCCTGACCGTCCTGTGCCTGCTCGCGGCCTGTGCCGCGAGCGTCCCGGCCGCGCCGCGAAAATCACCGGCGGACAGTTCCACCGTCACCGTCATGTTCGAGAACGACCTGTTCGGCGACCGCGACGAGCAGTACACGAACGGCTTCCAGATCGGCTGGATGTCGCAGGATCTCGCGCAGTTCTACGACGCCGAACTGCCGCACTGGATGGAAGGGCTGTCGGACTACCTGCCGTTCATCGACCTGCCGGACAGCACGCACAACATCGGGCTCTCGCTCGGCCAGAAGATGTACACGCCGCGCGACACCGCGACCCCTGCGCTGGTGCGCGACGACCGGCCCTATGCAGGCTGGCTCTACGGAGGCCTCGCCTTCGTCAGCAAGACCGAGACCCGTCTCGATACGGTGGAAGTACAGCTGGGCGTCGTCGGCCCCGCGTCGCTCGCCGAGGAAGCCCAGGAGCTCGTGCATGAACTGCGCAACCTGCCGGTGCCCCAGGGCTGGGACAACCAGCTCGAAAACGAACCGGGCGTGGCCCTGATCTACGAGCATCGCGACCGCCCCTGGCGCAGCGAGAACGTCTCCGGGATCGGCTACGACCTCATCACGCATGCCGGTGGCGCAGTCGGCAACGTGTTCACGTATCTCAATGCCGGTGCCGAAATCCGGGCCGGCTGGAACCTGCCGGCGGATTTCGGGACTTCGTTGATCAACCCCGGCGGTGACACCAATGCGCCGTCGGCGGTCAACGACCCGCGCCTGCGCAACGAGCAGCGCTTCGGCATCCACGGGTTCGCCGCGACCACGGCCCGGGTCGTCCTGCGCAGCATCTTCCTGGACGGCAATACCTTCGCGGACAGTCACGAGGTCGACAAGGAATACCTGGTCGGCGATCTGATGCTCGGCGTCAGCGTGACCTTCTGGAACACGAAGCTGTCCTATGCCCAGGCCTTCCGCAGCCGCGAGTTCGACGGCCAGGACGGCTCGCACAACTTCGGATCGCTGAGCCTGTCGATTACCTTTTGAGCACAGCGGCCGCTGCTGCTATAAAGATCCCAACGCTCCGGACGGACGCCCGAGGAAGCCGCATGAAAAGCGCGACCGATCGCATCGAGGTCTACTGTGACAGCCACGGCGTGTCCTATTGCTCCACGCGCGAACGCCTGATCAATGCGGGCCTCGCGACCAGCGAGATGTTTCCCGGTCCGAATGAGACCTGGCGTGGCAACGGCCCCTGCCGCGATCCGGACGAACCGCTGTGGTCCGTGCAACGCGCGAAGCAGGGCCGCTACAAGGTCATCTGGGGGCTGTGCCTGGCGCGCGAGACCGACTGAGCCGCAAGCGCTGACGCGGCTAAAGATCCGGCCACGCGCCTGACCCACCGTTCCACCGCCACCGCCGGGAGGCCCTGTCCGCCTCACGCGCAGCCCCGTTCACGACGCCGCACACCCCGGCCGACAGCGTGCCGGGGATTCAGTCCGGATTCATCCGCCGCCGCCTAGCGTGGGAACCGTGAGCGCGCCATTGCGCGCCAAGGAACACCCCGATGAACACTCGACCACGCGGCAGCAGATGGCAGCAGACGATTGGCGTGCTGGCGGTCGCGAGCCTCGCCGGCTGCGCAAGCCCCTACTATCGTTCGCCGCCGGCCGGCTACGCCTATGCCCCGGTGACGCATCACGTGTCCACCCCCGTTTACGCGCAGCAGAGCTATGCCCAGCCTGCGTACGGCGCGCCCTCGTCGTATGCACAGGCACCGGTGTATGCCGCGGCGCCGCCGGCTTACGGCCCGACCACCTACGCCGCGCCGCCCGCCTATGCGGCGCCACCGCCGATGGCTGCCGCGCCAGCCGGCCCCTGCCTCGGACGTCCGCTCAGCGGCGCGATGGGCGGCGCACTCGGTGGCTTCCTGGGTTCGAAAATCGGCAACGGCAGCGGTCGCCTGGCGGCCACCGCAGCGGGTGCGATCCTCGGTTACAACGTGGGTCAGTCGGTCGGCCAGACTGCCTATCCCTGCCACTGATCGGCTTCGATGACGGCGGCGCCGATGGCCTTCGGCGCCACGCCATCACGGCGCTTCCCCGGCGCACCGCGCCGGGGGTTTTTTGATCCCGATTCGAGCGAGACATGCACTGCGCGCACTGCGCGAGTGCGAGATCGCGCGCGCGTGCACAACAAGCCCTTGATTACCGGTCGACACCCGCTGGCATGCTTAGTGCTGTCCTTTTTGTCAGACGGGTGGACTGAACGCTGCCCGTTCGCCGGATGATGTCAACCGGATGGCGCCCGCGCCGTCCGGCGAGCGTTGCTCCAGCCATTGCTCCCTCAGTTTGAAGGGCGGCTTCGGCCGCCCTTTCTTTTGCGCGTCGGGCGCCGCGTACGCGCTGCCCGGCACCGGTGCTAGTATGCGGGCCTCCGTTCTTGTCGGCCCATCACGCCTTGTTCCAGCCGCTGCCCCTGTTCCTCGCCGTGCGCTATCTGCGCGTCAAACGCAAGAACCGCTTTGCCGCGTTCGTGTCACTGGCCTCGGTCGCCGGCATTGCGCTGGGCGTGGCGATTCTGCTGATCGTGCTGTCGGTGATGAACGGCTTCGAACGCCAGGTCGCGGCACGCATCCTCGGCATGACTTCGCACGCCACCCTGCTGAGCCGCTACGGCCTGATGGACGACTGGCAGGCCGTCGCGACGCGCGCGCGCACCGCGCCAGAAGTCATCGCCGCCGAACCGTTCGTCCGCGGTGCCGGCATGCTGAATCATCGCGGCAAAGTGCGCGGCGTCCTGCTCTACGGCGTACCGCCGGCCACTGAGGCCGCGGTCTCGGATCTGCAGCAGTATCTCGGCGCAACGCCCATCGCCGCGCTCGCCGACGAGCGCGAAGCGGCCGACGACATCGCCCCGATTGCCATTGGTGATGCACTGGCTGAAGAACTGGCGCTGAAACCCGGCGACATGGTCACGTTGATCGCGCCGCGCTGGGATGACGCCCAGCAGCTCGGCGTGCCGCGCTACATTCGCCTGCGCGTGGTCGGCACTTTCCACGCCGGCATGCACGAGTTCGACTCGGCATTCGGCATCGTGAGCATCGCGACGGCCGCGCGCATCTTCGAACTCGGCACGGCGGTGTCGGGCCTGCGCGTGAAGTTCACGGACTCGAGCCGGGCCCCGGCGCTTGCGCAGCAGCTCGCCACGCACGTCGGCGACGATGTCGCGGCGCTCGACTGGACGCAGTTCCATCGCAATTTCTTTCTGGCGCTGAAGTCGCAGAAACGCATCATGTTCGTGATCCTGTCGCTGATCATCGCGGTTGCGGCTTTCAACATCGTGGCCTCGATGGTCATGCTGGTGAAGGAGAAGAATCGGGACATTGCGATTCTGCGCACGATGGGCATCGCGCCGGGCGGCATCCTGACGACCTTTCTGGTGCAGGGCATGCTCGTGGCCGGGATCGGGATCGGCATCGGCATCGGGCTCGGCGTGCTCGGGGCGGACTATGCGAACGCCGCGATGAGCCTGGTCGAACGGACGTTCGGCATCCAGTTCATCAAGCCCGACGTGTATTACATCGATTACCTGCCGACGGAAATTCGCGGCGGCGACATCTCGGTGATCGCCTCGGCAACGTTCCTGATCTGCGTGCTCGCAGCCGGGTTTCCGGCATGGCAGGCGTCGCGGATCGCACCGGTCGAGGCCATGCGCTACGACTGAGTGGCGCCGTCGCACGGCGGCGGCTCAGAACATCAGTTCACTGAAGAAATCCGGGTGCCAGTCGTCGCGGCGCGCCAGCACGAAGTGCGTCAGCCCAAGCAGCATCTCGCCTGTATGACGGTGAATCTCGGCATAGGGCTCGGGCCAGCGCGTCGGCACCTCGTCCAGAGCCGTCGGGCTCTGCGCGACCAGCGCGGCGCGCTGCGCCGGATCCGCGAGCAGCGCGTGCACGGCCGCGTAACGGGATTCGATCGCGTCGAAGGCAGCGGCGTCGATCTCGCGCATCACGCGCGCGATGCGTTCCAGTGGTGTCAGCGCAAGGTGCGCCTGCAACCATGCGGGCTTGTCGTGGCGTCGGCTGCTCGCGCCTAGCAGCAACAGCAGGCCGGCAAAGGTCAAGAGTCGCGAACTGCGCAGCTTCGCCTGACGCAGATACCAGCCGTCTTCGTCGTCCCGCTCGAACTTGTGCTGTTGCCACGCGGCGTACGAATGCAGGTAGCGCTGGAGATCGTGGATCAGCAATGTCCATTGGCCGTGCGGGTCGAGCCGGAGGCGATCGGCGCCGTACCAATCGAGAATGCGGGTCTGCAGATCAGCAAAAGCGCTGGCACCGAAGAGCGGCCGCGTGTCGAGCAGACACTGGATGCGCTTGCCGAACAGCGCGGGCGCTTCGTCGAGCGCGCCGCGTCCCTGCGGCGCGCACAGCGCCGCGGCGGAGACGCCGCGGCGGAAAATGCCGGCGGGCTTGGGCATCTTCAGCGCGGGGTGCGCGAGCGCCGCGTACACGTCGGCCGCGGGCGCCGCGCCGTCAGCGAGGCGATCGGCGACGATGACAATGGCGTCGAGATCGGAACCGGCCGACACCTCGAGGCGGCCGAGCGAACCGGCCGCTGCCACCGTCACGATCGCGTCGGTGCCGTGCAGCGCGCTGTCCAGCCGGGCCGACAGCGCCGCGATGAGCGCTGCCGATCGCAGCCTGCTCGCCGCCAGCGTGCGCGGTGCGTCAGGGTCGGGACCCGGCGCGGCTGACATCGCGCTACACGAGGTCGATCGCGTAGCGCTTCAGTTCGGCCAGCGGGATGAAATCGAGCAGGGATTCGTGGGTCGACACGAGCACGATGCGCGGCGCCACGCCGGCGCGATGCGCTTCGAGCCAGCGACCGGCACACACGCACCAGCGATCGCCGGGCAGGAGTCCCGGAAACGACGCGGCCGGGACCGGCGTGGTCAGATCGTTGCCGTGGGCGCGGGAGAACTCGAGAAAGTCGGCGGTGACCTGCACGCAGACGGTGTGCTCACCGACGTCCTCGCTGCCGGTCTCGCAACAGCCGGTGCGGTAATACCCGGTCAGCGGGTCACGGGAACAGAGTTCGAGCGGTTCGCCAAGGACATTGCGTTGCGGGGCACTCATGCGATGTGTTTCCGATAGCGGGTCACTGCACGGTGCCCGGCGTGATTGTGGGTCGGCGCCGATTATTGCGACGCATCATCGAGTCTCTATAATGCTAGTGCGTTTTGCAACCAGAAAGCGACCCCATGGAAATCAAAGGTAAGACCGCGATCATCACCGGCGCGGCGAGCGGCATCGGCCTCGCGGCGGCCCGGGAACTGATCAAGTACGAGATCAAGGCGGTCGCACTGGTGGACCGCTCTCCCGCCGTGCACGAGTTCGCGGCCAACATCAACGCGGAAGCCGGCCGCGATGTCGCGGTACCGTTCCAGGGCGACACGACCCAGGACGAATTCCGCCAGCGGGTCTTTGCAGAACTGCGCGAGGCCTGCGGCGTCGTCAATATCCTGGTCCCGGCAGCGGGCATCACGCGCGACGCCATCGCGGTCAAGCTCAACAAGGAAAAAGGCGTCGCCCAGCTGTATCCGGTCGAGACTTTCCGCGAAGTGCTCGAAGTGAACCTGGTGGCCCCCGTCTACTGGGCGCTCGAACTGGTCGGGCAGATGGCAGAGTACCGCTTCAAGCAGGGCTTGAAGCGCTGGCATCCGAGCGAAGGCGCCCAGGGCGTGATCGTCTTCATCGGCTCGGTCTCCTCGCAGGGCAACAAGGGCCAGATCGCCTACGCGAGCACCAAGGTCGGCCTCGAAGGCGCGGCGTCGACGCTGATGATCGAGGGCATCTTTCACGGCGTGCGTACGGCCGTGCTGCATCCGGGCTTCACCGACACGCCGATGGTGCGGGCGCTGGGCGAAGACTACATCAACAAGCACGTGCTGCCGGCCACACAGATCGGGCGCTTGATCCGGCCCGAAGAAATCGCCGACGCCATCTGTTTCCTCGTGCGCAACTCCGCTGTCAGCGGCCAGTTGTGGGCTGACGCGGGCTGGCATCCGCTGCCGACCTGACGCCTGCGACAAGGGGTACGCGCGCTGTCCGGCAGCGCGCGAATCTGTGACGCAACCGACGCTGCGTCGCCTGCCAGTGGATCTGCCGCAGCGGTCCAACTATAAAGAGGGACCTGACGTAGGGCAGCAGGCGCGAGGCAGACCACCGGTGAGCGAACATGACGAACGCGTGCTGTTCGTCGATGATCAACCTGAGATCATCGAGCTGATCAAACGGCATGTCGGCAATACGTACGACTGCGTCTATGCCGACAGCGGCGCCGCTGCGCTGAGTCTGCTCGACAGCGCCGGCCCATTTGCAGTCGTCGTCGCGGATTACTCGATGCCGAACATGGACGGCGTCACGCTGCTGGCCGAAATCCATCGGCGTTCACCTGACACCGTGCCCCTGATGCTGACCGCCTTTGGCGATATCGACATCGCGATCGCGGCGCTCCATGAAGGCAACATCTATCGCTTTCTGCGCAAACCGTGGGAGCGCAGCGAACTCGACCGCGCGCTGTCGAACGCGCTCGATCACTACCACCTGGTCAAAAGCGAGCGGCGGCTGCGCCAGGAACTGGCGAATGCGAATCGCGCACTCGATGCGAAAGTGCGCGAACTCGACGAACTGAATCAGCTGCTCGAATACTGGGTGGAGTTTTCACCAGCCGTGCTCTACAGCGCGGACTGCGACGGCGGCACACCAACCCTGACCTACGTCAGCAAGAATTTCGCGCGACTCATCGGCCATGAACGCACGGACATCATCGTCGAGCCGGGACTCTGGGCCCAGGCCGTGCATCCGGACGACGCGCCCGAGCGCGAACGACGCGTACGCGAGTTCGTGCTCAGTCGCGCGGCCGAGCATTCGCTGACCTACCGCATTCGTCATCACAACGGCGCCTATCGCACGATCCTCGAGTCGATGCGCTGCATCCGCAATCCGCAGGGCAAGGCCCTCGAACTGGTCGGCGCGTGGCTCGACATTTCGCCGCGCTGAACGCGCCCTGGCGCGGCCATTAGCTCAAGTCGTTTCTGGGTTTCGAAGGCAGTCGCTTCATTTTATTGAGCTTAAGTTGCGCTCGCGCTTGACAGCATCTTCAGGAAGAGCTACAAATATCGCCACTAACTGATTAATAAAGCTGAGTTTAAGGCTCGCTGAGAGACATTGTTCCATGCGCAATCTCGGCCCCCATGCTTCGCTCAGCGCCGCGTCAGCGGCATTGCCCCAATTAGTCCCTCTCGATGCGAACCCGATTCAATCGGGCACCCGGAAAACGCTCCGCGGGCAGTTCTTGCAACACCCGCGGGGCTTTCCCCTCTCCTGCCGAACCGTCCGCAAATGGTGGCCCAGACTCGGGTCGTCGGCGCGTCGGCGTGACGGCGGGGGCTTGAGCTTTCATTCGACCCAGCCGTTGCCGGTCGGCACCGACATCGAACTGGCGATCCCGTTGCGACGCGGGGTCGAGCGGTTCGTCGGGACCGTGGTGCTGATTCGCGAACTGAGCGACGGCTTCGACATCGGCGTTGCCCTCACGGCCGTCGATACCGAGCGCGCCGCGCTCGTCGAGCGCATTTGCGAGCTGGAATCCAGGCTGCGGACGAACGATCCTGCGCGTGAGGCCGCGGCTCGCCGGCGTGCTGCCGAATGGGCGTCGCTGAAGCCGCGCCTGGAAAAGATTCCGTCGCTGCAGCCGCTGCTGTTCCTTGCCGGGAATACCGGGCTGCGCCAGGGCCCTGCCCGCTCCTGACGCCGACATTCGCACCGGGGCCAATCGCGAACTGCCCGCACGCAGCAGTCGTCAGCGGTCGGTCCGCCAAGCCTCAGCCGCCGCGGTAAGCGGCACCCACTTCCGCGGCGATGGCCGCAAAACCCGCTTCCAGCACCGCGTCCGGCTGGGCATACGACACGCGCAGACATTCACCGAGATGAGGCCATGGAGCCGGCAGGCCCGGCGCGAAGTACGTGCCGGGAATGACCAGCACCCCGCGCGCCTTCAGCCGCTCGTAGAGCACTTCTGCCGACACCGGCAGTCCCGGAAACCACAGCCACAGGAAGATGGCCCCTTCCGAGGCGTGAATCCGCCACGGCAAGCCTGCCAGCGCGCGCTCGGCGATCGCCTGCGCGAGACGCGAACGCTCGACGTAGTGCGGCAGTACCCGTTCCCGGGCGAGCGCCACCAGGTCGTGCTGCTGCAGCAGTGCCAGCGCGATGCGCGCGCCGAGCGGGTTTGGCGCGAGGTTCAACATGGCGTTCATGCCCGTCAGCGCGTCGATGATGTCGGGATTCGCAATCACGATGCCGGTGCGCGCGCCCGGCAGCCCGAGTTTCGACAGACTGAGGCAGAACACGGTGTTGTCATCCCGCACCACGGTGCCCGGCACGAAGGTGATGCCCGGGAACGGCAGGCCGTAGGCTGAATCCACGATAATCGGGACGTCGAGCCGACGCGCGAGCGCGTAGAGCTGCGCCATCTCTTCGTCCGATGCGAGCTTGCCGGTGGGATTGCTCGGACGGCTGACGCAGATGGCAGCGACATCGTCGAGCGGCAGCGCCCCGAAATCGATGTGATAGCGGAACTGGCGTTCGCCGACGAGTTCGATGCGCGAGCGGCATGAGGCCAGCTGGCCGGGCGCGATCCCGCTCTGCGAATAGCCGATGTACTCGGGCGACTGCGGCAGCAGCACGCGCCGCAAGCGCCCGGCGGGATCGTACCCCCCGAAGAGATTGAACAGCATGAAGAACGAAGCCTGGCTGCCCGGCGTCGTCATGATGTGCCGTGGCGTCAGATTCCAACCTGACCTGCGGTTCAAATCGTCCGTCAGCGCCTCGATGAACGGCTGATAGCCTTGCGGGCTGTCGTAACCGCCGAGCAGCGCGGGCCAGTCGCCACGCGATGTGATGGCCGCGAGGGCGTCGTCGAAGAGCGGCTTCATTGCCGGAATCACACTGGGATTGCCCCCGCCGAGATTGATCCAGCGCGAAGGTTCGCGCGCCACCGCGCCGAGGTCGTCCATCAAGTCACGAGTGCCGCTGCGACCGCTGAAACGGGCGCCGAATTCGGAGAACTTCATGCGCGGCGACCCGGTGCCCGCAGCGGCCGGGCGGCGCTACGCCGCAGAATGCGATTCATGGATAATGCTCCGTCATGAATGTGTCAAAACTGCTGAAAGACCTGGGCGCGCTGCGCGCGATCATGGTCGCCTGCACGGTGGTGCTGATGGTGCTTGCGCCGTTTGCCGATGGTCAGGTGTATGTCCGCGATGCCCGGCTGCTGACCAGCGTCGTGGCGCCGGCGTTGATGGTGATTTTCGTTTTCGTGCTGATGCTCGACATCACGATGACACGAATCTTCTCGATCGATACCACGCCCGAGCGACGCGCCGGCATGCGGCGCGCCGTGCGCATCGAATGCCTGGCGCTGCTCGGCCTGCTCGCGGCGTGGACGCCGTTCATGCTGCGCCTGTTCCAGGTGTGGCCCGAGAGCTGACGCAGGCAGCGGGCGGCCGCTCACTGGCCGTCAGGTCGGTCATGTCGGCGGTCCGCAATCTTGTACGTGAGCAGTTCGATGGCCATGTCGGGCACCTCGATCCAGCGGGAGGATTCGCGCGTCAGCAACCAGCGATCGACCGTGTCCCGATCGACGCGCAGCATCGCGGCGAGTTCGTGACGGTCGATGTCGTGCGCAATCATCTGTTCGATCAGCCGGTCCCGGTTGTTCATGCGTCATCTCCGTCACGTCGGCCTGGCAGTCATTCCCGCTCCGCTTCGAGCGCAATGAGGCTCTGCCGCGCGCGGTTCCCGATCAGTTTAAGGATCCGCGGGACCACTTTCAGCGTCGTCTCGCCGAGTTCGAGTTCCGCGGCGGCCGCCTCGGCCAGCAGCGGCACCCTAGTCGCCATCTGGCGCAGCATCTCCAGCAGGTAGCGTGTCCCGACCCCCAGCTCTTCGGCCATCTCGCGCCAGCGCGCGAGCCTGATCCAGTCCGGCCGGTCTTCGCGACCGATGTACATCGCCATTCGTGCACTGAGCCCGGGGTACACGTGGGTGCTGAGCAAGCCGCCGACGATGGCCAGGCGCGGGCCGCGCGCCGTCTCGACCAGACACAGCGTGCGGGCATGCGCCTGACCGATGCCGGCCAGAAAGCACAACACCAGCCAGCCCAGCAGTGCACGGATGTCGAGCGCGGGGGCAACGCTGAAGCGCCGGATGAGTGCCGCGCAGTCGAGGACTGCGAGTCCTCCTTCGCGCTCGTAAGCCTGCTCCGGGTGCAGTCCTGAGAGCTGACAGAAATCCTCGAGATGGCGCCGATGCACCCGGTCCGGCTGCAGATGCCTGTCGACCCGGCGCGTCAACAGCACTGGGACAGCCCCGCGCCGCAGTTCCGCTGCCGGCACCGGCAGGCCCAGGGCCGCCGCCACGCGCAGGCACAGGGCTTCATTCTCGACCGCTTCCGGCAGTCCCTGCCGGCCGGTGCGAGCAATCCAGTCTGCGGTGCCCGCTGCGACCGTCAGCCGCCCGTCGACGAGGCTGCAGGGAAACTGTCCCGGATCGCCCGGCAGCAACCAGGGCAGGCTGTCGACCGCGGCCAGCGCCTCGCCGCGTGCCAGCGCAGCCAGCGCGCCCTCATCCAGTCCGACGCCCGGTGCCAGGCCGCCCGGTGCGCCGCCCGTTGCCGTGCCTGGTCGCGCGAACCCGAGTGCGCCGGCACAGTCTTCGCCGCGCAGTCCGAGCACAGCGAACTCGTTGCCAACGGAAATGCCGAGGCGCTGAGCCAGGCGGGCACATTCGAGTGGGTCCGGCAGCAGGCCCCGAAACCATGCCCGCCGATTCACGGCCATGTTGGCCTCGCCCGCGAGCGCCGACCACCGTGGCACGGGGCCGGCCGCCGCAGCGGGACGAAACAGCCAGACGTCCGGCACCTCGCAGATGAGATGACCGATGCGCTGGCCGTCATGGGCCACCTCAAGCAGGGACAGGGTTTTCATCGGTGCTCGCGGAGCCATCACGGAAGTACACCCGCAGTTCCAGCCCCAGATGCTGCATGACGTGCACGGCACGCCCGATTTCGAGGCCGGGCTTGCCTGCCTCGAGCTCGGAGACGAAGCGCACGCCCACGCCGCAAATGCCGGCCAGTTCCGCCTGGGTCAGCCCGAGCACGCGCCGCTGCCGGCGCACGGCGCGGCCTATCAGCGCCAAGCTCGATGAAACGCCTGATGAGGTGTCAGTCATCCTGTTTGCTCAATCAACGACCAGTTCGACCCGAACGAATGTTTTCTGCTTCTAGTGCGAGGTTAACCCAGTTCTATTCCTGTTCGGGAATATTTTGGAGCCTGGAAGTTGATCGGAAGGTCCTGATGGGCACGCCGGGGCGGCCGGCGCAGTGGCAAGGCGACCCGTCACTGGCTAACACGAGAGGTGACCTTCACGTCAATTCTGAAGAGCAGGTAGCGGGCAGGAAAGGGCGCAGCCTGGCGCGATGCCAGGCTAAAGATTGACGTTTACGTCAACATCAAGATTGGCGATGGCTGAGCCGCTGCCCCAGCAGCAGCCAGTGCCCGATGCGCTCTCCGGCCCGTTCGAGGTTGACGCGCGCGTCACGCATTGCGTCGGCGAGCTCCATCGGCCGCGCGACCGCGGCTTCGAGCGCATCGAAGCCGTGACGAAACGCCAGGTGAGCGTCGTCGGAGAGTCCGCCGCCGACGGCGATCACGGGCACGTTCATCGACCTCGCCAGGGTGGCAACGCCGGCCGGCGCCTTGCCGAACGCCGTCTGAAAGTCGATGCGCCCTTCGCCCGTGATGACCAGATCCGCACCACGCAGGTGGGCAGCGAGCCCGACCAGTTCGGTGACGAGCACCGCCCCGGGCATCAGACGCCCCTGGCAGAAGCCCATCAGCGCCGCGCCGAGCCCACCGGCGGCACCGGCGCCGGGACGCTTGACGATGCGCTGCCCGGTGGCCCTTTCGAGCAGCTGTCCGAAGTGACGGAGATGCTGATCCAGCACCCGCACCTGGGCCGGACTAGCGCCCTTCTGCGGTCCGAACACGGCCGACGCCCCCTGCGGCCCGCACAGCGGGTTGCGCACGTCGCAGGCCACGAGCATCTCGGCGCTGCCGAGCGTCGAGACGAGACCCTCGAGTTCGATCGACGCAATCGCGCCCAGATCGCCGCCGGCCAGCCCCTGCTTCAGGACGCGGCCGCGACTGTCGCGAAAGACGGCGCCCAGTGCCTGCGCCATGCCGGCGCCGCCGTCATTGGTCGCGGACCCCCCGATGCCGATGACGATGCGCTTTGCCCCGAGCGCAAGTGCGGCCCGAATCAACTGGCCGGTGCCGAAGCTGGTGGTTTTCAGTGGATTGCGTTGTGCCGGGGCGACGAGGGGCAGACCCGACGCCGCCGCCATCTCGATGATGGCCGAGCCGTCGGGCAGCAGCCCGAACATGGCGCGGACCGGCTGCCCGAGCGGTCCCGCCACGACGCGACGCACACGGCGCCCGCCGGTCGCGGCGGTCACGGCTTCCACCGTGCCCTCGCCGCCGTCGGCCATCGGTACGCGGGTGATCTGCGCCTCACGCAGCACGCGTCTGAGGCCCTTCTCGATGGCGCGCGCGACCTGCGCTGCGCCCAGGCTTTCCTTGAAGGAATCCGGTGCAATGACGATTTTCATCACGGCTCGACATGGCTGGTGACACTGCGCGGCAGGCCCTGGTCGGGCCCGCCCCCATTTCTCGCCCGCGTGCCGCGACAGCCGAACCGAGATGCTGCCGATTATGGGCCTGGCGACGGCCGTCGCCTAGAAAGGTGCCGGGAAAAGCCCGGGAACGCCCCCTCAGCCCCCGCGCCGCTGACGCGGCCGCCGCGCGCGAGCGTCGCGCAGGCCGGCCAGGGCGGTGCGCGCGCGAATCTGGGCGTCAACGGGCAACTGGCGCAGGAAGCGGATTTCGGCTCCCAGTTGGACCGCGATCGCCTCACCGTCGACGAACACCACCCGGTTGCCCGGTGTCGACGGAATGCGCACCCCGGGCACGACGATGCCGACGAGATTGCACGGATCGACCGCATGCACGGCCACCCACTGGGCCTCGCCCGGCGTGCGCCGGACACGTCGCAGCGCTTCGACTGCCTCGCTGGTGGCGAACTGCTCGCCGGAGAAGCCGGCCACGAAACGCCCGCCGCGGATTTCCCCGCGCGCTTCGAGCCGACGCAGCGCGCCCAGCAGATCGCGCCACGCCGGCGCCCTCGATTCACGCGCGAGCACCTGCCGGAACACCACGCCATAGCGACGCAGCAGCACGCGGGCAATCGCCTCCACCTGTGCTGTCGTCGGCACCGCAACGGTGCCCTCCTCCGGCACGCCGGGGCGCCGCACGAGATCCCAGCGGCCTGCTTCCTCGAGCGTCACACCGAATCGCCGACGCACGCCGCCGGCCATGCGGCGCTTGGCGGAAGGCAGCATCAGCGCCCTGAGTCCAACGAAACTGTCCGCCGTCACCAGCCCGCCGGCGACGAGTTCGGCGAGGATCATTTCGACCTGCGTGCGCAGCAGTCCGACTCCCGCGACGATGTCGTCGAAGAACGACGCGCCGTGCGCGCGGAGGTGGTCGAGCACGCGCTGGCCAGAGGCGCTCGGCGTCGTCTGCGGGCGATCCGCGGTCGCCGCCCACGCCGCCAGTTCAGCGCGCGGCAGGACGCACACCGGCGTCGCGCGCAAAGCCCCCACGTGACGGCCGGCCGCCGTCTCGCGCGGATTGAGACGTGCCCAGGTGCAGGCGCCGGACGCCAGCAACTGGTCGAGATGCGACGGCGTGTAGTCGGCGACGCGGGCCGGTAGCAGCGCTCCTTCCCAGCTGCCGGCCGGCGCCTCGAAGCCGGACAGCATGTCGATCACCTGACGCGTCGCGTGGACGCCCTCGACCTGCGTTGCGTGCGCAAGGTAATGCCAGTCGAGCAGGAAGCGCATGTAGACGGCGGCCGTGACCGGCTCGATCTCCGCGCGCAGGCGGTTCAGCGTGTAGCGATGAATGCGCGCAAGCAACCGCCGCTCACACCACTCGAGTCCGGTCGTCGCCGGCGTGTAGCGACCGCGCAGGATGCCACCCTCGGCTTCGAGCCCGAGCAGCGTCGCGTCGATCGCGGCGGCGGTGGCCGGCACCGCGACGGCGAGTTGCGCCGGCGTCATCGGTCCGCTGACATCCAGCCGTCCACGCACCAGCCCGCGCAGTGCGTCCTCGGGCGTCATGTCGTGGATCGCCGCGGCGTAACGGCCAAGCCCTGCGCCCTGCGTGACCCGCAGCCCGGGCCACACCCGCAACGCATCCGCGAGGCGTTCGGTCGCCAGCCAGTGCACGCGCGGCGAACCGTCGATCGCAACCGCACTTGCGCGGCCTGCGCCCGCCAGTTCGTCGAACCAGCCCTCGACAGAGCCGTCCGGCGTGACGAACTCCTCGCGCGCGGCAATGCCGATCACGAGCAGCGCATCGTGCAGTTCTTCGGCTGACACCGGCGTCGGCCACACTTCGGCGCGCACGCGCGCGATGGCCTCGGCGTCGAGGGCGCCGAGATTCGACGCCGTCTCCGGATCGAGCCAGCGCCGGCTTTGCACCGCCTGCGTGCGGCGCTCTTCGAGCGGCGCATCATCGAGAAAGGCGTAGGGGTTCGCGTTCAGCACAGCGAGCGCAAACGGTGACGGCTCGACCTGATCGCGTGCCAGCAGTTCAATTTCGCCGGTCTCGATCGACGTCAGCAGCGCTTCGAGTCCGGCAATGTCCATCGCCTCCTGCAGGCAGTCACCGATGGCCTGGCGCACCAGCGGGTGATCGGGAATCTCGCGTCGGCCATGCAGGTTCTCGGCGCACGCGAGCTGATCGGGAAACACCAGTGACACGAGGTCCTCGGCCTGCATGCGCATCAGGCGCGGCGGCGTGCGCTTGCCGCTGCGGAAGCGTTGAATCGCCAGCGCGCAGGCCGCGACCCAGCGCCAGCGCACGCCGAACAGCGGCGCATCGAGCGTCGCCTGTGTCAGCACGTCGCGCACGCTCGACGACTTCAGATAGCGCCACACGTCCTCGAGCGGAAAGCTGTGGACCGCGCCGAGCGAAATCACGATCGCGTCTTCGACCGCGGCAGCCTGCAGCTCGAAGTTGAACTGGCGACAGAACCGCTTGCGCAGCGCGAGGCCCCACGCGCGATTGATGCGTGAGCCGAGTGGTGAGTGGATGACGAGCTGCATGCCGCCGGACTCATCGAAAAAGCGTTCGAGCACGAGGCGCGTCCGCGTCGGCATGGCACCGAGCGCGCGATAGCCGCTCTGCAGATAGTCGTAGAGCTGCGACGCGGCGACGGGTCCGACTCCGATGTCATGCGCGAGCCAGGCTTCGATCAGGGGCCGTTCGAGACCTTCGTCGCTGCGGCGCGCGAAGTCCTCGCGCAGTCGCGACACCGCCTGCGACATCTCGGTGCTCCGCGCCGGCGCTTCGCCGAGCCAGAACGGGATGTCGGGCGGCTGGCCGGCGGCGTCCTCGACGCGCATCGCCGACGCTTCGACGCGCAGCACCCGCCACGAGGTATTGCCGAGTTGGAAGATGTTGCCGGGCAGGCTTTCGATCGCGAAATCTTCGTTGACCGAGCCGACGATGTGTCCGGTCGGCTCGGCGATTACGTCGTAATCTGCGGTGTCCGGAATCGCCCCGCCACAGGTGACGGCAACGAGCCGCGCACCACGCCGCGCGCGCGCGATGCCGTTGACCGCGTCGAGATGCAGGTACGCGCTGCGCCGGCCGTGCGCGAAGCTGAAACCCTCGGCCAGCATCGCGACGATTTCGTCGAACTGCGCGCGCGGCAGATCGCGGTAGGGCCATGCGCGTCGCACGAGCGCGAACAGGTCGTCGAGCACGACATCGCGACAGGCGGCTTCGGCGACGATCTGCTGGGCGAGCACATCGAGCGCAGGGCCGACAATCTCGATCCGGTCGAGTTCGCCGCGCCGGGTCATGTCGACCAGCGCGGCGCACTCGACGAGTTCGTCGCGCGTCTGCGGAAACAGGCAACCCCGCGCCACCGCGCCGACCGCATGGCCGGAACGGCCGACACGCTGCAGGAACATCGCCAGCGAGCGCGTGGAACCGAGCTGGCAGACCAGATCGACCTCGCCAATGTCGATACCGAGTTCGAGCGAGGCGGTCGCCACGAGCGCCCGCAGCTCGCCGGCCTTCAACTGCTGCTCGGCGAGCAGCCGTCGCTCGCGCGCCATGCTGCCGTGGTGCGCGGTGATCGCGGCGTCGCCGAGCCGTTCGGTCAACGCCTTTGCCACGCGCTCCGCGAGGCGTCGCGTATTGACGAAGACGAGCGTGGTGCGATGGGTCGAAATCAGCTGCGCGATGCGATCGTAGATTTCGCCGGCAGTGTCGCCCGACAGCACGGTCTCCAGCGGCGATGGCGGCATCTCGACCGTCAGCACGCGTTCGCGCGCGTGGCCTTCGTCGACGATCTCGCAGTGCTCCCCGACGCCGACCAGGAAGCGCGCGATGTCCTCGACCGGTTTCTGCGTGGCCGAGAGCCCGACGCGCACCGGTGGCCTGGCAGTCAGCGCGCTCAACCGCTCGAGCGAGAGACTCAGGTGGCCGCCGCGCTTGGTGCCGGCCACCGCGTGGATTTCATCGACGATCACCATTCGCGTCGTGGCGAGCATCTCGCGGCCGCTGTCGCTGGTCAGCAGGATGTACAGCGACTCGGGCGTGGTGACGAGAATATGCGGCGGATGTCGACGCATCAGCGCCCGGGCGGTCGTGGGAGTATCGCCGGTGCGCACGGCCGTGCGGATGCCGAGCGCTTCCCCGCCCGCCGTCTCGATTCGCGCGCCGATGCCGGCAAGCGGCCCTTCGAGGTTGCGCTGGATGTCGTTGCTGAGGGCCTTGAGCGGCGAGACGTAAACGACCTGCGTGCCGTCGGGCAGTGCGCCTGCCTGCGCCTGGCGCACGAGGCTGTCGATCGCCATCAGGAAACCGGCCAGCGTCTTGCCGGATCCGGTCGGCGCTGCAATCAGGGTATGGCGCCCGGCCGCGAGCGCGCGCCAGGCGCGGCTCTGGCACGGCGTCGGGCCCTTGAAGCTCGCGTCGAACCAGTCGGCGACGGCCGGGTGAAACGCCGGATCGAACATGTCCGCTTGCATGCACCGAGCGTAGCGCGACGCCCCGGGCGGCACCAGCGGCGGCGGGCGCTTGACCGCCGGCCGGCCCGTCGTCACCGTGGGGCCTGCGCCCGCCCCGGAACAGCATCATGCCCGACGAAAGCCTGCCCCTGCCCCCGCTGCGCGTCATCGGCCATGCGCGGACGCACGTGCCGGACGGCGACATTGCGCGCTCGCGCCGTCACCTGGTGTCCGACATCGTGGTCCTGCCGGCCTTCGCCGCCGGGCTCACCGGCATCGAGGCCTATTCCCAGCTGATCGTGCTGTTCTGGATGGACCGTGCGCCGGCGGGCGATGCGTTGACCACGCATCCGCGCGGCGACCCGACACTGCCACTGACCGGCGTGTTCGCATCCCGCGGGCGGGGACATCCGAATCCGCTGGGGCTGGCCGTCGTCGATCTGATCGCCCGCCACGATCACGTGTTGACGGTGCGCAGGCTCGATGCCTATGACGGCACACCGATCGTCGACATCAAGCCTTACGACCATTACGACGTGTATCCCGATCCGCGCGTTCCCGAGTGGTTCAGGGCACGCCTCGACGGTTGATCGTCTGCCGCGCGCCCGGATCCCGTCGCGCTCCGTGACGCGGCTTGCGCTTGTGCGGTAAATTGCCGGGTGAATAAGGATGCTCCCCACCCCACGCATGCTGACCAGAGCCCTCAGATCTTCCGCTGCCGCCGCCCTGTTGTCGTGCGTCGCCGCGCTGACGTGCGCGGCCGCTGAGGAGGCTGCGAAATTCGGCAACTGGACCGCCAAGTGCGAAGAATCCAAGGGCCAGGTGCAGGGCGGCTGCTTCATTTTCCAGAACCTGGTGCTGCGCGAGGGCGGCCAGCGCGTACTGCAGTTCGCGGTCGGTTATGTCGCCACCACTGATGCGCCGATTGCGCTGCTGAGCCTGCCGCTCGGCATCTCGCTGCCGCCGGGCGTCACGATTCGCATCGGCGACGCCGAGCCAACGCGCGTGATCGTCGAACGTTGCGAACCGAATGGCTGCCGCGCGGGCCTGAAATTGAACGAGCGGCTGCTGCAACAGCTCAGGGACGGCACCCAGCTCACGGTGACGTTTCACGACGCGGAACGCCGTCCGATCGAGGTGCCGCTGTCGCTCGACGGTTTCGAAGCCGGTCTGAATTCGCTGCAGGAGAAGTCGTGAGCGCCGCCGGCAGATGCACGCGGTCGCCCGCCGCGAGATCGCGCGCCGCGGCCTGACCGGCGGCGAGTTCCACCACCCAGCGCGCCGGCGCGCGTGGCGTCAGCAGCGTGTCGGTCATCGGCACGGCATTCTCAATGATGTCGATGACCAGGCCGTCGCCATCGACGAACAACATGTCCAGCGCGAGCGGCGTATTGCGCATCCACATCGCGACCGGCTGCGTGGCGCCGAAATCGAACAGCATGCCGGCCGTCGCCGGCAAAACCCGACGCCCCATCAGCCCGAGCTGGCGTTCCGCGTCGCTGCGCGCAAGCTCCACCGTGTAGGCGACGAACACACCGTCGCGCCGCTCGATGCGCAGCGGCGCGCGATCGAACGCCGCGGCCGTGGCAAACGCCATCGCGAGCAACGGGAAGAGCACGACACCGCGCCACCGGGACTGCGAATGCCTCACGGCTGCGCTCGTTTCAGCCGCGCGAGCGCGGCGGTGCGTGCCGCGCCGTGGTCGAGCATCGGCGCGGGATAATCCACCCCCAGCCGCACGCCGGCGGCGGCAAGCGTCAGCGGCGGCGCCTGCCACGGGGCGTGAATGTCCGCCGCCGGCAGCCGCGCGAGCGCCGGCAGCCAGCGCCGCAGGTAGCTGCCCTCGGGGTCGAAGCGCGTGCTTTGCAGGATCGGATTGAACACGCGGAAATACGGCGCGGCATCCGCGCCACAGCCGGCCGTCCACTGCCAGCCGAGGGTGTTGTTCGCGAGATCCGCGTCGACCAGCGTGTCCCAGAACCAGCGCGCCCCGGCGAGCCAGTGCACGCCGAGATCCTTGGTCAGAAACGACGCGACGATCATCCGCACGCGATTGTGCATCCAGCCCGTGTGCCACAGCTCGCGCATGCCCGCATCGACGATCGGAAAGCCCGTTTCACCGCGCTGCCAGCGCGCGAGCCCGTCCGGATCCTCGACCCACGGGAAGTGTGCGAAGTCCTCGCGCAGCGGCGCGTCGGTCGTCGCCGGAAAGTGCGCCAGCAGGTGCTGCGCGAACTCGCGCCATACCAGTTGGCGCAGCCAGGCGACATGGGTCTCCGGCACCGTCATCTGGCCCTGCGCCGCCGCGTGCGCGGCGACGGCATGCCAGACCTGACGCGGCGACACTTCGCCGAAATGCAGGTGCGGGGACAGCCGCGACACGCCGTCGACGCCGGGAAAATCCCGCTGCACGGCGTAGTCGGCTGCCCCGTCGGCCACGAATGCGTCGAGTCGCTGCGCGGCGGCGCGCTCGCCGATCTGCCAGCTGTCCGTGATGCCGCGATCCCAGCCGAGACGCGGCAGCAGACCGAGATCGGCCAGCGTCGCACCGGCGGGCCAGGTCGCCGGCGCGACGAGCCGGCGCGGCGGGGACGCAGGCGACGGGGGCCGGCACACCTCGCGCAGGCGGCGCCAGAACGGCGTGAACACCCGGTACGGTTGACGCTCCGCCGTGTGCAGCGCTGCGGGATCGATCAGCACGGCGTCGCCGCCCGTCTCGATGTCGAGCCGGGACCCGAGGCGTCGGGCAATCCGCGCTTCGAGTTCGCGTTCGGCAGGTTCGAGTCGGCGATTGAAGACCAGCGCTGTCGCGCGGGTTTCTTCCGCCAGCGCGGCAAGCACTGCCTCAGGTGGCCCGATCCGCAACAGCACCCGGCTGCCCAGCGCTTCCAGCGACTGTGCGAGTGCGTGCAGGGAATGATGCAACCAGACGCGACTGGCGGCGCCCGTTGCCCACGGCGTGCGGGTCGGATCCCAGATGAACAGCGGCAGCACCGGCCCGCCCCGCTCGCACGCCATCCGCAGCGGACTGTGATCGGCAAGCCGCAGATCGCGCCGGAACCAGACTATCGTCGTCATGAACGTCCTCTCGTCATCGGAGTCTCACGCGCTACGTCGACCCACCGTCTTTGCGTCACAGGAAAGTTGCCCGCTGGCCCGGGCCCGAGTCGCGGATTAACATGCCGCGTCGTTTTACTGCAACCAGCGGCCGCCACGCGGCTGCATCCAGTCTGGAGAAATTGAAGATGCATCGTCGCCTCGTTCTCGCCCTGCTGTGCGTGCTGCCGCTGGCCGCCGCGGCCCATGGCCCGTCCCGTCAGAAAGTGACGAAGGACATCGTGATCAACGCGCCGGCCGCCAAGGTCTGGGCCCTGATCGCGGACTTCTGCTCGATCAGCCAATGGCATCCGGGCGTCGTGAAATGCGAAGGCACGGGCGGCAACGAAGTCGGCGCGAAGCGCGTGCTGACCGTCGGCCAGGAAGGCGGCCCGCAGATCGCCGAAGAGCTCCAGCTCTACGACGCGACCAAGATGACCTACAAATACCGGATCACCAAGACCGATGTCGCGGTGCTGCCGGTGGCCACGTATTCGGCGTTTCTCGGTGTCGTCGACAATGGCGACGGCACGTCGACCGCATCGTGGAAAGGCGGTTTCTATCGCTCCTGGGGCAAGAACGATCCGCCGCCGGAACAGAGCGACGCCGCCGCGCTGAAAGCGGTGACCGGCACCTATGAAGCCGGCCTCGCCAACATCAAGAAGCTCGCCGAGCAGTGAGCCGCCGGCACGCGCGCCGGGTCGTGCTCGTCGCCCTGCTGGCGACGGGCCACGCCGCTGCCGGCGCGCCGCAGGCCTGGGTCACCAACCAGGGCGCGGGCACTGTGACCGTCGTCGATCTCGCGCGGCGCGAAGCAGTCGCGACGATCGACGTCGGCAAGAGCCCCGCCGGCGTCGTCGCCTCTCCTGACGCCGGCGCCCTTGCGTTCGTCAGCAACCCGGACAGCAATGACCTGTCGGTGCTCGACCCGGCCAGCCTGCGGCAGGTCCGGGCGATCCCGACCGGCAACAGCCCGCTCGGCCTCGCCGCCGATCCGGTGCGACCGCGGCTTTACGTCGCGAACTGGTACGACGGCCGGGTGGAAATCGTCGACCGCGACAAGCTCGCCGTGATCGGCCATTACGCCGTCGGCAACACGCCCGCGGGGGTCGCGGTCAGCCCGGACGGCGCGCTGCTCGCCGTCGCCAATCGCGATGACGACACCGTGCAGTTGATCGATCTCGAGGCCCCGACGCGCTCGAAGCTGATCAAGGTCGGCCGCGCGCCGTTCGGCGTGCATTTCAGCGACGACGGACTGCAGCTGTACGCCGCCAACGTGCAAAGCGACGACGTGTCGCTGATCGATGTCACCATGCAGATCGAAACGGCGCGCGTGAAGGTTGGCGATGCGCCCTACGCCGTGAGCCAGGACGCCAGACGCGGCCTGTTGTTCGTGACCAACCAGCAGGAAGGCAGCGTGTCGGTGCTGTCGCTCGCGACGGCCCGCGAAATCCGGCGGATTGCCGTTGGCGATTATCCCGAGGGCATCGATTACTCGACGGTGCTCGATCGCTTCTACGTGGCGAGCTGGTTCGACAACGCGTTGTTCGTGATCAACCCGGACACCCTCGAGGTCGAAGCGCAGATCGCGTGCGGTGATGGCAGCCGCGCCTTCGGCGATTTCATTCGCGAATGAGCTCGTCGCCGAGGGCGGCGAGCCCCGCGCGAAAGTCGCGGAACATCGGCCGCCACTGCAGACGCTCGCAGGTCGTCGACGGATCGCAGCGACGGTAGCCGCCGCCGCGCGTCGCGGGTTCCCCGCTGAATCGCGGCGGCGGCGCACCGCAGAGGCCCGCGAGCGTGCGGTAGTACACGCGGCGGGTGACAGGCGAGCCGTCGGCCCCGAGTTCGATCGCAGCGGCCGCGCCCAGCGCGGCCTGCACCAGCAGGGCGGCCGCATCGGCAGCGTGGATCAGGTTCAGATACCCGTCGGGATCGCCGGGCACCGGATGGCCTGCGCGTACCCCCTGCAGGCCGACGACACGCCCGGGCCCGTACAGTCCGGCGAAGCGCACGACACGCGCCACCGGCATCTCTCGCCAGCAGCGCTCGATCTCGCCGAGTCGCCGCTCGCGCGGGCTGGCCGGCAGACAGGCCGATTCCGCGGTGACGACGCGCGAACCCTGCTCGCCATAAACGCCCGTGCTCGACGACAGCAGCGCACTCGCCGGCGCCAGCTGACGCAGCGTGCCGACCAGGCGTTCGAGTGGGGCGAGTGTGCCGGCGTCGTCCTGACAGCCCGAAGGCGGCAGCAGACACAGCACGCGCAGCGGCGAAGGCAGGGCCGCCCCGAAAGCCAGCAGGCGCGCAGCATCCGCATAATCACCGACGAGCATCTGCGCGCCCTGCGCCGCGAACGCGGCGGCGCGTGCCGCGTCGCGCGTGACGATCGCGATCCTGGCCTCACGCGCGCGCAACTGCGCGACGACACGCGCGCCGACATAGCCGCAGCCGATCACCAGCCAGCTGCCGGCGGCCGCCTTCACGACGACGCGCCCGTGGCGCACGCGGCGGCCGCGCGCACCAGTGCGGCGAAGGCCTCGGGCTGTTCCCAGTGCATCATGTGGCCGGCCTGCGCGATCGTCTCCACGCGCGCCTGCTGGTAATGGACCGCGGCATCGCGCAGTGGATCGAGGCCTTTGAAGCGCGCGCGAAAATCCGACTCGTCGCCCGCCACCAGCAGCACCGGCGCGGTCGTGGCGCGCCAGCACGCGGCTGCTTCCTCGCGCCGGTATAGCACGGGGTTGAACAGCTTGTGGCGCGGGTCCATCTTGAGCCGCCACCCGGCCTCGACCGGCCGTGCCCAGCTGCGCGCCACCTGGGCAAGGACGGACGGGGCTGCGCGCGGCGCCAGTTTGCGCAGGTGCGTCAGGAGTGCGTCGAAATCGACGAAGTCGCGCACGACCGGCGGCTCGCCGTGCTGATCGAGCCATGAGGTGTAACGTCTGGGCGCATCGGCCGGCCGGCTGTCCGGCATGCCGAATCCTTCGAACAAGGCGAGGCTGGCGACGCGTGACGGGCGTACGCCGGCATAGAGCCCGCAGACATTGCCGCCCATGCTGTGGCCGACCAGGGTGACGGGGCCCGCGACCAGTTCGGAATCGAACACGGTCTCGACGTCGCGCAGGTAATCAGGAAACCAGTAGCCGTGCGCGGGCCAGCTGGAGTCGCCGAAGCCGCGCAGATCCGGCGCGATGATGCGGAAATCCCGCGCGAGGTCGCTCGCGACCGCGGCAAAGCTCGCGCCGCAGTCCGCCCAGCCATGCACGATCACGATCGCCGGCGCAGCGGGATCGCCCCAGCACCACACGGCGAGTTCGACGTCTGCAGCGCGCAGCGTCGTGCGCATCCCCTCGTTCAATGGCTGCCCGGTGCGCGCGCGAGCAGCGCGGACTGATTGCCGTCGCGCAGGTAGTCGTTGACGGCATCCTGGTGCAGCGGCTTGCAGAACCAGAACCCCTGCGCGGCCGGACAGTTCATCGCGCGCAGGCGATTGTACTGTTCCGGTGTTTCGACGCCTTCGGCGACGACCTGCATGCCAAGCGTCGTACCGAGCGAAATGATCGCTTCGACGATGGCGCTGCTGTCGACCTTCTCGCTCATCGTCGACACGAAGCTGCGGTCGATCTTCAGCGAGTCGTAGCGGAAGCGCTGCAGATACGTCAGCGACGAGTAGCCGGTGCCGAAATCGTCGACGTGCAACTGCACGCCGAGATCGCGCAGGTCCGACAGCGTGCTCAGCACCAGGTCGCCGTGATCCATGACCACGCGCTCGGTGATCTCGAGACGTATCGACTGCGGCGCAAGACCGCAATCCTCGAGCAGCGCGGCGAGGCGCTTCGCCATGTCGTCGGTCAGGAACAGCTTGCCCGAGACATTGATGCTCATCGCCAGCGGCGGCGACACCGGGAACAGGCGTTGCCACTTGGCCAGCTGGTTGCAGGCGCGCTCGATCACCCACCAGCCGATCGGCACCACCAGGCTCGTCTCCTCGACGATGCCGATGAATTCTTCCGGCATCACGAGCCCGCGGCTCGGATGATGCCAGCGCAGCAGTGCCTCGAAGCCCAGCACGTGCCGATCGTCCATCGCGATGATCGGCTGGTAGTAGATGTCGAACTCGCCCTTGTCGAGCGCGCGGCGCAAATCAGTTTCCATGCGATGCTGGAACATCGCCTGATCGTGCATGTAGGTGTCGAAGACAGCGTAGGTGGCGTGGCCCGAATTCTTGGCGCGGTACATCGCGATGTCGGCGTCGCGCAGGATCTCGTCGGGCGTGCGATAGGTTTCGGAACTGACGGCAATGCCGATGCTGGCCGAGGTGTATATCGAGTGCGCCTCGATCTCGAATTCCTGCGCGAGCGCCTCCTGCAGGCGTTCGACGACGAAGATCGCGTCGGTGGCCCCGGCGATGTCGTTCAGCACGATGGCGAACTCGTCGCCGCCGAGGCGCGCGAGCGTGTCGCCCGGCCGCAGACAGCCGAGCAGACGCCCGGCGACCTGCGCCAGCAGTTCGTCGCCGACCTGATGTCCCAGGCTGTCGTTGACGTGCTTGAAGCGATCGAGGTCGAAGAACAGCACGGCGAACAGCTTGCCGGGGTCGCGCCGGAAACGGCGCAGCGCGAGTTCCAGGCGATCCATGAACAGGATGCGGTTCGGCAGGCCAGTCAGCGCATCGTGCATTGCCTCGTGCAGCAGCCGCGCTTCGGTCTGCTTGCGGCGCGTGATGTCCGTCATCGAGCCGGCCATGCGCCACGGCGCACCTGACTCGTCGCGCACCGCGACACCCCGGCTCAGCACCCAGCGCACTTCGCCGCCGCGCGTGGTGATGCGGTACTCGCTTTCGAACAACGCGGAGCGCCCTTCGAGATGCTGCGACATCGCTTCGTCGAATTTCTCACGGTCGCGCTGGTCGACGCGATCGAACCACTCATCGATGCGGTCGGCGATGTCGTGTTCGGCGTAGCCGAGAATGGCTTTCCAGCGCGGCGAGAAATAGACCTCGCTGTCGCGCATGTTCCAGTCCCAGATGCCATCGTTGGCGCCGGCGACCGCCAGCGCGTAGCGCTGTTCGCTTTCGCGCAGCGCACGTTCGGCGCGGTTGCGCTCGATGGCATAGCGGATCGCGCGGCCGAGCAGCGTGCTGTCGACCTCGCGCTTGATCAGGTAGTCCTGCGCGCCCTCGCGCAGGGCCTTGGTGCCGAGTTCGATGCTGGTCTGATTCGTCAGCACGATCAGCGGCGTGTTCGGTGTCGCATGATGCATGCGCTGGCAGACTTCGATGCCGGCCCCGTCCGGCAGGTTCAAATCGAGCAACACGACATCGAAACGGCTCTCGCGGGCCCGTTCGAGCGCGGGCACGAGGCGATCGAAGTGTTCGATGATGAAACGCCAGCCGCTGACACGACGCAGATTCTTGATGACCAGTTTCGCTTCGGACTCGATGTCCTCGACCAGCAGCACCCGGCAGGTGATCGTTTGTTCAGTCATCGCTGAGGCGCCCCGTTACGATTGCCGCGTGAGACCACCGAGCGCATGCCCGGTCCCCTGAACTCGATGATGAAGCACGAGCCGCGGCCGGGCGTGGACTCCACGAAGAGTTCGCCCCCGTGCCCCCGGACGATTTGCTGACACAGGGCCAGGCCGATGCCCAGCCCCGGGTACTCGCGCTCACCGTGCAGTCGCTGAAACATGCCGAAAATGCGCGTGTGCTCGCGCGGGTCGATGCCGATGCCATTATCTTCAACCAGCAGACGCAGGCTGTCAGCGGTTTCCTGCGACGACACGCGAATGCGCGGGACGCGCGTGCTGCGGAACTTCAGCGCGTTCGCAATCAGGTTCTGGAACACCTGCAGCATCTGTTGCCGGTTCACCAGCAGCGACGGCAGGGGTTGCCGCTCGATCGTGGCACCCGCGTCATCGATGTCGCTGCGGAGATTCGCAATCGCGTCGGCGAGCACGTCGTCGAGATCGACCACTTCGGGTTCACGGACACTGGAGCGCAGCGTCGAAAGTTCGAGGATGCCGTCCAGCATCTGCTGCATGCGGGTGGTCAGCGCCGCCACTTCCTGCACCGCGCCAGTCGTCTCGGAATCGCCCTGCGCCAGATGTTCAACGAGGAAGCGCGCATTACTCGCGAGCGAATTGAGCGGTGCCTGCAGGTCGTGCGACACCGCGAACAGCAGGCGATCGAGTTCGCCTTCGCGCTGGCGCTGGTCGCCCTCCTCACCACTGCCGAGCAGCCGCGTGACGTCCATCAGGCTGACCGCCCAATAGCCGACCAGCCCGGCCGCATCGCCCACCGGGCGCGCGGTGAACGCCACGGTCTGCTGGCGCCCGGGCCCGGTGCGCAACGGCGCCGCCAGTTCCCATTTTTCGCGCACGCCATGCAGCCGCCGGCGAATGTCCTCCTGCCTCCCGGGTTCATTGACGAGAAGGTCGAGCGGCTGATCGAGCAGGTCGTAGCGCGGCCTCTGCAGCAATTGCTCGAACTCGCGGTTGACCGCGACGAGGTGCCCATGGCGCCCGACGAGGCAGGCGGCGAGCGGAAAGACGCTGGACATCACCGCGCCGGCTTCGAGCGTGAGGCGCTCGAGCAGTTCGGCGGCGACCCGCAGGCGTTCGAACAAGCGGCCCGGCAGGCTCAGGTAGCCGGCGCTCGTCTTGACCGCACGGCCGTCGACACCACGCCCGACGCAGTCGCGCGGCGTGGGTTGGTCCTCTTCGCCGGTGAACAGCCAGAACTGGCAGGCGGGATCGCGCCCACGCACGTCGTCGCAGATCGCCGAGAGTTCGGCGAACGAGGCACCAGGCTCCGCCACGAGCGCCGCGATGGGGCCCGCACTGAGGTGATGGACGACTTCGAGCGGATTGGAAGCTTCCAGGACCTCGAGGTCGGAACGGATGCTTTTCAATGCCAGACCGAGTAGCGCGCGGTCGTTTCGCTCTGTGTCGAAAACGATAATTCTCGTTTTTGGAATCAAGGATTTGTACTTCTTATAAGAACGCCTGACGCCATGGCGCAGAATAGGCGAAGCCTCTCGCAGACTCAATCAAAACATCGTGTCGGAACCATTTGACAAACCGGGTCATCTGCCGACGTGACAAACGCTGCCGCTAGGCTCTGCGGCGCATGACAAGGGTGTCGCGAATGTGGAAAACTTGCAGCGCTTTTACGAGAACGGGAGGTAAGGCAATTGAGCACCAAAATAGTACCGCCGGCCGATGGCGCCAAAATCACGATCGCCAACGGCAAACTGACGGTCCCTGACAATCCGGTGATACCTTTCATCGAGGGCGACGGTATCGGCCCCGATGTCTGGCGCGCCAGCCAGCGGGTCATGGACGCCGCCGTCCACAAGGCCTACAACGGCAAACGCAAGATTGCGTGGATGGAAGTCTACGCAGGCGAAAAGGCCAACAATCTCACGGGGTCGTGGCTGCCCGACGCCACGCTCGACGCCTGTCGCGAATTCCTGGTCGCCATCAAGGGCCCGCTGACCACGCCGGTCGGTGGCGGCATCCGTTCGCTGAACGTCGCCCTGCGCCAGATCCTCGACCTCTATGTCTGCCTGCGCCCGGTGCGCTGGTTCAAGGGCGTGCCGTCGCCGGTCAAGCGCCCCGACCTCGTCGACATGGTGATCTTCCGCGAGAACACCGAGGACATCTACGCCGGTCTCGAATTCGAACAGGGTTCGGCCGACCAGAAACGCTTCATGACGATGTTCGCGGAAATGTTTCCCGACCAGTACAAGAAGATCCGGTTTCCGGAGACTTCCGGGATCGGCTTCAAGCCGGTGTCGCAGGAAGGCACGTCCCGCCTGGTCCGCGCGGCGGTCAAGTATGCGCTGGCGAATGGCCGCAAGAGCCTGACCTTCGTGCACAAGGGCAACATCATGAAGTACACGGAAGGCGCCTTCCGTAACTGGGGTTATGAGACGGCCGAGAAGGAGTTCGGCGATCAGGTGTACACCTGGAACCAGTGGGAGAAGACCGTCGCCGCCAAGGGCTCGAAGGCCGCCAACGACGAGCAGACCGCGGCCCTCGCCGCCGGCAAGCTGCTGGTCAAGGACTCCATCGCCGATATCACCCTGCAGCAGGTGCTGACGCGCCCGACCGAGTTCGACGTCATTGCGACGCTGAACCTGAACGGCGATTACCTGTCGGACGCCCTCGCGGCGCAGGTGGGCGGCATCGGCATCGCGCCGGGCGGCAACATCAACTACGACACGGGCCATGCGATCTTCGAGGCAACCCACGGCACCGCGCCGAAGTATGCCAACCAGGACAAGGTGAACCCGGGCTCGGTGCTGCTGTCGGGCGAGATGATGTTCCGCTACATGGGCTGGACCGAAGTGGCCGACATGATCATCAACGCGATGGATCGGACGATCGGCGACAAGATCGTCACCTACGACTTCGCGCGCATGATGGAAGGCGCCACCGAAGTGAAATGCAGCGAGTTCGGCACCGCGCTGATTGAGCGCCTCTGAGCAGGACCCGCTGCCGATGACGGACGCCCCGCGGCGCGAACTGCTCTTCGAAGCTGCGAAGGGCATCCGCGAGGCGTTCGTCAAGTACAACGACAATTTCGGGCGGATCACCCGCCGCGCCAAGCAGCGCTTCGAAACGCGCGACTGGCGCGGCGCGGAGCGTGACTTCGGCGAGCGCCTCGAGCTCTACACGAAGTCGGTCGAGCGCTCGGTGGGCGCCCTGCAACGCCTGCTCGGTCACACGGACGCCACCCGTGCGCAGTGGCCGGCGCTCAAGCAGACCTTTGGCGCGCGCGTCGACGGTATCGCCGACGGCGCGTTTTCCAAGACCTTCTTCAACTCGATCAGCCGCCGTATCTTCCAGACGGTCGGTACCGATCCCGAGACCGAATTCCTCGACATCCGCTTCAATATCCGCGACGCGCAGCGGCACGCGGTGGAATGCCGGAGTTACCTGAACTGGGGTGCGCCCCGTGAAATCATCGAGCAGCTGCTGACCGACTGCGAGTTCGGCGTGCCGTATGCGCACCTCGACGAAGACGTCAGCCGCATCCAGCAGGACATCGAACGCCATGCCGCGGCCGACGGCAGCGCGCAGGAGATGCTGCGGCTCGATTTCCTGCCGGCAGTGTTCTACCAGTCAACCCGTGCCTACCTGATCGGCAAGGTGTTCTGGCTCGGCAGCGAAGCGCCGCTCGTCATCGCGCTGCGCCACGACGACAACGGCATTGCGGTCGATCAGATCATGATGTCGGTCGACGACATCAGCATCCTGTTCGGCTTCACGCGTTCCTACTTCTTCGTCGACCTCGAGCCCGTCGAAGGCGCGGTTCACTTCATCAACTCGCTGCTGCCGCACAAGCCGATCGACGAACTCTACACCGTGCTCGGCCGCGTCCGTCAGGGCAAGACGGAGCGCTACCGTCAGTTCTCGAACCACCTCGCGACTTGCCACGACCGCTTCGTGCACGCGCCCGGCGATCGCGGCCTGGTGATGATCTGCTTCACGCTGCCGTCCTACGACCTGGTGTTCAAGGTCATTCGCGATCGCTTCGGCTTTCCGAAGAATACGAGCCGCGACGAAGTGATGTCGAAGTACCAGTTCGTCTTCAAGCACGACCGCGCCGGACGCCTGATCGACACCCAGGAATTCACCGACATCGGCTTTCCGCTGGAGAAGTTCGACCCGGCCGTCATCGAGGAACTGATGAACGAGGCCGGCGAAAGCACCCGCATCGACGGCGACCAACTCGTGATCCGGCACCTGTATGTCGAGCGCCGCCTGCGTCCGCTGAATCTCTTCGTGCGCGAAGCCGAGCGGGCCGCCGCCGAGGCGGCGGTGCTCGATTACGGCCAGGCGCTGCGCGATCTGGCGCATGCGAACATCTTCCCGGGCGATCTGCTGATCAAGAACTTCGGCGTGACCCGGCACGGGCGCTGCATTTTCTACGACTACGATGAACTCTGCCTCGTCACCGACTGCAATTTTCGCGAAGTGCCCGAGTCGCCGTTCGACGAGGATGAAATGCGCCCGCGGCCTTGGTTTCACGTCAACGCGAACGATGTCTTTCCCGAAGAGTTCATGCGCTTCCTCGCGCTCGATGAAGGCCTCAAGCAGACCTTCATGACCCGCCACGCCGACCTGCTGAGCGTGGAGTTCTGGCGCGGCGTCCAGCAGCAGCACATCGCAGCGGAAGGGAGCGACCGTCGCGCCGCGACCCACCCCGGGCAGCCACGGCCGCGCGCCCGGCCCGCCTTCAGTTGATGCAGGTCAAGCGGCGGGCGCCTCGGGCGGGATGACAAAGCGCTGCGCGCCGTTTAAGATGGGCGCAACTTAGAATGATTCGCATTTAGCGGAAAGAAGTCAGGACTCTCAACGTGTTGCGCGAGACTGCGAGCATCCCCCCCCCGCTGGCCCCATTGGCCAATTTCGGACACGGCGTGCAGGCGCGGGTGATGGACATCGACGGCGCCAGCGCTGCCCTGATTGCCCGCCTGGCCGCCCGCGGCCTCGTGCCCGGGGCCTCGCTCGAGGTGCTGCGCGGGGGTGATCCGATGCTCGTGATGATCGACGACAGCCGCTGGGCGCTGACCCGGGAAGACGCCCGCCACATCCTGGTCTTGCCGACCCATCTGCCGCTGCGCTCGCGCCTGCGCGCCCTCTTCGCCTGATCCGATGACGCTCGCAGACATGGTCCCCGGCCAGCGGGGCATCATCAGCGGTTTTGCCCAGGATGACCCGTTCACGCAACGCCTGATGCAGTTGGGGCTGATCGAAGGCGCCGACATCGAGGTGGTGCGCTGCGCGCCGACCGGCGATCCGATCGAAGTGCGGGTGCTCGGCTATGCGCTGTCCCTGCGTCGCGTCGAAGCGGCGCTGATCCGCGTCGCACAGGCGCCCTGACGATGACCAGCCCCGTCGCGCGACGTTCGGTCGTCGTCACCATCGGCAATCCGAACACCGGCAAGAGCACACTGTTCAATGCCCTGACCGGCCTCAAGCAGCGCGTCGGGAATTTCCCGGGGGTGACGGTCGAACACGTCGTCGGCCGCCTGTTGCTGCCGGGCGGCGAAGTCGACGTCGTCGACCTGCCAGGTACCTACTCGCTCAGCGCGCAGTCGCCGGATGAAATGGTCACGGTCGATGTGCTGCTGGGGCGCGTCGGCGAGGTCGGGCGCCCGGATGCGGTGCTGCTGATCGTCGACGCGACGAACCTGCGGCGAAATCTGTTCCTGGCCAGCCAGGTGCTCGAAATCGGGCTGCCGGTCGTGATCGCGCTGAACATGACCGACCTGCTCGAAACCCAGGGCATCACGCTCGACCTCCCGAAACTCGCGACAGCACTCGGCGTGCCACTGGTGCCGATCGCCGCCGCCCAGGGCGAGGGCCTCGAGCAGTTGCGCACGACGCTCGCCGCCGCGATTGCCAACGGCAAGCCGAGCCCCTTGCGCATCAATCCCGGCCTGCTCGAAGCCGCGACGACCCTCAGCAGCGAACTCGCCGCGCGCGGCATCGACGCCGCGCCAGCCGAGGTCGAACGGGCGCTGATCGACGATCAGGGTTATGCCGAACGCCGTCTCGTGGAGCGCGCTGGCGAAGAGCTGCGCACCCGGCTGCAGGCTCTGCGCCACACGCTCGCGCAGGGCCGCAGTCTCGCGACGCTCGAAGCGCGCGATCGCTACAGCTGGATCAACACCGTGGTCTCCGCGGTCGAACGCCGTGAAACGCGCAACCCGGGCTGGCGCGAGGCGCTCGATCGCTACCTGAACCACCCGGTCTACGGCTCGATCGCCTTTCTGCTGGCGATGGCCATCGTGTTCCAGTCGGTCTTCGCCTGGGCGACACCGATGATGGACCTGATCGAAACCGGTGCTGGCGCGCTCGGCGACATGGTGCGCGGCGTGCTGCCGGCCGGCCTGTTCAGGAGTTTCATCATCGACGGTGTGATTGCCGGCGTCGGCAGCGTGATCGTGTTCCTGCCGCAGATCGTGCTGCTGTTCGCCTTCATCATCGTGCTCGAGGATTCCGGCTACATGTCGCGTGCGGCCTTCGTCGTCGACCGCCTGATGCGCTGGTGCGGACTGTCAGGCCAGTCGTTCATCCCGATGCTGTCGAGCTTCGCCTGTGCCGTGCCTGGCATCATGGGCACGCGCGTGATTGGCAATCCGCGCGATCGCCTGGCGACGATCCTCGCCGCGCCGTTCATGACCTGCTC
>LNFM01005117.1_pt1 | contig 34162 bp, 26 predicted proteins | sample 596031 | NCBI WGS metagenome assembly LNFM01 (sample SAMN04254537, study PRJNA301005) | activated carbon metagenome | isolation source: dual media filters at the Ann Arbor, Michigan drinking water treatment plant | place: USA: Ann Arbor
GCGCGCGCGTTGACGCGGCCGGCGCAACAGGAGACGAAGAGATGGATCTGGGCATCGCAGGCAAGTGGGCGCTGGTGTGCGCCGCGAGCAAGGGGCTGGGCAAGGGTTGCGCGATGGCGCTGGTGCGCGAAGGCGTGAACGTGGTCATCACGGCGCGCGGCGCCGAAGCGCTGGAGGCCACCGCCGCCGAACTTCGCGCGCTGAACCCGGCCGTGCAGGTCCGCACGGTGGCCGGCGACATCACCACCGAGGCCGGCCGGGCGGCCGCCGTGGCGGCCTGCCCGCAGGTCGACATCCTGATCAACAACGCCGGCGGCCCGCCGCCCGGCGACTTCCGCGACTGGGACCGCGATGCGTGGGTCAAGGCGCTGGACGCCAACATGCTCACGCCCATCGAGCTGATCAAGGCCGTCGTCGACGGCATGGCCGAGCGCGGCTTCGGCCGCGTGGTGAACATCACCTCGGCCGCGGTGAAGGCGCCCATCGACATCCTGGGCCTGAGCAACGGCGCGCGTTCGGGCCTCACCGGTTTCGTGGCCGGCGTGGCGCGGCAGACCAAGCTGGCGTCGCGCAACGTCACGCTCAACGCGCTGCTGCCCGGGCCCTTCGAGACCGATCGCCTGATCGGCACCATGACCGGCCAGGCGAAGAAGACCGGGCAGTCGCTCGACGCCGTGATGGACGCGCGCCGCAAGACCAACCCGACCCAGCGCTTCGGCAACATCGACGAGTTCGGTGCGACCTGCGCCTTCCTGTGCAGCATGCACGCCGGCTACATCACCGGCCAGAACGTGCTGATGGACGGCGGCGCCTTCCCCGGCACGTTTTAAGTATCACCAAGTGAACGCCGCGGAACCGGCTTTGCCGGGCCGCTGGCGTTGCCCCCTTGAGGGGGCGCGCGAAGCGCGTAGGGGGTGGGCCCAGGTCAGCGTCGGTTCGAGACGAGGATGCCGGCCACGATCAGCGCGAAGGCGGCGCCGTGGTACGGCTGGGGCGGCTGTCCGAGCAAGGCCGCCGAGAAGAGCGCGGCGAACAGCGGCGTGAGGTTGCTGAAGAAGCCGGCGAGCGCCGGCCCGACGGCGGTGACGCCCAGGTGCCAGCAGCGGTAGGCCAGCAGCGACGGCCCCAGCGCGAGGAAGACCAGGGCCGCGGCCAGCGTCGGCGTCCATTGCGGCGCCGACGCGCCCACCACCTGTTCGCCCAGCGCGAAGGCGGTGGCCCAGACGGTGCCGAAGAGGGCCTGCCCGAGCAGGAACTCGGCCCAGTTCCAGTCGGGCCGCTGCGGCGCCCTCAGCATCGGCCCCGGCCGGGCCAGGCGCCAGCTGTAGATCGCCCACGACAGCGCCGCCATCAGCATCCACACGTCGCCGGCCACCAGGCGCAGGTCGGCGATGCGGGCCGGCTCGCCGCGCGCCAGCACCAGCAGCACGCCGCTGAAGGAAAGCACCGCGCCCAGCCACTGCATGGGGCGCGGCTTCTCGCCGTAGAAGAGGCCGCCCACGATGAGCATCCACACCGGCGTGCTCGATGCGATGAGCGTGACGTTGATGGGCGTGGAGGTCTGCAGCGCCAGGTACTGCAGCGCGTTGTAGATGCCCACGCCGAACAGGCCCAGCAGGGCCATCTCGCGCCAGCGTGCGCGCAGCTCCTCGCGCCGCTCGGCGCTGCCCAGCACGCGCCAGCCCAGCACCAGCAGCACCGCCAGTGCGCCCCACCAGCGCAGCGCGTTCAGCAGCAGCGGCGGCATGGTGGGCGCCAGCAGGCGGCCCACCAGGGCGTTGCCGGCCCACAGCAACGGGGGCACGGTCAACAGCAGGGCAACGCGCGGCGTGATCTTCATGGCTCGTTCAAGGTGGCGGGGGCATGGGCGCGCCGCAGTTCCAGCACTGCTCGAACGGGCCTTCGACGATCTCATGGCAACCCGGGCAGGCCCACACCCGGTGCGGCAGGCGGCGCCATTCCTCCAGCAGCGCCTTGGCGGTGTCGTGCTGGTCGGCATCGTCGACCCAGACCTCGGGCAGGCACTGGTCGGGCGGAATCTGCCCGGCCAGGCTGCTGTTGAACGAGCGCTGCACCGTGCTGCCGATGCCGGCGGCGGTGAGCTGGTCGGCCCACAGCGTGGCCAGGGCGAGGTTCGGGGCTTGCAGCAGCCGCTTCATCGGAGACGTTTCATCGGGCCCGCGATGGTGCCATGGAAGCCCGGCTGCAAGCCCGGTCGGCATGGCTTAACCTCCGTGGCTCCCCCAACACAGCCTTCCAGAGGAGACCCCATGACCCAGACCGTGCAGGCCATCCAGATCGACGCCTTCGGCGGCCCCGAGCAGATGAAGTTGCGCGAGGTGAGCGTCGGCGAGCCCGGCCCTGGCGAGATCCGCATCCGCCACCACGCCTGCGGCATCAACTTCATCGACGTCTACCAGCGCACCGGGCTCTACCCCAACCCGCTGCCGCTGAACCTGGGCATGGAGGGCGCCGGCATCGTCGAGGCGGTGGGCGAGGGCGTGACGCACCTGAAGGTGGGTGACCGTGCGGCCTATGCCAGCAACCCGCCCGGCAGCTACAGCCAGGCCCGCGTGATGCCGGCCAAGACGGTGTGCCGCCTGCCGGACGGCATCTCCTTCGAGACCGGCGCAGCGATGATGCTCAAGGGCCTGACGGCGCAGTACCTGCTGAAGAAGACGCTCCCGGTGCAGGGCCTGCAGGCCGGCGACCACGTGCTGTTCCACGCCGCGGCCGGCGGCGTCGGCCTGATCGCCTGCCAGTGGGCCAAGGCGCTGGGCCTGCAGCTCATCGGCACCGCAGGCGGCGCGGCCAAGTGCGCGCTCGCGCTGGAGCACGGTGCGGCCCATGCCATCGACTACACCAAGGAGGACTTCGTCGCCCGCGTCAAGGAAATCACCGGCGGCAAGGGCGTGAAGGTGGTCTACGACTCCATCGGCAAGGACACCTTCGAGCGCAGCCTCGACTGCCTGCGCCCCTTCGGCCTGCTGGCCAGCTTCGGCAATGCCTCGGGGCCCGTGCCGCCGTTCCAGATGGGCTCGCTCGGGCCCAAGGGCTCGCTCTACGTCACGCGCTGCACGCTGTTCACGCACATCGCCACGCGCGAGAGCGCGCAGGCCATGGCCGATGACCTCTTCGCCGTGGTGGGCAGCGGGCAGGTGAAGATCCGCATCGACCAGCGTTACCCGCTGGCCGACGCGGCCGAGGCGCACCGCAATCTCGAGTCGCGCAAGACCACAGGCTGCAGCATCCTCATTCCCTGACGCTGCAGGCTTCCAGGCGCAGCGTCACCTCGAACACGCTGCCCTGGCCGGGCATGCTGCGCCCGCGCACCTCGCCGTCCATCATCTGCGCCAGGCGCTGCACGATGGACAGGCCCAGGCCCGTGCCGCCGTAACGCCGCGTGATGCTGGCGTCGGCCTGGGTGAAGGGCTCGAAGGCGCGTGCGAGTTCCTGCGCCGTCATGCCGATGCCGGTGTCCCGCACGGTCAGCGTGAGCTGCACGCCGCCCGGCCCCGCGCGCACCGGCGAGCCGGTGCCCACGGTGACTTCGACGCCGCCGGCCGGCGTGAACTTCAGCGCATTGCCCACCAGGTTGGCCAGGATCTGGCGCAGCCGCACGGCGTCGCCCAGCAGCGCGTCGGGCGTGCCCGGCTGAACGCGCCAGTCGAGCACCAGGCCCTTGGCCTCGGCCTCCGGCCGGTGGGCCTCGAGCGCATCGCGCAGGAGCTGGTCCAGGCTGAACGGCGCGGCCTCGAGCGTCAGTCGCTGCGCCTCGATCTTGGACAGGTCGAGGATGTCGTTGATGATGCTCATCAGCGACGTGGCGGAGCTGTGGGCCAGTTCGAGGAACTTGCGCTGGCGTGCGTCGAGGTGGGTGGCCAGCACCAGCTCGGTCAGGCCCAGCACGCCGTTCATCGGTGTGCGGATCTCGTGGCTCATGTTGGCCAGGAAGGTGCTCTTGGCGCGGCTGGCCGCCTCGGCCGCATCGCGCGCCTGCTCCAGCGCCTGCTGGTAGGCCTTGAGATCGGAGATGTCGCGCGCGTTGATCTGCACCACCGTGTCGCCGGTGACCGGGTCGCGCACGGGGCGGGCGTCCAGCGCGTGCCAGCGGTGCCCCTGCAGCGTGACCAGTTCGGCTTCACCGCTGAAGGTCTGGCCGCGCTTCGCCTGCACCACGATGCGGTCGGCCAGCGGTGCCTCGACGAACATCGCGGCCATGTCGGCCGTGCTCGTCGCGCTGTCCAGGGGCCCGAAGGCCACCGTGGCCGCGGGGTTGCGCATCAGCGCGCCGCCATCGTCCAGACGGTGCAGCATCACGCGCACGGTGGTGTGCTGCATGGCCTCGATGCCGCGCAGCACGGCCGCGTCGTAGCTGGCGGCCAGGGGTTCGCTGGCGAACAGGATGGCCAGGCGGCCATCGGCCAGCAGCAGGCCGCGGCCGATGAGGGTGGACGTGATCGGCGTGCCACGCGGGTAGAGCGTCCACACCTCGCGCGTGGTGCGGCCTTCGCCGTGCAGGGCCCGTGCAGCGCGCAGCCGGGCGCGCATGGCGGGCGAGGCGTCGTCGAAGTTGCGTGCCAGCAGTTCGTCGGCGGAGTCGGCGCGCCAGTAGGCCAGCGCGGCGTCGTTGGCCCAGACGATGCGCAGCAGGTCGACGTCGAACACCCACGCCGGCACGCTGAGCCACTGGTAGTGGCTCAAGTCGGCAAATTCGAGCGCTGGGGTGGGCGCCATCGACGGACGTCTCGCGGTGCTGTGGGGTGTCGAGGGCCGTGACGGCCGGCCCCCGCCGGCCCCCATCATGTCATGCGGCGGAGAGAAATGACGCCTGCCTGGCGGTGCCGTGTTCAGGCGCCGTCGCCGTCGGCCACCGCCTGGCGGTAGGCGTGCCACGAGGCATGGCCGATCACCGGCCCGGTGACCAGCAGCCCGGCGAACCAGGGCAGCAGCGAGACGCCGACGATCAGCGCGATCAGCAGCGCCCAGAAGCACATCACGCCCGGCTGCGAGAGCACCAGGCGCAGGCTGGTCAGGCCGGCGGTGATGGCGTCGGTCTGTCGGTGCAGGATCATGGGGATGGACACCACGCTGACCGCGAAGATCAGCGTCGCGAAGACGGCACCCACCGCGGCCCAGGCGACGATGAAGCCGATGTTCTGAGGATCGAGCAAGGCCAGCAGCGAGCCCTTGAAGTCGGGCATGCCGTCGAAGCTGACCGCGAACACCACCAGCGTGGCGCGACCCCACAGCATCTCGAGCACCAGCAGCACGAAGCCGAAGATGCCCAGCTGGGCCGTGCGCGTGTCCCAGGCCAGCAGCGAATCGCCGAGGTCGGGCTTGCGGCCTTCCTCCAGGCGCTGGCTGGTCCGGTACAGGCCCAGGCACAGGAAGGGGCCCATCAGCAGGAAGCCGGCGGACAGCGCCAGCGTGTAGGCCGGTGCCTGTTCGTAGACCTTCAGCAGGGCCCAGCCCATCACCATGAAGGCCGCGCCGTAGAAGAGGCCGATGCCCGGCGCGCGCGTGAAGTCGCGCCAGCCGGCCTGCAGCCAGCGCAGCGGGTCGCCGAAGCCCAGCGGGCGCAAGGCGATGGGCGGGCTGCCGGCGGCGGAGTCGTCGGGCACGGGCGAGCCGGATGCCGCGGGTGCGTCAGGGGCGGCGGGGTCGTCGAGATTCATCGCGCCTGCAGACTAGGGGCCGCCTCGATCGCTGTCCACCGGGCCGCACCCTCACGCGCCCGGTTGTGTTGATGGACGTCAATCCGGACGGCTGCCGTAGGGCGGTTCGGGCCGCGACCCGGACGGCGGCCCGGACCGCTGTTAGATTGCGCCCGGCCCCCACGACACGCTTCATGCGCAAGCCCATCCACACCGACGACTGGTACCACCGCCGCCTGGCGCCGCCCGCGGCCGGCGCGCGCGTGGTGATCGACACCGACGCCGCCAACGAGATCGACGACCCCTTCGCCATCGCCTGGGCGCTGCTGTCGCCGGGCCAGCTGCAGGTGGACGCCGTGCACGCCGCGCCGTTCAGCTTCGCGCACCGGCGCGCCGCGCTGCCCCGCGAGCCGCGCGACCTGCGGCCGTTCGCGCCGCCGGGCGAGGGCATGTGGCGCAGCGTCGAGGAGATCCGCCGCACCCTGGCAGCGCTGGGCCAGCCCGAGGAGGGCCGCGTCTTCGCGGGCGCCGAACGCTATCTGCCGACGCCGCAGGAGCCCGTGGCCAGCCCGGCGGTGACCGATCTCATCGCCCGCGCCCGCGCCCAGCCGGCCGATCAGCCCCTGTACCTGCTGGCGCTGGGCTGCCTGACCAACCCGGCCAGCGCGCTGCTGCTGGCGCCCGACATCGCCGAGCGGCTGGTGGTGGTGTGGACCAGCGGCTACCCGTCGCACGCGCCGCACGTGAACCACTCCTTCAACCTCGAGCAGGATGCACACGCCACGCGCGTGGTGCTGGCCAGCGGCGTGCCCATCGTCTACCTGCCGGGCTTCCATGTCGGCGCGCAGCTGCGCCTGTCGCTGCCCGAGATGGAGCGCTGGGTGCAGGGGCAGGGCGCCATCGGCGATCACCTGCACCAGCTCTACACGCACAACCCGCTGTGGGAGATGCAGGGCATCGACAGCTTCTTCGCGCACTCGTGGGTGATCTGGGACCTCATCTGCGTGGCCTGGATGCTGCAGCCCGACTGGGTGCCCAGCACGCTGGTGCGCACACCGCGCCTGGCCCCCGACGGTCGCTGGCAGCCCGACCCCGCGGGCTCGCCGATGCGCGAGGCCCACGCCGTGCGGCGCGACGCGATCTTCGGTGACTTCTTCAGCAAGCTTCAGCGCGCGGCCGAGGCCTCCGGGGCGAACGCCGCATCGAGCGCGTCGGCCTCGGCGCACACGGCGCGCACCACCGGCGCCGACAGGTAGCTGTCGACCCGCCCGGCGACGTGGCGCAGCAGGGCGTCGTCGCTGCGCGACGTGACGTCGCTGGTGTCGCCCGGTGCCTTTGGGTGCGCCGACGCCACGCGCCATGACGCACACCAGGTCACCGACCACAGCCACATCGCCCGCCGCAGCGGCACGAACCAGGGCCGTTGCGCTGCGGCCCGCGCCGGGCCGGCGGCCTCTTCCCAGGCGCGGTAGAAGCCCGACACGTCTGCCGGTGTCAGCTCGGCGTGGCTGGCCAGGTCCCAGGTGGTGGAGGTGTGCAGCGTGGCGTGGGCCAGGTCCAGCGCGGCGGCGCCGTAGCGCGCCTTCTCCAGGTCCACCAGCACCGCGCGGCCGCCGGCTTCGACGACGAAGTTGCCGGGATGGGCGTCGAAGGCGATGAGCTGCCGGGGCGGCCGAGGCGTGGCGCGGCACAGCGCGTCGAAGCGCGCCAGCTCGCGCTCGATCAGCGTGCGTGCGGCGGTGTCGATGCGGGCCGCGTCGAGATGGCGGGCCTGCGCGGCGATGAGGGCGCGCAGGGCCGTCAGCGTGTCGGCAGGGTCGGGCAAGGGGGCGCGTTGGTCGGCCGGTGGCAGCGGCAAGGCGTGCAGCGAGGCCAGCGCCCGGGCCAGCGCCGGCAGGTCCTGCGGCAGGCGCGCCGCACGGCCCGTGATCTCTTCCACCAGCAGGCCGCCGCGCGGCAGATCGGCAGACACCGGCAGCACGCCGTGCAGCCGGGGCGTGTGACCGCCCGGCGCGGCGCGCTCGAAGCACGCGGCCTCGAACACCAGGTGTTCGGCCGGCGGCAGGCCCACCTGGCTCTGCTTGGGCAGGCGCGCCAGCAGGCCCGTGCCGTCCAGGCGCACGTGGGCGTGCGCCAGGCCCAGGTCGGGCAGCAGGGTCAGTGGCGTCCGGGCCAGCGCGGGGGCGTGGGCTCGCAGCGCGGCGCGCAGCGTGTCGATCATGGGGTCGGTCCGTCGTGTCCGGGCAGCCAGCCTGGGGGCAGATGGACCAGGTCGGCGGGTTCGTCGATGTCGTGCAGCAGCGGCAGTTCCAGGTGGGTCGCGCCAGCAGCCCGCAATCTTTCACGGGTGTCGGCCATCACCCGGGCCGTGCTCCAGGTCATGCCGTCGAACAGGCCGGGCAAGGGCCGGCGCAGTCCCACCAGCGCGTAGCCGCCGTCGAAGGTGGGGGCGAACACGGCGTCGTGCGTGGCCAGGGCGGCGGCGGCCTGGCGCAACAGCGCGGCGTCCAGCCCGGGCGCATCGGTGCCCATCAGCAGGGCCGTGCTCTGCTGCGCCAGGGCACGGGCGAGGGCCTGCGACATGCGCGCGCCCAGGTCGCCGGGGGCTTGCACGCTCAGCAGCAGGCCGTGGCGGGCCTGCAGTTCGACGAAGAGCGGGTGCGATGCGTCGGGCGCCACGCACAGCTCCACCGGGCCGAGGCCCGCCTGCACCGCCACGGCCACGGCCTCGCGCAGCAGCCGCGCCGCCAGCCGCGCCGCGCCGTCGGCGCCCAGCGCAGGCGCCAGTCGGGTCTTGGCCAGCCCGGCGACGGGCGCCTTGGCCATCACGATGGTGCGCGTGGGGCCGGCGATCATCATCGGTAGCGGGCGGCCAACGCCTCCGCCGGCGTGCCGCGCCAGTAGGCCCAGCGCAGGCGCCACATCAGCACGATGGTGCGCCACAGGCCGCGCTGGTCCCAGCGCCGGCCCGAGGTGCGCACGCGCTGGCGCAGGCAGGCCGGGCGCGCCTGCCGCAGCAGGCGGCGCGAGAGCTCGATGTCTTCCATCAGCGGCTGCAGCGGGAAGCCGCCGGCCGCGGCGAAGGCCTCGCGCGTCATGAACATCGCCTGGTCGCCGGTGGCGATGCCGCTCAGCCGCGAGCGCAGGTTCATCATCGCGGCCACCATCGGCAGGCCGCGCGATCGGCCTTCGATGTGCACGTCGAAGCGGCCCCACGCCGCCCGGCCGTCGTGCAGTGCCTGGGCGACGAGTGCGTCGGCGCCGTCGGGCAGGCGCGTGTCGGCGTGCAGGAACAGCAGCAGGTTGCCGCGGGCCGCTGCCGCACCGGCGTTCATCTGCGCGGCGCGCCCGCGCGCCGACACGATCACGCGGTCGGCCAGCGGTGCCGCCAGCGTGGCCGTGGCGTCGCGGCTGCCGCCGTCGACGACCAGTACCTCGGCGCCGCGTCGGCGCAGCGGCTGCAGGGCCTGCAAGGTGGCCACGATGCCGGCCGCTTCGTCGAGCGCGGGCACGACGATGCTCAGCGCCGAGGCCACGCCGTTCAGCCCTTGCGGACCCGCCGCAGCTCGTCGACGATCAGGCAGATGGCCCCCAGCGTGATGGCGCTGTCGGCCACGTTGAAGCTGGGGAAGTAGCCGCCGCGGAAAACGGGCTCGAGCACGCTGAAGCGGAACTGCAGGAAGTCGACCACGTAGCCGTGCAGCAGGCGGTCGACGACGTTGCCCACGGCGCCGCCCAGGATCATGCTCACGGCGAAACAGAACAGGCGCTGCGTCGGGTGGCCGAAGATCATCCACACGATGACGCCCGACGCGATGACGCCCACGCCCACGAAGAACCAGCGCTGCCAGCCCGAGGCGTCGGCCAGCATCGAGAAGGCGGCGCCGGGGTTGTGCGCGCGCACGAGGTTGAAGAAGTCGGTGACCCGGCGCACGTCGCCCAGTTCGAAGGCCCCCAGGATCAGCGTCTTGGTGACCTGGTCGGCCAGCACGATGATGGCCGCCAGGCCCAGCCAGACGGCCGGGCTGGTGACCCCGCTGTTGCGGCCCGCCATCAGGCCACCTTGCGGACTTCGCCCGCGCCGTGCAGGTTGCTGGTGCAGCGCCCGCACAGGCCCGGGTGCGCGGCATCGTGCCCGACGTCGTCGCGCCAGTGCCAGCAGCGCTCGCACTTCTTCGCCGCCGACGGCGTGACCGTGACCTTCAGCGCTTCGCCCACCGCGGCATCGGCCACCGAGGTGATGAAGACGAACTTCAGGTCATCACCCAGCGACTGCAGCAGGGCCAGGTCGTCCGGTGCCACTTCCACGCGCACGTTGGCCTGCAGCGACGAGCCCACCAGGCCGGCCGTGCGCACCGTCTCGATGTCCTTGTTGACCGCGTCGCGGATCTCGCGGATGCGCTGCCAGCGCGCCAGCAGCGCCGCGTCGGGCGCGTCGAAGGTCCAGTAGGTCTCCGTGAAGATCGACGAGGTCTTGCCCGGGGCGAAGACCTTCCACGCCTCTTCGGCGGTGAAGCTGAGGAAGGGCGCCATCCAGCGCAGCATGGCGTGCGTGATCTGCCACAGGGCGGTCTGCGCCGAACGCCGCGCGAGTGACTTCGGGGCCGTGGTGTAGAGGCGGTCCTTCAGCACGTCGAGGTAGAAGGCGCCGAGGTCTTCGCTGCAGAAGACCTGCAGCTTGGCCACCACCGGGTGGAACTCGTAGACCTCGAAGTGGCCCAGCACCTCGGCCTGGAACTGCGCCGTGCGCGACAGCGCCCAGCGGTCGACTTCCAGCATGTCGGCCAGCGGCACGGCGTCGGTCGACGCATCGAAGTCGCTGGTGTTGGCCAGCAGGAAGCGCAGCGTGTTGCGGATGCGGCGGTAGGCGTCGACCACGCGGGCCAGGATCTTGTCGTCGCCGGCGATGTCGCCCGAGTAGTCGCTGGCTGCCACCCACAGCCGGATGATCTCGGCGCCCAGCTTCTGGCTCACGGCCTGCGGCTCGATGCCGTTGCCCAGGCTCTTGCTCATCTTGCGGCCCTCGTGAGCAGGCCGCGGTAGGGCGCGCGGTCGTAGAGGGCGCAGGCCAGCAGCAGCGACGAGTGGAACCAGCCGCGGTGCTGGTCGTGGCCTTCGAGGTAGAGGTCGGCCTCGGGCCCGCTGGCGTGGAAGCCGCCCGGGTGCTGCTTGCGCAGCACGTGCTCGAAGGTCGAGCCGGAGTCGAACCACACCTCGAGGATGTCGCTGCTCTTGGTGTAGTGCGGCGCGTCCTCGGCACCCAGGATCTGCTCGGCCGTGACGCGGCTCCAGGCCTCGATGCCGCCGGCCTCGACGATGTCGGCGGCCTGGTCGAGGATCTGCATCGTGCGCGGGTGCAGCTCGCCCGTGTCCTTGTGCAGGAAGAAGGGCAGCGGCACGCCCCAGCTGCGCTGGCGGCTGATGCACCAGTCGGGCCGGTTGGCGATCATGTCGCGCAGCCGCGGGATAGAAGCCGGTCTGGTCGATGGCGTCCAGCGCCAGCTGGCGCAGCGTGCGCGACGCCTTGTCCTTGGTGAACACGCCGGCGCCCTGGTCCATGCGGATGAACCACTGCGCCGCGGCGCGGTAGATCACCGGGCTCTTGTGGCGCCAGCAGTGCGGGTAGCTGTGCGTGATGGTCTCGGTGGCGAACAGGCGGCCGGCGTTCTTCAGCGCCTCGATGATGACCGGCACGGCCTTCCAGATGTTCTGGCCGCCGAACAGCGGGAAGTCGGCGGCGTAGCTGCCGTTGCCCTGCACCGGGTTCAGGATGTCGTCGTACTTCATCCCGTGCGTGACGCAGGAATTGAAGTCGTCCAGGCCGTAGGCCGGCGACGAGTGCACCAGGCCCGTGCCGTCGTCGGCCGTGGCGTAGTCGGCCAGGTACACGGGGCTCAGGCGGTCGTAGCCGGCGTCGACGTGCGCCAGCGGGTGCCGGAAGGCGATGCCGCCGAGCTTCTCGCCCAGCACCGTGGCGCGCACCGTGCCCGTCAGGCCGTAGCGCACCATGCACTTCTCGACCAGCGAGGCGGCCAGCACCAGCAGGCCGCGCTCGGTGTCGACCAGCGAGTACTCGAGCGTCGGGTTGAGGTTCAGGGCCTGGTTGGCGGGGATGGTCCACGCCGTCGTCGTCCAGATGACGGCAAAGGCGTCCTTGTCGAGCTTCGTCAGGCCGAAGGCGCTGGCCAGCCGCTCGGGTTCGGCGCACAGGAAGCCGACGTCCAGCGTCTGGCTCTTCTTGTCGGCGTACTCGATCTCGAACTCGGCCAGCGACGAGCCGCAGTCGAAGCACCAGTACACCGGCTTCAGGCCGCGGTAGACGAAGCCGCGTTCGATGACGCGCTTGAAGGCGCGGATCTCGCCGGCCTCGTTCTTCGGGTCCATCGTGGCATAGCGGTCTTCCCAGTCGCCCAGCACGCCCAGGCGCTTGAAGTCGGCCATCTGCAGCGCGATCTGCTCGGTGGCGTAGGCGCGGCTTTTGCCCTGCATGTCGTCGCGGCCGAGATTGCGGCCGTGTTTCTTCTCGATCGCGTTCTCGATGGGCAGGCCATGACAGTCCCAACCCGGCACGTAGTGCGCGTCGAAGCCCTTCAGCTGACGGGCCTTGACGATCATGTCCTTGAGCACCTTGTTGACGGCGTGCCCCATGTGGATGGCGCCGTTGGCATAGGGCGGACCATCGTGCAGCACGAACAGCGGTGCGCCATGGCGCGCCAGCCGCAGCTGCTTGTACAGGCCTTGCTCGTCCCACGCCTGGACCCATCCCGGTTCGCGCTTGGGCAGGTCGCCGCGCATCGGGAAGGGTGTGTCGGGCAGGTTCAGGGTGGCGCGGTAGTCCGCGCTCGGGGCAGTATGGGCATCGTTCATGGTCAGGGGGCACCGCAGGGGTGCTCGATTCGAGGTCGTCGGGGGCCGGCAGCGCGCTCACGCGGCCGGCCGGGCGAGTTCAAGCCGCCGAGCGCCGAATTCGGTCGCGCGTGGTCTGGCGCCGCGTGGCAGCCTGCCAGCGCAAGGGGTCGGGTCGGACCATGGACAATCGCATGCAGCCAATTCTACCGATGGGCCACCCGATGAGCATCCCACGCCCCCGTTGCGGCCGCCTGGCTGGCGCGGCCCTGCTGCTCGCGTGCGCGCTGGCTGCCTCCGCGCAGACGCCCGGGCCGGCCGGTGCGCGCGCTGACGCCGGCGCTCCCGGTGACGCCGATTCGCCCTGGGAAGGCGCCCTGGGCCTGATCGTCAGCAACGGCACCGACTACATGGGATCCGACCAGCGCGGGACCTCCGTGCGGCCTCGCTTCTTCCTGCGCTACGGCCGCTTCAGCATCAGCGATGCCGGCGGCTTCGTGACGCGACGCAACGACGACATCTCGCGCGGGCTGGGCATCGACCTGCGGCAAACCGATGACCTGCGCATCAGCCTGGGCCTGCGCTACGACCGCGGCCGCAGCGACGACGGCAGCCCCGCCCTGAACGGCCTGGGCGACATCGACAAGACGCTGCGTGTGCGGCTGGGCGGGCATTGGCGCATCGACGAGCACTGGCGCATGTCGGGCGGCTGGACGATCGACGCGCTGAACCGCGGCGGCGGCAACTTCGCCGAGGCCTCGCTGATCCGCGAGCGCCGGATCAGCCCGTTCACCACCTGGCACGCCGGCGTGTCGCTGTCGCTGGCCGGCCCGGTCTACATGCGGTCGTACTTCGGCGTCTCGCCCGAGCAGTCGGTGCGCACCGGTTACCCGGTGTACCGGCCCGACGGCGGCCTGCGCGACGTCACTTTCTCGATCGGCGCGCGCAGCGAGCTCGGACCGCACTGGGTGGCGCTGGGCGGAATGAACTTCTCGCGCCTGCTGGGCCCGACGCTGGACAGCCCCATCGTCAAGCAGGCCACGTCCTGGGGCATCAACGGCGGCCTGGCCTGGCGGTTCTGACACGCCGCCGGGCGCGGCCGCGGCCTCCTTGACGCGGCGCCTTGTCCGCCCCGGAGCGGGCTGCTACTCTCGACCGATCTCAAGAGCCTGCAGGAGCTGAGCATGGGTCTCGATCTCGCCACCTTGTCCGACGACCAGGCCCTGCGGGTGCTGGTCGAGTTCTTCGAGCTGTTGCCGCCCGCGTCCAAGCCGGGCTACGACGAACTCGGCCTGCTGGTCGACGACCTGCGCGACGGCGCCAGCGGTCAGCTGCGCTCGGTGCTGGGCCAGCTCGACGACACGGCCTTGCGCGGGGCGCTCGCACGCCAGGCGCTGCAGGGCCTGTCCGCGCAGCCGGCCCTGCAGCCGCTGCTGCAGCAGGCGACCGAGCGCGCCGACCGCGCGCACATGATGGCGCTGCCCGAGCTCGTCGCCGGCGTGGTCCTCGTGCTGGCGCTGCTGCCCTCGCACTTCGAACGCGATGCCAAGGGCGGCCTCACCATCCAGTGGCACCAGCTGCAGAACCTGGCCGCGCTGCTGAAGCCGGTGGGCGACATCGTCAAGGCCCTGCCCAAGAGCCTGCTCGACCGCCTGGGCTGAGCCCTCCCGCCAACGGCCGACCCTCAGCGACATGAGCGCGCCGGGCCGTTCCCAAGCGCTCGTCCCGGAGCGCGCAGCACGGAGGGTCGTCCGGTGACCGCCCCGCTCGACACCGATCCCGGCGCGCTGCTGGCCCACGCGCTGCGTTCCTTCGGCAGCCGCATGACCGAGGCCACGGGCCGCCTGCCCACGGCGCCGACCGAGGCCGCCGAGGCGCTGGAGGCCCTGCTGGCCGAGCTGCCGGCGGCGCAGGCCGAGTCCCTGCCCTGGGCCGAGCAGCTGGCGCAGCGCGAGGGAGGCACGGCACAGTGGGTGGTCGACCAGTGGCACCAGTGGCTGGGCGACCTGCACCTGACCTGCGCGATGGCGCGCTACCGCATCGGCGACAGCGCGGCCTGTGCCGTGCACCTGCGCGCCTACCTCCAGGTCACACAGGGTCAGCAGCGACCGCAGCGGGCCATGGCCTTGGACATGATCGCCCGCCAGGCCCTGGACGCCGGGCGACCCGACCTCGCCCGCGAGCAGGTCGATGCGGCGGCGGCCGAGGCGCGTCGCTGGACCGAGCCCGCGGCCTGGGCCGGCCTCGTACCCGAAGGCGGCGAAGCGCAGGCGGCCCTTCAGGCACAGCGCCAGTGCGCCGCGACGCTGGCCTTGCGCGCCGATGTCGACCTCGCCGAAGGTGACCGCGAGGCCTACCTCGCGCACTCGGCCGAGGCGCTGGCGCTCTGGTCGGCGTGCGGTGCCGACGCCGACGTGCGCGTGCTGTGGTGGGCCCGCATGCAGTACGAGCTGCTGTGGGACGCCAGCGGCCGGCACCTCGACCAGGCCGACGAGGCAGTGCGCGCCGCGGCGCCCGCGGGGGTGCGCGATCAGCCCGACTTCCAGCGCCGGCTGCTGCAGGTGCGGGCCGCGGTGTGGGCCGCGCGCGGCCGCCATGGCACGGCGCGCGGCCTGCTGCAGAAGGCGCTGGCCCTGATGGACCCGGCGGACTTCGGAGGCTGGTCGCTGCAACTCGACCTGGCCGATGCCTGGTCGGCCGAGGGCCGACACGACGAAGCGCTGGCCGCCGCCCGGCGCGCCGCAGACCTGGTTGCACACGCCGAGTCGCCGGCGCTGGTGCGCCGCTGTGCCGACCACCTGCACGGCCTGCAGCTCGCCAGCGGCGACCCGGCGGCCCTGCAGGAGGCGCTGGACACCCTGGACGCCGAGCACGACGACGGCCAGGCGCCGTCCGACACGGTCAGCCGGCTGCAGACGCGCGTGACGCTGCTGCTGGCCCTGAAGCGCCCACGCGACGCGCTGGTCACCGTGGCGCAGATCGAAGCCACGCCGGCGGCCGTGCGGGAGCAGTCGTCGATCACCGAGGCGGCCCTGGCCATGATGAAGGCGGCTTCGCTGCGCGAGGACGGCCGCGTGGCCGACGCCGCCGCCGTGCTGGAGCAGGCCTTCGAGGCCGGACGGGCGCGTGAAGCGGCCGAGGCGGCCGAGGCGCGGAACGGCACGGCCCGCCGCTGGCGCGACGGCGACCTGCAGCGGCAGGCCCTGGCCCAGGGCGCCGCGCTGCAGCACGCCGACCTGGGCGACGCCGAGGCCGCGCTGGTCTGGAGCGAACGCGCCCGTGGCGAGTTGTGGCACGCCGCGCTGGCCCGGCACGGCCACGACCCGGCGGCCTTCGACCTGGCCCGTGCGCGCCGGGCCTTCACGGCCCGGCGGGCCGCCGTGCTGGTGCTGCTGCAGGGACGGCGCCGCACGGCCGCGGTGGTGATGCCGGCCGACGGCGGTGCCGCTTGGTGCCGCATGCTGCCGGTGGGCGAGGCGCAGTGGCGCGAGAGGCTGGCCGACATGGAGCGGGGCGAGGCCAGCTGGAACCCGCGCTTCGCCGACAACCTGCCGATCTTCTCCGCCTGGCTGGGCCCGCTGCTGGGCGATGCCGTGGGCGGGGCCGATCTGCTGTGCATCGTGCCCGAAGGCGCGCTCGCCTTGCTGCCCTGGTCGGGCCTGTCGCTGCCCGACGGCCGGCCGCTCGCGCTGCACGTGGCCAGCGCGCTGCTGCCGGCGCTGCAGTTCGGCGTCGACCTCGACCGTGCGCCGCCCCGCGGCCAGGGCCTGCTGTCGGTGGGCGCGGGTGCCAGCCGCGACAACGCGGGGCGCGTGCTGCACGATTTCGATGCCATGGCCGACGAACTGGCGCGCGCCGTCGGATCCGGCGCGGAGACCTTGCTCGACGCGCCGGTCGAGCGTTTCCTGCGCGAGGCGCCGGCCTACGCGGCACTGCACCTGTCGCTGCACGGCAACGTGCAGCCCGGGCAGCTCGACCCCCTGGCCGCGTCGACGCTCGAGTTCCAGGGCCAGCAGCGCCTCAGCGCGCGCCGCCTGGCCGAGTGCTGGGACGGCGGCGTCGACTTCGACCATGTCTTCGTCAATGCCTGCGTGTCGGCCGGCTACGCGTTCGCGCGCGATGCGGGCGCCGGCGGCTTCTGGCAGGCCTTGCTGGGCGCCGGCGCGCGCGCCGTCACCGGCACGCTGGCCTACGTCGACCCCGGGCACGCGCAGGCGCTCGCTCTGGGCTTCCACCGCCACGAACCCGGCCGGGTCGGCGTGCCGCAGGCCTTGTGCGCAGCGCAGCGCGCCATGGTGGCGTCCGGCCTGCCGCCGGCGGCCTGGGCCACGCACACCACGGTGCTGGCGGTGCTGCCCACCGGACCCCCCCGGCCGCGCTCGGCGCCCTGAATTCCACGGTCTTTCCCGCCCTTGAAGTGCGCGGTCCGATGCCAGGGCCGTGATCCAATTGCGGGCACACCGGCTCGGAGCGCGGGGGAGACGACATGGCGGCCGCACAGTGGACCCAGCAACAGGTCCTGAACCAGCTCGACTCCGGCCAGCGCTGGTCGGGTGCCAGCATCAGCTTCGCCTTCCCCGGCACCGCCTCGGGGATGTACTCGCAGGGCGAGGCGCAGGGCTTTCGCGCCGTCAGCGGCGCGCAGCAGGAGCTGATGCGGCTGGCCCTGCAGACCTGGGACGAGCTGATGCCCCAGGCCATGGTGCCGGGGGCCGCCGGCAGCGCCAACCTGGAGTTCGGCTTCACCACCACCGGCATCGGCTTCGCCCACGCCTACTACCCGCCGGTGGGCAGCATCTGGTTCAACGCGTCCTACGGCAACCTGGCGACCACCAGCGTCGGGGCCTACGGCTTCCTGACCTACGTGCACGAGATCGGTCACGCGCTGGGCCTGGACCACATGGGCGACTACAACGGCGACGGCAACTGGGCGCCGTCGTCCTACCAGGACAGCCAGGTGCTGTCGGTGATGTCGTACTTCGGCCCGCGCAACTCCGCGCCGAGCTATTCGCCCGAGGTCATGCTGGCCGACTGGACCGACGCCGCCGGCCGCGCGTGGTCGCCGCAGACGCCGATGCTCAACGACGTCATGGCCATCCAGGCGATGTACGGCGCATCGACCACCACGCGCACCGAGAACACCGTCTACGGCTTCAACAGCACGGTGACCGGGCCGATGGGGGCGATCCACGACTTCGCGCGCAACCCGCAGCCCATCCTGACGATCTTCGACAGCGGCGGCATCGACACGCTGGACCTCAGCGGCTGGAGCACGCCCTCGCGCATCGACCTGCGGCCGGGCAGCTTCTCGTCGGCCAACCTGATGACGTTCAACATCGCCATCGCCTATGCCACGGTGATCGAGAACGCGGTGGGCGGCGCGGGGGCCGACGTGATCGTCGGCAACGATGCCGACAACCTGCTGCAGGGCGGTACCGGTGACGACGAACTGAGCGGCGGCGCCGGCAACGACCGCCTGGCGCCCGGCGGCGGCGACGACCGGCTGGACGGCGGGCCCGGCGACGACAGCGCGCTGATGTCGCTGCGCCTGGCCGACTACGTCGTCACGGTGGACGCCGGAGGCGTCACGCTGGCCAGCAGCGAGGGCAGCGTGCGCGCCGTCGCCGTCGAGCGCTTCGCCTTCGCCGATGTCACGCGCACGCTGGCCGAACTGGGTCAGGGCGACCGCACCGCGCCCCGGCTGCTGTCGCTGAGCCCTGCCGACGACGCCACCACGGTGCCAGCCGACGCGCCGCTGGTGCTGAACTTCGACGAGGCGGTGAAGGCCGGCAGCGGCACGCTGTCGCTCTTCAACGCCGCCGGCACGCTGCTGCGCAGCGTGCCGGCCAGCGACCCGCAGGTGCGCTTCGACGGCGCCACGGTCACCTGGACCGGCGTCGCGGCCCTGCCGGTGGGGTCCTACAGCGTGATGGTGTCGCCCGGGGCGCTGGTCGACCTGGCGGGCAACGCCTTCGGGGGCATTGCGGGCACCACGGCCTGGAACTTCAGGGTGGCCACGGCCGACAACGTGCCGCCGCAGCTGGTCTCGCTGTCGCCCGCCGACGAGGACAGCGGCGTGGCGCCCGGGGCCTCGCTGGTGCTCCGCTTCAGCGAGCCGGTGCTGCGCGGCAGCGGCAACATCGTCATCCGCGACGGCAACGGCGCCGTGGTGCGCAGCATCGCGGCCACGGACACGGCGCAGGTCGGCATCAGCGGCACCACGGTCACCATCGACCCCGCGGCCGATCTGCCGCCGGCCGGCAGCTTCACGGTGACGATGGACAGCGGCGTCTTCCGCGACGCCGCCGGCAATGCGTTTGCCGGGCTGTCGTCGAGCACGGGCTGGAACTTCCGCACCGCCGGCAGCGGCGGCGCCGACGACTATCCCTTCGACACCACCACGACCGGCACGCTGGTGCCGGGTGGCAGCGCGGCGTCGGGGTCCATCGAGACAGCCGACGACGTCGACCTCTTCCGCATCGCGCTCGTCGCGGGCCAGACCTATGTCTTCACGCTGCAGCGCGCACCCGATGGCCTGGCCGATCCGCTGCTGGGCCTGTACGGCCCCGACCTGTCCCTGGTGGATGTCGACGACGACAGCGCGGGCGGCGGCAACTCACGCCTGTCCTTCACGGCACCCGCCAGCGGCAACTACTACCTCGCAGCGGCCGACTACGGCGTGGGCACCGGCGCGTATTCGCTGACCGCGACGGTGCAGGACAGCACGGCGCCGGCGCTGCGCTCGGTCACGCCGGCCGACGATGCGACGGCGGTGCCGGTGGGCGCCCCCCTGGTGCTGACCTTCAGCGAGGGCGTGCAAGCCGGCGCCGGCAGCGTGCGGCTGCTCGACGGCAGCGGCGCCCTGGTGCGCGAGATCGCGGCCAGCGATGCGAGCCAGGTGCGGATCGAAGGTGCCGTGGTCACGGTCAACCCCGCCGTCGACCTGCGGCCAGGCACGGCCTACGCGGTGCAGGTCGATCCCGGCGCTTTCCGCGACGCCGCCGGCAACGCCTTTGCCGGCGTGGCCGGTCGCACGGCCTGGAACTTCGCCACGGCCGCTGCCGCCGGCGGCGACGACTACCCGATGAGTGCGGCCACCACCGGCCGCGTGGTGCCCGGCGGCCTGGCGGTGACGGGGCAGATCGACTTCGTCGACGACGGCGACCTGCTGAAGACCGACCTGCGGGCCGGCGTCACCTACCGCATCGAGATGATCAGCCCGCCGGACAGCGAGGTCGATCCCTACCTGGTGCTGTACGGCGTGCTGCCCGAGGCCGAGCTGATCAACTTCGACGACGACAGCGGTCCGCTGCCGCTGGACGCGCTGCTGTACTACACCCCGGGGCAGAGCGGCACGCACTTCCTGGCCGCGTTCGACTATGCCGAGTCCACCGGCGCCTACCGCGTGCAGATCACGGTGCCGGCCGACGACCACCTGGGCTCGACGGCCACCGGCGGCCGCCTGACGCTGGGCGGCACGGTGGCGGGCACCATCGGCGTGCCGTCCGACATCGACTGGTTCGGCGTCAGCCTGGTGGCCGGACAGGCCTATGCCTTCGACCTGAAGCGATCGGCCGGGGGGCTGGACGACCCGTACCTGGTGCTGTACGGCAGCGACGGGGTGGCCCTGGCCTGGGACGACGACGGCGGTGGCGACTTCAACGCCCGCGTGAACTTCACCGCGCCGGCCAGCGGCACCTACTTCGTCGGCGCTGCCGACTTCGAAGCCGGCGTGGGCGGCTACACGCTCAGCGCCCTGCAGCGCAACGTGGTCAGCGGCGGGGCCGGCGACGATGTGCTGCGGGGCACGATCGGTGCCGACGCGCTGGTCGGCCGTGCCGGCAACGACGAGCTGAGCGGCGGCGCCGGCGACGACCTGCTCGACGGCGGCGACGGCATCGACACCGCGGTCTACGCGAGCCCCGCACGCAACTTCGATCTGGTGGGTCTGGGCGATGGCTGGACCCTGCAGGACGCCGGCGGCGTCGACGGCACCGACAACCTGCTGGGCATCGAACGGCTGCGCTTTGCCGACGGGCGCGTGGCGCTCGACCTCGACGGCCATGCAGGCACGACGGTGAAGATCCTGGGCGCCGTGTTCGGCGCCACCTATGTTTCCGAGCCGGCTTTCGTGGGCATCGGCCTGCAGCTGCTGGACGGCGGCATGGACGTGCCTACGCTGACGCGCCTGGCGCTGGACGCGCGGCTGGGCGCCAACCCCAGCGACACCGCGGTGGTCGAACTGTTGTGGACCAACCTGGTCGGCGCGCCGCCGTCGCCCGCCGATCGCGCCGTCTTCGTGGACGCGCTGCGCACCGGCGCGTTCACGCAGGTCAGCCTGGCCACGCTGGCCGGCGACACCGAGCTCAACCTGGTGAACGTCGGTTTCGAGGACCTGCAGCTGGTGGGCGTGGCCTACACCGGCTGAACAGCCGGCGGCGGGTGCGCGGCCAGCCAGGCTCGCGCATCCCGCACGTCCTGGTCGATGCCGGCGCGCAGCGATTCGAGCGAGTCGTACTTGCGCTCGTCGTGCAGCTTGTGCAGCAGTTCCACGCGCAGGCAGCGGCCGTAGCCGCCTTCCAGCCCCAGCGTGGCCGGCCACTGCAGGCAATGCACCTCGAGCAGCACGCGGCCGGCGTCTTCGACGGTGGGCCGCACGCCCAGGCTGGCCACGCCGTCGACCGGGGCACTGTCCAGGCCATGCACGCGCACGACGAAGATGCCCATCGCCGCCGGCCGCGGGTGGCCGAAGCGCAGGTTCAGCGTGCGAAAGCCGAGCTCTCGCCCGAGCTTGCGGCCGTGGATGGCGTGGCCGCTGATGCTGTAGGGGCGGCCCATCAGGGCCGCGGCACGCTCCATGTCGCCGGCCCCCAGCGCCTCGCGCACCGCCGAGCTGGACACGCGCAGGCCGTGCACCTCGTAGCTGAGCATGCGCGCCACGTCGAAGCCGGCGGCGGCGCCCGCGGCGTCGAGCATCGCGTAGTTGCCGGCACGCCGCGCGCCGAAATGGAAGTCGTCGCCCACCAGCACGTAGCCGGCATTCAGCCCGCGACACAGGACGTCGTCGACGAAGGCCTGCGGCGGCTGCGCCGCGAAGCGGCTGTCGAAGCGCGCCACGACGACGCGGTCGATGCCGCAGCGCTCGAGCTCGGCGAGCTTGTCGCGCAGCGTGCCGATGCGCGCCGGCGCCGTCTCGGGCCGGCCCGCCAGGCCGGCGAACCAGTCGCGCGGGTGCGGCTCGAAGGTCAGCACGCAGGACGGCATGCCGCGGTGCCGGGCTTCGTTGGTGAGCAGCGCCAGCATGGCCTGGTGGCCGCGGTGCACGCCGTCGAAGTTGCCGACGGTCAGCGCACAGCGCCTCGCGGCGCTCAGTCTGGGCGGTGGAAGCCCGCGAAATACCTGCATGGGCACATTATCCGGGCGACGGGCGGCCAGACGGGTGCGCGCCGGCATCGCCCGGGCCGGCCAGGTGCCGCAGATGGCGCGCCAGCGTGGCCTGCAGGTCGGCGAATTCGAAGGGCTTGCTGAGGTGGTCGTCCATGCCGGCGGCGAGGCAGCGCGCGCGGTCGTCGGCGCCGGCGTTGGCGGTGACGGCCACCACCGGGGTGCGCCGGCCGGTCGCCTGCGCGGCCTCGGCCACGCGCAGGCGGCGCGTCGTCTCGAAGCCGTCCAGGCCGGGCATCTGGCAGTCCATCAGCACCGCGGCGTAGCGGCCGTCGGCCAGTCGCTGCAGGGCGGCCGCGCCGTTGTCGACATGCTCGCCCTGCAGGCCCATGCGGTCGAGCATGGCCATCGCCACCAGGCCGTTGACTTCGTTGTCCTCCACCAGCAGCACGCGGGCGCCGGGGCTGGCCGGCCACGACGTGTCGGCAACCCCGGGCGACGGCGCCGGCTGCTCGGGTCGGTGCTCGACCGACGCCATGTCGAAGCGGAACACCGAGCCGCGCGGCGAGGTGGCGACACACACCACGTCGCCGCCCATCGCGCGTGCCAGCTGCCGCGCGATCGACAGACCGAGGCCGGTGCCGTTCTGCCGCCGGTCGGCGCCCGAGTCGGCCTGTTCGAAGGGCTGGAAGATGCGCTCGGTCGCACCCGCGTGCACGCCGCTGCCGGTGTCGTGCACTTCCATGCGCAGGCCTTTCGGCTGGCACATCACGCGCAGCACGATGCTGCCGTGGGCCGTGAACTTGATGGCATTGCCCAGCAGGTTGTGCAGCACCTGGCGCACCCGCGCGGCATCGCCCTGCCACCAGCCGGCCACGTCGTCGTCGATGCGCAGCTCGAAGTCCAGGCCCTTGTCGTGCATCAGCGGCGCCAGCACGCCGGCCACTTCCTGCACCGTGGCGCGCAGCTCGAAGGGTGCCCGCTCGAGGTGCACGCGGCCGGCCTCGATGCGCGCCATGTCGAGGATGTCGTCGATGATGGACCGCAGGTGGCGGGCCGAGCGTGCGACCACGTCGACCTGCTGCTGCTGCTCGCTGCCCAGCGTGGAGCGCTGCAGCAGCTGCGCCATGCCCAGGATGCCATTGAGCGGCGTGCGCACCTCGTGGCTCACGGTGGCCAGGAACCGCGTCTTCGCGGCGCTGGACTGCTGCGCCATCACCAGCGCCACGCGGCGCTGCTCGGCGATCCACTCGTTCTCGTGGCGCAGCCGGTTGACCTCGACGAACAGGCGGTCGCCGCGCCAGGCCTCGTAGGCCATGACGCCAAGGTAGACCAGCAGGCCCAGCCCGCCCAGCAGGCCCCAGCGTGAATCCGATGTCAGGTACTGCACCACGGTGGGCAGCAGCACCGATGCCAGGAAGGTGGTGGCGGAAAGCAGGTTGGCCATCAGCGTGAAGACGCCGACCGCCGCGACGCCGACCACCGAGGCGACCATGATGCCGTCGAGCCCGGGCTGACCCGTGCCGACGAAGAGCACGCCGATGGCCCCCCAGGACAGGGCGTCCAGCAGCATCAGCACGTAGTAGCGCCAATACCAGCGCTCGCCGTGCTGCGCCCAGTGCGGGTCGCGCCTGAAGAGGCGGTCTTCCAGCAGGCGCAGGGTGCCCAGCACCAGCTTGACCGCCAGCCAGGCCACGGCCATGGGGCGCCCGACGACGGGCTCGACGGTCCAGGCCAGCAGCATCGCGAAGAGCATGCCGGCGAGCACCGGCTGCGGCGTGAGGTCGTAGTGCGAGCGGATCTGGTCCAGACGCACGCGCGCCGCCACACGCGCCGGCACGGCGTCGGTGGGCGACGCGGGCGTCGTCGGGTCGATCACGCCGCCTTGCCCGGCCCGCCGGCCAGCAGGTCGCCCATCGTGAGGCCGGTGAGCGCCTTGAGGTTGCGCGTCAGCCAGAAGATCAGGCCCATCATCATCGCCATCGAGGGCAGGGCGATGAGCGGGTAGCTCATCAGCGTGAGCCGGCCGAGTTCCTCGTTGAAGGCCTCGGTGCCGGCCGGGCTGGTGACCACGTAGCGCGCCAGGAAGAAGTTCATCACCGACGAGAAGAAGAAGGTGGCGGCGAGCATGAAGGTGCCGCGGCGCAGGCAGTCGTCGAACTGCACTTCGTTCTGCCGCGCGACGAGCACGGCGTGGATGCGGTCGACGTCGAACAGTTCGCGCTGGTAGAGCAGGGTGCGGATGAGCGGCGATCGCGTGAAGGCCGAACCCGCCACCACCAGGCCGATGATGCCGGGCACCGCGGCTTCCTTCACCGCCAGCCACTGGGCGTCGAGCTTCATCAGCCCGATGCCGCCGGTGAGCACGGTGCTGAACACGCCGATGGCGGCCATCAGGCCGAACTTGCGCCCGGCGCGCACCTGCCACAGCCCCCAGGCGAGCGGGAAGGCCAGCCCCAGCAGCAGCGCCCACAAGGGCCCCAGGCGGTCGGCCGAGCTCAGTTTCATCAGGATCACCGCCGGAATGACGATGGTGATGGCGATCTCGAGCAGGGGGTTGGGTTTGTTGGAGGAGGTCATCGCGGAAGTGGGTGAGGCCTTGCAGGGGAGGAGGGCGTGGAGCGAGGCTCCTAGAATGCCTCATGCGCGGCATCGAGCCTTTCCTGCACGCCCTGCCGAAGGTGGAGTTGCACTGCCATCTCTACGGCACGGTGCGGCGCCAGACCTTCATGGAACTGGCGCACGCCGCGCAGGCGCCATTGTCCGACGCCGAGATCGTGTCGTTCTACACCAGGGGCCCCCAGCCCGTGGGGGTGTTGCGGGTTTTGAGGGCCCTGGACAGGTGGTTGATCCGCTCCCCGGACGACCTTTACCGCATCACGCTGGAATACCTGCAGGACGCGCACGCGCACCAGGTGCGCCATGCCGAGTTCTCGTGGAACCCCACCGGCACGGCGCGCGATTCGCACATTCCCTACCCCAAGGCGCTCCAGGCCGTGCTCCGTGCGGTGCGGGATGCGCGGCAGACCCTGGGCATCAGCGCCCGGCTGATCGCCGCCATCGACCGCGAAGCCAGCCCGGCCGAAGCGCTGGAGATGGTGCAGTGGGTGGTGCAGCACCGGCAGGACGAGGTGGCCGGCATCGGCATCGACTACCGCGAGGTCGACCGCCCGCCCGAGCTGTTCGCCGAGGCCTACGCGCTGGCGCGCCGCCACGGGCTGAAGACGACGGCCCACGCCGGCGAGTTCGGCATGCCGTGGACGAACGTTCGAACGGCCCTCGATGTGCTGCAGTGCAACCGCATCGACCACGGCTACACGGTGGTCGACGACCCCGATTTCGCCGCGCGCTGCGCCGACCGCGGCGTGGTCTTCACCGTCGTTCCCACGAACTCCTACTACCTCCGCACGCTGCCGCCAGAGCGCTGGGCGCTGGACCATCCGATCCGCCGCATGCCGGGCCTGGGCCTGCGCATCCACCCCAACACCGACGACCCGACGCTGCACCACGTCACGCCCACCGGGGCCTGGATGATGATGTGGCGCGACTTCGGCTTCGAGGTCGACCAGCTGCGCGGCTTCATGCACAACGGCCTGGATGCGGCCTGGGTCGACGAGGGCACGCGCAGCCGCTGGCATGCCGAGTTCGGCGCGGCCTTCGACGCGCTGCGCTCGCAGCACCTCGGCCCGCAGGAGCCGCCACCGCCATGATGTCGAACGGGACTGCCGACGGCGTCCTCCACACCGCTTGAAGGACGCGCCATGAAGGCCCTGCTGAACGATGCCCCGGTGCTGCCCGAAGTGCGCGCCATCGAAGGCGAGATGGTGGCGCTGCGACGGCGCATCCACGAACAGCCGGAGCTGGGCTTCCAGGAACACCAGACCAGCGCGCTGGTGGCCGAACAGTTGGAACGCTGGGGCTACGCCGTGCACCGTGGCATCGGCGGCACCGGCGTGGTGGCCACCATGACGGTGGGTGCCGGCGGCCCGCGCCTGGGCCTGCGTGCCGACATGGACGCGCTGCCCATCACCGAGCTCACCGGACTGCCCTACGCCAGCCGGGTGCCCGGGCTGATGCACGCCTGCGGCCACGACGGCCACACCGCCACCCTGCTGGCCGCCGCGCGGGTGCTGGGCATCACGCGCTCCTTCCACGGCACGCTGAACCTGATCTTCCAGCCCGCCGAAGAAGGGCTGGGCGGCGCGCAGAAGATGCTGGACGACGGCCTCTTCGAGCGCTTCCCCTGCGACGCGCTGTACGCCTTCCACAACGCGCCGGGCTATGCCGCGGGGCTGCTGGGCTTCCGCCCCGGCGTGATGTACAGCTCGTCCGACACCGCCATCATCACCGTGCGCGGCGTGGGCGGCCACGGCGCCAAGCCGCACCAGGCCGTCGATCCCATCCTGGCCGGCGCGCAGGTCGTGATCGCGCTGCAGAACATCGTCTCGCGCGAGGTCGACCCCAACGAGCTGGCCATCATCACCGTCGGCGCCTTCCTGGCCGGTGACGCACCCAACGTCATCCCCGCCTTCGCCGAGCTGCGGGTGACGGTGCGCGCCCGCAGCGAGGCCGTGCGCGCACAGCTGCGCGACCGCATCAGCGCCGTCGCGCAGGCGCAGGCCGCCGTGCACGGCGCCAGCGCCGAGGTGAAGTACCTGTGGCGCTACGCCCCCACCATCAACGATGCCGCGGCCACCGCCTTCGCCGAAGGCGTGGCGCGCGACATGGTGGGCCCGGCCGGCCTCATCCCCGACCTGCCGCCCGGCCTGCCCAGCGACGACTTCGGCCTGATGCTGCAGAAGGTGCCCGGCAGCTACTTCGTGGTGGGCAACGGCACGGGCACCGGCCCGGGCGAAGGCGGCGTGATGCCGCACAACGCGTGCTTCGACTTCAACGACCGCATCTTGCCCTCCACCGCCAGCTACTTCGTGCGGCTGGCGCAGCGCTACCTGGCACCGCGTTGACGACCGCGCACCGAGCGCACGCGGTCACACCGCGGGTGTGTCCACGCGCCCGTGCGCCCGTGCCCGTGCGCTCGTGCGCGCTGGTGCGGCTTCGACAGCCCATGCGGCCCACCCTGTCCATGACGCAGATCACGGACCTGTCGATCGTTTTCACCTAGCAGGCGCCGGGGCCGCAGGCCTACTATGTCTCGGGTCAGGGTGGCTCAGACCTGCAGGCAGCAGGCGGTGATCGGCTTCAACACGAGTTCCTACAAGAGCGAGAGGCATCCATGGCATCGACGACCCTGAACATCGTCCTGAACGGCACGCCTCGCGCTGTGCCGGTTCCCGACTCCACCGAACCCCTGCTGTTCGTGCTGCGCAACCAGCTGGATCAGCAGGGCCCCAAGTTTGGTTGCGGCATCGCACAGTGCGGCTCCTGCACCGTGCTGGTCGACGGTCTGCCGGTGCGTTCCTGCGTCACCCCGTGCAGCGCGATCGCCCCCGGGGCGGCCGTCGGCACCCTCGACGGACTGGCCCGGCAGAACGGCAAGTCGGCGCCCAAGCTGCACCCGCTGCAGACCGCCTTCATCGAGGAGCAGGCCGCTCAGTGCGGCTTCTGCATGAACGGCATCGTCATGGGCGCCATGGCATGGCTCGACAAGCGCATCGCCGCCGGCAACAAGGCGGTGCCTGGCGACGACGAGATCAAGCTCTTCCTGTCAGGCAAGGCGGCCGGGTCGGCGGCGGTGTACCTCTGCCGCTGCGGCGCGCACAACCGTGTGGTGCGTGCCATCCAGCGCGCCGCCAAGGAGATGGCGCAATGAACGGCACCTCGCTCAGCCGCCGCGGCTTCCTCGCCGGCACCGGGTCCCTGGCGGTCGGCTTCAGCCTGACGGCAACGCTGTCCGGCCTGGCCCAGGCCGCGCCCAACGCCGGGGGCTCGCTCGCCGCCGACGCCTGGCTCGTCGTGACGGGCAGCACGCCCGGCGGCACCGGCGCGCGCGTCACCGTCTACGCCGGCAAGGTCGAACTCGGCACCGGCGTGCAGACGGCGCTGTCCCAGATCGTCGCCGAGGAACTCAACCTCACGCTGGCGCAGGTCGCCTACGTGCAGGGTGACACCGACTGGACGCCGGGCAGCCAGGGCTACACGGCCGGCAGCAAGTCGGTGCAGAACGATGGCCCGCCGATGCGGCTCGCCGCAGCAGCGGCGATGCAGGCGCTGCTGTCGCTGGCCTCGGCGCAGTACGGTGTGCCGGTCTCGCAACTGCGCGCCAACGCCGGCCGCATCGGCATCGGCGCCACCAGCACCGGCGGCAAGACCTATGGCGACCTGCTCGATGGCCAGACGCTGCAAGCCGCGGCGAGCGCGTCCACGCCGGTCAAGTCGCCGGCCGACTACAGCCTGGTCGGCCTCTCTGTGCCGCGGGTCGACCTGCCCGAGAAGTTCGCCGCGAAGTTCAGGTACGTCAGCGACCTCAAGCTGGCGGGCATGCTGCACGCCCGCGTGGTGAGGCCGGCTGGCCGAAACGCCCGCTTCGCCAGCTTCAAGCCGGGGACCGACGCGGCGCTCGCGGCCATTCCCGGCTACCTGCAGAAGATCCAGATCGGCAACTTCGTCGCCGTGGTGGCGTCCACCGAGTACGGCGCCATCGTCGCGCAACGCACGCTGACCCTGGGGGCGCTGGCCGTCGGCTGGACGCCGGGGGCGGCCCTGATCCCGCAGGCATCGCTGCCCGCGGCCCTGCAGGACCCGGCCAATGTCTACGCCAGTGGCAACGAGGTCGACATCGGCAACGTGGACACCGCGCTGCCCACCGCCGCGGCGACGGCCAGCGCCACCTACTTCACGCCCTTCCAGATGCACGCTTCGATGGGGGCGTCGGCGGCCGTGGCCGACTACGACGGACAGCGCGTGACGATCTGGTCCGGCACCCAGGGCCCCTACCCGCTGCGCAATGCGGTGGCGGTGATGCTGGGCTTGCCCGTCACGAGCGTTCGCGTGATCTACACCGAGGCCTCCGGCTGCTATGGCCACAACGGAGCGGACGATGTCGCGGCCGAGGCGGCGTTGATCGCCAAGACCCTGGGTCGACCGGTGCGGCTGCAGTGGACGCGCGCCGAAGAGCACGGCTGGGAACCGCTGGGCGCAGCGATGGTGCACAAGATGCGCGGCGGAGTCATCGGCGGCCGCGTGCTGGCCTGGGAACATGCGGTCTACAGCCCCACCCATAACTCGCGACCCAACAGCGGGGCCAGCAGCGGCAACCTGCTGCCCACCCAGTACCTGGGCAATGCGCCGGCCGACGCCCCGCCGCTGGGCGCCAACACGGCCACGCGCAACGCGCCGGTGACCTACGTGTTCCCCAACAACCGCCTGGTGCGCAATTTCGTCAAGAGCTTCAACCTGCAGCCCGCGTCGCGCCGTGCTGCCTTGCCGTTGACCTGGGTGCTGCCGCGCACCACGGCCCTGCGCAGCCTGGGCGGGATGTCCAACAGCTTTGCCAACGAGTCCTTCATGGACGAGCTGGCGAAGAAGGCGAATGCCGATCCACTGGCCTTCCGCCTGGCACACACCAGCGACCCGCGCGCCATCGCCGTGCTGCAGGCCGCCGGCCAGCAGGCGGGCTGGGGCAGCGCGCTCTCGTCGGCGCCGGCCGGCTTCGCACGCGGCCGCGGCCTGTCCTACCTGCGCTACGAAACCGTCGAGGCCTATGTCGCCGTGGTGGCCGAGGTGCTGGTCCACCTTGCCAGCGGCGCTGTTCAGGTCACGCGCGTGGTGGTGGCGCACGACTGTGGCCTGATCATCAACCCCGACGGTCTGCGCAACCAGATCGAGGGCAACGTCATCCAGGGCATCAGCCGGACGCTGAAGGAGCAGGTCACGTACTCTGCAGACCGCATCACCAACCTGGCGTGGCAGGACAATGCCCAGTTCTTCCAGCGTGCCTACTCGGTGATCAACTTCGACGAGGTGCCGCCCATCGAGATCGTGCTGATCGACCGCCCCGACCAGCCCGCCTGGGGGGCCGGTGAGCCGGTCATCGGCGCGCTGCCGGGGGCGATCGGCAACGCCGTGGCCGGCGCCGTCGGACGGCGCGTGCGCAACCTGCCGATGACGCCGGCGGAGGTCCTGAACGCGGCGCTGGCCTGACGCGCCGGCGCTTGGCGTGCCGCAGGGGGGCCGGTCCCCCTCCTGCGGCGCTTCCACGCCGGGGCCCGGGCATCCGCGCCACAGTCCGCTCGACGCCACCGACAAGCTGCGGCAAGCTCGCGGCATGTGGACAACGTGGGGACGGACTTGGGGTCTGCCGTGAAGGGCCTGCAGCGTGTGCTTCGACGCGTTGCCCATCCGTCCGTGGCCTTGTCTGCCCTGCTCCTGGCGGGGCTGCTGTCGATCTCCGCGGCGCTGCCGCTGCGCGCGCAGCCGATGGAGGGCCCAGCGGCGCCCGTGGCGGTGCCGATCTCGCCAGCCTCGCCGCCTCCGGGGTCGCTGCAGGTCGACGCCGGCGAGGCCACGGTATCGCTGAACAACCGCCGCATCGTCACCTTCCGCACCACGCTGCTGGGTGACACGCCGGCCGAGCGCGCCGAGCTCGCCCGGCTGGCCGTTCTTCGCGCGGTGGAGGCGGCCATCGCCGGCAAGACGCCGGCGGCGGTGACGCGCAGCGCGGTGGGCGACGCGGTGCGCTTCGAGATCGATGGCGCCACGGTGTTCTTCATGGCGCCGGGCGACCTGGCCGGTCCGCGCCCGGCGAGCCTGCTGGAGCCCAGTGCGCAGGAGGTACAGCGCCGCCTCGAGCTGGCGCTGCGCGAGCACCGCGAGATCTCTGATCCGCGGCGCATCGCCATCGCCGCGGCCTACGCCGTGGCCGCCACCCTGGTGGCCTGGGTGCTGCTGCGGCTGCTGATGTCCCTGCGCAGACGGATGCTGGTGCGGCTGGCCGCCGAGGTGCGCTCGTGGGAGGAACGGCACCGCGATCAGGGGCTGGTGACGACCTATGCCAGCCACATCCGCGCGGGCGCTCGCCTGGTCACGCAGCTGCTGACCTGGGTGCTGGTGCTGCTGCTCGTCGACCTCTGGGCCACCTTCGTGCTGCGGCTCTTCGCCTACACGCGGCCGTGGGGCGAGGCGTCCACGCAATGGCTGCTCGACGTGTTCCAGCGCTTCGCCCTCGGCATCGCCGGGGCCGTGCCGGGGCTGCTGACGGCGGCGCTGATCTTCGCCATCGCCCGCCTGGCGTCGCGCGCCAACCAGCTGTTCATGGAACGCGTCGAGCGCGGCGAGTTCACGATGGGCTGGCTCGACATCGATACCGCCGGCCCCACGCGCCGGCTGCTGAACTTCGTCATCTGGCTCTTCGCGCTGGCCATCGCCTACCCCTACCTGCCGGGTGCGGGCAGCGAATCGTTCAAGGGCCTCACGGTGCTGGCCGGCCTGATGCTGTCCATCGGGGCGTCCAGCATCGTCGGCCAGGCGATGTCGGGCATGAGCGTGGCCTATTCGCGTTCGCTGCGACCGGGCGAGTACGTGAAGATCGGCGACACCGAAGGCACGGTCACCTCGGTGGGCACCTTCGCCACCAAGATCCACACCGGCCTGGGCGAGGAGGTGAGCCTGCCGAATTCGCTCATTGCCGCCACGCCGGTGCGCAACTTCTCGCGCCTGATCGAAAACGGGCAGTTCGTGCTGCACACGGCCGTCACCATCGGCTATGCGACGCCCTGGCGCCAGGTGCACGCCATGCTGCTGGAAGCTGCGCACCGCACGCCGGGCGTGGCCGCCGAACCGCCGCCCTTCGTGGTGCAGACGGCGTTGTCGGACTTCTATGTCGAGTACCGCGTCTGCGCCCACAGCACGCGCCTGGTGCCTCGCCGCCGCGCCGAGGCGATGAACAACCTGCACGCCAACATCCAGGACGTGTTCAACGAACACGGCGTGCAGATCATGTCGCCGCACTATTTCGCCGACCCGGCCCAGCCGCAGGTGGTGCCGAAGTCGGCGTGGTTCACCGCACCGGCACGCGCGCCCGACGCGCCGTCGTCGCCCGACCCCGGCGCCTGAGCCGGGCCATCGGCCGGGCCCCGGCCAGCGCCCGTGAGGGCTGGCGAGCGTTGGCAAGTGCGGGCAAGTGCCGGCAAGCCCCCAAAGGGGTGACTCCTGCGGGCATCCGCGCGCGGCCGGAGGCGATATCGTGGCCAGCCTTTCCGATGGTCCTGCGGTGGAGTCGCACGTGTCGAAGCTGATCCTCCTGGTGCTCGCCGCCGGCCTGCTGGCGGGCCTGGGCTGGAGCTTTCGTGATGTCCTGGGCGGCGCTGCCGCGAACGCGCTGGGGTCGCCCACCCGCAGCGAGCTGCACAAGTGCATCGCCGCGGGCGGCCAGGTGCTGTACACGCAGGACGCCTGCCCGCCGGGCAGCCGCGCCGAAGCCGTGGCCGGCGGGGCCGTGACCGTGCTGCCTGCTGCGCCGGTGGCTGCCGTGCCCCCGGCCGCCAGTGCCGGCCTGCCCAACGTGCGCGACGCGCTGCTGGGTCCCGGCGCGCAAGGCGCCCAGGACCTCAAGGACCGCCGGATGGACCGGGTGATCGGACGATGAGCCGCGGCGAGCCCTCCTTCCGCGAGCCGTCCTACCTGCCGCTCGTGCCACCGCGCCTGGGCCAGCGCTTCTGGCTCTTCTTCGCGCTGCCGGCCTTGCTGGGCAGCCTGGGCCTGGGGGCGCTGGCGGCCTGGCTGGACACCGAGGGCCGTGCCTTGGGGCCGGGCAGCATCGCCTGGCTGGCGGGCTGGCCGCTGATGGCCCTGGTGCTGGCCGCGGGGGCGGTCGTGGCATGGCGCGCCAGCACGGCCGCGGCGGCGGCCCGCGCTGCGCGCATCACCGTCGTCGGCACGCGTGCGGCCATCGTGCTGGTCCTGCTGGGCTGGGGCGTGGCGGCCGGCGCGTGCTTCGTGCCCCACGTGTCGGCGCGGCTGCAGGCTGCCGGCGGCAACGACCCCGACGGCGCGGTGCAGGCCACGCTGTCGCCCGACGGCCGGCGATTGCGCCTGACCGGCCACCTGGGCCACGGCGATGCAGTCCGTGTGCAGGCCTTGATGCAGGCCGCGCCGCGCCTGGCGCTGCTGGAGATCGACAGCCTGGACGCCCGGCTCCACGAGGCCCGGCAGCTCGCCTCCACCGTGCAGGCGCAACAGCTGCCCACCCGCGTGCTGGGCGAGTGCGTCAACGCCTGCAGCGTGGTGTTCCTGGCCGGCTCGCGGCGGGAGCTGATGCCGCAGGCGCAGTTGCGCCTGTACCCGCCGCCGGTGGGCACGCTCAACCCGCTGTGGCGGCATCTGTCACGGCAGCATCTGGCAAGGTCCTACGCCGCAGCCGGCTGGTCGCCGGCCTGGGCCACGCGCATTGCCAGCATGTCGCCCGCCGTGCCCTGGCGGCCCGACGCCGTGGCGCTGACCGAAGCCGGCCTGGTGGGCGTGCCGGGCTGGCCGCTCGACGTGGTGCTGCCAGCCGGCGCGGGAGCGAGCGCAGCCGAGTTCGCCGAGGCCTTGTCGGCCAGCACCGTGTGGCGTGCGCTGGACAAGCGCTTTCCCGGCACGGTGGCCCAGGCGGCCGAGCGCCTGCACGCCGCGGCCGCCGTGCCCGGCGTGTTGCAGGACACGCTGCAGGTGGCCGCACAGGGCGTCGTGCAAGCCCTGCTGCCGGCGTTGATGGGCCGTGCCGACCCCTTCCTGCGGGAGAAGTTCGTCGCGCTGCTGGCCGAGCAGCTGCGGGCCGTGCAGGCCGGGGGCGCGTCCGCCTGCCGCAAGCTGCTGGAAGGCAACGCCGCGCTGCGCCGCAGCCTGCCGTCCGAACTCCGCCTGCGCGAGGCCGCCTGGATCGTCGAAGCCGCGGCCGAGCCCGATGCCGCCGCGGCGCCGGCCCGCAAGCGCGCCGACCTCGAGATGGAAGTGCTGCGCCGCGTGCTGGGCGCCAGCGCGGCCGGGCAGATCGGCACGCTGTGGGGACCGGTGGCCACGGCCGGCGCCCAGCGGGGCTGCGAGCGCGCGGGCGAACTGCTCTCGGCGGTGCTGGCCCTGCCGCCAGCCGAACGTCGTGCCGCCGTGCGGCTGATCCTGCTCGACTGACCCGCTGCCGGCCCGCGACCGCGCGGCGGGCAAGCCATTCCGCCACGGAATAAAGCAAATGCAGCCGCCCCGCCTTCCGCGGGGAGCGAGCTGTGACGACCATCGCGGCCAGTGATTCAACGACTGGAGACAACGATGGCAAAGATGAAGGCCGCCATGGCCGCCGTGCTGGTGATGGAGAAGGAAGGCGTGACGCAGGCCTTCGGCGT